>Ga0310696_10001339_pt1 | contig 35955 bp, 40 predicted proteins | sample AusTroGonzalo_MG_4_FD_203885 | JGI IMG/M metagenome (GOLD analysis project Ga0310696, IMG submission 203885) | Bovine rumen microbial communities from tropical cattle in Woodstock, Queensland, Australia - Gonzalo_02 (v2) (version 2) | ecosystem: Host-associated > Mammals > Digestive system >... | reverse complement strand
TCATACTCGCCGTCCGGCAACAGCACGAACTCGCTCTCCCTGGAGATCTCACTGTCCCAATCGAAAGCCTCTCCCATCACGTTTACATTGTTTTCATTAGCCATGTTTAACACTCCTTATATATTTAATTGATTATTAAAACGGCACATTCAGGGGATTCCGGATCTCGTCCACGAACTTCAGGACCTGATCCCACGCGGCGACGAGACACCCGTCGACGAAGTCCTGCGGATACTTTTCGATGGGCGTCGCCATCGGGAAGTACCCGCGCATGCCGACGACGGCCTGCAGCTCGTCCCGCGTGACCTTATCTTTCTTCATGAGATCCGCCAGCGCGTCGGGAATTCCCGCATAGGCATCGGCCAGCGGCGGCTTCTTCGCTGCAGCCTTCTTCTTCGGGGCCGGTTTCTTCGGCTCTTCCGTTGTGGCTTCCGGCTCCTGCTTCTTCGTCACTTCCTCCGGCGAATTCGGCAGGCAGCACGCGATCTCCGCAAAAGAGAACGGCAGCTCATCTTTCAGTCCGTACCGATTCTTCGCATCGAAGGCGGGCCGATGCGTGGTATACATGACTCTCTCGCCGCCGTGGGCCTTTTTCCGATGCGTCGTCGGATCTTCGATCACGTGCTCCTTATAGTTCACGAAGAAAAGAGCGTCCGACCATTCCTTGATCAGCGCCGAGATCTGGCTGCCGGCTTTATTGCCGAGCTTTAACTCCCAGCGATCGTACGCGCCGCTCTCGTCCGGCCGCTCGAACTTCCGCAGGATACAATGCGCCGTGAGCACCACATTGATCCCGCTCTCGATAACCACGTTCAGCCGGTCCAGCATGCGGCCGAACTCTTCCTTGATCAGAACGTAGCCCTTACCGTATCCAAACTCCTCGATCGACTGCTTGTTGCCTTTCCGGCAGACATATTCCGAGCAGAGCCGCTCCGCCCAATCCACGGTATCAATGACCAACGTCTTGCAGATCTCCGGATTGCCGGCGATCTCGTCGATCATCTGATTCAGTACCGCCCATGATTCCGGACGCGGCAGCCGGCGAACTTCGAGGAGCTTCGTCGAGCCCTCCGTATCGATGAACAAAGGCTCCGGGAATTCTGCAGCGAACGAACTTTTGCCGATGCCCTCCGGCCCGTACACGACGATCTTCTGTGGCCCGTGCTGGATACCGGAAGAGATATCAAAACTAAAACCCATATCATTTCCTCCCTTATTTCAACTGCATATTGTTGCTCTCGATCAGCCTGGCGCCTGGAACCGCTTTTCCCATTTTCAGCGTCCGCTTGATTCCCATCGTGTCGAGCTTGTACGGCTGCGGAATCTTATAATCCACAGGGACGGCCGACTCGTCGAATATGTCCGTCTTCTCCGACTTCCGCCACGTGATCTTAAAATCTTGATCCGACCATTTCTGGCCGTTGAGCTGGCGCTCGAGATATTTCTTTAGCGATTCCGCTTTATTCTCGGCAGCCTTCCGGCGCGCCGTGAAGACTTCCGCACGCTCTTTGGCAGCCGCAGCTTCCGCATTTAGATTGATAATAAAGGCGGCGATGTTATGGATCTTCTCCTCTCGCGCCAGCTTCAGATCTTCCAGCGCCTTCTCGTCGATGACTTCTCCTGTTTCCTGATCCACGCATTCGAGGATCGCCTCGTTGATCTCGTACAGCTTCATTTCATTACCTCCATTAAAATTCCGGCATCGGATTCTGCTCTAGCCATGACATCATTTCCGCGAGTTCGAGAATGATCTCTTCCTCCTCCGATAGATCGTGGTATACATATTGATCTGCGTTCAGGAAAAGCTCGTCCATTGTCAGCAGCCTCCGTTCGTGATATAATCCTATTGGGACATTTCCTATCCGGCTCTCGCGTGTACCAGACGCGGGGGCCTTTTCCTTTGTGCTAGGCATAGAGCATGGCCTCCTCTATCGTGGGGCAGCATTCCTCCGCCTGCTCCGGCTCGATACGTCCGCGACGATCTGCGTCGCAATACATCTCGATTCGCTCCTGCATCAATTCCTGATCAGTCATTTTTCTTCGCTCCCTTCAATTTCTTCATGTACTCTATGGCCTTATATTTGCCATAGCTGATGCCTTTCTCATTGGCCGCGCGCTCGATCTCTTTGAGCGTCGGCCCTTTCTTTTTCTTCCGCTTCTTTGGCTCCGACTTCGGCCGGCCGCCGAGCTTATACCGGCAATCGTCGCACAGCGCCCGCTCACTTCCTCTGAAAACGAATTCAAATTCTTTGCCGCAGCGAGTACAGATTCCCGTCCTTGTTTCCTTATGCTTTTCTCTTGAATTCCTTTGAGCTTCGTTTCTGGCAAAGCGGCGGCAGTCGTCGCAGTATTTTTTGGATCCTTGCGCCTCGAATATGACGCCGCATCGAGCGCATCGTTTTTGGTTCCCCTGCAAACCGACGGCAGTACGCTTTCGTTCATTGAACGCGATCTTCGCCTTTTTCCTCAGCTCCGCATATACGACCTTTTGGCAATCATCACAGTACATTCTGTTATGAGCCCTTCGGTCTTTTACCACGACTTCCGCACCGCATCGTACACACGTGATCGTATTTGCCTCTTTGTCCCTGTACTTTCCCTTGGAAGTCTTGAGTGCTTTCGCCGAGCACTCCGGGCAATATTTCGCATGCGTCGCTTTAGATGAAACGACTACGTCCTTCCCGCAAATTACGCAGGTGATGTGTTTCGTATGCGCTGGATCGAGCTTCCCTTTTCCGGATCGCCTTTTGTTCTGATTCTCTAGCCGGATCTGGGTCGCGCAAGCCAGGCAGTATTTTGTCCTCGGCCCCGTCGTGAAGACGTCGGCTCCACACCTCGCGCAAGTGATATATTTCGTTTTCTTTTCCGTGCCTGTCACCTCCCGAAGAAAAGCGTGGCCCACGTCATGACGCCGAGGAACATTCCGAAGATAAATCCGGCGACGAATGCGAATGCAGCCGAAGTCATGAGAACCTGTGAATATGTCATGCTATCCCTCCCGTGATATAATCTCCCGTGAAGGGAGGTGAAACTGTGCAAAACGAAGATTTAATTAAACGAGCAGCAGAAAATGTTTTTGGAAAACTCCGTCTAGACCAGCTAGACCTTACAGTTCGGCAAACCATTGTCGACGCGATTGTTGCAGCAATCGCAGAATACGACAAACGGAATGGTTAATGCTTGAATTGGAGCCCGCCGCAAGGCGGGCATTTTATATGTCTTGATACATTCCAGCAAGATGCTTGACATCTGTGCTAATAAGCAGTGCACCGACCTTTACCATGGCGTCTGACAGATTCGCGAGCTGCGTTCCGTCTGTTGTTTTCTCCGACATTTCAGAAAGAAGATTCATCTGCTTTTCCAATAATTCTTGCGTAATCGTTTTCTTTTCCATGTTTACCCTCCTCTTCATTCACGATATCGCCTCTGCTGCTTCAAGTACGGAATAAATATCCTGTCCCGTGTGATCGTGTACGAACCGATAGAGCTCGCTCTTCGGAATGCGCTTCACCTTTCGGAAAGCCAAGGCATCTATCAGTCCGGCGTTGACCAGCCTGGCGACGAACGCCCTGCCGGTTCCGAGCCGTGCCCCGACTTCGTCCAGCGAGAGCAGCCGCTCGGCATCGTCGGCGATGAATTCCTTTTTCTCTTCCATCGGAATCCCCCTCTCAAGGAATATTGTTGCTCACGGAACGTGACCTTAGCGAGCAAAAAAAATATCCTGAACCGAAGTTTTGTAATAACTTGCCAATCGAACCTTGACTTCGTCTCTCGGTATCCGCGCACCTGTTTCGTACATTCCAAGAGACGATCTGCTGATACCACAAGCTTTTGCAACGACATCAGCATCTTTGTCCCCACGCAATTCGCGCAGCCTCTGTGCCATACGTTCTTTAATTTCCAAGTTTTCACCCCCTTTAACACATTTCGTGGAATCACGTTCTGTGATTATTATACATCGCATGAAATTTTTGTCAATCACTTTTTGTGAAAAATGTTCTTGCAGTTTTTCACTTATCGTGATAATCTATAGTTACTACAGGGGAGTGATTCTTATGCCGTTTAAAGACAAACTGAAGGACTTGCGAAGGCAAAAATCTATCACGCAAGAAGATCTTGCGAAGCAGACAGGCATATCTAAGAGCGCGATCGGAATGTATGAATCTGGACAGAGAGAACCTAAATTTGAAACGCTCGAGATTTTTGCTGACTATTTTAATGTAACAATGGACGAACTGCTCGACCGCGAAACACAGAACGGATACTATACAGATCCAGAGACGGCAGAAATCGCAAACGCATTGAAGGAAGGCGACGGCATGCTGCGCGTTTTGTTTGATGCAGCTCGCGATCTGCCGCCGGAAAAGATGAAAGAAGCTGCAAGCTATATCCAATACCTCAAGGCAAAACAGCACCCGGAGGAGGAGTGACGATATGATCTTCACAAGGAAAGCAGACGATCTCCCCTATGGAGTCAAGGGCTTCGTGATCCACGACGAAAACGATGATTATACAATCATATTGAATGATCGGCTCGGGCCGGAAGTGAATAGGAAAACGCTCGGCCACGAGCTGGAGCATATCAAGCGGAGAGACATATACGCCAACGAAGCAGCGAACTATATCGAGATGGAACGGCATAGATTATAAATAATTATAATGAGTGATAATACGTGCAAATACATGTAAATACATGTAAATAAGAGAAAATAAAACTTGATACAGCAGCGCCCGGGTGCTATAATGTGAGCAGGGAGTTAGGCATGTTTGATGCCAACACAAAAAGAACCCGGTGTCGCAAGCACCGGGTCTTTTTGCGTGTTCTCACCACGCCTACAATCTGAATTGCCACCGCTCCGTTTACCGACGGTCAGAAAGCAGTTCCCAGATCAGCATCGCCGCCAAGCTGGAAACAATGCCAATAAGGAAGTTTGGTACAAGGGAGTTATTCATGCTTGATACCTCCTCTCTGCGCCTGTTTAGCACATCGAGGCTATGGCAACGAAATTATTATAGCACATCTACACCGAACCAGAACAGGAGGGACAATTATGTACATCAGAAAGCGCGGCAATACTTGGTATTACACAATCGAGACCACCGATGAATTCGGCAAGCGAAAGCGCCTCGTTCGTGCCGGCGGCAAGACAAAGCCGGAATGCGAGAAGGCATATCGCGCTGCCATGATCGAGAAAGATCGCACCGGCCGGATCCGCGAAAGAGATAATATTACGCTGTCGATCTTCCTTGATCAATGGATGAAGGAAGACGTGGAGCGGAACTGTCGCGAGAACACGGTCCGCGCCTATGAGTCGTGTCTCAAGAATCATATCAAGAAGGATATCGGAAACAATAAAGTTATTTCTATAACGTCGCATCAATTACAGGCATATATCAATAAGAAGTCCGATACGCTGTCTCGCAGCACGGTCAGCCAGATCCTCTCCGTTTTGAAGAAGGCTCTGAACTATGCCGTCGCGATCTGCGATATCATGCCGTCGAATCCTGCGCTGCCGGTCCGGCTGCCGAAGCTGCAGACGATACCGGAGAAGACGCACGTGTTCAGCCAGGACGAGCTGGCGATTATCTTCCGGCACTTCCCGAAGGATCATCAGTTTTATATCCCGATCCAGCTCGGCTACCATACCGGCATGCGGCTCGGAGAATGCTTGGCGCTGTCGTGGGACGACGTCGACATGGACGCGCGAATGATCAGAGTCCACTCCACGCTCGTCGACGGATCCGTGCAGCCGATCCCGAAGACAGGCGCATCGGTCCGTGAGATTCCCTTCGGCCAGAAGCTGTATGCGATCCTTAAATTCGCGCATAAAAAAAGAGCGCAGAATCGTCTGCGCTTTGGAGAGTATTACAAACAAAACAATATGATCTGCGTTTTCGAGGACGGCACCCAGATCGATGCAGATGCCATGCGTTACTTCGGCCAGTTCTGCCGGAAGACGTTCGGCGCCGGATCTTTCCATTCTCTCCGACACACGCACGCGACGATGCTGCTGGAAGCCGGCGAGGATCTGGAGATCGTTTCCAAACGTCTCGGGCATTCCAACATCAACACCACGGCGAAAGTCTACAGCCACATACTCGACAAGAGGACGAAGAAGTCAGTGGCCTTACTCGACCAAGTGTTGTAGGGCTTGGTGCCGAAACAATTCTTCGGGCACCAAACAAGACATAAAAATCCCCGCAAGCCTAGTGCTTACGGGGATTTTAGCTTACTTTATCCTTATCGGAACTAATGCTTTTATGTGTAAATAGGTGTAAATAGCTGTGCCTCGGAACCCGCATAAATACTGATTCCAATCGGAATTAAATAAAATAATTGTAAATGTTTGTTCGTAGATGAAATTTTCGTTTTTCGGCACCACCGGCACCAATTCGGCACCAATGTCAAAAAGTCAAAACACTTTGGGCAGGATCCCCTCCTGCCCGTTTTTATTTTGCTACAGCTACACCAACGGCGAGGAAGCACAAAACTTCCCAGATATTTCTCTGTGTACGGAGCCGGCATTCAATTCGATCGCGCTCTTTCTCTGACGCTTTGAAGGATTCGCTTGCTCTCGCTAATTCGAGATTCGCTCTCTCTAATGATTCCTTCGCACTCTGCGCGTCGCTCTTGCACTGAATCAATTCGCTCCGCAGCATCGTCAACTCTTTCTGTGATTCGGTCAGTGCGTTCAATGCTGCTGTCAATTCCTCGCCCGACTCGCTCAATATCTTTTTCAGCGTTTCGTTGTTCCGTTCGAGCTCGTTCAAGTGATTGCTCAACGTCTCTAGCTCGCTCTCGCTGATCTGATACGTCGGGCTCTCGGAGCAGGAACCAAAGCCCGAAAGCGACAACAAGCACAGTGACGACAAGGCCAGCGATACGATACATCTTTTCACGTTCCACACTATTCACGCCTCCCTGTCCGTTCGCAAATTTTTGCGTTCGCTTTTACGTTCACTCTCTTTTCTTCGCGATGATCTCGTACACGTAGTCCTGATTGTGCCGACCGAAATATATCGTGTCGTCAACGATTCTATAGAACGTGCTCGGGAAAAGATCCCGCAGCGCTGCGTCTACGTTCTTTGATTTCTCGAGGATCAGCTTGACTTTCCGGAGCTCGGAGTCCGACAACGGAAGTATAGATCTCACTCTCATACTTTCGCCGCCTTCTTATTCCAAAGCGCCTGATACCATATCGCCTTGCCCCGCAGCACGTTTCCTCCGGTCGACGGATCGTCGTAATCGTCCGTGAACTCCGGCGAGTCCTCCGTACCGAGATACTGGAGATCCCATCTCTCACAATCATTCTGCGGGCCGTACTTGTCTCTATCCTTATACAGATCCGAGTCCGCGATTTCGCCATGCGTGTAGACGATATCCGGCCGGATCGTCAGCCAGAGATTATTGCAGAGTACGGCGATGATCTGTGCCATGATCTCGATCTGCTCCTCCGTCGGCGGCTCATCCCCGAGATCCTCCGTCGTGGCATACGCGCAGCAGCAAAGAGAAACACCAACGGCGCCCGTATTCATTTTCCATGTGTGGGGTAAGACTTCGCTCAAATCATTCGTCGAGAGAAGGATCTCACCGTCGCCATTTACTTCGATATGATAGTCGTCCGGAAACGTGCTGTCATAATGTCCGGCGCTCCAGTGCAATACGATCAGCGGATTGTCGTGTCCGACAGATTTCGCTGCGGCCCACAGATCATCGCGGCTGTTCGCAGCCACTCTTCCAAGTTCGTCTAACGTTACTTTTCGCATGATATCAGCCCTTTCTCGCAGAAACGCCCCGTAAAGCGTTTTAATTTTCCCTCGCGATAGTTTCCCTTCGGCATGTCGATTTCGTCTTGCCCTGCCTCTCCCTCGAAGTCACTTTATGGCGTCTCGCCTTTTTTCGAGAATGTCGTGGAGCTGTCCGGCTTCTTCTACACCTGCGTCCTGTAAATTTTCAAGGATCGAGATCAGCTCCGTGACGGAGAGATATCCGACGAGCAGGAGGACGGCCCACTGTGGCTTGTCCATCGTCATCATGATATGATCCGCCAGCGCGCCGGCGAAAACCACCAAAAGATAGACGATGATCTTCCCGAGGAACCGATGCTTCATGGCCTCGGATTTTATATAGCCGGCCTTTCGTGCTGCAGGGATACTTGTCACACACTGCCAAAGAGCCGGATTTTTCTTCCGCTTCTTCTTCGTAAGATACTCTCGCGACAATGCGATCCACTTCGTGACGAGATCGACGATGATCAATCCGACGAACGCAAGAAGGAGCTGGCCGTGCATCGAACATGCCGCGCCAACAACAGACGCGCCAACAAACTTTACTGCGCCGTTATGGTAAAGCGTGGAGGCCGTTCCTTTCGCGCTGGAAAAAAGCTCCGTAAAATCCATTTACTCCGCCTCCTTGTGAATCTTCACCCACAATCTAAATGCATACATAGCTCGCGTATCTACCTTGGCGCTTTCCGATACCTTCCAGCCGAGGAAGAAATTCTTTACGACTTCGTAGCCCCAAAGCGAGAACCAGTGCGAGGAATCTTTGTAGCACCATGCGTCCATGAGCCACCAGAAAGGCTTGTCCTCGTGAACGAAATAGGAATCTTCTTTCTGGCGTTCGTATGTCCAGTTTATCCCCGGAAGGATTCCGAACGGCCAAAACGCCCACCCGTAAGCGCAATTACGGGTAAGCCAGTAAATCCTACAAGCGTATCTTTTGAGCTGTTCCATGACGCTGAAATCGCTGTTCGTGCAAGTCGTGAACCACCGCTCGCGGCCTTGCGCGGAAAGCTCCGGCGTACTGCCGCGCCATTCCTCGTAGTGTCCTTTCCAGTCGTACTGTAGCCAGTCGGGAACCTCGTCATTTTCCGTTACGTCTGACGGGTTCACGGAATTGTCCCACGTCTGCCAAAGGGACAGGAAGCTCGGAAGCTCCCCGTCTTCATTGGCAAACAACAGCACAATCGGATTCGTAATGTAACAGATGAGCGACGCAATCAAGGACAGCGGCGCGAGAATCAACCATCTAAGCATTGTCGTTATCCTCCATTTCCGGTTCCGGCTCCGGCTCGGGTTCAGGTTCCGGCTCAGGAGCGGGCGGCACATACCGCACGCACTTCGGGTTATTGCATACCCACCGCTGATTGTCTGCCGTACCGTCGTTACGCATTTTCTTGTTGCACCGCACACAGCGCGGCGTGATAGGACTTGCCATTACTCGTCGCCTCCTTCAATCTTTTCGTATTCTTCGTCAAACCATTCGTCGAGCGCGGTCAAATCTTCGACTACGCTTTCCGCTGTCTCCGAATCGCCTTGCATTGTCGCGGTTGTGTATTCTTCACAAAGGCGCGATTTCTCGCGGGCGTATTCTTCGGTAAGGGCTTGAATCTGCTCGTCTTTCGTCGGGACGTATGGGACGTTCTCGACTACTTCGTAGTATTCGCCCTTATCTTCGATATGCGCATTATTAGCATTACACCATTTTGCCGTAGCTGTGTACTGCGCCATATCGTCGGGATTGTTTTTGTAAAGTTTAGTTCCAATCATGCACTCGCCCCCTGTCCTGCAACAAACCAGTTACAATAGTCCGTAGCAACATAACGGTAAACTGTAAACGTAGTTGAGGTCTTATTGTTTATGCCGTTTGTAACCCCAGTATTCAAAGTCCCTTTTTCTTCGCGCGTCGTAACGCAGGCGTAGTCTGCGGAAGCCATGGGTTTCAACAAGTTTATCGTGTGGAAGCTTGAAGTTGTAAGCTGTTCAACGCCTCCTTGCTCAATCCACCCGTCCGCATACTCACGCCACCAATCGCCCGTCGCGCTGTCGTAGTAGCTATCGACAACAACGTGCGCGAAACGTGCCTCGCCCGTCGCATTGAGATTCGACAAGCCACGGTCAGCTTTATTCGCCAAATCGGAAGCGTACTGCGAAAGGTCAATTAACGCGCTGTCGGGCGTTTGACCGTCGAAAGCCTTAATAACATAGCGGACAGTCAAAGACTTAGGCTGGACAGTATTCGATGCGCCATAGATAGAATTTGATTGTGAAGCATCAAATGCAATATCAGTCCCCGTTGCCCTAGAACGAACTTGAATGGAATCGCTATTTGTTGACAACGTAGCTGCTGTTGTAAATGCACCAGTAGTCAACGGAGTATATTCTCCCATCGTAGACGAAGCGGAAGAACCCATAGCGTATTGTCCTTCAATATTTGGAAGCCCAGCCGCCTTCGATGTGCCCGGAGTATCAGAACCTTCAAGGAACTCGCCGTTCGTCAGGTCTGGAAGATTGAAGGTCGTGGAGCCGTCGCCGCTGCCATAGGTTGTTCCAATAGCCGCGAACAAGTCAGGATACATCGTGCGGGAAACAGCGCTCCCGTCGCAAAACAGGAAGCCTACGGGCGGCGTGTTGCTGCTCCCGCCCCACGGCACGATGGACGCGACGGGGAGATTCGCCATGCTCATAGCCCACGCCTTTGCCTCTGCCGCCCAATTCTTCGAGCTGTGTTCGCCGCCCAAAACCGAAACGTCTGCGTCGCTTCCTTCGGCCCACGTCTGCGCCTTGCCGACGTTCGCCACAACGGAAGCCGCGCTTGCCGCAGAGTCAGCCGCCCAGCCTTTCGCACTGTGCGTACCGCCAAGCGGCGTGACTTGCCCGTCCGTACCTTCCGCCCAATAGGAAGCGTTTGTCTCCGAGCCGCTTGCCGCCGTTGCCGATCCACTGGCCGCCGTCGCATATCCGTTCGCGTCGTCGGAGTGGCCTTTCGCAACGTCGCTCCAGCCCTTCGACGAATGTGTCCCGCCCAGAGCGGAAACGTCAGCGTCGGAACCCTCCGCCCACTTTGCCGCTTTCGTGACAGAAGCGTCGGCGTCGTCTGCAGAGTCTTGCGCTTCGTCGGCATAGCCTTTCGCTGTCTGTACTGCATCGGCTATGTCGTCCATGAACTCGTCCGGCGTGTGATCGGATCCCATCTTGACTTTTACAGCGCGTGTTACTTCTTCATTCAGCTCCTGGAGGATCATGGTATTTTTATCTACCATTCCTTCGATCGTCGGCAGCGGATATTTCTCGCCCAGATCTTCGAGCTGACTGATCGGCGTCTCTCGATAGATGATGATCTTGGTATCCGAAGTCAGTACCGGAGGCTGTTCGTCCTCCGGCGGCTCCTCGCCCGGCGGATAGCCCGGGTAATGTACAGTCGAATTTTCGGCATCGACGAAGTAATCAGAATCCAGCGGCGTCTCGATGCCGGATTCGATATCGTACAGCGATACCTTGACATAATCTACATCGGAAAACGGGAACGAGAACGGAAACGCCGTCGTTACTCCATCACCGACGTAAATTTGTTTTGTTACGGAAGTGCCAATCATTTAAATCATCTTCCTTTCTTCTTAGGCTTTTCCGGCTTTTCCGGAGGCGTCCGCTTCACTGGCTTCTTCGTCCAGAAGGCCGACCACATCATATTCCGAAGTGTCGCGTCATACCGACCGTCACTGTCGAAGATATACTGCATCGTGCCGAGCACGGCATCGGCGATCGGATCCGTGACACCGAAACGTGATGCTGTGAGCCGCGTTCCGATCTCGCCGAGCCCGCGCATGATATCCGCATAAGATATCGTGTTCGGCGGCCTGCGGTACTTCTGCTCTTCGCGGAACTTCTTCTTTTGTGCCGGCGTCATCTTGTCGTATTTCGCACGACGCTTCTCTTCGTCCTCCGCAGCCTTTCGATCACGCTCCGACTTATTGGCAATAAGCTGAGCCTCTTTCGCGATCTGCTGCGCGAACGCTCCATAGAGACCATCGAAGCGAGCACCTCCTCCATACGTCTGGCCGTCGATCAGCCAATTGATCGCAAAGTTTCCTACCTCTCGGAGACCATACAATCCACCGATCGACGTCGAGAGCATGTTCTTGGCGTACTGCTTCAATACACGATCCAGCACCGGAATTTCGACTTTGTTCCCTTCCTTGTCTTTTTTGTACTTGTCCTTGTCGTCGTCGCCTTCCGAGAAGAACACCCAGCGCATGGCCGTCGAGAGTGCAGCCGTCAGCATGAATCGATAAACGATCGCCTTTGCCAGCGGCAGGAAATTATATCCTTGGCCGCCCTGCCATTTCCCACGCCAATGCGCTTGGATAATCGCGTTCGCCTGCGTGTTGAAATAGGAATAAAACATCGTCAGTGCTTTGACCATCTCATTCCTTGAGCGCTGCACTTCTGACTGATCCTTGACATCGCCGGAGCCTATGACTTCGCGAACTGCTTTGTCTGCTACAAGGATCGACCGATGCTCTGCCTCGTCCAGCATTTCCTTCTCTGTCCGGATTACGAGCTGACTGGCGCGCTGCATCTTCTCGCCTGCGATAAATACTTCACGGCCTTTCTCGCTGATCCGCCGGTCGAGATCTTTGATCTCATCATTGATCTCTGCCCTGCTCATCTGCGTGAGATCCGTCTCAGCCTGGACTGCTTGTTGGAGATTCCTTCGCTTGATCTCTTCCTGGAGTGCCGTCCGGCGATTCCGCATGTCGATGATCTCTGCGTTCAGCGCTTCAAACTCCGCGCGTCTCGCATCGAACGTGGCAGCATTCTCCTCGTTCTCTTTCCGGAGATTCTCGAGCTCTGTCGGGAAAGCATTTTTGTATGCTCTCGCCCACAGCGGCTTGCTCGTGAGAAGATCCGTGAACGTGATCGGATCGTATGCGTGCTCGACCAGCCATTCGGAGACGGCGTTCCGTTTCTCGAACATGTTGCGCTGGCCTTTCATGTCGCGTTCCATACGCTCCGTGCGCTCTTTCATGAACATCGACTTGGCGATCAGCTCGTCAAACTCGGCTTTATTCGCGTAATAATCGCTGAGCGCCGACATCGTTTCCGTCGCTCCCAGAGCGTCCATCATCGGGAAGATATTCGTGGCGTTCTCTATCGTCGGCCACATTCTGTATCCCATGATGGCGATACCGGAGTTTTGTCTGAGGCTGCGGATCGCTTGGTTTGCAAAAGATTCCGCGCCGTTGCCCTGTTCCGGTTTCACATTCCAGACGTCCGTCGCCCATGTCCGCAGCACTTTGTAAGCTTCGATGCCGAGCGTACTCTCGACGTACTGACGGAATGTGTTGTCGTTGATCAGCCGATAAACGTCACGCGCAGCGATCCTCGTGGAGATATTGTGGATTGCTTCTCCACAATGTTCCGGAATCACAGACAGACTCAACAGCAGCGGCCGATCCACGATCGCGCCTTTTGCTGCGCGATCTTTCGTGAATCCGCGCCCCATACCGAGCACCATCGCGCCGCTCATGCCGGATCTCGCCAGCGCATTCTCCGCCTGTTCGCCGGCCTTCATGGACTTCTCCGGATCGTACTTGATCGGATAATATCCGCCGCGAAGCTCGACGCTTACATTGTTTCCTTTCGCGTCCTTCGTCTGCACCGTGAACGCTCTCGCCGTCTGCGGTTTCAGCCTTGTGCCGTTCAGCTCCATCTCCACGCGAACCGTGTCCGGCCAATAGGTTGACAGGAGATCCCACACGTCCTGACAGAAGAGCCAATCCTTCTCCGTCATGTTCTCTGTGAGGAATTGCTCCACGGTCTCCGCATTCGTCCCGAGCCCCATGATCAGGCGATCCATGTTTATGTCGTTGCCCATATTCATAGCCATAGCCAGGACGTTCTCTTTCGAGAGCGGTTCGCCTTTGAAGTTATAAACGCGGGCCTGCCAGTCGCGAAGCTCTTTCGCCGTATAGTGTTTGGATAGGATCGACTGCATGCCAGAAACGAAGTCCGCCGTCATGGAGGCTTCCTGCTCCGCTGCGCGATCGTATGTATCGTATAGATACCGATGCGCTTTCTGCCCGAGCAGATTGATCAGCTCTTCCGGCTTCGTCAACGATAAACCATAGCGCTGCGCGTATTGTGCGAGCGTGTCACCGGCTCCCGGAATCCTGGCGAGCATCTCATTCCAGAATACGCCGCCCCGGTTCGGATTGCCTGTGATCTTGCTCTGCTGTACTCGCGCGCCGTTGTATGCCGTGCTGTCCTGCAGGATCTCTTCCACGACGTCCGAAACGGTTTTCCCTTTGACGGTTTTCATATTGAATTTATCGCGGCCCGTGACGTAAAGCGCTGTGAGTGCATCCGCAGCGTCCTCGAATTCATTGAGCGTCATTCCGCGATAGCCGTCTTTATTCGTGTTCGGATCCGCAAGCTTGACCAGGAGCGCGATGATATCGCTCTGTCCGTCCTCGTCCGTCACAACGTCGAGTCCCTGCCCCATCGATACCGCAAGCGCTTGGATACTCTCGAGGCCGGCCGGAATCTCCGCGTCCTTATCCGTGATCCGAAGCAGATACGAAAGATGCTGATGCCAATACCGCTCGTCTTTCGGAAGCTTCGTTTTCGCGTTCAGCTGCCGCTTGATCTTCTTCACGATCGCCAGCATACGGTCCCGCGTCTTTTGCGCTTCCGATGCCATGAACGAAGCGAAAAGCTCACGTTCTTTCGCCCGTGCAGCTTCCTGCCAGTTCTTCTGCTTGGCGTACTTCTTGGCGTCTTTCGCTGCGTTCCGCTCGTCTGTCCTGTGTGTTTGGACTTGCGTCGCCTGCGTCAACGTCTGGCGGGCGATCGTATCCTTCGCGATATTTTTAAGGATCTCGATGCGGCCACGATTCGCTTCGCGCAGATCGCTGATGCCGACCTTTCGGCCTTCCGTCAGCTTGTGAAGCGCATCATAATTCTTCAGCGCCTCCTCTTTCGTCTTGCTGGCAGCCAGATTGTCGATCGCGCGCATCTCTTCCCTAGACCAGCGCGTCGATACGGAAAGCCCGTTGATGGCGTCCTGCAGCTCCGCGTTATCTGCCGGAGATTCGTCGGACGAAAGATCGCTGATCATTTTCTGCACGCTGTCCATGGAATTCTTCGCGCGGCCGGAAAGATTGTTGACGAGCGCAGCCTTCGCAGCGAACGCCTGCCGCTCCAGATCCACAAGCCGCTCATGATACGGAGCCTCAGACATGGCAGCCTCGACCGTTTCCTCAGTGAGATCGTTCTGGATCTGATCCGCGTCATAGACCGCAGCGACATCTTTCACGTAAGCATCCAAGACGTTTTCCATCGGAGGCGCTGTGGCATTCGCCTTCTCCCATTCTTCCTTATTCGGGAAATACGCCTTCCATGCGTCCTTGATCTTCGTCTCTTCGATTGCCTGCCGTGCCAAGTACACAGGCTGATTCGAAAGCTCTTCTTCCTTCTGTGCGCGCTCGTCCTGCAGGAATTTCTCTCGCTGCGCGAATGCGCGTTTTTTCAGATCACGCATCACGATCCGGCGAAGTCTGTCCTGAGCTTCCTGCTTCGCTTCCTCGTGCCACCGGTCGAACGTCTCTTTCGCGTCCTCTTCAAGCAGCTGAGCACCGCCGGCAGCCTCAAACTTTTCATATCGATCGTCCAGCTCGGCCGCAGCGATCTCGTCTTCCGTCGCCACCAGACGGCTCATGACAGCCTCGACCTGCTCGGAAGCCTTCGCGCCGTCCGTTTTGAACACGTTGTAGATCTGTGTGAGGAAGTCCACGAACTTCTCGAATACATGCCGGAGCCCCTTCGACGGAGCCTTTCCTTCGTAGAGATAGATCTCGAATGCACGAGCGAAACGCTCCTGCTTCCACTCACGGAGGAGCTGTTCCTCTTTCTTGGTATCTCCGGATTTTCGAGCTGCCTTGATCTGCTTCTCTCGCTCAGCGAATTCCTCATACCACGGCGTATTCTTATATTTCGCAGCATCGCCGTCGTGCCATTCGGCCCATCCGTTGACAATCTGGAGATCCGCGATCGATGTCTCGTCTCCCATTCCGGCCAGCATCTCCAGATCTTTCAGGAAGATATGGCCGGTCTCATGGAGGAACGTGGATTCGTCTGCACTCTCGAAAAGCTCGACAAGACGTCTCCCGTCGGAATAATTCAAAGTACGGCCCTGGATATCAAAACCGTTCATCTTTTGGTTGTAGCTTTCAATGATAGAGATTGCTTTATCATCGAATACGACATAGCAACGGCCATCGCGCCGCCCGTCATACGTTATGCCTTCGACTCCGTGCTTGTTGAGGAGCAGGGACAAATCGCGAGGAGTCGGTCCGAGCGTGGTCAAGGTCCGATAGACGTTGCGGTATTGCGGGGTTTCCGTTTCCATGAGCCCGTTATACAAAGCCTCTGCGACTTCTTCCTTCGAGCTGTCTTTACTGACGACTTCTTTTCCGGCAATCCTGTTGACGTCCTCGACAAATTCATCCACCGTTTGCCCGTCGAAATATTCGTCCACGATATCCTCAATCGTTGCCTTCACGCCAGCCTGTACCTTCGGCGGCTGCTCAGAAAGATATTTCTGTTCGTCAAGCATTACGTCATTTTCAGGAATATCGACTTCAAACAGGGACCCGGATTCCCTTTCGATTTTCAGATTATCAAGGTCCAAGGATTCTAATACGTCAGCGTCCGCCTCGTTATCTCTGATTTCACGCGCAAACGGTTCCAAGTGCTGCTCCAATCTGCGCTTCACATCTTGGATATTCGTGCGCCGCCCTTTTGCTTCCCGACGAGCAGAATCCACGAGCTGTTTCAGCCTTGACTTTTCTTCTTCCGGAAGCGTCTTCAAATAGGCCGTGATCGACATTTTCGGATTCTCGTCGATTCGTTTGATCTCGCCTTCTAGCGTTTTGACGAGTCTGCGCAAATAAACTTCAAGGCCGCGTTCCTGCTGTCCGCGAAGGGTTTTTATGATATTCTTGATTTCCCGTTTCAGCACTTCGGGGCCATTTTGGGATTCTCTATACAGATAATTGATAGAGTGCCGGTCTAAGACGTCCTTAATTTCATCGCTGACACGTTCGCCGTTGACCGTGACTCTATAATCCCAGCCGCCACGACTTGCCACAAGGTTTTCCCTGTATCGCTTTGCGACTTCCTGATCCTGCGCGAAATACAGCCCCCAGCCGTGGACCTGTGCGCCCTCGCCCGTTCCGATTGCTCCGAGGTCGAAACTATCAAAAGAGTGAGGAGATCCATGCCATGCCGACTGATTGAGAACGTCAACGATATTCGATCCCTGCTGATGGTAAATGTTCGGATCATTAACAGAGAATTGGCCGTTGTTATCCGTAGCAGACTTCACCTGCGTCGGATTGAACGTACCAAATGTACGCGTTCCGCTCTCGACCTCAATGATACCGTCGTATCCTTTCTTCTTCGCCCATTCAACAAACTCCGGAGAATGAATTGCCTGGTATATATAACTATACGGAAGACGCGCGGTTTTCTCGTCCGTATCCTCTACGCCAAAGATCTTCGCGACTTCCTCGAATGAAACTCCTAATATCTCCGCGAGATCGTTCACGCTACCCGTCCCGCCAAAGCCAACATCTCCTATGTTTATAGGATTTTTTATATTCAGGAAGTCTTCATAGATATCGCCTGTCTCGTACCACTTCTTATTGTCAGAGTATCTACCAGCGTAATCTTTCGACTCAGAATGCCATACCGGGCGCCCCTGTCCATCAAACTCTGTGAACCGGCGAGAAAGTAATCCTCTTTTTGTCCCGTGATATGTAGGCATCGGCTCGCCGTTTTCATCAACAACCTTGGATATACTATTGTATTTTTCTGCAATCTGTGATATATTTAAAATATCAAAAGCAGAGGCGGCTTGTGGGTGCTTTTTAGGCTTATGAAGCTTTAAAGCAGTTCCGAGCACTTTACCCTCTGCTTTTTTTAGTTCCATGACTTCTATCGTATAGATTTTCCTGCCTGCGTTATTAGTAACTTTTACTGTAAAAGTTGCGAGCGCAGGCGTATTTTTTATCATAAATAGCGATGAAAAATGTTCTATTCCTTTTATGTCATGATTATCATCTTCGCGTTCGTTGCTCTTTATAGAGTTTGCAAACAGCTTTTCAATATTTGCAACAGCAGTAAAATGATCTTCTGCAGTAAATCCGTTTCGTTGGCTATTTGCTACAGCACCACTACTCGTCAGATGCCCTAATGCTCGATGATTAAATGTTGCTTCAATGTTCTCTGCGTCAGACTTTAGTTTTTTATTGCGTAAAGACTGAATAATTTCCTGTACGTCGTTCCGTCCGACTGCATACATCGTCGGATAAGCTTCAGCAACCGCTTCCCAATCGCCGAACCATGCTTTAAACGCCGGCGTCCGAACGATGAGCCACTGCTCCTCCGTGAGTTTTGTCGGCTGGCCGTTCGGCGCCTTCATCCACTGATCCGTGCCTTCGTACTGACGGCGCACTTCTTCCATCTGCTGATTGACGGCCTGCTGATTATACGCTTCTTCCGCAGCACCTATCTCCATGCCACGCTGGATCGCAAGATTCTTGAGGTAATCCAGCGCCGTATAATCAGAATAGCCGAGTCCGTGCATGCGCTCAGTGACTACGTCGGCATGGCGCGCCATCATCAAAGCGTTGATCCGCGCAGCGCGAGCCTGCTTCCCGCCGATGCCGCGAAGCGAAGAATTGATTGCCCGATAGACCTTGTACGCCTCCGGAGAGAGTCCTTCAGTCAGCTTGATCTCCGTGCCGTTCAGAGTCTGCATACGTTCCTTGATATTGTCGAGCGTATTGATCTCGTTTTCGAGTGCCGTCACACGCTCACGAGAGGATTCCATCGCGGCAGCTTCTTCGCCCGTCGTCGGACGCCAGCCCTGGACCTGCGGCGCGTTCACGTCGCCCATGACCATAAGCTTCGCCATGTCGCGCTTTTCCTGCTGCGTTGGCGGCCGCTTGTGTTCCTTGTACCATTCCCGATACCATTCCGCATTGTTGGAAGCGCGGCCGGAAGACACTTCGCCAATTTCGTTTACGGTCTCGACGACAGACGTCCCCTGTCCCATACCGCTGTCCAAAGCAGCGACCGCAGGGGCGATGATCTCGTCCAGCTCGGCGTTCGCGTGATCATATAATTCTTTCCAGCCCTGCGCAGGATTCTCCGGATTCTGGTAGATCGCAGCCATCGCTGCGTCGCGCTCTTCTCCCTCGTTCGGGAAAAGCTCGTTCGTCATGGCTTCCGTAAGCTCGACCTGCTTCTTGACGGATCCCTCGATCCGCTTCCGGTAATCCTCGGAGATCTTCTGCGCGTTCTCTCTCATAACGGCCATCGGCTCCGCATCCTGAGAGAACGAGACAGAATCGAGTAGCTTCTGGCTGGCCTTCGACTGCGCATAGCACTCTACCGGAACCATTAAGGAGCCGCCATCGGCAATCGCTTTCTCGACGCGATCTTCGTCTATGCCGGCAGCCCTGGCTGCTTCGCGCACGTCCGCTTCTCCGTTTTCATTCTTGAGCGCACTCTTGACGTCAATCCACGCCATCTGCCACGGCGTATCCTTGACTTGATCGCGAATGATCTCCTGCTGGACTTCCGGAGCGGTATCTTTCAGCTTAGAGTCCTGAACCGTTTTCTGCAGCTGATCGAGCATGATCGCGCCGGAGACAGTCGTCCTCTCCGTCTTCGCCATCTCGCCCCACTTGCGAGCCCATGAAGTCCGTTCAATTCCATAGCTGATGCCGCCGACAGGAATACCGCCGACGCTGGAAAGGCCGCCCAGGAAGATGGATCCAGGAATCGCCTCCGCGCCTTGTGCGACGGCCCTCTTCGTAATGTCTCCCCAATCGACATTTTCCATTACGTCAGACAAACGGGAAAGGCTGAAGTCCATATTCTTGTGTTGCTGCGCCGTAACGGCCTCTCCCATGTTGTTCTTCGGAACACCAAGCTCGGCCGCATTCTTGACATCAGCGCCCTGCTGGATATATGCCTTTACAATCGCGTCCGGGTATTCTTGTAAAAATTCTTCTCCAGCCTCGGAGACAGCTTCGCGCGCAGTACCGATCGTCAAGTCTTTCCCGACGGCACGCATAAAGTCTTCAAAAGTTTTCGCCGAGATTGCACTCCGGCCGTTCTTTACGATATTCTCGACGGCCTCTTTCGCAAACCCCTCACCGGAAAGATTTTTCAGGAAACCAAACTCAAATCCACCCGTCTCAATGAGCGCTTCCGGAACCGCTTCGATCGCTGCCAGCGTGCGTGCTTGAGATCTCGTCATGAGCGGCGCGCCGTTGGCGTCTTTCATTTCTTGGTATTCTGCAAACTTCCGGCCCATCATCGGACGGAACATTTCGTATGCCATGCCAGCCCTGCGGCCCCATGTGAAGCCAGTCATAGCTCCGGCCGGAGCGCCTGCGCCATACGTCGGAACGCCTGCAATCGCAGCACCCACGACCGCTCCTGCAGTGCCGTAGAGTAAAGACCTACCAAACGTGTACGCCATCTCAGGGAGCGACTCGATGCCGCCTGCCATCGCCAGCCACGGATCCACAAAGAAAGAAGGATAGTATTGTTCCGTCTCTTTGAGCGTCTTCTCGAGCTTTTCCATTTCGTCGCGCTCGTCATCCGTGAGGCCTTCATAGGCCTCTTTCATTTTTAAGACGCCGTACTCGTAGTTCGCGTCGCCGTGTTTCCAGCCGGAATAAATTGAATCGACGAGATCCTTCGCCTGTAAAACGTGCTTTATATCTTTCAATGCAAGCGCAGCACCAACGGAATCCTTCTCGCAAATCGTCCGGAGCGCAGGGACCTGCTGATATACGCTTTCCATATCGCCGCCCACGTCGTCCATCTTTTTCGCCATGTCATATGCAAACAAAGCGCCCTGCATGGCTTCAGTGCTGGATAGCATGGCGCCAGTCGGAATCATCGGAAGGCGCTGATTTATTCTGTGGGCCATTTCCAGTTTCTCGTCCGGCGTCATAAAGTACTCAAGATTCGCGCTGGATTGTCGGAGCCCTTGCGCCATTCCTTGAAACGGACTGTTGCTATCATCAGCATAGGCATTCATGAACTGTTTGGCCGGTTCCTTGAACGGAGCAGCGATCGCCTTTTTGCGGACATCTTCCAGCTTCTGCTCGTCTTCTTCGCTTCCGGTTGCCTCGTAATTCGCTTCAGCTTTCGCGTATTCGATATCGGCGTCAATGGTATCACGGGCGACCGTAACGGCCAGATCTCCAAGCGCATTGAACTGTGCCCTGCTCTCTTCCGGATCGAACGTATACGTCTCCTCCGGCGTACTGTCAGCAATCTCCGTATTCAACTCGTCCATACGATCTTGCGTCCACGTCGTTCCCTGCTGCGCCGCAGTTTCAGCCGCTGCCGTCTGCTCTCTTTTTGCGCGCTCGGACTCCATCAGCTCACGAGCTTTCGCTGCGTCAAATGCCATTTACACCACGCTCCTGCCATGAAAAAAGGCAGCTCTCGCTGCCTGTGATTTAATAACCGCCGCCGGCTCCGCCTTCCTCGACTTCTTCTCCATCGTTCAACGGGACCGCAGCTCCAATCGCTCTATAGTTTCGGTTCAAGTTACTGATCGCGATAAATGCCACCGTCGGACTCGCGCCGGCATTGAGCAGCCAGTCGTACGTCTCAGGCACAGAATGCCCTTCGTCGATATAATCTGCAACCATTCCCATAATTCCGTATACGTCGGAAAGTTCCGCGACCTGTTCTTCTGTGAGCATACCGCTGTCGACGATCAGATCTGCAGCGTCTTTCATCTTGATCCATTCATCTGCCGTTGGATTCTTGCCACCGGCAAGCTTAACGTCCATAACACGGGCGAGATTCTGTGCCTTGCCGAGCGCCTTCCAATCGACGGCAGGATCTCCGTCTGCGACCGCGCTGTTGCTCCTTTGTGCGCCGCCAGATCTCACGCCGAAATAGGATTTTGCCACATTGACCGCCCGATTGATCTTATCCATCGGCTGGCCGGAATTGATTGCCATATCATAGGCTGCAGCATAATCCGGACAATTTTTCATATCGCTGAGCAGCTGATCGTATTCAGCACTCTCCGCCTGCTTCGAGAGAGCGTTCTCGCTGTCATACTGCGCTTTCAGCATACGCCGAAGCTTCTCTCTCTTTTCCGGATCGAACGCGCTAACCTGTCCCTCCGCGTCTGTGCGATCGTCCATGCGGATAATATATGCGATATCGAGATTCCCGACGTTCTCGGTATTGTTATGTACGATATACCCGTTGCCCCTGATCTCGTTGCCGTTATCGTCTACATAATCAGCAGCGCTCGAGGAGTTGCCGTATGTTCCGCCCATTCCGTCAGATACCATGACGTGCTCCAGATTTTCCGGATCCGTGGGATCGTCGCCCTTCTGGATATATACGAAGATATCGCCTTTGTTTGCCTTCTGCCCGTTGTACTTTTCCACATGCGCGCCGGATCCTTCTTCCTGTGCAGCGCGGAACAGATTGCCGACGTTCGTCTCGTTCTTATGCTCCGCTGCGAATCGGAAGTATGGGGCCGTCATCGTAACGCTGGCATAGACGCAGCCGTTCCGGCCGTATGGCGTCTCGACGCCGATCATGGAGTCCCAATACTTTTCGGAATCTGCAAGCCCCGCGCGTGTCGCGTTCGGCCCGCAGATCTGATCGATCGCAGCATATCCGCGCGTGAGATCGATCTTCCCATCGGCACCACGGCAATTATTCGAGATCGCATCGATCGTGAAATACTGATTCTTTATTTCCTGCTGCTTCTGGATCTTCGAACGCGCCTCGATATACGCATTCGTCGGAAGAAGATCCTTGTATGTGTTGACCAGAGTCTCCGCTTTTATGAAGTCTCCGGAATCGATTGCCATCGAGACAGCATCGCCGACGATCTTTCCGGCAGCGAGCCTCTTCTGTTCAATAACCTTCTCCCCGCCGTAGGAGCCGTATCTCCCCTCGACGATAGCGTCCATGCGGTTCAAACCCGCGGCGACGTTCTCGATCGTTCCGCCGTTTTCGAGTGCCGTCGCCCGGCATTCCGCCAGCTGATTGTTGTATTGCGTTTCCGCGAAGGCTTCCGTCTGTCCCGCCTGGTATCTTACGACGCCGGCTCTGCGCGTGGCATCGTCTTTCGCCGTGTATGCCTTGAAAGTATTCGCGGCCTCTCCGAAAAGATATCCGCCGTATTTCTCCTGGATATCTGCATAGACCTTCTTCTGCAGATCGTCGTAGTCTTCTGTGATATTGAGCGCAGCGCCTTCTTTCCGCTGCATCAGCTCCGCCGTTCCCTCGGACATGCGGCGATTATACTCCGCATTCGCTTCCAGCATTTTTCCGTCCACGACGTCCTTCTGGAGCGCGAGCCCCATCTTCGCGACGTTGCCGAGCGCTTTCCACATTTCGCCGCCGGATCTGCCGCCGTAGACGTTCAGATCGCGGCTTGCCTCTACGGGCACATTTCGCATCACAGATGGATTGACGACCGGATTATAAGAAGAAAATTTCATGTCCGATTCCTCCTATCGGTTGACACGTATCGTCGGAGACGTTGTCAATCGAAGCGGATTCAATGTTAAGCCGCTCGAACTATTGTACATATATTGATTCGCAGATCCGGCCCATCCTGATCCGCTGCTCGTGCTTGTCGTAGTTCCGCTTGCGCTCGACGACGATCCGCCGCCAAGGCCGGAGAAAAACGGCACCATGCTCGCAGCCGTCCCGAGAATGGAATTGATCTTGAGCGCGCCGATCTGACGATCTGCATCGGCGAGGACGTTCTGTGCGGCGATCCGATTATTCTTTGCCTGCGTATTATAATTCGACTCTGTCACGCGGGACTCATAGTTATCGTTGCGCTGATTCCCGAGGAGCGTCATCTGATCCTGCCAATAGGCTTCCTGTCCGGACGTCTGGATATCGAAAGGAGATCCGGATCCACTGTCGAGACCGGCAGCACCGGCGCCTGCGCGAATACTTCCGGCGGCGATGCGCTGCCTGTCGCGGAGCTCTCTCTGCTTCGCGCCGTACTCGTCCGCGATCTGCTCCTGCCGGCGCGCTTCCATCTTTGCGTTATGTTCCGCAGCCTGAGCCTGCGCCCTGTACATGGACGCCTGCGAATCTGCCTGCGCCTGGATCGCTTCCTTCTGTGATTGGTAACTCGAGTATCCCTGGAATAGCGAGAGCGCCGCCCCGATTCCTGCCATCACGCTGCACATATCATTTCCTCCTTATGTAAAACCGAATGAATAACTCTCCGCTCAGCACCAACGGGTTCCCGAACTCAGCGCCGCACCACCGGAGCCAGCGTTTCGCCGGCTCGTTGAAATCGCCGACGGCGTTCCATAAGATCCCGTATTCCTCCGCCCAGCCCTGCAGGATCCGACGCGAGACGCGGGCGAATTCCCGCTCGTATGGCTTTAGCCCTGTCGTCGCCATACACCAGATCATGCGGCCGGGAATGTTCTCAATCACACACTTCCCGTAAAGGACAAGCGGCTCGCCATGCGCGCCCGTGACCGCGAAGCAATCCTCGGAGCTTTCGATGCTCGTCCGGATCGCCTTCTTCGTAGATCCTTCCGCTGCGATCAGCTCCCGCTTGTCATCTTCACGGAGCGTATCGCGGAAACGCCGGAGCCAATCGATCTCCTCTTCCGTATGCGTTTTTGTGGAAAGGCTTTTAATTTCGTAATCCACCGGTTCCTCCAAACGTGACCGCACGCACAATGGCGCTTAATGTAAACGGATACGGGACAGTGTGCCGGATAAACACCCTGCCGTGCTTATTAAATCCGCCGGCCGCCATCGTGGAGATCAGATCTCCGGAATAGAGCACGTTCTCGCCGAGCTCCATGCGTCCGACGTCGTAGATGATATCGTTGAGCGTAGTCTCGTTCGGGCCGACCTCGCCGCCGAAGCTGTTCGTAAGCCGGAGGATACATGTCGTGACTGCCTTCTCGCGGCCCTGCAGCGTACCGTCGCCTGCCTGAGATTCTATATTCGGCTGTTCCAGCTTCATCGTGTACGGCAGCCCTACCACCACGTTCTTCGATGCCTGCGGAAGTGTGATCGTGCCGCTCTCTACCGTGATCGGATTGAAGAGATAGCCGTCGCCCATCGCGAGCACTTCCTCGCCTTCCAGATGTGAAAGGCCCGTGATCGTATCTGTGGCGGCTCCGAAGGAATAGACCTTCGCCGCGTCCATCATCACGTATTCCTGCTGATCCGCGCCGGTCTCCCGAGATTCATCGAACCGCTCGATGTACCGGACTTCCTGCTCGTTGATCGTCCGCTTGACGATCACATAGACGACGTCCCGGTTCCCTTCGCCAACCGCGCAGACGCTCTCGATCTCGCCGGCGGTCTCCATGTGAGACCAAGCATAGACCTTCTGATCGAACATGTACGTCAAGCTCAGAAGCACGCCGTCGTCCCGTACGAAATAGATCAGGGAATCTGGCTCCTGCGCGTATGTGCTTCCCGTGAGCTCATGACCTCGGATCAGATGCCGGACGAGGAGTGTGAGATCCATGCCGGCATAGGAATCGGAATCCCAATTATATCCGATATCCCGCACGATAGATCCGCGCCGCTGCACATAGACGATGCGGTTGCCGGAGCGGATCGGGCTCACGTCGTTCGCGCCGAAAGACTGCTGACTCCTCGGCGTGATATTGGACGGCGTCACCGTCTCGGATCCGGAGATTGTCCACTCGTTGCCGTTCGTCAGAAGGATCAGATCGTTCCCTGCCACGAGATGCGTGATCTGGAACGACTGCAGTGAGAGAAGATCCGCCGTGACGGCGCTGTCGTCCGTCACGCTGCCGGCTGCTTTGTCGATGGAGAAATTCGCATAATCTCCCGTGCGGCTCATCCAAAGCCGCTGCGGGAAGGCTGCGGAGCCTGCGAAACATAACCTGTCCTGGAAGAATGTCGCACATGCCGGATATCCCTGCTGGGAATCCCATGCGCCCAACTTCCACTCGGCCGTGGCCGTCGTGGCGCCCAACCGCTTCTTCACGTCGGCCGTCGCCGTCGTCCCGTCCGTCACGCTGTCGATCAGGACGTATCCGGTATGTGTATATGGATATGCGGATAGATCCGCCGTGCATGTGCCGCTGTTCGTGTTCACCGTGACACGCATCAGCGCGAACTCGTCCAGCGTGCCCGTCTCCGTCGGATTGAAATCGTCGTTGGATGTGTACGTCCGTTCCTCCAGCCATGTCACACCGTCGTCCACGGAACTCTCGATCGTGACGGTCCCTTTCCATGTCCCGTGTGTGATGATCTTCCAGGAGGATCCGACGCCGATCGCGCTGGACGTTCCGCTCGTGATCGAGACAGACGTGCCGCTGACGCGCTGGGAGATCTCCATCCAGCAGCCGACATGATTCGCCGTGAAGAGCGAGCTGCTGGCCGTCAGTGTGATTCCGGTTCCCGTCAGTGCCGACGGCGTGATCGTCAGATCCTCATCCGGATTGAGCTCGCCCATGGGCGGCTGGATATAGTCCATGTCGGCCAGCTGCCAATTGTTCTCCGCATAGCGCATGAGCCGCTTGACCGGATATTTCCCGCTGCAGATGTAGAGCACGTCCACCGACTGCACGAAACGCAGCGAAGGAAGATCCGCTTCTTCGAAAGGCGTCGCGACCTCCACGTTTAGATATACGCCGTCCTTCCAGACTCTGACGTACTTGTCGCCGAACTCCAAGAGGTAATTGACGGAAACGTCAAACTTGAACGGCCAGAGGATCGACTTCTTCGCGGCCTTCTTCGTAGCCCCGCAATAGATCAGCCCGGGACGTTTCGTCACCGCGCCGTAGGGCCGGACGATCGCGTTCTCCGCCTGCAGGAGCGCCAGCTGGTATTTATCGATGTCGACGCGGCTCGCCACATCTGGAGAGATCTCTCCGCCCGTGAAGGCCGGCTGTATGGCATAGTATGCATTCGGTCCCATAGCTATCACCTGAATCTCGCGTCAGCATATCCGCGCGGATATTCCGTACGATGCTCCCGCTCCCGTGCGCTCTCCGTCTCGGCCTGCATGAGCACGGCCTGCATGAGCTGATAGTTAGTCGACATCATCTCGGCGTTTCCAGTGATCACCATCGCCATACTCGCCGCGAGATACCGGGCCAGCGCCTCGACGAATTCCTCGCTCATGCGCTTTACTTCCGTAATGTCTTCCGTGTACTCGCACCACGCCTGCTCCACATTCGAACAGACGACCTTCACGGATCCGACGTCGGCGACTTCATATTGCCATCTGTCGTATTCCTTCCGCGCCGCACAATGCTCCGGAAATACGAACCGCACGGAAAGGCACTGCGAAGGATACCCGTACACGAACCGCCATCCTGGCACCTTCTCGTCCGTGAGCGCCAGCTTCTCCGTCCGGCGGGCAAACCCCCACCGATAAGATCGGAGAAGCATTCTCCTGCAGTGATCGTAATGCATGGCGCATTGACGCGCCTCTTCCGTATTCTCTTCCATCGAGATGATCCGGCCTTTCGCGAGATACGCGAGCGCCAGATTGCATATATCTGTTGACGTGATCATAATCTTCCCTCCCTTTTTCATACGTCCGAACCGCTCGGGCGCATGAAAAGAGGCGGGAAGCCCCGCCTCTAAGAATTATTTGTCTGCCGTAAGGATATCGTCGTCCATAACGAGAGCTGCCGTCATCTCGCCGTCCGTGAACGTGGAAGTCACGCTCGTACGGAGATAGCCCTGGTTCCCGCGCGGGATCTGCGCGGAGATGACATGCGCCAGCGTGTCGTCGGAGATCGCGAAGCTCGTCGTGTACGTCTTCGACTCGAACTGGCCGAGGACGGAGTACGTCGAGAACGTGCTGTCGTCGCTCGTCTGGAGATCTACCGTGACTTTACCTGCACCGGCGTCCGGCGTAACGTCGACCACCATGTGCATCGGATTGGAAGCCTCGCCCGGGCCGACGTCGATCACGTCAGACGTCAGTGTCGTAGCGGAAAGCGCCTGATCCTTGAAAAACATATTTTCCTTATCGAAAATCATGATCTGTTTTCCTCCCTTCCATTAAGCCTGCGCGCAAGCCGACTCGGTCTCGCTGATGCTATCACATTTGCGGACCGGGATGCCTTTGAAGTAGAGCGTCGGCGTGCTGTTCATCAGCGTCTGCTGCGTAACGAAGACGTTCGTCTTATCATTCAAATAGCACTCACAGAAATCGTAGAGCGCCGGGCTGACGTACAGAACGACCTTCTTGTCGCCGCTCTCCAGATTCTGGATACGATTCTTCGTCTTCGTCAGCTGATTCATGAGAACCAGCTTCTGTGCGCTCGTCATGGAGTCGAAGGCCGCTACGTTGATATTACGGAGCAGTGCGTTCGCGCGGATATTCTGGACGGCCAAACCGACCTTCCAGTTGAAGAGCGTCGCAACGCCCTGGTACTCGAGACCGTCGGCATCATGCACCGTCATCTCGCCGAGATCGCGCATCTTGAGGCCGGCCATCGTCGCCTCCGGATAGATGCCGACCGTCGCCTTCTGGCCCCAGCCGACAAAGAATGCCGTGGTGTTCGTGTTGCTGCCCGGCGTGCCGGCGGAGAGAACCTGGTACGAAGGATCGCCAAACTCAGAAGTCGAGCCGGCGTATTCGTTGTAGCGGACGGACAGACCGTTGAACGTACCGGGATTCTCTTTCGTGTCGCCGTAGAAAGTCTGCTCAGCGACATAATTCGAGAAGCCCTGGACGAAAGCGGCATCTTCGGATGCACGGAAACGCTCTTTGTCCTTCTGGAGCGCCAAGAGCTCAACGTCCACGACGCTGCGATCCTCGAGAATCATGCACGTGTCTTGGATCTGTTTGGTCTTGGACTTGCCGCGAACCACGCCTTTGTTGATCATACGAATACTCGGCGTCGGGACCATGCTGCGGACCGTGGTCACATTACCGGTTTTCAAGTTGCCCTCCATCCACAGGATATCCTGCAGGATCGGATTCGATTTTTCCAACGCTTCGATCACGAATGCGACCGTGCCGTCGGGATTGAGACGCTTGCGAAGATCACTCAACGTCAAAGCGTCAGAGCCAATTACTGCCATTTTGTCATTCCTCCTCAATAATTGTCGAAGTTAGTGTTCGGATACTTCGTCGTCGTTGCCGCCGCCGCAGTACCAAAACCCCTGAAATTATCTTCGCCCACCAATTGGCCGACGAGTGCAAAGGCCTTCACGAGCTCGATCCGGTTTCCCGCACCGGTCTCATTGAGTGCCTGTCGAATGCCAGGTATGGAGCGTTCGATCGCTTCTATGCCCGTCCCCGCACGACGGACTGTTGCGTCGAATTCCGAGCCGAGCTCTTTCTTCGTCTGCTCGGCCCACCCGGCGATCTGTTGAGCCTGCGCTTCCCGCATGGCAGAAATCCCATCCCTGGCGTACTGCATGCCGTACGCTGCCAGCTTCTGCGCCTGCTCACCTGTGAGCCCTGCTTCCCGAGCTATGGCGGAAAACGCAGCCGCCGACTGTTCGTCGTAGACCATGCCCTCCGGCACACTGCTCCGGAAATCCCAAGCTGCTTCCTGTTCCGCCCCGCCCAGCAGAGTCGAGCCTTGCTGCTGTTCGGCAGCGGGCTGTCCTCCGGCCGGCTGTTCGGCAGCTTCTCCTCCCACGGGCGCGGATCCTTCGACCGTCGCCGCCTCAGCAGCAGGAGCTTCCACAGCGCCAGCATCGGCGCCGCCCTCGTCTGCAAAAAGCTGTAGATCGATCATTGATTATCTCTCCTTCCGATTCTGATACCTAGCCAGATACGCGCCATATTCGCGCTCGGCCATCTGTAATTGTTCATAGCATTTCCCGCTCTCGTCGATAGAGCAGAGCGTCCGTAAGTTTTGGTAAAGCTCACAGCCGACTCTGCGCTCCCCTTCGAAAAGCAGGATCTGATGGATATCTCCGGAGGCGACCTCGTGAACGTGGGCGCGCTCCATCATGCGCGACAGAAACCACCGGCCCTTCTCATCGGAGAGCAGGAAGCGGAGTGAAGCCTCGTCGCGGCGAGCTTCCTCCTCGCGTAAGTGCTCGATCCGTTTCGCCTGTTGCCGATCGTCTGTCGTCATAACCTGTTACCTCCAACCCCGAAGGGATTCATTCCCAGCATCTGCGCCAGCGCGGGATTGCCGTCATTGGCTGCCTCGGTCATGTTCTTGGCTGCCACCGTTGCCGGTACTGCCATATTGACTGCCGCCTGTGCCTGCGCCGCCTGCTGCGCCTGTGCCTGAGCCTGTGCCTTCTGGGCTTGTATCTCGTCGAATTCTTCCTTACTCCTCCGGATCGCTGCCGGAGCTCCGAGCATGTCGCAGTATTTATCCACCGCCGACGGCAGATCCAGCTTGTCCATCGCGTTCGGATCGAACTGTGCGATCTGCGCGGCAAAACTTACCGCCTGCTCAATGTTGACGAGGCCGGAAAGCTTTTGGGCTTGGGCCAACGGAGATATGTACTCGATCTGGATCTCTTCCTGCGAAAGCATCTGCGCCAGCTCCGGATCTTCCGGCTCCGGGAAGACGTGCGCTCTGTCCAGGATTGCATAGACGCGCTCGATGATCTTCGAGAGGAATTCGTACTGCATACGCTGGACCACAGGCCCGAGCTGCTGCATTCGTTCCTGCGTCCGCTCAAGGACTTCGCGAGCTGTCATCTGCTGTGTGATGCCTTCCAGCATGAGGAATAGATCTGCAGCGTATGCCCTCTTGATCCTGTCCGAAAGCTCCTGGATCTTCAATTGGAGATGATCCAATGCCAAGTTGACCTGGAAGAGCGGCGTGACTGCGTTCCCGTTCTGCGTGATCGTGTTGCCGCCCGGGATCAAGTTGATCCCTTTCAAGGCCGTGTTCGCGTCCGACTGCACCGGAGGCTTGACGCCAAGCTCGACGGCTGTCAGATAATCCTTTTCGAGAAGCTGCAATCCTTTGCTGTCTCCCTCGGCGAACCAGCCGGGCCCTTTACCGTAAGCGGAATTGCCCGTCACCAAGAACCGGCCCACCGGCGCGGGGAATTCATAGAACCCGCCCACGTCCAGCCATTCGTTCTCGTCCGATGCCTCCAGCCAATAGAGCGAGATATACGGGAGATGGAACTTATCCATGCGTCTCGGATCGTGCTTCCGGTTCGGCATGACAAGCCAGAAGACTTTGTGCCGCTGATCGCGGGCCGCTTCGCTCTCGTACAAGATCTGCAGATCTCTCGGCAGATTGTCGAGCCCGAACTTGTCCGCCAGCTGCTGCAGCGTCATCCACCATTCACGCGCGAACGTGTTGACCTGTCCGTCGCCGTCCACGTCGATGAAATAGGTTCCGACCGTGAACGGGACGAAGTGGACACCCGTCTCCGCCGAAGCGAACACGCCGAGCGGCGCCTGCCCGAAGGCAAGCTCCAGATAACAGCTGTGGATCGAGTTATAGAAGTTACTCTTATTCAGCACGTCGTTCAGGATATCCAAGCGCTGATCCAGGAGCTCGCCGGCTCCCTTCATGTCCTGGATCTCCCGATTCGTGAACGAGAGCCGGAACCACTGACGGCTCTGCGGCGTGAGTCCTGACATGATGCCGGACGCGAAGATCTGATTCGATGACCAGGCGCAGGCATTGTAGATATGCTCGTCATGCCTTCTGGCCTGTTCGTACTCGTCCTCGTATTCGTCCAGCTCTCCTGTGTAGGGAAGCTCATAGTCGCGGATCTGACGCCACCGCTCCAGGAACGGCAGCCGCTTCTGCTTCAGCGTGCCGATGATCTCGTTGCACTCGCGCCTCGTGATGCCGCACATCTTTGCCCCGTCACTGGCCGTGATGATGGGCGGCGTCCTTGATCTCTGTTTCAACATAACAAAACCCCTTTAACCGAGCGTAGACCGGATCGCGTTCGCCGCGTCTCCGATGCTTCCGAGGATCGTCGACGCCCTGTCATTCGACAGACGATTCGATCTCTGCCCGCGCCGCCTGCGCTCCTGCTCCGTAGCATAACGCTCCGCCGATGCAGAATTCGTTACATCCGAAACGCTGACCGGCGTCGGAGTCGGATCAACCTTCTGGGTAACATACTCTGTACGAGTACCGCCGCCACCACTGCACATATTCAATCGCTCCCTTCACCATAGTTTGTAATTTGTATTTACACGCGCGAGTTTCTTATTCTGCGTAACGTCACGCGGCATTACCGGATATGCGAACGTCAGCGCGAGGCTGTCCGCCAAGTCCGGCGACTTGCCGATCTTCTCTTTGACGCGCTCTTTCGGCTCCAATTGAATTTTTCCGCTCGGCAAGTACTTGTACTCCACCACGGAAAGCTCACTCTTCAGCTCCGGGATATCCGGGATCGCCCCGCCGCCGATCATCCATGTACGGAGATCGAAATACATCTCGGCGCGCTTATTTGCGTATCTCTGATCTGACGCAGCGGCCGCGAAAGCGACCTCTGTCACGTCATACCCGAGATGCGTGAGCCTGTCGATGACGCCGGCACCCATCGCGCCCGCGTCGATATACACCGCCTCGGCCTTCTCCTGATTGATCGCGTCGATGACATGGCCGGCGACTTCCATCGTATCCAAGCCTTTGAACACGTGTTGCCATTTACACCATAGGCCCTGCCTTGCCGTGATGACCGTGCTGTCATCGCCGAAGCGCGCCACATCCACGCCGAGCACCGTCGGCATTCCCTCGACCTCTTTCGGGAGGATCTGCCGCTTGCAGGACTCCGTCACCATGTCGATCGTGATCACGATATCCGATGCCGATGCCGAGAAATCACAGAAGAGCTCCTGCCGGATCGCCATGTCCGTCATGCCCTTCATCATGTCCTCGAGCTCGTCCTCCGGAATTACATGCGTCTCGTCTACACGATACAGGCAGGAATACCATGCAGGCTCCCGCTGCGCGAGCTGATACATCTCGTAAAACTGATTCTGGCCTTTCGGCGTGCCGATCATGCAAACCCATCCCTCACGATCCGCCAGCGACGGACGGAGGACTTCGTCCCAGAGCTCCTTCTTGATCTGCGCATATTCGTCTAAGATGACTCCGTCCCAATAGCCGCCGCGAAGCGCGTCCGGATGATCCGCGCCGATAACGTAGATCCGAGCGCCGGATCTGTTCGCATGCTGCGTGGGAAGCTCGATATATAGCTCTGATTCGTTGATCTTCCGGTTCGGGATCACGGAAGAGTAGAACTTGATATATTCCCAGGCGATCATTTTCGCTTGGTTACGGTACGGCGCCACATACGCATAGCGCGGAGCTTCACGTTGGCAGAGTATGGCCTGCTTCAACGCATGATTGATGACGCCGACCGTTTTCCCAAAGCGTCTATGACAAACCAAGACACTAAAGCGATGAGATTCCAGCGCCGGGTGCAAGACCTCTCTCCAGATCTTCCTCGGCTTGTACGGAATGACGATCTCAGGCATTTGAATTCTCCCATCTGAACATGACCGGCCCGCCGCCCTCACCGGAGAGCTGCGTCTTCGTCACGTAGATCCCGTCCATCTTGTTCAGGACGTCCAAAGCACGGATCCTGTCCTGCGTGTCTTCCGTGTATTTTTTTGCAATCTCAGACAAAAGGATCCTCCGCTGCTTCGCGTCGAGAATCTTCTCGTCTGTAGCCTTATCTCGAAGCTCTGCAATCCGGCTACAAATACCAACATTCTCCAACAAACGAGACGCAGAATTTGCGGCAGACTTCGCGCTCGATGCCTTGTAGCCAGCGAGCTTATAGGCTTCTGCGGCGTTGCCGCTTTTTACAAATTCCTCGCAAAATATTTCCTGTTTCCTGTTCACGACAACCACCACCTTTCACATACGCAAAAGGACCGCGCATACGCACGGCCCTTGCGGAAGCTGCTGCCGGGAAGGAGATAGCCCGGCATAAAACATTAGGGGGGATATTCACGATTCCCACTATACACAGTATAGCAGGTTTTTTTTAAAGTTATCCTAAGGATAAGAAAACCGTCAAAAAACTTTTATAACCTGGGCCTGTGCCGCAGCCTGCAAGGCATACCCGCGAATCTCTTTCAGCGCGAAGTGATACGTCTGCTCTGCGATATGCAGCACATGACACGTGCTGATATATGACTCGCCCGCATACCGCCTCCGGAAGATCTCCGCCCGTACCGTGTCACGATCGCACCACCGGCGAACGGCGTCTACCACGGAAAGCCAACGCTCCGGCCATTCCAGCGGCCGCCCTGCCACGTCCACACGACGAACTTCCTCGGCCTGCCGGATTGCCTGGAACGCTGTCGGATCCGAGACGTAGCTCCGACTCTGCGTAGATCCGCCGCTGCGTTTCGGAGCGAACTTCTCCTCCGCGATGGCGTCGATGATCTCCTTCTCGTGCCGGATCGCCCACTCGATCCTCCGGACGTTCCCGTCCCTCGATTCCCTCTGCGACATAGAATCCCTCCGATCAGATACTTTCCACCATCTTGAACCCGATGATCATCTCGGCCAGCCCACGGATCTGCGTCGGCGTATCGTGTCCGAGCATCGCCATGCAGAGCCCGAACAAACAAGCTCCTGCTCCTATCCAGAATACGAATCTGTTCATGTTGCTCATGCCAGCCGCCCCCGTTCCATATCTCTCATGAGCTCTTCCCACTTCTTCTTCTGTCCTTCCGCCATCGCCGTCTCGAACGCCATCATGGCGCGCATCGATGCATTGATCAGATGATCGTCTCCCACGTCTCCCATCAGGAACAAATTGAGATGCCGAAGCGCACGAGCTGCATGCTCCCGCGATGGGATCTCCCGCCACGTCTCTCCCGGATGCTTCACGGCTCCCGCAGTCAGCCCACGCGCTACCGCATCGAGCCACTCGGGAGAAATATACCTGTACTCATTCTTCTCTTCGTCCTGCGGATAGGTTGTTGCGTTTTTTGCACCAACCACTTCGGCTCGCATTTCGTCCTGCTCCTGCATGATTCGCTCCTGTTCTTCTGCGTCAACCATTATCATTTCTGCGCCTCCTAATATGTGTTGTGAATCGCCTGTACTGCTCTGTCTAACTCCAAAAGCATATTACGCAACGTGACGATCTGATGATGGATAGCCCCTTGTGTCGCTTCCTTGCGCGGGTGCTCCTTATAATGTTCAATATTGTAATGACTAATCGCCCCACGGTTTATCATGGAACACAGATAATTGACGTTCATAGCAATCATTTTTACCATGTCTTTTGCTATGTATGTATCATCTTTCGCCATCGTCAGCCCTCCCATTTACTCACGTCCACACCTTCAGACAGCGTATCGATGACTTCCTGCGCTTTTCTTCTGGTACATAGCTCGATCCCGTAGAACCACTTCGGATCGACTTTCGTTTCCTGAATCAGCCAGTAAATCAAATCAATCTGCGCATCGGTTGGCGCTCTTGTGTCCTTTTCCATCTTTGATCCTCCACTTGTGCGGCGAATACAGCACGCACTTCTCATGCCACTTGAACACGCACTCGCTGCAGCGATAATGATTCGCCCGGCAATACTCGCGGACGTAATCAATCGCTTCCGCCAGCTTCTTCTTCATGATCAAGCCCCCTTGTCCGAAGCTGCTCTTCAAGGTTCCAATAGTCCGGCGCTTCCATCGCTACCATGCAATTATCTTCATCGTTAAAAAGCGGACAGTCACCGCACCCTTTATGTTCCGCGCACCACCGTTCCACCGTCAGCGCGGCTTGCACTACGTCCTCACGATTTATCTGCATCGTTATTCATCATCTTCTTCCCAACAATCAGCCGGAATCACTTTCGGATTCCATACCTCATCAATCATCAAAGCGTTACAGGCGCAATCATTTGAACAGAAAATATTGTCTTTGTTTTCGTCAAAATATTTCGCTTGTAAAAAGTTGTCAAAACACATGACAACCGTATTTCCTTCTTTGATTTCTTCCTCGCTTATTCTTTTCCCGCAAAATGCACATTAAACATATTTCATTTCTTCGCCGCCTCCCGCTTTTTCTTCGCCGACTTCTGGATCGACTTCTGCCGAGCTCGTCCGATCCGCGACCTGCACTTCGGACACGTTTTCTTCTTGTCAGTATCCTCGGCATCGAAATCACAAAGGCACTGCACACACCGTCT
>Ga0310696_10001338_pt1 | contig 35956 bp, 44 predicted proteins | sample AusTroGonzalo_MG_4_FD_203885 | JGI IMG/M metagenome (GOLD analysis project Ga0310696, IMG submission 203885) | Bovine rumen microbial communities from tropical cattle in Woodstock, Queensland, Australia - Gonzalo_02 (v2) (version 2) | ecosystem: Host-associated > Mammals > Digestive system >... | reverse complement strand
CGAGACCGGCTCCACCAAAAAGGACATCACGGTTGAGATCTGCTCCAAGTGCCACCCCTTCTACACCGGCAAGCAGAAGCTGGTCGACACCAGCGGCCGCGTGGACAAGTTCAACAGGAAGTACGGCATCAAGTAAGATTCGGAATGATAGACAAAGCCCTCGTCGGACGCGACGAGGGCTTCGTCTTTTTTTGCAAAAGCAGCAATGAGCAAGGGGAGAGCGCAGAGAGGGGATTCATTTAGTTAAGGATACAAAATCCCCAAACTCACGCTTACGGGTACTTCCAAATATGATTTTTGGAGGTATATCCCATGAAAACGCAGAAATCCTTTTTTGAGCAGAACGGTGGAACCTATACGCGGGTCGGCGATGTTCTCCTTCCCGACCTTTCTATCGGAGAGACAGAACAGAGACCTATCGGCAAATATGGTCGGATACGTAAACGGTATCTGAAAGAGCATCATCCGGTTCTGTATTCCAACATGCTTCTGTCGGGAAAGCTGTTTTGCCACCTTGCCGAGATCGACAAGGCCTGCGAGGAGCGCATGGAACTTATCATCCGGCAGCTGAAGACGCAGGAAGGCGTGACGGAGGCGCTCAAGGCCGCCGATCAGATGGAGTGGGTCAGACAAATGAACAGTATCTGCAGCCGTGCCGAAGAGATCGTGCTGCATGAACTGGTCTACAGCGAGGAGGGGTCGAGATGCTGATCCTTGAAGACCTCTATGTTGGCGATGTTCGTCCCAATGAGCGCAGCTTCAAACGGCCCGGCCAATATGCCAAAGCTCTGGACGAGCTTGTGAAGGTCGGTGACGCATTGACCGATGGCCTCACCGAAGAGCAGAAAGAACTGTTCGAGGACTACATGACCGCCCAACGGGAAGTTAATGTCCACACGGATTGTGAGACGTTTTGCATGGCTTTCAAGCTTGGGGCAAAAATCATGCTGGATGTGCTGACAGACGGGCCAATGAGAGAAATCTGAATTCTGCTCACACAGAGCAACAAAAGACAGCTGCTGCTCATTCTCTATCGAACAGGCGCGCGAGGGCCGTTGAGAACAACGGCTTCTCGAGCGCCTGTTTTCGTTTATATTAGTGCTTACTCTTTGATTTTCAGAATCTTTTCCGTAAGCCGTTCGGACAGAACGGCAAGGCCTACGGCCAAAGCCAGAACGAGCACGAACATCCATGGCGTCCCATACTTGTCCAGACCCGCCACATAGGCCGGATCCATCTCCGCCGAGGCGCGCGCCAGAAAAGTGCTCTTCTGAAGATAAAGCGGGATCAGCATGCCGAAGGTCGCCAGGCTCGCAAGCGGCGCACAGACGCGGATGCTTTTAAGCGTCCCGTACCCCATAAGCTTATGTACGATCTCCGCGATCACGATTACGGCGATCACCCAGATCCACATCAGCGGCATGCCCATCTCGCCGATGCAGCGGTAAAGTATAAACCACAGCAGCGGGAGAACGCCGGCCGAGCCGAACCCTCGCTTCATATCCATCACACAGGTGATCGGTCCCGCAGCGAAGAACGCTGACAGCAGCGGGCAAATCGCCCAGTATAAGGGACTCATATATCCCGGTAGCTGCGTGAGCAGCACCAGCAGAAAGAATGCCGCGAAGCATCCAAACAGCTTCAGCACTTGTTTTCCGGTCCATCTGTTTAGCATAACAAACCTCCCTTTTCACCTTGAACTCAGCGCCAATGTCAGAACGATGACCGCTGTCGGCAGCCAGATGTTCAACAGCTTTCGCTTTATCATATTCCATGCTGCTTGATTGCTCATGATCTCACCTCATACCAGCGCTTTACCGAGCTCTCTGCAGACCTCCGCATCGGCGCCCTCGGGTGCACCGTTGACTGTTACGCTCTCGCAGGCCAGTTGGATGCCGCAGGCCCTGCAGTCATCCTCCCAGTTGCGCATCCATTCGCCGTCACCCCAGCCGTAGGAGCCGAAAAGCGCGACGCGCTTGCCGGAGAGCGCCTTTTTGACGCTGTCGAACACGGGCTCGAACTCGCTGTCTTCCAGCTGCTCGGAGCCCATCGCCGGACAACCGAAGGCGATCGCGTCATACGCCGAGAGATCTGTAACAGAATTGCATTCCAGCAATTCTGCCTGCGCTCCGGCGCTCTGCATTCCTTCCTGAACCAGTTCCGCCATAGCGGCTGTGTTTCCCGTACCGCTCCAATAGACAACTGCTGCTTTCATGTTTTCTCATTCCTTTCCTGTTTATTACGAGGCTACTGCCAACTGCTCAAGCCGACGCCCTTTCTGCCACAGACGGCAATAGCATTCCGTACATTTCTTGTATCTGGCACAGATGTGTTGTGCCTTCTCCTTATCACCGTAGACCTTCCAGAGACAAACCGCCTTGCAGTTTTCCCGGCCTTCCATAAAACCTTTTACGTCTTCCGGCGGATAACTGAGGAAAAAACCGATCTCGTGCGGGAACTCCTCCCCATTTTGAAACCGCTTCAGGAGATGCCGAAGACAGGCTCCGCAGTTTGGGCAGGGATATCCCGCACAGCGGAGAAGCTCGTCGGCGGTATGGTCCTTGAGATCCTTTTCCAGCTCCGACGGCCGGTACAGATACAGCAGCGCCGAACGCTCCGTCAGCCGCAGCAGGACAAGGCGAAGGCCGCGCGGGATCAGCAGACGGTTCAACCGGCCCATTTCTCGACCGAGTTCTTCTCGGCTCTCATAATAGTAGGGGAACAAGCTTCCTGTTTTTATCCCAGCCAGGGTAGGGGCTGCCATGCGAATGACCGTTTCTTCCATTGAATACCCACCTCATTCAACGGCAGTATAGAAAAGAAAAGGAGCCTCGTCCGCTCCAAAACAAGCGGGCTTGGCTCCATAAATGTTTGAGCAGTTTAACTGCTATGGTTCCGGGGCGCAACTGTCGGTGTCGATCCCGGCCCGATAACTGTTGGGCGGGACGCCGATCACATCCCGGAAGGCTTTGGCGAATTTACTGGCGTTATCATAGCCGAACTGGTTGGCGATATCGATGACCGTTCGCTCGCTCCCGCGCAGCAGTCTGGCCGCAGCATGCATCTTTTGCGAGCGCAAAAACGCTGCGGGGGTCATGCCGTACACGCCGCGAAAGCTGGTGTTGATCAGACTCGGCGACGCGCCGAAGCGCCGGGAGAGCTCGGCGATCGTGGTCCTACCCTCGGTGTTCTCCAAAAGATAGTCCCCGATGCTTTTCGCGAGCACTACCTGAGCGCGGGAATAGCTCCTCCGATCCTGCTCCACGGGCAGGGCGCTCAGAAACAGGAGCAGCTCCAGGATCTTGACCTTGAAATAGCCTTTGCGGATTTCCGGAGGGACGCGATAGAGCTCTGAGAAAACGTGCTCGATACTGGCGGAGGAACGGGCGGCAAACCAGCTCGCGTCGGAGCAGAATTTCTCCGACAGGGCGCTGATGCGCACGTTCACATCCTGCATAAAACAGGACAGGCAGTCCGGCGAACGCTTGCTGTCGATCCGCACCGTGATCCCGTGATAGTGCCCCGTGGGAAAGCGTACAATCGTTTCGTTGACATCGAGCCGGGACACGGAGAGGTCGCCGGGGGCGAGGAAGAAGGATTCCGCGCCGTTCTGCACCTCCATGCGCCCTTCGTGACAGTGATTGATCTCGAGCAGGTCAGGACCGGCGTCATGCGGCCTCATCTGGAGATCTGCGTGAATATCATTGTATATCAGCTCGATCCCGGGGAAAACCGGGTAAGCCGTCAGCCGAAGCGTGCCCGGCGAGTCCGCATAGCCGTAGACCGCGCATTCAGAGTCCTGATTCAGGACGACCGGCGCCGCGGGGCAACCGTGTTTTTCTTCCTCGTGATGATACATTTTTCCTTGCCTCTGTTGACAAAAGCGCTCATTCGATCAATCGTTTCCGGGCTGACGATGTGCTCCATGCGGCAGGCGTCCTTATCCGCGGTGTAGGGATCAACGCCCAAAGAGATCAGGCATTCCAACAGGACGCGGTGCTTTTCAAAGACCGCTTCCGCCGTTTCGCGCCCAATATCCGTCAACTGGATATGCTTGTCTTCGTCCATGCTCAGAAAGCCGCCCTCACGCAGAAGCTTCACGGCCACGCTGACGCTGGGCTTGCTGACGCCCAGCAGCCTCGCAATATCCAGGGAGCGCACGCTGCCGTTCCGGCGCTGCAGGAGCAGGATCGCTTTCAGATAATCTTCCCCGGCTCTGTTCAGCCTTTCAGGGGAAGCTCCGCTTTGTTCCTCATGGGAAAGCATGTACGTTCACCACCTGCAGAAGTTAGATATGTCTAACGACATTATACATACTTTAACTCATTTGTCAAGCTCTCATGCATTGGGCAGGTGGAAGAGAGCAAAAAGTGAGAAATGGGGCTTTTCAAATCATAAGCTCTGTGCTATACTCCGAAGTTAGAGTTAGCTAATAACAATTAGTGCTATTACACCACCGCGCCGGCATCGAGAAACTGAGGGGAGCTTTTTCAAATGGCAAGGAAGGATTCAGACAATCAAAAAAAGTCTATGAGCGTCCTGTTTCGCGGCAAGGCGATCTTCAAGCCGCTGAATACCGGGCGGATCGACGAACACGTCGCCTGCGTGCGGGAGTGGGTCGCCAATATCTTTTTCTATACGAAAAACGGCACGACAATCATGATCGACGCCGGTTACAACTACGCCCGCCTGCGGGAAAAGATGGGCTGGCTGGACATCGACCCGGCGACCATCCAACATATTCTGATCACGCACCAGGACACGGATCACGTCGGCGCGCTGGAGACGGACAGTGAGCAGCTCTTTCGTGATGCCACGGTCTATATCGGCGAGATCGAGAACCGCTATATCACCGGCGAGGCGCGGAGGAAGGTCTTCTACGGGGCCTATAAGCTGCCGATGGTCAAAATGGGCAATCAAAAGATCCTGCTCAAAGACAGCGAGACCTTTCAGATCGGGGATATCAAGATCGAGTGCCTGCTCGTCCCCGGCCACACCTGGGGGCACATGGTCTATCTGATCGACGACGAATATCTCTTCACCGGCGACACGATCTGGTTCGGTGCGGACGGCGGCTACAGCTTTCTCGCCACGCTGGCGGAGGACAACAAGCTGTCGGTAAAATCCCTGGAAAAACTGGAAGCGAATCTCCGCGCCCGAAACAAGCCCCTGAAGATCATCACCGGCCACACGGGCTGGACGGACGATCTCGACCTTGCGTTCCTTCATCGAAATGAATTGTGTAAGCCGTTTGCGAAGAAATACAGCGATCCCGAAGCGCCCTACGACGGCTACGTGGAGGACGACGACACCGAGAAGGCGGCGCGCACGGTACCGCTGAAAAAGAAGGTGTTTTTGTCATGAGATATCCCGGGCTGCCCGCGGGGATGTGGGCAATTTTCGCTGCAAGCTTTCGGCGGAAGCTGACGGAAGTGCTGGGCTATGACCGTGCTGAGGCGGCGCAGATCACAAAGAAGGCCCACGGCAGATACCGTGAGCTGATCGCAAGGCTGCCGGACTTCGAAAAGGGCGACCGCTTTCCCATGAACATCGCAAGCTGCGCGATGCTCGCGGCCTTTATTCTGGAGCTGCCGGAGCGCCGCGGTGTGGAGGAGCTTGCCGATTATTACGCCGCGGCCATGATGACCGCGCCGATGAAGGCCTTCTGCCGCATGGGCGGAAAAACGAAATTCAGTGCGCGGGATATCGAGGGCATGAAAAAAACCGCCGCTCTGAACGCGGCGGACCGCAATCCCTATTCGTGGAACATGGAATTTCTGCCCTATCCCGACGGCAGCGGCTATGAGGCCCGCTTTTTCCATTGCGGCATCTGCACGCTGATGAAGGAGCTGGGGCTGTTCGAGTACGTCCCGGCCATGTGCCGTCTGGACTACACTATGAGCGAGGCGGACGGCGCGACGGAGTTCGTGCGGCAGTATACCCTGGCCTCCGGCGGCCCGTACTGTGACTGCGGTTACAAGAAGAAAGCGAGGACATAATCATGCTGAAAACAACATTGAAGATCGACGGGATGATGTGCTCGATGTGCGAGGCGCATATCAATGATGTGATTCGCAAGACCGTCCCCTCTGCGAAGAAGGTCTCTGCCTCCCACGCGAAAGGTGAGGCAAGCTTTCTGACGGAGGCAGCCGTTGACGAGAGCATTTTGAAAGACGCCATCGCTGCGACGGGTTACACTTGCCTGTCTGTTTCGTCGGAGCCCTATGAAAAGAAGGGACTGTTCAAATGGTGAAATACCACATCGAGAAAAACACGGTCCAAGAGACGCTGGTGATCCCGCTTTTCGGGCGGCTGGTCTGTTCTGAGCGGTTTCCAGAGCTGTTCTCCGATCCCGAGGCAAAGCGCATCTGCGATTCGCTGGACTATGATTTCGCGGAAAAGCGGAAGAAGATGGAATCCCCGGCCGGGCTTTTCGGAGCGCTGGAGGTGGCGCAGCGGCAGTACGACCTGCGCTGCGAGGTCGAGGCCTATCTGAAGGAACACCCGGAGGCCGCCGTGGTCAACCTCGGCTGCGGTCTGGACGACACCTTTTCCAAGGTGGACAACGGCCGCTGCCGGGGACACAACCTCGATTTTGCGGACGTGGTCGCCGTACGGAACGAGCTGCTGCCCGCCGGAGAAAGGGAAACGAATCTCGCCTGCGATCTCAACGACTTCACGTGGATGGACGCCATTGACGCCTCTCAAGGTGCGGTGTTCTTTGCCGCCGGGGTGTTCTACTACTTCAAAACCGAGGACGTCAAGCGGCTGTTCGCCGCCATGGCGGAGCGCTTCCCCGGCGCGGTGCTGGCCTTCGATTCCTGCAACGGGCGCGGGGCGAAGCTGATGCGAAAGACCTGGCTCAAGGAGGCCGGGATCACCGACGTGAGCGCTTTCTTCTCGCTGGAGGATGAGGCGGAGCTTCGGAGCTGGAGCGATCGTTTTGCCTCTGTCACGGCGAAGAGCTACATGCGCGGATATCGGGATATTTACAGGAATGTCGGACTGTTTCACAAGCTGATGATCCGTTTCTGCGACAGTCTGGTGAAGATGAAGATCGTGAAGATCGTTTTCGAGGGGGAATAAGCATGACACGGCATGACGAGATCCGCCGGTCCTACAAGGAACTCGGCGAGTTCGGCAATCTCTATGACGGGATCATCACCCGCTCCACGCTCTTGGGCAAAGTGATGGACAGCCTGGTCTGGGGACTGGACAAGGAGCTCTCGGCCAAATGGATAGACGACGCGCTCGCGCCTATTCCGGAGGACTTCTCCGGCAGCCTGCTGGAAGTGCCGGTGGGGACGGGCGTGCTGACTATGCCTCTCTACGCCTCCCTCCCGGAGGCCATCGTTGCTTGTCTGGACTATTCCCCTGACATGATGGAAAACGCAAAAAAGCGCGCATCACGCATGGGAATCAATAACGTGTCCTTCGTGCAGGGGGACGTAGGCGCGCTGCCTTTTGCGGATGAGAGCTTTGAACTTGTGCTCTCGCTCAACGGCTTCCACGCCTTTCCGGATAAGGACGCCGCCTTTCGCGAGACCTTCCGCGTGCTGAAGCCGGGCGGTGTCTTCTGCGGCTGCTTTTACATCGCCGGGCGCTTTCCGCGTACGGACTGGTTTGTCAAGCATATGTATGTCCCCAAGGGCTTCTTCACCCCGCCCTTTGAGACGATCGGCAGTTTGGGATCGCGGCTGCATGAGATGTATTCCGAGGTCGAGGTACACGCTGTCCGGGCCGAGGGAATCTTCCGGTGTGTGAAATGAGAAAAAAGCAAGAGTTGAAAAACATGGAGAAGTGGTGAAAAAGACATGATCACAACGCTCGCAGCTTTGGCATATGTCTGCGCCATGTCGCTGTTCTTCATTATCGTGATCCCTCCGCTGGCGCCGACAAAGCTTTTTATGAGCTTTTTGCCGACGGACATTCGCGAAGCGGCAAAGGATCACCCCGATCCGCCAAAGGAGAGACGGATTCTCGGCTATCTTCTTACCGCGGTTGCTGCAATCGCGTATATCGGGTCGATCGTCCTGATCGGTGCGGACGCTCTCCGCCGCGGCTGCGGCTTCTGGCAGATTTTCGGAAGGTATATGCTTTTTATGTACGGATATAAGGTGTTCGATATCCTCGTGCAGGATCAGTATGTCGTGATAAAGAAGAAGTACTTTCTGCGTTTTTTCCCCGAGACAAAGGACTGTAAAAGCTGGGACGACCGCAGTTTCAACAAGAGTAATCAGATGAAGCGGCTGATCGCGTTTCCTTTCATCTGTGCCCTGATGGCCGGGCTTACCATATGGATCGGAAGATAAGAGTATAAAGAAGCAAGGATATGAAACGGAGGCAAGCTTATGAAACCCGAATATAAGAACTGGATGCCGAAGGGCATGGTACTGGGGACTGCGGCAGGTGCGGCAGGATGCTTCGGACTGGCCGCAGTCTGCGGCTGCACGAAGCTGATCCAAAACAAAACCGCGAAAGCCGCGACGACAGGCGCCCTCGTTTTAACAGGCACAGCACTGGGCGGAACCGCTCTCTGGATGGAGCTGCTTTACCGCGCCTTTTCTTATGACGGCAAGCGGCAGATGTCGAAGCAGATCATTGAGGGCATCGCTGGGTATGTGAAGCTGCCGGAGGGCGGCCTCGGCCTCGACGTGGGCTGCGGCAGCGGGGCGCTGACGATCGCCTGCGCCAAGCGCAACCCGATGGCCCGTTTTATCGGCGTCGACCGTTGGGGCAAGGAATACGCCTCCTACAACAAGCCGCTCTGTGAGTCCAATGCGAAAGCCGAAAGCGTGAGCAATATTGTTTTTCAGCAGGGCGATGCATTAAAGCTGGGCTTTCCCGACGAGAGCTTCGACGCGGTCGTAAGCAACTACGTCTATCACAATATCATCGGCCATGACCGGCAGGAGATCCTGCTCGAAACGCTGCGTGTGCTGAAAAAGGGCGGGATCTTTGCCCTTCACGACATCTTTTCAGAAGCCAAATACGGCGATATGCAGGCTTTTGTCAACAAGCTCCGTGCCATGGGCTACGAGAAGGTCGAGCTGATCGACACCACCAACGGAATGTTCATGTCTCCCTGGGAGGCCAAGTGGATGGCCCTCTCCGGCTCCGCGTTGCTGGTGGGAAAGAAGTAAAGGAAGAACAAATGACCTCCGATCTGCTTGAAACAGATCGGAGGTCATTTCATTATCCACATGATAAATCAACGGTATTCCTTGGCGTGCCTGCGGATGGCGTCAAAGCTCTCAACGCTCAAATCGTGCTCGATCTTGCAGGCGTCGTCACGCGCGGTCTCCGGGCTGACGCCCAGACCGATCAGGAGCTCGGTCAACAGATTGTGCCGCTCGAGCATCCGCTCGGCGATCTCCAGCCCCGTCGGTTCCAGCACGATCATTCCCGCGGGATCGAAGGAGATATAGCCGCTTTCCTTCAAACGCTTTGTCGCATAGCTGACGCTCGGCTTGGTCACGTCCAGCTTATCCGCCACATCGACGGAACGGATGTAGCCCCGCTCCTGCTTGAGCATGAGCATGGCCTCCAGATAATCTTCCGCAGATTTATGAATATTCATTGTCATCACCCAAGAATAAGATAACACTAACCGCGGGAAAAAGCAAGAAAAACACACAAATTCAAATTAGAGATTGACAACGAGAATTAAGGGTGTTAAACTACGTGCAGGTTAGCAGGTTCTAACCCTTTCTTTGGCCCCTGTGGTTAAGGAAATCTTACCAAGAGAAGATACGTCTACTTATCGAAGGGAGAGCAAACGATGATGCCTCTGGTTATGGCGGATACAGGTGAGGAGAACATCATTCGGCGTGTCGGCGGCAGTCCCGAGATGAAAAAGCACCTGGAGGACATGGGCTTCACAGTAGGAGGCTCTGTCACGGTGATGAATACCATCGGCGGCAATCTGATCGTCAAGGTCAAGGAGTCCCGCGTGGCGATCAGCCGCGAGATGGCGACTAAAATTATGGTCTAATCAAAATGAAATAAAGGAGAGATGAGGATGAAAACACTCAGAGAAGCAAAAGTCGGCGAGACCGTCAAGGTCGTGAAGCTGCACGGCGAGGGCGCGGTCAAGCGCCGCATCATGGACATGGGCATCACCAAGGGCGTGGAAGTCTTTGTCCGCAAGCTTGCCCCTCTCGGCGACCCCATCGAGGTCAATGTAAGAAACTACGAGCTGTCGATCCGTAAGGCGGACGCGGACATGATCGAAGTCGAGTAAAGGAGAAGGAAGCCATGGAGAAACAACTGCGTATTGCCCTGGCGGGCAACCCGAACAGCGGCAAAACCACCCTGTTCAACAAGCTGACCGGCTCCAACCAGTTCGTCGGCAACTGGCCGGGCGTGACCGTGGAAAAGAAGGAAGGCAAGCTGATCGTCGACAAGGAGGTCGTGTTGACCGACCTGCCCGGCATCTACTCGCTTTCCCCCTATACGCTGGAAGAGGTCGTAGCCCGGAACTATCTCATTGAAGAGAAGCCGGACGCCATCCTAAACATCGTGGACGCCACGAACCTCGAACGCAACCTCTATCTGACCACACAGCTGACCGAGCTCGGCATTCCCGTCGTGATCGCGCTGAACATGATGGACCTCGTGAAAAAGGCCGGGGACAGCATCAACGTCAAGGAACTGAGCCGCCAGCTGGGCTGCCCGATCGTGGAGATCTCCGCCCTCAAGGGCGACGGCGTACAGGACGCGGCCAAGGCCGCAATCGAGGCCGCGAAGAGCGGCAAAACGATCCCGCAGCACAGCTTCTCCGGCCCGGTCGAGCACGCTCTGGCCCACATCGAGGAAGTCACGGTACATAATCTGCCCGAGGAGCGGCAGCGCTGGTACGCGATCAAGCTCTTCGAGCGTGACGAAAAGGTCATGGAAAGCCTTGCCCTCTCGGATGAGACCAAGGCCCATATCGAAAAAGACATCCAGGCCGCCGAGAAAGAGCTGGACGACGACGCCGAGAGCATCATCACCAACGAGCGTTACATCTATATCGGCCAGATGCTCAAGGGCATCTATAAGAAGAAAGGCAAGGGCCAGCTCTCCACCTCCGACAAGATCGACAAAATCGTGACCAACCGTATCCTCGCCCTGCCGATCTTTATCGTTGTGATGTTCCTGGTCTACGCGCTGTCGATGGGCACTTCCATTGCGGACGGCGGCGTTTCGATCGGCACCTTCCTCACCGACACGGCCAACGACGTGCTGGGCGAAGCCTGGCTAAAGGAGGGCTCCCGCGCAATCCTCGAAGGCTGGAACGTGGCCCCGTGGCTAATCGGCCTGATCTCCGACGGTATCCTCGCGGGCGTCGGCGCAGTGCTCGGCTTCGTGCCCCAGATGCTCGTCCTGTTCCTGATGCTCTGCCTGCTCGAAGATTGCGGCTACATGGCGCGTATCGCCTTCATCATGGACCGCATCTTCCGCCGCTTCGGCCTCTCCGGCAAGAGCTTCATCCCCATGCTCGTCGCTACGGGCTGCGGCATCCCCGGCGTCATGGCCTCCCGTACCATCGAAAACGAGCGTGACCGCCGCATGACCATCACCACGACGACCTTCATGCCCTGCGGCGCGAAAATGCCCATCATCGGTCTGATCGCGGGCGCTCTCTTCGGCGGCTCTACCTGGGTCGCCACCTCGGCCTACTTTATCGGCGTGGCCGCGATCATCATTTCCGGCGTCATGCTGAAAAAGACCAAGCGCTTCGCGGGCGATCCGGCCCCCTTCGTCATGGAACTGCCGGCCTACCACCTGCCTGCCTGGGGCAACGTCCTGCGCGGCACCTGGGAGCGCGGCTGGTCCTTCATCAAGCGCGCCGGCACGGTCATCGTGATTTCCTCCATCATCATCTGGTTCCTCACGAGCTTCGGCTCCGTCAACGGCAAGTTCGGCATGGTCGACGATCTGTACGAGGACGACACGGTCGTAACAGATGAGTACATCGCCGTCGTGGCCGACCGCATGGGCATCCCCGAGGATGAGGTCGAGCCCATGGACGATTCTCTCCTGGCTCGCGTGGCTCAGCCCGTTTCCGTCGTCTTCAAGCCCCTGGGCTTCGGCGACTGGAAGCCCACCGCCGCGACGGTCACCGGCCTGGTTGCCAAGGAAGAAGTCGTCGCCAACTTCGGTATCATGTACGCCTATGACGACGCGGACGGCGAGGAAGAGCTGGAGGAGAACGGCGACCAAATCTGGGATCGCGTCGCCGAGGACTTCGACGCCTTCTCCGGCGGACACGGCAAGCTCGCCGCCTTCGCCTTTATGATCTTCAACCTCTTGTGCGCGCCGTGCTTCGCGGCCATGGGCGCCATCAAGCGCGAGATGAACAGCGCGAAGTGGACCCTGTTTGCCATCGGCTACCAGTGCGGCTTCGCTTGGGTGATCGCCTTCATCGTCTGGCAGCTCGGGCGCGTGTTCGCGGGCGGCATGAATGTCGTTGGTTTGCTCCTGGCCCTTGTCATGCTGGCGCTCCTCTGCTTCCAGCTCTTCAAGCCCTACAAAGAAGCGCAGAAGCTGACCGTAAAATAAGAAATCTCTCAACCCCCTCTCTCTTTTTTAATTGACGGTGCTGTGAGGTTCACCTCTTTCCTCACAGCACTGTCCCCAAGCTGGTTATAAGTAAGCCAACTCTCTCTTACCCCTCTCCATTTGCGGCGCTGTGTGGATTTGTGCACCTCCTGCCTCACAGCGCCGCGCCCTCCTCAGAAAGGCAGGTACGGTCTTATGAAGAAAAGCTACAAAATCGAGGTCGATTGTGCGAACTGCGCAAACAAAATGGAAACCGCGGCGAAGAAGACGCCGGGTGTGAAGGATGCGGTCGTCAACTTCATGGCGCTTAAAATGACAGTGGAATTTGCGGACGGCGTCGATCCGAAAGCCGTAATGCAGGACGTGCTGAAGGCCTGCAAAAAGGTTGAGGACGACTGCGAGATCTATCTGTAGACAGTAGGATGTGATGGAAATGCTCGCTTGGCTCTCGGCCAACTGGATCAATCTTATTCTTATCGCCGTGCTCACGCTGATCGTCGCTCTGCTGATCCGCGGCATGGTGCGCGACAGGAAAGCGGGAAAGCGCTCCTGCGGTGGAAACTGCGCCTCATGCGGGGCCTGCGGCGGCTGCAGCACCTGCGGTAGCTGTAAGATAAACGCCGCAACAATGAATAACAGAACGAACAGCGTATCAGGCAACGTTCCTTGATCGCGCATTATTGCTCTCCCAACAAATTCTTGAATTTATTGGGGAGCAATTTTGCCATGTTTCGCGGTTGCCTCGTAAGGGGCGAGCGAAACGGCAATCAAATGGTTATTGATGTGCCAGCAACAGGTCTCGTCTTGATTCAAGATTTAATTGGCACATCAATAACACTCCGCAGGACTGCATGTTGTATGACGCCGCGGAGTGTTTTTATTTTGAAGGCAGGAGGTAACCATGTCTGTCAAATATGAAGTGCTGAAAGCCCTGGTCAAAGCGATCGGAATCAAAAAACGCTGGAACGGGAATGTGGACGAGCTGCTGAATAACCGGCGCAAAGCGAATGCGAAAAACAAGATCCCGGAGCTTCACGATCCGGATTTCAATATAGGCCGGATCAGCGTCTGCGGCTGCCCGGTCGTGACGATGAAGCACAAAAAACCGGCAGGCAAAGCAAACCTTTTCATCATCGGCGGCGGAATGATCAGCGCGCCGCGCCCCGGCTCTGTCAAAAAGGCCCTGCGCTTTGCGAAAGAAACGGGGCTCGACGTATACGTCCCCTATTATCCGCTCTGCACGGACCATCCGCTGACAAGGGCTTATGAGATGATCCACACGACATACGAGGAAATGCTCCGGCAGTACGCGCCGGAGGACATCTCCGTCCTGGGGACTTCCTCGGGCGGGAACCTGGCGCTGGGCATGGTGCCGTTCATCAACGAAAACGCACCGGATACGCCGATGCCCGGGTATATCATGACCATCTCTCCCGGAACCTGTGTGGCAAGCGAGGAGGAATGGCAGCGGATGCTGGAGCTGGACAAGAAGGACGTGGCGATCCCGGCTGAATACATGCGGACCGCGGAGATCATCATGAAGCACGGCGACGACAGCGTTCCGGACTATATGATCCGGCTCCAGAACGGGAACTTCGCAAACTGCCCGTTTGTGACCTTTATCTACGGTTCTGACGAAACGCTCTATGCCTGCGCGCCATCCTTTGAGGCGGCCATGCGAAAGGCCGGCGCGAACTATGAGATGATCGTAGGCGAAGGGCTGTTCCACTGCTATCCGGTTTTCCCGATCTGCAGGGAAGGCAGAGACGGCTGGGACATGATGATCCGAAAGGTTAAGGAGCACACCGCATCATGAAGGTATACGAGTTCGGAACCGAGCACGAAAAAGTCTTCGTCATGTTCCAATGCGCTGCGGAGCCCTGGTGGGTGTTCAAAGCCTCCGCCGAGGCCGTCGCGAAGGACTATCACGTCTATCTTTTTATCGCGGACGGACACGACGAGCAGGGCACAGAGTTTGTCTCCATCGAAAAAACAGTGAGGGACGCCGCCGGCTATCTTCGGGAAAAGGGCGTCTCTCACGCAGAAGCTATGTATGGCGTTTCCATGGGTGGGGCCAGCGTGATCCGCTTTCTGGCGACGGAGGACATCGGCGTGGACAAAGCGATCATCGACGCCGGAATCACACCTTATCCGTATCCGCGCCTGGTCTGTCGGCTGATCTCTGTCTGGGACTGGATCACCGTGATGCTGGGCACAAAGTCCATGACTCTCATGAAGCTGGCCATGCCGCCGGAACGCTGGACGCCAAACGGCGAAGATCCCGAAGAGCATTACCGAAGGATCTTTGACTTCGAGAAGCACCACTTCTCCCCCCGGACGATCTACAGGGTCTTCTGGTCCACGAACAATTATTCCATGCCGGAGAGCGTTCCGGCTGTGGATACACAGATCGAATACTGGTACGGCGAGAAAGAAAAGAAAGCCCGGAAAAACGATTTGGCCTATACCTGCAGGGTGTATCCGCAGACCGTCGCAAGGGAATTCAAGGGCCTGGCTCATGCGGAGCTGGTGCTGATGTTCCCGGAGCGGTTTTATCGAGAGGTCACTCGTTTTCTGACCGATTGAAAAAGCCAAGAAAAACGCATATAGTTAAGGGGAAAAACTACAATGGGACTTATGAAAAAGCTCTTCAGTCAGACGCGAAAGCCGGAGGGCTTTCTCGGCAAAGTAATGCTCAAAGGAATGAATCCCGGTCACGCAAAGCTGGCGGATTGGGGTATGGCGTTTTTGCCGGAAATATCCCCGGAGGCGATCGTTGATCTTGGCTGCGGCGCAGGAAGAAACGCGGGCGAGCTGCTGAAAAAGTACGATCGCGCGCATGTAACTGCCATTGATTATTCGCCACTGTCCGTGGAAAACGCTACAGCTTATAACCGGGGGATGATCGAAGCCGGGCGCTGCATGGTGCGGCAGGGCGACGTATCCGATCTTAAGCTCCCGGAGGGAAGCTTTGACCTTGCAACCGCGTTTGAGACCGTGTATTTCTGGCCGGGACTGGAAGAATGCTTTGCTCAGGTCGCGAAGATAATTAGATCGGGTGGGTATTTCCTGATCTGCAACGAGTCGGACGGCACGGACGCGACGACAAAGAAATTTGAGAAAATCATAGACGGGATGCGCTGCTACACGGCCGAAGAGATCGAAGCTGCCCTGAAAGCGGCCGGTTTCAGTGAGACGAAGAGCGCCCATCATCTGTCCAAACCGTGGATCACGGTATTGGCAAGAAAGTGAGAGCGATGATGCCTATGAATCCGCTTGACAGGCAACAGTTTTACAGAGGCTTCAAGAAGCGCTTGCAGGGCTGCGTCGGGAAGACCGAAACGAACAGGATCTGGCAAGAAGCGGGCGAAGAATACACTCGGATCCTATTCCAGCATCCCGATTTCAAAGCGCATAAGGGCGCTATGGTGCTGCCTGCTGTTGCGCTTTTCCGCGCACTTTCAGTCAATGGGCTGGATGCCGAAGGGCTGCTGAATCAATATGGGGATGAAATGGGAGAGCGCTTTGCGCACATCGTGCACGGCATAACCAGTATTCCGGGTGTTGACAGACTGCTTTGGAAGCGAATCGACGGCATCATGGACAAAATGAGCGGAGAGGCGCTCGGTTATAAAAGACGCATCGTATCTGAGCCGCCTGGGATGTTTGGCGTGGATATCCTCTCCTGTCCTTATCACGAGCTTGCGAGAGACCTTGGGACAGAAAAGGCTGTGCTGTGCATCTGCCGCATGGACAAGGCCTACATGAAGGGCTTTCGGCATATCCGTTACGAGAGGACGACTGCTGTTTCAGAAGGTGCAGAATGCTGTGATTACAGGCTGCGCTATGACAGAGCCAAAAGATAGTGAGGTAAAAGATATGCAATTCGATGAAATGGGCTTGAAAACGGGAAAGGTGCTGTTCCTGCTGCCGGGGACGGCCTGCGACTATCAGACGAATTTCGGCTCCGTGCTTTCAAGGCTCGGAGAGAAATACCATCTGGTCTGCGTGAACTATGACGGCTTTGACGGCAGCGGCTCTGTATTCCCCGATATGCTCACGGTCACGGGGAAGATCGAGCAATACATAAAAGAAAACTACGGTGGCCGGATCGACGGCGCCATCGGCTCTTCCCTCGGCTCGAGCTTCGTCGGGCAGTTGATCCAACGGGAGAACATACATATCGACCACGGCATTTTCGGAAGTCCCGACCTTGACCAGAGCGGCAGGTTCAGCGCGTGGCTGCAGTCGAAGCTGGTGGTGCCGCTGCTGACAAGCTTTACAAAAAGCGAAAAGAAGAGGGCAAAAACCAGAGAAAAGCTCAAGGACTTTTTTGAAATGGACGACGAGGCCGCTGATAAGTTTATGGCCTGCTTTGAGAAGTTCTCTCCGGAGTCCATCAAGAACGAATATTACACGGATCTTCTCACCCATCTTCGGGATGACATCCATGTGGAGCATACGAAGGTCCACTTCATCTACGCCAACAAGATGGGCGAGAAGTACCTGAAACGATATAAAAAGTATTTCCGCGACCCGGAGATCCGGAAGTTCAATATGCAGCACGAGCAATGGCTGCTCGGAGAAGAGAAATACACCCTTCCTGTGCTGAAAGCCATCGACGAGTTTATGGAGGAACCGGTGTAAATGACATACGAGGAAGCAAAAAGGATACGCGGACGGATGCTGCTGATCATTCCCGGCATGATCCTCGCCATCATCGGTGATTACTGCATGGGCCTGGAGCCGGCGGACAGCTATGCGATCTCGGGGATGATCTCCTCCGGCTGGCTGACCATCGGGGACTTAAGGATCGCGGTATCCAACATCGGAGGCATGATCGGCACGGCATTGTACACGGTCGCCGCGCTTGCCTTTCTCCGATATCTGCAATATAAACTCTCGGAATGCAGTGGGAAATGGGATAAGATCTTCCTCAAAACCTACATGGCGGGGCTGGTCTGGGGCGTCATGGTTTTCATGTATTTCCATCTTGCCTGCGGTACGCTGATCCACAACTTCAACGTGATCTATGACGCCGCGGGCGGAAACACGGAGCTTGCCGTGCGGATGTGGAACCGCTCTTACAGCGTTCAGTTCGTGACCTTCTGGGTCAGCTTTGTCGTGCTCGGGATCACCTCTACCGGCGGCTGGATCGCCGTCGTGCTGAAGGGCGCTCTGCCGCTCAAAAAAGCCTGGGCGCTGGCCGCTCCGCTGATCATCGCGTGCATCGGGTTTTTGCTGGAATGGCTGCTGCCGCTCCCGTTTAACGGCCTGTCCTCCGGCTTTGAGAGCTTCGGCTGGATCGTGATGTTCCTCGGCGGGAGGAAGGCAATCCGAAACGACTTCTCGGCCGGGAACCCGGAGAGGAAATAAGTATGCTTTGGAGAATCATCCTTGAGATCCTGGTCCTCTGGGTCTGTTACGCGCTGTATATGGCGATCCTCGTCCACAAGCGCGGGCCGATCGGCGGCATCTTCTTTTATCCGAAAATCATGCAGGAACGGGTGGTCGAGTTGGGTCTCATCACGCCGGAGGAATTAAAGCGGAGACGGAGTTTCGCTTATGTTCTGATCCTGGCGTGGATGATCCTTGTTCCGCTCATCATGATCGTGTTCGTGAACGGGGCGCGCAGTTGGTGGGACTGCTGCTGGCAGTACTATGTGCTCTTTCTCGGAGCGGAGTTTTTCGACTGGCTCGTGATCGACACGATCTGGGTGGCGCTGTCCGACTGGTGGCTGATCCCCGGGACGGAGGATTTGAATGATACCTGGCACAGCACGAGGGTCAAGCGCTGGAAGATGGTGAAGCTGATCCCGTTTTCCGTACCTGTCGCCGCAATCGTCGGCGGGCTGTGCTGGCTGGTCGGCAGACTGGCCGGATGATGTGCAGATCGGAGGTCAAACAAATGAAAAAACAAGTGTTTAACGCTGAAAAAGACGGCTTCTGCGGAGCGTGGTACGCAAACCCAGCCGGAAACAAGCGAGGCATGATCCTGATGCTGGGCGACAGCGCGGAGGATCGCATGGCGGTTTGCGGCGCGAAGTGGCTCCACGAAAACGGCTGCCATGTGATGGCGATGTCCCCGGACAAGAAGGACTACGGACATCACAACTATCCGTTGGAGCGCTTTGAAAAGGCGATCACCTTTATGAAGGCACAGGGCTGCGAAAAGCTCGGCGTCATCGGCGCATCCACCACCGGCATGCTGGCGCTGGTCGCCGCGTCCTATTATCCTGAGATCACGTTGACGATCGCAGTTTCACCTTCGGATTTCATCATGGAAGGCTTCTATCAGGACGGCAAAGACGGCATGCGCGAGCGGCCGGGCGATGGGGAATCTTCCGTGTCCTGGCGGGGCGAGCCGCTTCCCTATCTGCCCTATGCCTACCGCCATCCGGAATACTGGCAAAAGATCCGGGAGGAATCCAAGTCAGGCGGCGACTTTATCGCGTCCCGGAAGATGTTCGACGAATCGGAGCGTCGGCATCCGTTACAGGAGGAAGAGAAAATCAAGGTCGAGCGGATCCGCGGCAGGATCATCTGCATCGGTGCGGAGGACGACGTGCTCTGGGACACCTGCAAGTACATCCGCCGCATGGAGGCACGGCTTGACACTTTGCCGCACGAGAGCAGCTTTGAAGCCTGGCTCTATGAGCACGGTACGCATTTTGCTTTCCCCGAGTCCATGCTGAAAAAGATGCTGCCGGTGGGCTCCTCTCTTCTCGTCCGTATGATGTTCCGGGCGGGAAAGGAATACCCGAAGGAGTGTAAGAAAACCAGAGTGGATATCGATAAGCGGCTGCAAAAAGTCATGCGTGAATGGTAGGTAAACCGTATGTTGCTAACTATATTTCTTTCGATCGTGTTCTGCGCGGCGATTACGCTGATGCTGTTATCTGCGGTGGCCTTTATTCAGAACAAAAAGTTTTTCTCCTCGGCCCCGAGGGAAGCCCGGGAGCTGATCCGACCAAGAGAAAAGGAACTGTTCCCCGGAGCGAGGATCATCGGCTGGACACTGATGGGCTTTGCCGTTGTCCTGATCCTGGGCGTCGGCGTAATTGCGGTCTGGGACGGTTTCAGAAGCGGCTTTACCTTCTGGCAATTCTTCCTGCGGTTTGTGCTCATATTTACGATCTACAAGCTCTACGACATGATCTGCTTCGACTACTTCCTGCTGATGAGGTTTCATTTTTTCCAATTCTACTATCCTGAGGTCAGTAGTGTGTACCCCATAAAAAAGTACGGATATAACATCAAAAGCCAACTGCTGAAGCTGCTGGTCATCTTTCCGGCAGCGTCCGCTCTTGCGGCCTGGATCTGCATACTGATCCAGTAATAAGGAAAGAGGAACTGTGTATGAAAACAGCATCACAGATCATGAAGAACAAACAGCATATCAAGGCCGAGATGGACGCCCGGATGTCAAAAGCGGAAAGCGACGCGCTGTGGAGCAAGGCGGAGCGCAAGCTTGAAGAGATCATGAAGGACCATACGGGAATCCCCAAGGGAGAGCACGCCCACACGGACAACTTCATCTTCCCTTCGGCAGCGATCTATCTGACGCTGAAGGATGCTGTCGGCGAGGATACAGCGTACAGCGTGATAGAAAGTGCAGCTATAAAGGGTTCCGTGGAAGTCGGGAAAAAGCTTGCCCGGCTTATGCGCCTGCCCGGGATGAAGAGCCTGTTCGTCCGGATTTGGGATCCCATGACAAAGAAATTGTTCGGACCGGACCGCGGCTTCAAAAATGTGTTTTACCCGAAGAAGAAGGGCGAGTTCCGCATGGATATCGTCGCCTGCCCGTATTACCGGTATTATACGGAGCTCGGCTGCCCGGAGATCACAAAAATCTCCTGCGGCAACGACGATCGCTGCTACGGAAACCTCCCCGGCCTGGAATTCAAAAGAACAGGAACCCTTGGAACCGGTTCGGACCGCTGCGATTTCTATCTGAGGAAGCTGTAATGAACTGGCCGAGGCTCATTTTGGATGGGATTGCCATGTCGGCGCTGTTCAACGCTGTTGTGCTGGTGGGATTTACTCTATGGCCGCAGGAGTACAGCGTCATGTTTCCCAAAGAGATCAAGGAAGCGGCTGCGCCCTATGTGAACCGGACAGAAGCGCGCAAGATGAAGCTGTTTCTGTACGGGTTGTATCTTGCCCTGTTTCTCTATTGGGCGATCAGCGCACATCTTTCGGGGACAAAGGGCTTCTGGCCGCTGTTCTGGACCGGCTATGTGGAGATGACCTTTGTCAGCGTCAGCGACTTTCTGATCCTTGACTGCTGGCTGCCGCAGAAGGTCAGGGAAAGGATCAAGGGCGCAGAGCATTGCAGAGCCTGGGAGCGAAAGGAATGGCTGCTGAAGCTGGCGATCCCGGAGCACGCCCTTGGCTGGACCTTTCTCGTCTGCCCTATCGCGGGGTTGATCGTTGCGGGGATCGCGGTACTGTTGAGGTAAGGAACATGAAGTTTTTTGAATTCGGCAAAGAGAACCAAGAGATCATGGTGCTCCTTCACGGCGGAGGGACGAGCTATCTTGGCGTACTGCCGACGGCCAAAAAGATCGCGGAGAAATACCACGTGATCCTGCTGGCCTACGACGGCTTCAACCCCTCCGAGCCGGAGACGGAGTTTCAGTCGAACGCCTATGAAGCGAGGGCTCTGGAGGACTACATCATCCAGAACTACGGCGGCAGGATGGATATCCTGTACGGGCTCTCCTACGGCTGCCGGACGCTGATGCAGGTCCTGGAGGATAACCGGCTGAAAATCACGACAACCATCGCGGACGGCATGTCGCTGCGGGATTACCCGGACATCAAAAGCGACGTGCTCAAAGAGCTGTATCTGTTCCTTTTCACCGGACTTTTCTTCGTCGTCATGGGCAGGGCCGGAAAGCTGCGCGAGCGCTTTCTGGCAAAGATCACCGGCCGCAGCTACGAGGAGGCCAACCGGATCCTGTATACCAGGGCCACCTGGAAAAGCTGGAAGAATCAGGACCGCTGCCTGATCGGGAAGAAGACGGATTACAGCGTTTTCCAAAACACGGATATGCACATCTGGTACGGGATCAAGGGAACGGTGGATAAAAAGCTCTCCGCTGGCCTCGAGGATTTGAAGAAGCAGGGCTATCCGTTTACGGTCAGGATCTTTCCGGATATGGGACACGGCGGGCTGATCGGAGAAAACACAGACCGGTTCATCAAAGAAGTAGCCGCCGTACATAAGAAATCTCTGCAGTAGAGCAAGCGGAAAAAGGCGGGTGTCCGATGGAAGTACAGGTATTTGGAAAAGAAAACAGCCGGAAGATCGTCCTGATCCCCGGCAATATGATGTGCTGGCGTCAGTTTGAAAATGTGATCTCTTTGCTTGAAAAGGATTATCATATCATCGCTGTAAGCACCGACGGATACGATGGCACGGGAGAGACGACCTTTACCACTGCGGAAGCCTCCGCCGAAAAGCTGGAGAGGTACATCCGCGGGCATCTGGATGGCGCGATCGACCTCGTTTTCGGAGAATCCTTCGGTTGCGCCACGGCGGGCATGCTATTTCACCGGCAACGCATCCGGGCCGATTCCTTGATCCTGAGTGGCCCGCAGTATATGAAGATCGGAGCGCTGACCGGCCTCATGGCGGCGATCATCCCGCATAATCAGTACAGGCTCCTGTACAAGATACAGACGCGGAAAAAGCTGCCTTGGCTCCTGAAGCTCTACACGCGGACGGACGATGAAAAGCTGTTGGCGCAGTTTTAAAACGTGCCTCCGAACATCTCCTTCGCCACGCTGAAAAACGCCATGGATGAGGCGCTTCGACTGTATGAGACGATCGACGGCTTCCGTTCGGACCCCTCCGCCCGGGTCGCCGTCTGGTACGGCGCAAAGGAGCCGAACATGAAGACGGCCCTGCAAAAGCTCAAACGCGCCTGGCCAAGCCTGGAGGATCATCCCTTTCCCGGTCTCGGTCACGGGGAGATCATGGCACACCCGGGGCTGATAGCAGAGGAGATTCGGAAATTCATGGAAACGGAGCGAGCGCAATGAAGGATAAAAATCTGCCGATCGACCGCAGCAAGCATGTGATCTACACGAAAAAGGCAAAGGAATGCGTACAGGAGCTGCTGCGCCGATATTATGACGAAAAGACCGCCGCAGAGCTTTGGGAGAAGACCCAGCTCAAATACGCGGAGTTTCTGGAAGATGAGCCCGCTCTCAGCGGCGTGAAAATGACCGTCAGCATCTATGACCCGATCCTGATCTTCGCCTGGTACGCCATCGTGCCGGACAAGCCCCCGCTGGAGGAGATCCAGCAGGACGTCTATGACTGCTTCATGAGCGGCTTTGATAAACTGGGGAAAGTGTTCGACCTCAACAGAAAGTTCGATAACCGTCTGGCGAACAGGGTATTCAAAAAGACAAGCGATCTCCGGGAGAAAGAGATCAAAGAATTCCCGGCGTCCTTCCGCATGGGGTCGTATTCCTACGACAAAGAGGAGGGCGTCGTCCGCTATTGCTTTACCCAGTGCCCGAATGCAGAGTTTGCCAAGCGCCATCACATGGAGTCCGTTCTCCCGGTCATGTGCAACTGCGACCATTTCGCCATGCAAAAGCTCCACGCGACGCTGATCCGGGAAGGGACCTGCGTCACATCAGACTCCTGCGATTACTGCATCGTTGGGGACAAAAGCCCGCTGGCGGCGGAGTATGAGCTTGTGAAGAACGAAGACGGCTTGCTGCTCAGTGTGAGGAATCTACGCCATGAATAAATACAATGATCCGAAAAAGATCCTGGTTTTCGGCGTAGGCGTGATCGGGGCCTACCTGACCCACGCCGTTGTGGAAGCGGGAAACGAGGTGACCGTCCTCGTCCGGGAAGAGCGGGCGCGGATGCTGAACGAAAACGGTCTGCGAATCTGGCACCATCTTCAAAGGAAAGAAACTGTGGATCAAATCGAAGCGGTGAGCTCCATAGAAGGCCGAACCTTTGACGCCGCTTTCGTCGTGATGCCCTGGCATAAAATGAGAGCGGCCATGCCGCAAATCTGCGCGATCCGAACCGAACTGCTGGTGTTGGTCGGCAACGATCTCTCCGCGCAGGAGTTTCACGACTACATCCGGGAACACAGCAAGGCAAAAACGCTTCTGTTCGGTTTTCAGGTCAGCGGCGGGAAGAAGGAGAAAACGCGGTATGTCTGTGAGCGTCTGGGTTCTGTGACCATGGATATCGGGCAGCTGCACGGTGAGACTGACACGCAGACCCGACGCAAGGTCGAGGCGCTGTTTTCCGGCGCGAAGTACCGGCTCAGCTGGCAGCCGGATATGGAGTCCTATCTCATCTGTCATCCTGCGGCGATCCTGCCTATCGGCTATCTTGCCTATATCTGCAACGGAGACATGACAAGCTCGACGCATGCGCAACGCAAGCTGATGGTCGATGCCTCTCATGAGGCATTTGAGTTTCTGAAAGCCAAAGGGATCACAGTCCGCCCTGAGGGAGAAGACAAGTATTTCGATAAAGGGTCACGTGGAGTGCTGATGAAGTTTCTGTTATTCGTTATGGCAAAAAAAAGGAGTATCGGCGACCTGATCGCGTGCGAGCACTGCCGGAACGCAGTCATGGAAATGGAGCAGATCGACCTCTACTATGAAGAACGGATGAAGGATTATCCGAAGGACAGACTGCAGAGCTGGAATATGCTTCGCGCGCAAATGCCGTCTTGGGAGTCGCTGCATAAGAAGTACGGGAACTGATGTGCTGCTGCCGCCTATTTTTTACTCAGAGCAAGGGGTATAAACAAAACCATAGCAAAAAACAACGCCCCGTTTTCGGGGCATAACATAAGCCGTGAGGTTAAATGCCCTTAACCTCACGATCCATCAAAGAAAGAGGGTTGAAGATGAAAGAAAAGAAGAAAAGTGCGCTTTCGGAGCTGCTTCAATACGCGGGCAGCTTCGGGAAGCTGACCTACCTGTCGCTGGTTTTATCCGCGCTGAGCAGTGTGCTGTCCCTGATGCCCTTCGTCTTCCTGTGGCGGATCATCCGCGAGGTGCTGGAAGTGCAGCCGGATTTCTCGCGGGCAACCGGGATCGTACGAAACGGGTGGATGGCCGTCCTGTTCGCCGTCCTGGCCGCGCTTGTCTATGTCGGCGCGCTGGTTTGCTCTCACGGCAGCGCGTTCCGCACGGCGGCCAATATGAAAAAGGCGCTGATGCGCCACATCGCCCGCCTCCCCATCGGCTTTGCGGATGAGATGGGCTCCGGCAAAGTACGCCGGATCGTGACGGAAGTGACCGGCTCCACGGAAACGCTGCTCGCACACAACCTGCCGGACATGGCAGGCGCGATCGCCATGCCGATTTGCATGCTTGTGATGCTGTTTGTGTATGACTGGCGCTACGGCGTCGCCTGCCTGATCCCGATCGCTTTGAGCTTTGCCGCCATGATGCGCATGGCGGGTCCAGGCATGCAGGAGGATATGCGGCTCTACCAGAACGCCCTGGAACGCATGAGCAACGAGGCCGTTGAGTATGTGCGGGGCATCCCGGTGGTCAAAACCTTCGGGCAGACCGTGTTCTCCTTCCATCGGTTTAAAGCGTCCATCGACGATTACTGCGAATTCTGCATGCACTATACACGCATGATGCGCAGATCCATGCTGGGATACACCGTGCTGATCAACAGCGCCTTTGTCTTTGTTCTCGGCGTGACGCTGTTTCTGATCCGCGGCGAGAATTATCGGATGGATATTCTGCTGAACTTCCTGTTCTACGTCATCTTCACCCCCGCGATCGCGACAGCCATGAGCAAGGTCATGTTCATGAGCGAGAACGACATGAAGGTCAAGGACGCCGTAGCCCGGGTGGACTCGATCCTCGGCCTGCAGCCTCTGCCGGAGACGGAGCACAGCAAGGAACCGCACGGCGCGACCGTGGAGCTGAAGAATGTGACCTACCGTTATGCGCCTGATGCTCCGGCAGCATTGTCCGATCTTTCGCTGAAAGCGGAACGAAATGAGATCGTCGCCCTTGTCGGCCCGTCCGGCAGTGGAAAAACGACGGTCGCCGGTCTGATCTCCCGCTTCTTTGACCCGCAGGAGGGACAGGTTTTCATCGGCGGCACGGATGTGCGTCAGATCTCCAAGGAGGAGCTGATGCGGCATGTGGCCTATGTTTTCCAGGACAGCCGCCTGCTGAAACGCTCCATCGCAGATAATCTGCGTATCGCCAAGCCGGACGCCACCGAGGCTGAAATGCTGGATGCGCTGAAAAAAGCCCAGTGTTCGGACATCCTTGACCGTTTGCCCCAAGGGATCCACACGGTGCTGGGCACAAAAGGAACTTACCTCTCGGGCGGCGAACAGCAGCGCATCGCCATCGCCCGCGCTATGCTGGAGGATGCGGACGTGGTGATTCTGGATGAGGCCAGCGCCTTTGTCGACCCGGAATGTGAGGCGCAGGTGCAGCTGGCGTTCCAGGAGATGGCCAAAGGGCGGACGGTTATCATGATCGCCCACCGTCTCTCCACGATCCGCAACGCCGACCGGGTCTACGTACTGCAGGACGGCAAGGTGGAAGAACAGGGGAAGCACGACGAGCTGCTGGAAAAAGGCGGCCTTTATGCGGACATGTGGGCAGAGTATCAGAAGGCCGTCAACTGGAAAGTGGGTGAAGCGGTATGAAGAAGACGATGATGAAGCGCTTTGCGCTGACGGAAAAGGGCGCTGCGGATATGCTCAAGGCGATCCTTGCGGTAACGCTCTCGGATCTCGCCCTGATGATCCCCGTCGGGCTGCTGTTCTCCTTTACCGGAGACTATCTCTCCGGCACAGCTGCCGGACGCTGGGTATATTACCTTCTTTTCGCTGCTGTCTGTCTCGTTCTGATCTTTGTCCCCAATTACTGGCAGTACAACGCCACGTTCTTCGCCACCTACGTGGAATCCGGCAAGCGCCGTATTTCCCTGGCGGAAAAGCTGCGAAAGCTGCCGCTGTCTTTCTTCGGGAAGAAAGACCTGGCGGACCTGACGAACACCATCATGGCGGACGCCGAAACGATTGAGCACGCCTCCTCCCATCAGATCCCGCAGTTTTACGGAAGCCTGATCTCCACGACGCTGATCTGCATAGGCCTTTTCTTCTACAAATGGGAAATGGCCCTGGCGGCTGTGTGGCCGATCCCCATCGCCATCTTCATCGTGGCGACGTCGAAAAAGGTGCAGGCGCATTTCATCCGCCGTCAGTCGGAATCCAAGGTGCGGCTGAACGACGCCGTACAGGAATTCATCGAAGTATCCCGCGACCTGAAAAGCTGCAACGCAGAGGACGCTTATCTCTCTGAGTTGGAAGAGAAGATCGACGATGTGGAGAAGAAAGCCATCGGCGCGGAGCTGGGACAGGCAGTTTTCATCGTCTCTGCCCAGTTGTTATTGAAGATCGGTATCGGCACGGTCGCCGTGGTCGGCAGCGCGCTACTTCTGCAGGGCCGGCTGAATGTGATGGAGTTCTTTGCATTCCTGCTTGTAGCTTCCCGCCTGTATGAGCCCATGAGCGGCAACCTGATCAATCTCGGTATGCTGAACCTGCTGACCGTCCCCGTAGAGCGGATGAACGAGATCGCGGAGCATCCGGCGCAGACCGGAACGACAGACTTCCATCCGGAGGGATACGATGTCCGCTTTGAGAACGTCACCTTTTCCTATGAACAGGATAAAACCGTGCTCTGCGATGTGAGCTTTACCGCAAAGCAGGGGGAGGTCACGGCGCTTGTCGGCCCTTCAGGCGGCGGAAAGACCACCGTCTCCCGCCTGGCCGCCCGGTTCTGGGATGTAAGTCAGGGCCGGATCACAGTCGGAGGGCAGGACATTTCAACTATTGATCCGGAGACGCTGCTGGGCGTTTTCTCCATCGTGTTTCAGGATGTGACGCTCTTTAACAACAGCATTCTGGAGAATATCCGCGTCGGGAAAAAGGACGCGAGCGACGAGGAAGTCCTGGCGGCGGCAAAACTTGCCAACTGCGATGAATTCGCGCTGAAGCTGCCGCAGGGCTATGCCACGGTCATCGGCGAAAACGGCAGCGAGCTCTCCGGCGGTGAACGCCAGCGCATCTCCATCGCCCGCGCGCTCTTGAAGGACGCGCCCATCATTCTGCTGGACGAGGCAACCGCTTCCCTCGACGTGGAGAACGAGACGAAGGTACAGGGCGCGCTCTCCCACCTGCTGCAGGGAAAGACCGTGCTGGTCATCGCCCACCGCATGCGCACCGTGGAGGCCGCCGACAAGATCGTCGTCCTGTCGGACGGAAAGGTAGCCGAAGAGGGCAGCCCCGACGAGCTGCTTGCAAACGAGAACGGTGTTTTCCGCCGCATGACACAGCTGCAGGCTGCCAGCGCGGGCTGGAGCATCTGAGCGGAAGGACTTTTCTCTTTCATGTGACTATGGTATAATCATTTTGAACTCGTAAAGGCATGAGGGGCTGGTGGATTGAACGAGTCGGAAATCTATAAAGCGCTTGGAACACTAACAAAAAACAGAAGCGAATGGAAAGCGAATATTCCCTATGTTTCATCCCTCCTCGATTCCGCTTCCGTAAAGATCCGGGCGAAAGCGCTCTGGCTGCTCGGAGAGATGGGGCTCGTATACCCGGCTGCGATCCTTGAGCATGTTCCCGCAATCGCGGCATTTTGTGACAGTGCGGAGCCGCTTTTGCGTGAACGCGCCCTCAACGCTCTCGGGAGGATCGGACGGGGAAACTTTTCCGCCGTTGAGCCGTATTGGGAGAGTCTGTTTCAGTTTGCCTCGGACGAAGCGGCGAAGGTCAGGCTGAGCTTCATCTGGGCGTCGGAAAACATTGCGGCGAACGCGCCCGATCCGTACGGAGAGTACATAACGATATTTGCAGCGTTGCTACATGATCCGGATGACAGAGTCCGAATGGAAGCGCCGGAGATGTTCCGCGTTCTCGGCAAGCGCAGGGCGCAGTTTGTAAAACCGTATTTAGAGCAGTTGCGTACACTATCCGAGATCGACGGGAATCGGGTTGTCAGGATCCATTGCCTGGGTGCGATCAAGGCGGTTGGATCGAAGCAGACCGAAAAGAAAAATGTTGAGAGGAGCGAAAAAACATGAAAACAGTATATGATTTCACGGTGAAGGACAGACAGGGCGGCGAGGTCAGGCTGTCGGACTATGCGGGCAAGGTGCTGCTGATCGTCAATACGGCGACCGGCTGCGGCTTTACGCCGCACTATGATCCGCTGGAGGCTATGTATAAGGAGTTCCGCGATCAAGGCTTCGAGATCTTGGATTTTCCCTGCAACCAGTTTGCCAACCAGGCGCCGGGCACGGAGGACGAGATCCACGAGTTCTGCACGCTGAAGTTTGGCACGGAGTTCCCACAGTTTGCCAAGATCAAGGTCAACGGAGAAGATGCCGAGCCCCTATTTGCTTTTCTCGCTACGGAAAAACCCTTCGCGGGCTTCGGCAAGGGAATCAAAAACGCGGCACTGAACAAGTTTGCGGACATGAACAACAAGGCATTTGGCGACAAAGCGTATATCAAGTGGAACTTCACGAAATTCCTGATCGACCGCGAGGGCAAGGTCGTCGCGCGCTTCGAGCCGACTGTCGATATGAAGGAGGTCCGCACGGCTGTCGCGATGGAGCTTGCGAAGTAAACACAAGTCTAAAAGAAACAAATAATTTCAAAAAGATATTGACACAAGATGTTTCGTGTGGTATATTTTCATTACCGAAACATCTTGTGTTTTTATTTGGAGGCAGTATGCGACGGATCGATCCATCGAAAAAAGAAATCATCGCGGAATATATCGACAAGCATTTTTGCGAGCACGATGAGATTCCCAGCGTTCGCGACATTGTAGAAGGCACGGGCATTCCGCTTTCGACTGTGCACCGTTATCTCATTTCCATGCGCGAGGATGGATCGCTGGATTATTCCGGCCGCCGCACCGCGCGCACGAAATTGATGGAGGACGCAGCGCCGATCCACGCGCTGCAGGTGCTCGGAACCGTCGCCTGCGGCCCCGGGCAGGAAGAGGAACAGCGCTTCATCGAGTACATCCGTATGCCGGAGAGCTTGGTGGAAAAGGGAGATTACTTCGCGCTGATCGCCAAAGGTGAAAGCATGATCGGCGCGGGCATCTTCCCCGGCGATTATGTTTTTGTGAAGCGCCAGCAGACAGCCAACGAGGGCGATCTTGTCATTGCACTCTTCGATGGAAAGAACAATCTGAAGAAGCTCGGCTTCGATCAGAAGAATAAAAAATATATTCTCCATTCCTGCAATCCCGATACAAAAACATATCCGGACATTATCGTAGACGAGTTGCAGATCCAGGGCGTTGTGAAAGGATCGTATCATAAGCATTGATCACGGAGGAAACAGAACGAAATTGAAAAACGCCATCGCAGAAGATCGTCTTCGACTTCCTTCTTTCGATTGCCCCGACCCGAACTGCCATGCAAAGAATATCGCGTTTGCAGTCAGCCGGGAAGCGAAAAACGAATCGGAGTTGATTCCGCTGGAATATTTTTCGGAAGCAACGCCAGCAGATTTCGCGGTCGTCTGTCCGAAGTGTAAACGGAAATACATTTTGTGTCGTCATAAAGAATCGCCGGTCATTCCGTTTTACAACCTTCCTCTTTTCGGCAGAGTTGCCACATATAAACAAAATACTTTGGCATAGTGAGCCGTCCTCCCACCCGTGAATGTGGAAGCAAAGGGCAGGTATCAAGTCCAAAAAAGAATCACGCAGCATGAGCAGTTGCGCGTGATCATTGGCTTGATGCCTGCTCTTGTTTTTTCAGTTTTTGCGTGAGTATGACTTTCTTCGACAGCATTTTTTATCAGGAATCTGTTAGATTCGGATGAAGAAACGTGAAAAAACGGAGTGCGGGGTAACGGTCAGATACTAAGAGCAAGTATCGACCTGTGGCCCGAATTTCAGCATTTTGCTTTTTCGGCCTCGGTCAAACTTGTTGGGGAGTGCCTTCCCCAAACCCAGCAGAACGAAAGAAACGTAAAATTTTCACACCCGGAGGTGTTCAAAAAAATGCGAGGACCGTACAGCGCGCCGAAGCGCACACACGTCATCAAAGCACGACTCGACGATGAGGAGTACGAGAGTTTTCTGAAAAGGTGCGAGGTTTATAAGATGACGCAGTCCAAGATGATTCGCACATCTTTGGACAAATTGCAGATTTATCCCACACTCAAGTTTTCATCGGTGAACAAGGAGCTTCTCTCCAAAATCGACGAGCTAATCACCGAGGGAAAACGCATCGGGAACAATCTCAATCAGATCGCTCGCGCTCTCAATTCCGGTTATCCCGATCAATCTCTTGACTCGGAGATTCGCCGCGCGCTTGGCGATCTGGCGGAATGGAAATATGAAATCCTGCAGGAGGTGGGAAGCGCCATTGGCAACGATCAAACATTTGAGCTCGAAAAACTCGGACCTCGGGGCCGCCGAGCGTTACTTGATCTTTCAGCACGACGAGAGCAACAACAAACCGGTTCTTGATGAATACGGCCACCTGATCCCGCGCGAGGATTACCGCATCGACACCATGCTCTGCGGCGAAGAAGATTTCGCCATTGCCTGCATGAAAACGAATCTCGCCTATAACAAAAATCTCTCACGAGGCGATGTAAAGACGCACCATTACATCATCAGCTTTGATCCCCGCGATGCGGAAGATAACGGCCTGACGATGGATCGTGCGCATGAGCTGGGCCTTGAATTTTGCAAAAAGCATTTCCCCGGCCATCAGGCTTTGGTTGCCACACACCCGGACGGCCATAACAAAAGCGGCAACATTCATGTGCATATCGTCATCAACAGTCTGCGCATCGAGCGCGTCCCGCGGATGCCGTACATGGATAAAGATTGCGATATGCTTCCCGGCATGAAGCACCGATGTACATCTGCCGCGCTCCGTTATTTCCGCGCGGAAGTGATGGAGATGTGTCAGCGCGAGGGGCTGTATCAGATTGATCTGCTCAACGGCAGCAATAACAGAGTCACCGAACGCGAGTATTGGGCGCAGAAGCAGGGGCAGAAAAAGCTCGACGAAGAGAACGCCGAGCTGATCGCAAACGGTGAAGAACCGAAGCAGACGAAGTTTGAAACGGACAAACAGATCCTGCGGCAACAGATCCGTGCCGCGCTCAAAAAATCCAAAAAGCTCGAAGATTTCTTCGCTGTGTTAATGGAAGATTACGGCATCGCAGTCAAAGAGAGCCGCGGTCGTTTCAGCTATCTGACGCCGGAGCGCTCGAAGCCGATCACGTCGCGCAAGCTGGGAGATGATTTTTCCAAAGAAGCGATCCTCGCGGCATTGGATAGAAACGCTGCGCATGTCATTCCGTCTGTCCGTCAAAAGACCCCGGTTGAGAAACCGGAGATCGAAAAGCTGATCGATCTCGAAGCCAAGCGCGCCGAAGGAAAGGGCGAGGGATACATTCATTGGGGTACGGTCTTCAATCTGAAAACGATGGCAAAGACGCTTTTATATTTGCAGGAAAACGGCCTGACTGATCTTGACGCGCTCGACGCTGCGCTTGCGGAATCGCATGAGAAAACAAAAACAGCCCGCACCGATCTGAAAAAGATCGAGGCAGAGCTGAACGCGAAAAAGGAATTGCGGCGGCATGTTCTGAATGCCTGGGACGCGAAAGAACTGCACACGGAGTATCTGAAGCTGCCGAAGAAAAAGCAGGAAAAGTTTTATGAGGAAAACCGTCCGGCACTCATGCTCTATGACGCGGCTATGCGGTATTTCAAAGAAAATGGAATAAAGACCATCCCTGCCGCCAAGCGAATCCAGGATGAAATCGAAGATCTGACTTCTGCGAAAAACGCCGGATATACCGAGTACCGCGAGAGCCAAAAGCGCGAAAAGGAGCTGCAGACCGTTAAGGCCAACATCGAAAAAATGCTCCGGCTGCAGGAGCCGGAGACTGAGTTGGATCGCAAAAAGGACGAACAGGAATTATAGCTCCGACGTCACGCTTTAGGCGTTGAAAAAACCAGCGATCATGCGGTTTCCCTGGGCGAGCTTTTAGCAGGACAATACGATTTGACCTGCACCCCGGTTTTCCGGGTTTTAGAGCGTGACAGATTTCAAACCGCAGGGGGTTACGGAGTGGAAAAATAGCGCATCAAAAGACCAGCAGTCATGCGGGATTCTGCTATGCGATTCTGATAGGGTAATACGATTTCACGTTCCCCCGCGATTCTGGCTTTCTATTATTCCACTCAAGCTGCCAGCCCCTGCCTCGGCTGTTAGCTTTTAGAGCATGAAAAGTGCAGGTATCATGCGGTTTTCAGAACGCGATTTTGACGAGGGAATGCGATTTCACGTCTGCCCCCGATTTTGGGCTTCTAAATGCTGAAAAGTTTTATTACAGAGGAGTACATCATGAAAAGAAAAAAAGAAAACGATATCGATCTATGCGCGTGCTATGAGCCGGAGGAGCCGACGCCCGAAGAATTCATCGACCCAGGTGATCGGGAGCCTACTTTGGCAGATACGGCGATCTACATCACAGACGAAAATGGCGTTGAATACTACTGCTGCGGAAATACCAAGATCAAAATCACAGAGCATTTCGCAGAAGAGGGCAAAACCATGGGCGAGCTTCTGGAAGAGTATATTATCCGCGAAGCAAAAAAGCAGCCAAAGAATAATGCTTTAAATCGTTAAAGTTGCCAATAGATTCTTGCTCACGCTTATTGTATAATATTGTCAGGAAGTATTGTAAGCGTGGGTTGTTTCACACGAAGGAGGCTTATCTATTTGAAGCAACCGTACAATACCGCACTATACATGAGACTCAGCCGTGATGATGAGAAGTACGGCGACAGCGTTTCCATAGAAACACAGCGAACGATCCTCCGACGGTTCGCAAGTGACAATAATCTCCGCGTGGTCGATGAATACGTAGACGACGGATGGAGCGGAACCAATTTCGAGCGTCCGGATTTCAAGCGCATGATGGATGATGTAGAGGCAGGGAAGATCAATTGTATTGTCACGAAAGACCTTTCCCGCTTTGGACGCGAGCATGTGATGATGGATTATTATCTGGAATTCATGTTCCCGGAAAAACACATCCGCTACATCGCCGTCACAGAGAACGAGGACACCGAAAAGGGCCTGAGCGATTTCGTTCCGTTCAAGAACCTGTTCAACGAGTGGTTTGCCAAGGACACCAGCAGAAAGGTCAAGGCCGCATTGAAAGCCAAGCATGCAGCCGGAGAAAGAACGTCTACCTATGCTCCCCTCGGATACAAGAAAGACCCTGACGCGAAAAACAGGATCGTGATCGACGAGGAAACCCGGTGGGTTGTCGAAAAGATCTTTGATCTCGCTGCTCATGGCTGCGGCGCGGCCAAGATCGCCCGGGTGCTGTATGACGAAAAGGTTCCGACTCCGGCCTATTGGCTCTTCACTCGCCTGGGGAAATTCGATTACGTCTTCGCAGATGCGCCGCCGGATAAAGCCTATTCCTGGTCACTCTCGGCAATAAAGAACATCCTGAACGACGAGACCTACATCGGCAACTCGATCCATCACAAGCAGTCGACTATATCCTACAAGAACAAAAAGGTCGTTCAGAATCCGAAGGAAGAGTGGGTTCGGGTAGAAAACACGCACGAGCCGATCATCTCCAAGGATCTGTTCTTTCAGGTGCAGGATCAAATCGCCGCCCGACGCAGGATGCAGAAGGACGCAACGACGCAGATCTTCGCCGGACTGCTCAAGTGTGCCGACTGTGGATGGTCTATGAGCTATGGTCGGAACGATACAGGAAGCAGATCTTTCGCCTATTACATCTGCGGGAAGCATCGGGCTTATCGCTACAAAGGCGGCGAGTGCACCCGACACTACATCCGGTACGACGTGCTGTACACCTACGTTCTGGAGCGAATCCAGTATTGGGCTGTCCGTGCCGAAAAGGATGAAGACAGACTTTTGGAGGATCTGCTCCAATCTGGAGATCGGGAACGTGCCGCCGCAGCCAAGAAGCAGACTACCGAGCTGAAAAAGGCGGAGAAGCGCAAGGCCGAGTTGGACAACATGTTCGCCAGGATGTACGAGGATTGGGCCGCGGGCCGCATCACGGAAAGCAACTTTAACATGCTCTCACAGAGGTATCAGAAGGAGCAGGAAGAACAGGAACAAAAGATTCAATCCTGCAAGGCTGCTCTGACTGCCGGGAAACAGACCGTTGAGGATGCGCAGAAGTGGGTCGAGCTGATCAAGCAGATCGGCGTCCCAAAGGAACTGACCGCAGAGCTTCTGAATACCTTGATCGAGAAGATCGTCGTCCATGAAGCAACGGAAGACGACTTCGGCTTCCGACAGCAGGAAATCGAAATCATCTTCCGTTTCGTTGGCAAGATCGATTAGACTGTAAACTGGTATCCTTAACTAAAGGAAACGGGGGCTTTTTTGCCGCCTTATGCAGAGACGGCGCCGCCGGACGAGTGTTTTTTGTTGAACAAGCGGCGCGCGCGTGGTAGAATGAATCATCACATCCGAAGAGGTAGAAATATGAGCAGAGCAGACGAGATCTTCATCCAGAACTGCCGGGATATCCTGGACAACGGCGTCTGGGACACCGACCGCGAGGTGCGCCCCCGCTGGGAGGACGGCGCGCCCGCCCACACGGTCAAGAAGTTCGGCATCGTGAACCGCTACGACCTCGCGGAGGAATTCCCGATCCTGACCCTCCGCCGCACCTACTGGAAGTCCGCCATCGACGAGCTGCTGTGGATCTGGCAGAAGAAGAGCAACAACGTGCACGAGCTGCGCACCCGCGTGTGGGACGCCTGGGCCGACGAGAACGGCTCCATCGGCAAGGCCTACGGCTACCAGCTCGGCGTCAAGCACCACTATCCGCAGGGCGACATGGATCAGGTGGACAAGGTGCTCTGGGATCTCAGGAACAACCCCGCCTCCCGCCGCATCATGACCAATATCTACACCTTCGCGGACTTAAGCGAGATGGCGCTCTACCCCTGCGCCTACTCGATGACCTTCAACGTCTCGGGCAGCACGCTCAACGCCATTTTGAACCAGCGCAGCCAGGACATGCTGACCGCCAACGGCTGGAACGTCATGCAGTACGCGGCGCTGCTCATGATGATGGCGCAGGTCTCGGGCTTTGAAGCGGGCGAGCTCGTGCACGTCATCGCCGACTGCCACATCTACGACCGGCACGTGCCCGTGGTGGAGGAAATTTTGCGGCACGAACCGAAGCGCGCCCCGAAGGTGACGCTGGACCCGGCGGTGAAGGACTTTTACGCCTTCACGAAGGAGAGCTTCACAGTGGAGGGCTACGAGTACAGCGACTTCGAGGGAAAGATCCCCGTC
>Ga0310696_10001337_pt1 | contig 35957 bp, 46 predicted proteins | sample AusTroGonzalo_MG_4_FD_203885 | JGI IMG/M metagenome (GOLD analysis project Ga0310696, IMG submission 203885) | Bovine rumen microbial communities from tropical cattle in Woodstock, Queensland, Australia - Gonzalo_02 (v2) (version 2) | ecosystem: Host-associated > Mammals > Digestive system >... | reverse complement strand
TCCAATAAAAAATTTACATTGGAAATATATGTGGTATAATAAATTAAAAGGAGATAAAGAAGATGTTCAAGAAAAAACATAATAGCCAATTTTTAAAAGATTGTGATACAGATTGGAATTTAAATGTAGAATTTATTCATTGGCTGAGATACCATTGTAAAGAATACATAAAAAAAGCAGGAGCAATGGTAGAATTAAATTTTCATATAATAGATGGTCATACGCAAAGAGAAGCAATAGAGCATTTAATTAGCTTGTGCGATGATTTTTTAGAATTAGACGATTGGGATGAAGAAAGGATAAAGATAGTAGATGAAATATTTGATATGTTTCATAAATTATTTTGGTATATGTGGTGGTAAGAAATGAAAATAGAGATGAATGGAATAAAATATACAATAAAAGAAGTGAGCCAACTAAAGTATAAGGAACTAAGACAAGAAGAAGATACACAAACAGGAGTAGAAATACCAGATTTAAAAACAGGCGTGTATTATGGAGCTAGTCATCATTATCAAGGCGTAATATATTTAGATAAAAGTTTGCCTAAAGATAGAAAAAGAAAGACATTAATGCACGAATTAGCACATTGCTTTATAAGTGAGTGTATAACACATACAGAAAAGAATTATGATGAGGAAATGGTGTGCGATATAGTAGCGAATAGCCACGATATAATAGAAAATATAGTAAAAAGATATTTTAGAGATTGACAAAAGATACAGAAGTGGTACAATAAGCTTGTGTGTAACCATCACGACTTGTTGCTATTATTTGACCGTTAGCGGCAACGAATCTGAAGCATTACCTTTTATAGGTAATGTACTGATGATATATAAAAGCATTAGATTTATGGGCTTACTAATCAAAATCTCTTATATGACACGAGGTGAAATAACTTACGACTGTCGGCTAAATAAGGAAAGGTGGAGCATATATCATTAGTACAGTGCTTATAAAGAACCCATATAAGTACACCTCTTACATAAAGGACATAGAAATATGTCTTTTTTTGTGCTATAATTTAGAAAAAGTGGAGGGAATATGAAAGTAGGGTTAATAATTCCTTATTATGAGAATAGTGAGGAAGCAAAAAGAAGAATGGCATGGCTCTTAGAAACAATAAAAAGGGGTAAAAGTAAAGTAAAGGTATGTGTAATAGATGATGGAAGAAACACATTGTGGCTAGATAGATATTCTAAAGAGTTTAAAATAATACATAATAGCCATAAGGGAGTAAGTGCTAGTAGAAATATAGGGCTAGATTACTTTAAAAACTACGATTATGTAGGCTTTTTAGACGCAGATGATAGTATAAGTGATGATTATTGTAAATTGGCGTACTTAGAATGTAAGAAAAACGAGTATGATATAATAGATAGTAGATACATACAATCAGGTATTGAAGTATTTGGTACTAAAGAACAAAGAGAGTGGCAATGTAATTGTATACGAAATGGTGTAGCAGGATGCTTTTTTAAAGTAAAAACCATAAATGGTGCTAGATTTGATGAAAATATGGGTAATGGTGAAGATACAGAGTTCGTAAGAAGGGTATTTGACCTAGAAAAACATAAAAAAGGCGTGTTTAATGGCATATATGTATATAATTATGGCGTAAATCCTAATAGTATCATAATGAGAGCTAGTAGAAATGAGGATATATATGAATAAAATTGACATTGTCGTTACTTATCTTAATGAAAGAGATGAAAAATGGCGTAAAGACTTCCAATATTGGAAAGAAAAAGAGATTAAGGAGGGTAAATCAGAAGAAACTAATAGACAGGCTTTTGGAGAAGAAAGAACAAGAGAATGGGATTGCTTTAAATATTGGTTTAGAGGCATAGAAAATAATTGTCCTTGGGTAAATAAGGTGTTTTTAGTAGTACAAAATGAAAATCATGTGCCTAAATGGTTGGATACAACCAATCCTAAATTAAGAGTGGTGTATCACGAAGAATATATACCTAAAGAATTACTACCAACCTTTAATGCAATGACAATAGCTATGTATATAAGTAATATTCCTGATTTGTCAGATAATTATATTATGTGTGATGATGATTATTACTTCTTAAATCCTATTGACGAAGATAGATTTTTTATCGAAAATAAGCCCATACACGAAGATAATAGACTTCCCTTCAATTATTATGGGGAAAGCATATTAAATGGCTCTAGCGGCGTGTTTTATGCCATTTTAAATAATAATTTAAGGTTTGAAAGTAAGTTTATGAAAGATGAGAATGTAAAATATAATATTTATCATCTTCCAGAGGCTAGAAATAAATCTTTTGAACAAGAAATACTAAGAGAATATAGAGGAGATATATTTGATGTGAATATAGTAAGTAAATTTAGGCATCAAAGTAATTTATGTCCTTATATGTTTAGTGATTTATTAAAAATATGTAAGAAGGCTGTTTTAGGTAATCCGTATCGTAATTGCTCTTATTGTACGCTAAAAAGTACAGTGAATTTTGATAATTATGCCGATAAAGATATAGTTTGCTTTAATGATACTGAGCAATTAGATGATTATGGTATAACAAGAGCTAATATGATAACATTCCTTGATAAGAAATTCCCTAAAAAGTCAAGTTTTGAGGTAAAAGATGAAGTATAGTGAAGAAATATGGGAACAATATAAAGATACAAATTATATGGTTTCTAATTTTGGAAATGTTAAAAGTATGGGCGTTGAATATGATAGATTTAATGGACATTCAATGATAAAATGTATTAAATATCCTAAAATGTTAAAAAAAGAATTAGATAGTCGCGGTTATCCAAGAGTAACTATTTATATAGACAAAAAAGCAAAACATATATTTGTGCATAGAATGGTGGCTGAAACATTTATACCGGATAAAAGAAATTTTAAAAGTATGCCTTACGAAGATAGAAAAAATATAAACCTTGATGATTTGTTTGTTAATCATATAGACGAAAACAAGGAAAACAATATTTATACTAATCTTGAGTGGTGTACTCAAGCATATAACATTAATTATGGAACGAGAAACGAAAGAATGGCTAAAAAGCATAGAAAAAAGGTTTTGTGTTTAGAAACCAATATTATTTATAATAGTATAAGAGAAGCGGGATTAATTAATGATATTCAAGAAAACGACATTGGAAAAGCTTGCTCTGGAAAAATAAAAAGTGCAGGAGGATTTAGATGGATAAAAATATAAAATATTCGGTTGTTTGCCCAGTTTATAATCAGGAAGAATTGGTATATAGATGCCTAGAGTCTATTCCTAAAAGAGCTGACACAGAGATTATAGTTGTAAATGACGGTTCAACAGATAGAACATTGCATACTTTAGAAAGATATAAAGAAGCGGTCTATCCTGAACTTCAAATCATCACTTATGATAAGAATATGGGCGTGTCTTACGCCAGAAATAAGGGATTAGAGGCTTCTTCTGGTAAATATGTAATATTTATCGATTCTGACGATTATGTTTATCCTAATGTCTTTAACGAGATATGTGATAAGTATTATAATGAAGCTGATATGCTTTTCTATGATATGGAAGATAATAAGAAAAATATATATGTTTCCAATAGACATAATTATAAAGTGAGAGTAGGTATGTTTAAATTTATTAAACGAAGTCTTATAGGTGATACAAGATTTATTGTTGGAAAGCAATACGGCGAAGATGGCGAGTTCTTTAGAGAACTTCTAAAAAAGAAGCCGTCTATGTTTTTTTCAAACTTAGTAATGTATCATTATAATTATCCAAGAGAAGGAAGCTTGTCTTATAATCAAATGGAAAGACTTAATGTTCCTAAAAAGGACATAAAAACATTGACAATAGACAGAGGAAAGATTATAATTTAATTACTAGCTAGGGTCATAGTATACACCTATCTTTCCTATGCTCTAGCTAGCCACTTTCTCATAATTATATAATTTCATTATATAAGTACCTCCAAAAAAGCATAGAAAACTATGTTTTTTTGCTTATTTGACAAAAATTTATTGTTATGATAGAATAATATCGAGTTGAAAAATCAGCTCGAACTCTCATACTGTTACTGCCTTTTTGGCAGTATTCTGGTGGACTTCCAAAAAACTTTAAAATTATGTTTTTCTGTTTTTTTCTTTTTCCCGATTCCGCCAGAATAGTGCTATATAAGGCACTTTAGAACCCTTTTTATTTTTATGCTTGAGCCTTTTGGCTCTTTTTGTTTGCATTTAATTAAATATGTGTTATAATAATGTCAGAATATGAGGGATGTTTATGGGGAAAATAGGTATTATATTTGTTGAAATTATGGCGGTAATAGTTCTAGGGGCTATTTTCGCCTTTTTATTTGTCTTAAATATTCTTAAAGATGAAATATGGGGAAGGATAATATTTAAAGATGGAAAAAGAAACACTAGACAAACTAAAATATCTAATAAGAAAAAAAAGGAGTCTAAAAGAAATATGTAATGAGCTAGAATTAAAGGATTATGAAGTAATTGGGCTTGTAACTTTATTAAAAGAGCAAGGCTTCTTGTGTGATTATGTAAATGGCGAAATAATAATGCTTAAGAAACCAGCAAATGAAGAAAAAACATACGAAGTTCCATATAATATGGAAAAATTAAAACTTTTGCTTATTTCAGATACGCATTTGTGTTCAAAATACGATAGATTGGATATATTGAGATACTTATATGCTAAAGCTGAGGATGAAGGCGTAAAATATGTGCTTCACTCTGGGGATTTCACAGATGGCAAAAATAATTCTCGCCCTGAACATAATTACGAATTAAAAGAGTTAAGCTATCAAGGACAAGTTGATTATTGCGTAGATAAATACCCGCAATTTAGCGGTACAACCTATGTAATACAAGGAAATCACGATAATTGGTGGTATAAATCAAATGGAAGCGAGATAGTAAAGGCAATAGCTAACCAGAGAAGCGACATTGAATACTTAGGAGCAGATGTTGGAAATGTTAAAATAGGCAACCTTGATGTTCGATTATTCCACGGCTCTGGCGGAATCGCCTATGCTAAGAGCTATAAAATCCAGAAAATTTTAGACCAAATAGCGTTAAATGAAAGACCAGATATATTACAAACTGGGCATATACACCAAGCTTTTTATATGAAACAAGATAAAACGCATTGCTTCCAAACAGGATGTTTAGAAGATATTACGCCTTATGTAAGAAGCATGGGGTTCAGTGGGGATAAAAGCTGCTGGTGGGCTGATATAGAATTTGATGATAAAGGACAGGTGCATAGTATAACGCCTACATTGGAGGAATTTGGAAATAAACTAATAAGGAGAAAAACTAAGAAATGAGAGAATTAAGAAAAGGAACTGAAAAATATTACGAGTGGGAAGAAGCTGTAGATTTTATAAGAACAGAGATGCAATTTTACAGCAAAGAAGATTTTTTGGCAGAAAAAAAAGCCATAAGATACTTATATATGACTTGTAATGATTTAGAAAAACAGCTTTATAAATGGTATGTATACTCAAGATGTATGTCATATTCTTTTAAATGCAATGTTTGGGAATATTTAAACAACCCTGATTACGATGTTGAAAAATTGACAAAATACTAATGAAGTGATATATTCCCAACTGTAGTATAGGAGGGATTGTATGACTAAGGAGATATTATTGGTTATAGTAAAATATTTGGTTCCTTTAATTATGGGTTATTTGATTAGTTTATTAAGAAATTATAACAAAAAGGATAAGCTCTCCCAAAAAGCCTTGATGATTATGCTACAAAGCAATTTAACAAACACATATTATGAATATGAGAAGAAAAAAGCTGTTCCTGAATATATATATCAAAACTGGGCAAATGAATTTAAGGTATATAGAGAATTAGGCGGTAATTCTTATGTTTGTGAACTAGCCAAAAGGACAGATGATTGGAAAATAGTAAGAGCAAATAACCTCCCATAAAAAAAGACCTTAATCGGTCTTTTTTTCTATTTCAATTATTGTTCTTGGATTTTCTTTATCATAATATACCCTGCTGCCATCGTGAGATTCAATTATTGTATAATTATCATCTGCTAATACGCCATAATGAACAAGAATATCGTCTGTAGCTTCTAAAAGGTTTGTTAAGTCGCATTTCCTTCTAGTTCCCATATAGTAAGTGCATTTTATATTAACCGGATAATCTATTGGCTTTTCTAACCTTGGCATATATTCTGCACAAGCTTTTTCATATTCTTTGTACTTTTTGCTTGGAAAAATCATAGCTCTTCCTTTAACAAATATAATTTGCTGACTATTCTTTTTCGTTCTTGGTTCTATCGGTATTGTTATTTGCATTTTTTAACTCTCTTTCTAACTTTAAAAGCGTTTTATATTTTTTTATATCTTTTTGCGTTTCTTTTAATTCGTTGTAAAGCTTTGTTCTTTTTTTAAGGTCATAAAAGACTTTAGAGTCGATTAATCTCTTTAAAGTGTTTTCTTTTAATGATAATTCTGTTAATTTATCAAGTGTGGTCATGTTAGCCTCCAACTATAATAATTATAGCACAAATTGACTATATTTGTAAACAATGATAAAATTACTATAAAGTGGAGGGTATAATGGCAAAGAAAGAAGAAAATTTAGAAATACAAAAAGCCGCTCAAAACGAATTAAGAGATTTAGAACAATTTTATACAGAGGGAAAAGTAGACAATATGTTGGCTGCTATTGATAAGAAAAAAGAAGAATTGGTAGCTGAAATGGTAGAATATGCTAATAAGCGTACAAAACCCTGCAAATGGGATAAAGAAGGCGTTCCTATAGATTATAAAGTTGATATGAACCCTTTAGTTATTAATAACTACTTCTTTAAATCTATAATTCCTATTCAGAACCAAGAACCGCAGTATAATGCTGAAAAATTGGCTCTAGTATTTGATTATTATTGCGATATATTGGCTGAAGTTAATGATAAAATAGGTTATTTTCCTAGTTCTTTGACTTCATTCTGCAAATTGGCAGGAATTACTAGCTATACACTTAAAACATATCGTAATAGTAGCGATTTAAATATGAGAATAATAGCAGAAAAGATATATGACCAAATAGGTGATGAAAATATTACAATGAGCCAACTTGGCGTTGTTAGAGAGCGTACAACTTTATTTAAAATGAAAGCTCAAAACGAATTGGTGGAAAAAGAGCAACCAAGAGTTAATATAAACATAACCGAAAAGCCGGATATGGAAAGAATAACTGAAAGATTATCAAAATATAAAATGTATGCAGAAAAGAAGAAATAAATATGAAGAAAGAAAATAACGAATATTATAAGGCGATAATTGAATTATTAACCATACTAGAAAACAACTACAGATACAAATATGGCAAGAAAATACCTTATGAAGATGTGTTTGAAATGGTTAAGGATTTAACTAATTTGTTTAATAGCTATGATAATCGTAAGGTAGTAGGCGAATTAGTGATAAAAAGGTTCATTCCTATACTAGATTTGCTTCTTGTAATAGATACAAACGATAATCATAAGCTAGAATACGAAAATATGCTTAAAAACGCCTATAAACTAGGTGCTAGAGCGTCTTTAGAGCATTATATGGTGTATCGTGAATGGGATGAACCAGAAAAAGAGAAGTTCTTTGAGCCTAGATATAACATATTGTGTGGTTATGTTCATTATTTGCAAGAATTAGAGTGTAATCCCAAGTTTACTACTTTGATATTTAACGCCCCTTCTGGATATGGTAAAACATACCCTAAAAAGATAAGCGAGGCTTGGACTTTTGGAATAAATAATACTGGTGCGATACTTGCATTATGTTCAAACGATGATGTCGTAAAATCTGGTTCTAGAACTGTAATCGATGAGATAAAAAGCGAAGCTTTTGGTGAAGTATTTCCTGAAATGAAATGGAGCGAAGAAGATAAAGACTTTTTTCTTAAAGAAACTGATGAAAAATGGAAATTAAAAACCTGTAAACTTCCTTTTAGTTATTATGCTAAAACAACTCAAGCCAATGTAGTAGGTTCCAGAGCTAGTAAATCAATTCATATTGACGACTTGTATCCGGACTATAAAGAGGCAATGAATCAATCTTTAAACAAGTATTATTACAATAAATCTATTACTGTATGGGAAAAGCGTTTTGTTCAAAATAAAACGCCTAAAGTATGTATTACAGGTACTTTATGGGCAAGTAATGACTATATTGACCTTAAAATACAGCAATTAAAGAAAGAACATAAATTTAAGAAACATCCTAAATATCCATTTACATTAATAAGTGAAGATGAAAGCTGTGCAATTATTCAGGTGCCAGCATTAGACTATGAAACTAATGAAAGTACCTGCCCAGAGCTAAAATCCACTCAAGAATTGCTTAAAGAAAAAGCAAATATGGAAGAATATCTATGGGAAACAAACTTTCAACAAAAACCGACAAATCCAGAGTCTTTGGTATTTAGTTATGATAAATTAAGACAATACAATCAAATACCAGAAACAGATTATAAGGGAACTTATGCTGTAATCGATGCTACACGAAAAAGTGGTAAAGACTTCTTTGCAATGCCTATATTTACAAAGGTGCAAAACGATAATATGTTTGATTATTATTTAAAAGACGCTTTATTTACCAGAACAGCAACAAAAGATATGTATTTACCAATAGTTGATAAAATAATTGAGAATAATGTCGTTTTAATTGTAATAGAATCCAATGTTACAAGCGAATTAAAATCAAATATAGAGAGAATTTGTAAAGAAAAAGGCGTAGTAGCTCCTGAAATTATAGAAAAATACAACTTTGAAAATAAGGCTGCTCGTATTACTAACGAAATGCACTTAATTAAGAAAGTATTGGTATTCCCAGAGAAAAATGCTTATGGCGTTAATAGTGATATGGGTAAGTTTATGAATAACTTAACAAGCTATAATTCTGAAGGAATGAACGCAAATGATGACGCTCCAGATAGTGCAGCAATGTTCTGTAGCGAAATAATAGAAGAAAATTCTCAGCCACAAATTGCAGAGCCAATGCCTTTTGTTAGAGAATATTTCTAGGAAATTTGACAAAAAAAACAATTTATTATATATTCGTATATCGTAGATAAAGGGAAACTTTGAAATGGAGTGGTTCAATGGAAACACATGGTAGACAAGTTATTTATGCAAATTATACTGAAAAACAATTATTAGAAGGAAATAAAAATCAAATTGATAATAAAGTTTTAGACATATTAAACAATAGTATAGATTTGCATGAGCAAAACAAAAGAGAAATAAGATATTTACAAGATTATTTATATGGTATTCAAGATATTAAAGATAAAGAAAAACTAACAAGAACAGATATTAACAATAAGGGAGTTGAAAACTGGGCATGGGCAATTCAAGACTTTAAAAAAGCTTATTTGCTAGGTAAACCAATTCAATATGCTCCTTTAAGCGATGTACCTTCTGAAGAAATATCAAAATTAAATCAATATAATGTTTTTGAAGATAAAGACCAAAAAGACGAAGATATTTATGAGGATATATTTACTGTGGGTAGAGGATTTAGATATACATGGAGTAGCCCAATGGACGAAGATGACGAAGCTCCATTTGATATAGTAAACCTTGATGTTATTAATACTGAAGTTGTATATTCAAGTTCGGCTTCTCACGAACAATTACTTGCTTTTGTTGAAACAAGCAAAAAATATATTGTTCAACAAGTAAATCCTGATACAGGAAAGAAAGAGCCTCAAACAAAGTATTATTCAGAATACAATGTTTATACAAAAACAACAAATTATATAATTGATAATAAAGATGGAGCTTTAAAAATAAGAAAGAGCCAACCAATTATAGTTAAAGACCATGTTGTAACAGAATATTACTTTAATAGAAGAAGAATGGGCTTATTAGAAATAGGAAAAGACATTTTTGATGATATTAACTATGTTGAAAACCTAGATAAAGACGACATTGAATCTTTTGTTAATGCAATTATGGTATTTACAAATGCAGAAGTAACAAAAGAAGGAATGGATGCAATAAAACAATATGGTGCTGTATCTATTAAGTCTACAGACCAAAAGAAAGCATCTGTTGAGTTATTACAATCAAGATTAAAGTCTTTAGATACTCAAATATACTATTTAAGAAAAATAAGTGCATTACATAGCATATTAAGTGTACCAGAAGCAACAAGCAACGGCGACTTGGCTAATGCTGAAACAGGCAAAGGATTCTTAACAGGGCAAGGATTTACAAGTGCTAGTGTAAGAATAGAAAACGAAGAAAAATCATTTAAAAAGAGCGATAGACAAGTTCTTAAGACAATATTAAAAATATGTAAAAATAATCCTGATTCTGGAATTAAGGAACTTAAGGTAAGTGATATAGATATTAAATTTAGTAGAGATTTATCTGATAACTTATTAGTTAAGACACAAGCCTTATTAAATCTAGCTACTGCTAATATCCCACCAGAAATAAGAAACTCTGTAATTGGTTTATTCTCAGACCCAGTTGCAGTAACTAAGATGCAAGAAAAGCTATTAGAAGAACAAAAACAGGTACAAGATGAAATAAACAAAAAACAAGCTGAGGAAAACTTTGATAAATCAAGCGAAATAAGCAAAGTAAGTGATGACGAAAATATTAGCAATGCTAAATATGAAATAAACACTCAATAGAGTGTTTATTTTATATAAATTTGACAAATGAAAGAAAATAATATATATTGCTGTATCGTACAAAGGGTAGAAACCTTGTATAAGTTAAACATTTGAGCTTTTTCAAATGTTGGCATTAATCTCTAAAGGGTTTGTCAGTTGTCCGATAACAACTGTGCGTTAAGGAGGAGATAATATGGTTTTAAACAGAGATGAAGCGAGAAAAATATTAGGGGAAGGAGCTACAGAAGAGCAAATTACTAATTTACTAAATAACTATCATAATGTTGAAAGCGAAAAGGTAAAAAGCCTTGAAGAAAAAGTAAATAGTCTTGAAAGTGAAAATAGTAAATATAGTGATTATGATAGCATCAAAAAGCAACTTGATGATATTAATAAAGCTAATATGACAGAACAAGAAAAGCTTGAAGAACAAAAAAAAGAGATTGAAACAAATCTTAAAAACTCAAGAATAATTGTTAATACTGCCAAAGCTAAAGAAATATTAGCAGGTTTAGATTTAGATGATGATACTATTAGTTTAGTTGTATCAGATGATGAAACAACTACTATAAATAGAGCAAATAATCTAAAAAACAAATTTGATACTATGAGAGATACTGTGGCAAAGAAAACTAAAGAGGAATTATCTAATTTAGATATAAGCCCTACTATTACAAATGTTGAACAAAAGGATGAAGCTATGAACTGGGATAAATTCCAAAGCTTATCTGCTGACGAACAAAACAAGCTCATAGAAGAAAATCCAGACATACTAGATAAATTATAAAAAAGGAAAGAGGAGATATTATGCCATCAAAATATAGAGGCAAAGTTTTTAACGAAAATGTATTTGAAAGATATTTAAAAACTCTTGAAAGTACAAAAGAAAACGCTCTAATCAATAATGCTTTATTTACAGTAGTAAATAAATATAAATCAAAAATGAGCGAACAAGCTGGTGGTTACTTTGTAACTGAACCAATCAAAGGAAGAATCGGTGGAACTCCAGTAAACTATGATGGAAACACTGATATTACATCAAACGAAAGAGATACTTACTATCAAACTAAAATTTGTTTTGGTAGAGCTAACGCATGGGGAGAATATGATTTTACTAGCGAAATAACTGGTGAAAACTTCATGGCTGAAGCACAAGAAGTAAAAGAATATTGGGATGAAATTAAACAAGGAGTTGTTTTAGACATTTTATCAGGAATATTCTCAATGAGCGACACTGCTGGTGCAGCATTTGTTGACAAACATACTTACGAAGTAAAAGGAAATCTTAGTGCTGACGCTTTAAATAAAGCTTCACAAAAAGCTTTAGGAGATAAAAAAGCTAAATTAGAAGTTATGTATACTCATTCTGCAGTATCTACTAACTTAGAAGGATTAAATTTAATTGACTTCTTAAAATATACTGATGCTGACGGAATTGAAAGAGATTTAACTATTGGAACTTACAATGGTAAATTAGTTATCGTAGATGACGATATGCCTGCTGTTGAATCTTACGAAGCTAGTACAGATACTACTGTTCAAGCCGGAAAAACTTATTATACAAGAAGTGGAGATGCTTCTACTGGATATACTTACACTGCTGTAGAAAATCCAAGTGGAAATCCATCAAGCAAGAGTTATTATGAACAATATACTGCTTATACTTCTTATGTATTTAAGAATGGATTCTTTGAATTTGAAGATTTAGGAGTTAAAGTTCCTACTGAATTAGCTAGAGATGCTAAAACAAAAGGCGGACAAACTGACCTAATCTCAAGAGTAAGATATATGATTGTTCCAACATTAATTTCTTATACTAAGACTACTAATGTTTCACCTACAAATTCTGAATTTGCAAATGGTGCAAACTGGGAGTTAGTAAACAATGGAGAAACTGGTGTTGACAAAAAATATGTTGACGACAAATTAATCCCTGTAGTTCGTATAATTTCAAGAGGATAATATAGAAGGAGAAATGCTTATGGATAGTGCAAGATTATTAGAAGAAAGAATACCTTTTGATGAATCAATATTTGATTCTATGACAACATATCAATTGTTTATTGAAAGATTGTTAGAAGATAGCAAATTTATTGCACTATCTTTAAGGTATCCTTATAAAGATTATTCAAATATGGAATTGCCAGCAAAATATAAAAACTGGCAATTAAGATGTTGTGAGGAACTATACAATCAAATTGGTAATCAAGGAATAAAATCTTATTCAGAAAATGGATTATCATGGACTAGAGATAGCGGATATATTTCCAATGAGCTTAGAGGTGAAATCGAACAAATAATCGGCTACATATCAGAAGAAAGTGATGAAAATGATTAATAATTCAAAGAATATATTTCAAAACTGGAATAAAGATATGTATGTTGCTAGAAAAGAATCTGTAACTTATGATGACTATAACAACGAAATAGTTAATTATAGTAAGCCTGTATTCTTTGGCAAAGTAAATTATCAACCATTAACTGGGAAAAACTTAGAGGACTATATGAAAGCCTATGGAGAAACCAGAAATAATGTTTGTAGTTGCCTAATAGATTATCACAGAGCAAAAGAAATAAGGGATTTTGATTTAGTGTATTTGTACGGAAATACGCCTGAAGGTGAACAAAATAATGGAGATAATGCCAACTATCTAGTTAGAGCATTTAAACCTCAAAACACCAAAATAATGCTATTATTTGAAGAAATTATAAAGGAGGACTAATTATGGAATTAGTAAAATTAAAAGATAAAAAAAATGGAGCTGTAATTGAAGTTAAAAAATCATTAGCTGCAGATTATATTGGAACAGGTAGATTTGAAATTGTAGAAGATAAACCTGTTGTAAATAAAGAAGTTAAACCAATATCTAAAGAAAAGACATATAAAATTGACACAGATATTAAAAATTAATACTAAAGTCAATGGTTTAGATAAATTGCAAGAATACATTGATTTTGTCGATAAATTTGCAAATTCTAAATTTGATGTTGAATTTCAAAAAGAACTTCAAGACAAATGTCTTGAGGTTATTCAAAGAGTAACTGATGCTTTGTTGCCATATACTGGAGATACAGTTGAGTTATACAAATCAAACAATAAAATACGAGAATTTGAAGAAGGTTTTATAATATATAACGATACTGTTGTTGAAGCAACATCTGACGGATATGACGGAGAATTTTCCATAGCCTTAGCATTTGAATATGGTACTGGAATTGTAGGACAAGAAAGCCCTAAAGAAGGTGCTTGGGAATACAATGTTAATCAGCACGATAAAGGCTGGATATATTTTAAAAATGAAGCGTTTCATTTTACAAGAGGTTTGCAAGGATTTGAAATATATCGTGAATCAAAAAGAATAATTCAAGAAAGTTTATATGATTGGGTTACAACATATTATGGAAAGAGGTAATGTATATGGTTGAAAAATATGATGAAATTTTTGATAAATACAAAAAATTTATTGAAGAAAATTCACAATACAATGCTAGAGTTGTCAAATACAACACTAATACCTCAACCTATTTTCCATTGATTACTTGTGTATTATCTAATAATACCGATACCAATTATTGCACAATAGACAAAATCGAATGTTACGAACAATTTTATTTTACAATAGATATTTATACAAAAAACAAAACTACAGGTACTAATGTAACTGTTGCTTCACAAATAATAAATGATGAACTTAGCAAATTAACAATGCAGTTCTTTGGAGAAAAATTAAATATGAAAAAAACTCTAAACAGACCTACTCCAAATTTAGATAGCAGTATATTGAGAAAAACAATTCAATATCAATGCTTAATAGGTAATGCTAGAGGAAATATAATAAGGAGATGAAAATATGGCTTTTAATAGCGTAGAAGATAGAGCTTTATCAGAACACAGAGGTTCAGCTTTATTAATGAAAAAAGCAAATGGTAAATATTCTATTTTATTACCAGTTGAAGGTACTGGAGAAAATGGTTCTACTCCAGCACAATTAGATAAAACAGCTATTGGTAATCCACAAGCTACTTCTGTAGAAGGAAGAACAGAGAACCCACAAAAAACTATTCCTTTCTTTACTCATAGAGATAACATTAATATTCTTGAAAGTATTAAAGGTGAAACACATGACTTCTTAAGACTATTACCAGATTTTACTGGATTTAAATATAGTGGTCAAGTAAGTTATATGGCTAATAACACAGATGTAGGAAGCCTAGAACAAGGACAAATTACTATTACTCCAACATCAAGTGATGAGTATGTAGAAAACTGCTATTCTTTAGTAGAAGATACTGTAGTATTTACAAGTGCTATAGATGAAGTTGTTGAATTAAAAGGAACTGCTTCAAAAGTTATTGCATTATCTACTAATCCAGCAGGAGCTACAATTACTGCTACACTAGCAACTGGAGGAAGTTCTTATGCAACAGCTAATATTTCTGGAAGCAATTTAACAATTACAGGAGTAACTGCTGGTTCAACAATCGTAACTGTTACTGCTTCTAAGAGCGGTTTTGCTTCATTTAACAGAACAATCTTAGTAATAGTTGAATAATAAATAATAAAAGGAAAATAGGAGGAATTATAATAATATGAAAAGAACTGAAGTTGTAACTTTAGGCGGAAAAGAATATACATTAGAATTAAATAGAGATAGTTTTATTCAAATTGATAAAATTTGCGATATACAGAAATCTTTAGAAATAATTCAAAGAGGATTATATGATTATGTTGACGAAATTGATGATGATTATAATCCGCTTGAATCTATACCAAATGAAGAGAGCATGGAAAAGGAAATAGAATTAAAAGAAAATACTCTTAAAAAAATAGTAGAAAGAGCCTTCTTTATATGGCTATATCCTAATCATAAATTGCCAATTTCAGAAGTAAAAAAAATAATTGACCCTTACTTTGAGTCAGAAGAAAAATCTAATGAAATAGGTATAATGCTTGGAAAATATTTGGAAGAATGTGTATCTATAAAGCAAAATTATGACGAGCAGGAAAAAAACTTGAAAGCCCAAGCCAACAAGTAGAGGAACAAGAAGAAGATATTTTAAAAAAATATCATAATTCTTATTATGAATATTATTGTAATTATCTTTTTCCACAAGCAATAGAATACGGTATGAGTGCAGACGAATTTTGGAAAGATGACCCACAATTGTTTGTATCGTACCGTATTTCTTTTATTAATAAGAAAAAACGTGAAATGGAAGAATTTGATTACAAGAGTTGGCTACAAGGGCTTTACATACATGACGGAAATGGTAAATTAATGGCTTCACTTAAACAATTTTTGCATAATATAGTGGCTGGATTTGGCAAATCTCCTAAAGACAAGTCAGATATACCAACTTATCCAGAAAAGCCTTACACAGAGCTTGAAAAGGACCAAAAAGCAGCTAAAAAGAAACAAGAACAAAAAAGCAAGTATAGAGAATATGAAGAATCATTAATTTACTTTGGAACAATGAAACAAAGATATGCTGAAAGCATATCAAATTCTCATAAGAAAGGAGAGTGAGAATTATGGATAAAGAAGTAAGCATAGTTTTTAATAATGAAATAAAAAATCAAAACAAATTAAAAGAATACACAGAACAATTAAAAACAATTAAAGCGTTTGCTTCTGCGTTAGACAAAAAAACAATTGCTGATATAAATGTTGCTGCTTCTAACATTAAAAATGTAGGAACAAAAATGAACACAGCATTTAATTTGTTAGGAGCAAGAGAATTTACAAGAACCATGTCAAGATTAGTTAAAACTATGGCATCTTTTGTTAGCAAATCAAGCGATTACTTAGAAAATATAAACTTATATCAGGTTGCATTTGACGGAAACTATAAAAGTGCTGATAGATTTATTAAAAAAATGTCTGAAATGTATGGTCTTGATGAATCTTGGCTAACAAGAACTGTTGGTATATTTAGACAATTATCTAATGCAATGAATTTATCTTCTGAAAGCGGAGAAAAATTAGCAACATTAATGTCGCAAATGTCATTAGACATTTCATCATTATATAATATCGATATTGATAGAGCTAGTAGTGTATTGCAAAGTGCATTAGCAGGGCAAACAAAGCCAATAAGAGGTGCCACAGGTGCCGATATTACACAGACAACTTTACAAACAACATTAAGTAATTTAGGCATTGATAGAGCAATAGACCAATTATCTTATGCTGAAAAAAGATTAGTAATTATAATATCACTAACCCAACAATTAAGAGCGTCAATTGGCGATATGGGAAGAACTATTGAATCACCTGCAAACCAAACAAGAGTTTTAAAGGAGCAATGGGAAAGATTAACTCGTACTATTGGTAGTGCATTTATGCCTGTTATAGCGAAAATATTACCTTATTTAAATGCCGTTTTAATGGCATTAACAGAAATAGTAAAATTAATTGCTAGTTTATTTGGCTATAAAGTTGAAGATTTTGACTACTTTACGGGAATTTCCGATAGCGTTTTAGATTTAGAAGATTCTTTAGGCGGAGCTACATCTGGAGCAAAAGACTTAAAGAAAGCATTATCTGGATTAAGAGGCTTTGATAAACTAAATGTAATTACCACTCCAAGTAAGGCTTCTGGCGGTGTTTCTGGAGGAGCTGGTGGAACCGGTATTAGCGGAGATATATTAAAAGCGTTTAATGACGCTTATGATGAATATCAAAAAAAACTTGAAAAAATAAGAATGAAAGCCGCAGATATAAAAGATTCTATAATGAGAACATTAGGCTTCCATAGAGAATTAAATAAAGAAACCGGCGAATGGGAATGGAAATATGGTGGAATTGGAGCTACAATAAAAGGATTATGGAATTTGTTTAAAAAGCTTAATGGTGTAACAAAAGCATTTATAGCTTTGGGTCTTGCCACTGTAATTGCAAAATTATTTACTTTATTTAAAAAGTTAAGCGGAGTATTCACAGGAGGAATACTTAAAAGCATGACCAGTTTAGTTAAAAGCATGGGTACTTTTGCTACTACAGCAATAAAATCTACTGGAGGTTTAAAAAACTTAACAGAAGGCTTAAAAATGGGTATTCAATCTTGGAGAGAACAAGAAGGCATTATTGATAAAACAACTGGAAAATTAAATGGATTTCAAGGAGTTGTTGCAGGAACTAAAAATGTATTGCTAGGATTGACAGAAGCTTATGCTGGTATAAATGTTTTTAAAGAGGGTATCAAAGACTTAATTGTAGAAGGCAATAGCCTAAAAAACACTTTTGAAACGGCAGGTGGTGCAATTTTAACAATATTTGGTGGAGTTCAAGCCGGTGCTGTATTTGGACCTTGGGGAGCTGCTGTTGGAGGTGCTGCATCTGCTGTTGGACTATTAATAGGTGCTTTAGAGGGTGCAAAAGAAGCTCAAAACCGATATAATATTGAAATGGAAAAAAGCTTAGAAAGTTCAAAAATTGCTTATGATGCTAGAATGGAAGAAGTAATTCTTGCTGAAACATATACAGAAAAGCTAAATGATGTTATAAATGCCGATGGAACAGTAAAAAAAGGCAAAGAAGAACAAGCAGAATTCATTTTAGGCGAATTATCTGACGCTTTGGGTCAAGAATATAAACTTCAAGATGGTATTGTGTATATTAACGGAAAAGTTGCTGGCTCTTTAAATGATATAAAAATAAAAACAAAAGAATATATAGAACAATTAAAATTACAAGCTTATGTTGAGGCATATAAAGATTCTTATGTTAAAGCATTACAGCAACAAGCAGAAAAGCAAGCCAAATTGAATGAATTGGATAAAGAATATGAAAGGCAAAAGAAATTAATAAATGATAGTGATAAACTATCTGCTGACCAAAAGGCAAAAGCTTTGGATGAATTAAAAATAAAATATAACAATTTAAAACAAGATGTTGAAAGCAAATATTCAAAATCTTCTCAAGTTGTCAAAGATTATGAGTCAATGGTTAAGGCTGCAAGCGAAGGAAATATTAAAGAAGCAACCAAATATTTTGATAAGATAGCAACAGCTTCTACAAAAGGATTAGACGAAGAAGCCAAGAAAATATCTAGTTTTGCAACAGACGTTGAGAACAAGTCAAAAGGAATGGCTGTATCAGGATTAAATTATGCCACTCAATGGGCAGAAGGTGTTGGAAAATTACAGCCAGAAATAAATGTCGATTATAAACTTCCTAAACCAGCATCTATACAGGACGCTGTAACAAAATCATTAAAAGACACAAAAGGAACTGTAAATATTGAATATAAAATCAAAGGCGGCTCAGGAACAACAACAACAGCAAAGGCTGACGGAGGAATATTTGTAAACGGAAGTTGGCTTCCAATAACCAATTATGCAGTTGGTGGTATACCACCTGTTGGTCAAATGTTTGTTGCAAGAGAAAAAGGACCAGAATTAGTAGGAAAAATAGGCAGCCATACCGCAGTAATGAATAATGACCAAATTGTTAGTAGCGTAAGTAATGGCGTATATAACGCTGTAAGAACAGCAATAGGCGGTTCTCAATCTTCAAATCAAGTATTTAATATTTATTTAGATGAAAATCATAAATTAGGAACATATACATTAGAACAATTACAAGGAATGGCAAAAACTAATGGGAAACCAATTAGTATAGGATATTAAGGAGATGAGTTATAATGAATGACTATACAAAATTATATATAAGACCGTGGGGAAGTTCAGGAAGTTATAATGAATTTCCTTACGCCATTGCCGGCGTTAATACAATGCCAGAGCATGATAGAAGTGCAAACGATGTTGATTTAGATGCTTATACCAACACAGCCGGAAAAACAATAAGAAATAGAGTTCGAGCTAATGTAGCAAGCCTTGAATTTTCAGTATCAGTTATGAGTGGCGACGAGTTGAAAAACTTTTTTGATAGAACTAAAAATGTATGGTTGGATTGTAAATTCTTTTATGAACCAGAATGGAAATGGGTATCTAAAAAAATGTATAGAAGCGGAACAGTTAAATATCATGCTTATTATGTAGATAAAACAAATCCACTAAACAATATCTATACAGATATAGAATTTCAGTTTGTAGAGGAGTAATGTTTTATGGCATATAGAAATTTTGAACATTGTACTGAACAAGAATATAAGCAAATTATTTATAGCGGAGAAGCAAAAAACAAATTAAGAATAACTTTTGATGGTGTAGATTTAGAAGATGCTGATTATTATTGTGAGAAAATAACTAGAATTTCTAGGATAATACCTGATGACGGTCAAAAAAGATTATCTCTCGACAATTTTGTTTCTCAAGAAATAGAGGTTGTATTACACAATGTTGATGAAAGTATTATAAAAGACCAAGTTGTTATTTCAATAGGAACATTAGTAGGATATAACAGCTTAGAAGAGATATATGAATATATCCCTCTTGGAGTGTTTAATATTCAAGACACGCCTATTACAGACAAAAACAAAATAACAATTAAATTGAGAGATAATAGAGTTAAATTTGATTTTAATTATGATGCTAAAACATTAATTGATAGCTCTGGAGGCTCAGTTACTAAAAAGCAAATATTGTTTGATATATGTAGCAAAGCAGGAGTTAATCAAATAGTTTCTATCCCAAGCGTATCTTCTTTTTTAGGAGAAGATGATGTTATTGGAATATATGACAACACCATTACAGCAACGCAATATATTTCTTATTTAGCGGAACAAGCTGGTGCTATAGCTACAATTAATAGATATGGAGAATTGATATTTGTATATTTAAACGATTTAATCACATATCGTATACCTCTTAGCATAGTAGAAAAGTACGAGTTGGGAACACCTTTTATAATACAAAGAATAGTATACGAAGATGCGATTAGAAAATTTGAAAAACACTCAGAAAACCTTTCGCTGACGGGCGGAGAGTTTGATGCTAGTACATTATACTTAAACACAGAAAATCCATATATATCATCTCAAGAACAAGTTGAAGCAATATTTGATATAATAGAAAATGCTGAAATAGATAGTGTTGTAACAGGAAGAATAATAGGTAATCCGGTAATAGACCCTTATGATATAATAGAAATATATGATGATGAAAGTCCAAGCCAACCATCAATATTTAAAACATTAGCTAGTCAAAAATTTACATATACCGGAATAAATATTGCAGAATTTAGTACTTTAATAGGGCTAGAATCAAGAACTGAAAATGTATCTAATATTGGCGAGGCTTCATTTAGAAATTGGGCAAGAACTCAAATAGATAATGTTAATGGAGAAATAATTCTTCAAGCAGGAAGAATAGATGAAACAAATAATAATCTCCAAAATAATTATTATACAACTGGACAAGTAGATACCTTAGTACTAAATTCAGCAACAGGTATAACAAATACTTTTAGTGAAGCTGGTGGTAATAACGTATTAAGAAACACAAGATTTTTTGCTCAAGAAGTATTAGAAGTTGGTCAAGTATATGAATATTGGTATGGAAATGTAGAAAAAACTACAAATGATAATGCAGCAAATGGCATTTCTATATTATTGCAAGATAATTTATTATATCAAACGCAAAACGTAGCAAATGGAAATTACACTTTAAGTTTTGCCTATAATAAAACGAACCCTTTAGCTACTTGTAAAGTTATAATAAATGGAACTGAATATGAATTAGAAAATGGTAGTAACACGTTTCAAACGGGTGTAGGTAGTATATCTGCTATACAAATTAATTCAAATCAGGTAACAATAGGATTTTCTAGTACCATAGCTAATGCTTGTGAAATATATGACATAATGTTAAATGCTGGTACTGTTAAACTTGCATATTCACAAAATCAAAACGAAACAGTTACAAATACAGTTAATATATCAAAAGGAATAACAATAACGGCTAGCGACAAAAATGTTAAGTTTGTTGCTACACCAGATGGAATAAGAATTAAAAATAAAGACACAGACACTAATGTAACATATTTTACTGATAAAGGAACAGAAACAGATAATTTAAAAGTTAAAGATAGTGCTGAAATAGTAGGGATATATAGACAGAAAGTAGGTAATCAAATATGGGACAGTATGGTTTAATGAAATTAGATATTCAAAGGTTTGCTGCTTCTGGTTCGGTATCTTGTACTACTTTAAGTCAAGATATAGGAAGTAATAGTTCGGTAGTAAGAATAACTTTCACCGTTAGAAGAACAAGTGGAAGCACATATTGGAGCGATAACAAAACAGCTACCATAAATTGTGATGGGCAAACAAAGACAGCTTCTATTAAACTGCCATCAAATGTAACAAGCTCTAGCTGTTATGCTGATTTTACTGTTGGACACGCAGCCGATGGAACAAAAACAGTTAGCTTTAGTGCAAGTGTTTATCCGGGTTCAAGTATAGGTACAATAAGTGCTAGTGGAAGTGCTACTTTAGCTACTATACCAAGATATGCTAATATAACATCATTTAGCGTATCTATGCGAAATGAAACAAGCGTACAATATAATTGGGCAGCAGACGCAGTTTGTGATTATGCTTGGTATTCATTAGATGGTTCAAATTGGTATGATTTGCCAAACAGTGGAGTTGTTGGCGGTTTATCTTCTGGAACACAATATGGTTTTTATTTAAGAGTTAGAAGAACTGATAGTCAATTAACAAGTACGGCTGGTCCAGTTTATCAATCAACATATTATTATCCACACGTAACCGGATGTACAAGTGCTAATATAGGAAACCCTATAACTGTTTATATATATAACCCATTAGGAAGAACTTATACGTTACAATTAATAAGTACAAACAATAATCAAGTTGTTGGTACTTATACAGGCTCATCTACAACAGATGTAACTGGATTTGCTGACGCTGGTTCGCAAAACGCAATGTATGCTTCTATACCAAATTCTACGCAAGGGCAATATAGGACAAAATTAGTAAGTGACTATGGAACTCACGAATGGGATAGTAGAGGTTATGGAAATTATTATGTTGATACAAATACATCAAAGCCTGATTTTAATTTATTTACTTGGGAAGATATAAACCCAACAACTTTAGCACTAACCGGAGATAATAGTGCCGTTATTAAAAACTATTCTAATATACAGGCAACAATTCCAGTAGCTAATAAAGCAACTCCAAATAATTATGCTTCTATAATAAAATATGAATTTGCTTGTGGAGATAAAACCTCACAAGACCCTATGGCATATAGTTCTAATGAAGATGTAACAGGAACGATAACTGGAGTTCCATCTAATACATTTAAAGTAAGAGCAGTAGATAGTAGAGGGCTTAATTCAGGCTATGTAGAATTATCAGCATTAGATTTTATAGATTATACTCCTTTGGCAAAAACAAGTGGTAGCGTACATCGTGTAGGAGAAGTTAGCGAACAAGTTGAGTTAAGCTTTGAAGCACAAATAGATTTAGAAGATTTTGGAGATGTAACAAATTCAATTAAAAGTGTAACTTATGGATATAAACTTGCTTCTGACGCTAATTATACAACCGGAGAAACAGTTATAACTCCAACAGTAGGTCAAGATGGCAAAGTAACTTTTACTGGTTATATCAAGGGAGATAAACCCAACGGATTTGATGTATCAAATGTATATTCAATAAGATTAACCGTTGAAGATGAATTATCAAGTATATCTTGGGAATTTACATTGCAAAGTGGAACTCCGCATTTAGCTTGGCATAAAGATGGACTATCTGTAATGCAAAAATATGACGAAACGCTAGGCGGTGCATTTCAAGTAAATGGAGTTAGACGAGATGGGGTTTATTCAACTGAAGAGCAAAAAATAGGATATTGGACAGATAAAAACGGAACAACAAAGCCTTTGTATAGAAAAACAATATATAGCACAGTAAGTTTTTCTGCTTCTAGCACAATGGTTGCATACACAGTAGCTCATAATATTGATAATGTAGAAACAATAATGATTGATGCAGGACATTCTTATTGTTGGAGTTCAGGAGAAGGAGTGTTTTATCCTGTTACAGGCGATTATATTGTAAATGGAAGTGTTTATGTTTCTATAAGAAGTGCTGTGGGGACGTATGGAATACAATGTCAAATAATGAGCATTTATGGCGGCTCTCAAGATTTTTGCTGGACAATAGAATACACAAAAACAACAAATACACCTGTTAGTTTATAAAAGCACTAAATTTGGTGCTTTTTTATTTGTGTGATATACTTATATTAGAAAGGATTTGATTAGATGGAAGATATTGAAATAAAAATATCTAAAAAAAGTAGAATGGTTGATTTATCTAAATCTAAAATAGGTAATGAAGCTGAAAATCTACAAGGTAACCTAGTCTTTAGCTTTAAAGATGAATTTGTAAATGGACAAGCTAGACTAGAACTAACTATTGATGGGCAAGATAGTTGGATACCACTTCTTAAAGAAGAAGAAACATATTATTGCCCTATTAAATCGGCTATAACTAAAAAAGGCAAAATAGAAATGCAACTTGTTATAACTGAAAACGAAGATGAAGATGGAATACCTATTTTCAAAAGTAATGTGTTCTATGTATGGGTAGAAAGGTCTATCAATGCTGAAATAGAACAACCAGAAGAATATCCTACTTGGATAGAAATAGCTAACGAAAAGCTAAACCAAATGGATAATCTAGACATAGATGCAACTAAAGCAGGAGATACTGCAACTGTTACTATAACTAAAAAAGATGGAACAAAAGAAAGCGTTGAAATAAAAGATGGAGAAACAGGACCACAAGGAGAAACTGGGCCAGCAGGACAAGACGCTAAAATTAATGGTGTGAATACTATTAACATACAAGCTGGAGATAATATTAGTATAGACCAAATTGGAAGTACAATGAAAATAAGTGCTACTGGTGGTGGGGGTGCTAGTGAATATGTTGTTAGACTAACAAAAGACAATGATGAGATAACAGCTGATAAATCTATTAATGAAATGGTACAAGCATATAATGAAGGCAAAGAAATTGTAGGAGAATATATAGATGAAGAAATAGGTGTTAATGTGTTATTAAATGCTTCATTCATATATCCTTCAAGTAGTTCACCATTAATAGAATTGAGTTCTTTATTTGATAGTGGAGATGATTTTAATTCAATAGCGTTATTAGGGTTTACTGAAGATAACACAGACACTTGGACTTTATTTATGAGGGAAATAGCTTATACTGCTGGAACTGGAATAGAAATAACCGAAGGGAATGTTATTAATAACACATTGCCTAATAAAATAATATCTATAACAGTTGACGAACAAACAATGGAACTAGATAAAACAGCAGGAGAGATAAATAGTTTAATTGAACAAGGCTATCTTATTTTATTAATGGGAAGATTAATGTTCATAGAAGAATATGATAGCTCTCGTAACAAACTATACGCTTACTTTTATTCAGGTGGTTATGCAACAAAATTTACTATAACAGGAAATCAAGTAACAGATTATGAAAGTTTAGATGTTGTATATGATAATCATTATACTCATACTGATAATAATTTTACTAATGCAGATAAAAATAAATTAGATGGTTTAGAAAACAAAATTATAACTGTTAATGCAAATCAACAAACAATGCAATTAGACAAAACTGCTGATGAAATAGAAAATTACTTAAATAACGGATATATAGTAATGACATTGGGTTATCAAGTATTTAGAAAAGATTATAATTCTTCTACACATACAATACAATTAGCTATATTCTTTGGCTCATTTGGACAAGTATTAACAGTTACAGGAAATCAAGTAACTGGCGTATCTGAATATTTTTATGTAAATGACCAAAACTATGTCCATACAGACAACAACTTTAGTTCTTACTATAAAGACAAATTAGATAATGCTCCTGAGGTTTTGGATTTAACCCAATATGTTGCAGGAGATACAATATCAGATGCTAGTATAGTAGCAAAATTAAAAGACGCAAGAACAATTATTTATTATGATGGAATATATTATAGATTAGCTGCAATATATGGCACAGGTTATGTATACACAACAATGAGTGGAACAGACCACGGACAATGGATAACGTTAAATTATAGAAGTGAATATGATGATTTTTATTTCTATGAAAATGACACTGCATATTGGGAAGTACCAAGCCATAGAGTGCAAAATTTAAACAACCCAACAACAGACACTTATCCAAGTACATTAGCGGTATATAATGCTTTACAAAATGCTGGTGGAGAAAATTATTTTGTAAATATAAAGCCTGATTATATAAATGATTTGTCAAAATCTACAATTCAAAAAATAATTGATAATATGTTGAGCAATTTATTAAATCAATGTTATTTAATTAGGGACCACAACGGTTATAGAGATTTTGATATATATATGGCTTCTTTAAGCGATGCGTTATCAACATCAACTACAAGCTATGTTTTAAATGTTTGGGGTATAAATATTAAAGATAGCTTTGGAATAAATAATGCAGGTATTCCAATCAATAAACAAGCGTATAATGTTACAATATCTTGGAGTAATAATATTCCAACCGTGTCAACAATAAGCAAAAGTGGTTCTTATGGTGGAACAGTAATACCAATTAACGGGTACAATACTGCTTGGACACCATCAACAAATTATTCTCCAGCTAGTAAAAAATATGTAGATGATAGTATAGCAAGTATTCCTAGCGGTGGTGGAGATAGCGTATATTTAGGATATCTAAATGATTTTACTTCTTCAAATAGATTAGATTTAACAAATCTTGAAACAGGCTTGTATATAATAAAAGTTCCTAATCTTTCAGATTGGACTTCAACCAAATTATATTGCAAAGCTGATAATAATGGAACTGATATACTTGGAGATTTTACTTTTTATAATGGAACAGGAACAATAGCATATAATTATTTGATTTTAAATATAACTAATAAAATATCTGATATGACTATAACTTCTAGTGCAACTCAATTTGGAAGATTATGTTTTATAAGTATTGATAGTCAAGGAACATTAAGATATCAGATTGATACATTAAGAATTAAAACAACAGGTATGAATTATAATTCTGATACTTCAACTGTTTATGGTAAAGATATGACAACATATACAGGTTATGACGCAACAAAGACACAAACATTAAAGAATGTAAATGGAACATTAACTTGGGTAGATGATTAAAAGAACACCAATTATGGTGTTTTTTATTTACAAAAAAATAAAAGTATAGTATTATAGTCGCTTGATTGGGGTGAATGGATGAAAACAATGGAGTTTTATTACGATTATACAAAAGAAGCATATAATTACATTATGGCAAGTAATATTTTGAGAAATAGAGATAAAAAGATTCTTAGAGCATTAGTTGAAGGTAAGAAAACTAAAGAAATAGCATACGATAACAAATGTTCTTATAGAACTATATGTAGCAGAAGAAAAGAAATTTTTGAAAAGACAAAATGCTTGATGGATTATACTCTTGAAGATGGAGATATTGAAGAGTATTATTTGAAACACCAAAAAAGAAATTTGAAGGTAACTAATTCAGATAATCTTAAAGTGGTAAAAGAAGAAACTTATTTATTTAAAGTATACCTTTTAACCTTTCCTAACAGCAAAGTTTATGTAGGAATAACAAGTAGAGAAGAAAACAAAAGGTGGAAAGAAGGAATTGGTTACGCAGATAACGAATCAATGTATAATGATATATTGAAGTATGGTTGGTTAAATATAAAGAAAAACATACTCTATAAAGATTTAACATTTGAAGAAGCGAGAGATAAAGAAAAAGAATTAATTATAAATTATAAAAGCCATTTGAAAAAATATGGATATAACAAAAATTTTTAATGGAGGTGCAATTTGAAACTAATACAATATACATATAATTATGAACCTGAAATGTATAAATACATTCTATCTTCTAATATTTTAAATAAGAAGAAGAATGAACACAAAATATTTAAGGCTTTAGTAGATGGCTATTCGTGTAAAGAAATAGGCGATAAGATTCATTATAGCGAAAGAACCATACAAAATAGAAGAAAAGATATTTATTTTAAGACTAAAAAGTATATGATTTAAAATATACTTTTTTATTTGCTTTAAAAATTACACAAAAATTACACAAATATAAACGAAAAAGTTACACAATTTTGCATTATCTTTGCGTTGTTATTTCTGTTTTTTGTGATACCATACGAACTTGAAAGAGGGATAGTATGTATCAAAAGTTAAAAATAAAACCAATATATGATGATTTTCTTGAAAATGTATCGCTTACTGATGAACAAAAAAAGATACTAGATATGTGGCTAAGCAGGGAAACAATACTTAAAATAAGTATGGAAATAGGTATGAGCGAAAGAACAGTAAATTATGAAATAAAAAAGATAAAAGAATTGTTTTCTGATTATTATAATTTAACTATGTTAAGAGCGTATTTGTTGATGTAAATATTTGCATTTAGGTTGCGTAATTGCAGCCTTTTTTTATTGTAAGCTTTTATTGTAGCAACGAGAAATCGGTGCTATTAGAAGGAGATGTAAATTCGTTATTTTGTTTAAAACACAATTTAATGAAGCTTGCATCTCCATTTTTTATAGGAGGAGATATTATGTATAACAACCCTTACGCTACTATCTATAATTCTCAGGCTAATATAGATAGAATTAATAATCAAATTGCTGAATTAGAAAGATTAAAGAGTCAAATCCCTACGCAGACTATGCAACAACCCGCAAGTCTAACTCAAAACTTTCAATTAGCCCCAAACAATAATTTAAGCGTAATGAGATATTCCGATTCTATTGATGAAGTAGAAAAAAATGTTGTTATAGGCGATACTCCTTTTTTTAGTAAGGATTTAAGCGTAGTATGGATAAAAAATACTAAAGGAGATATAAAAACTTATGAATTAAATGAGATATTGCCTAAAGATAGTAAAGATATTCAAATAGAATATTTACAAGCTCAAATCGAAGAATTGAAAGGAATGATAAGAAATGATGAACTTTCTTCAAATGTTAATGCAGAACAAAATGCAACAAATACCCCAAAATATGATGAGCCAATTAGAACAACAACTAAAAAGACAGAACCCACAAGCGTTCAAAAAGTATCAGGAAGCAAGAAAAAATAATAATCCTAATGACTTATTAAATGAAACAGTAAATAATTTTACTCCACAGCAAAGAAAACAATGGGATAGTATGATGAGTATGTTTAATCAAAAGCAAGGTTAAGAGCCTTGTATGAGGGTGTTTGCTAGGTAAATGCCTTCATATAAAGCTCCTAGCACTTTAAATACAATAGAAAGGAGATTATTATGAACGGAGGAAATGGTATTCAACCAACTGTTGAATTAGCTACTACTAACGGAAATGCTTATCCTTATCCTGTTTATCCTATGATGGGTGGATATGGTAATGGTGGGTTTGGATATGGTGGAGATTGGATTTGGATAATCTTATTATTTGCTTTGTTTGGAGGTTGGGGAAATAACGGAAACGGTGGTTTCTTTGGAAACAACTTTGATGACGGATACGCTTGGCTATCTAATGGGCAAAAAGAAATTATGCAAAATACCAACAATGGATTTAATACTTTACAATTAAGCAACGATATTCAAGATGTTACTAATGGTATTAATTCTTTATCTACACAACTTTGTAACTCAACTTACACAATTAACGACAGCATCAAAGATGGTTTTTATGGTTTAAATACTTCATTCTTAAATTGTTGTTGTGAAAATCGTTTAGGATTAGCTGACCTAAAGTCAACTATCATAAGCGAGAATTGTGCTGATAGAGAAGCATTATCTAATGGAATTAGAGATATAATTTCTAGCCAAACAGCTTCTACACAACGCATATTAGACCAATTATGTCAAGATAAGATTGACGCTAAGAACGAAAAAATTACCGACTTACAAAGAGAAATCTTAATGAAAGATTTACAAGCAAGTCAAGTAGCTCAAACTGCTGACATTAGAGCTAATAATGCTGTTGTAGCAAATCAATTAGTATCTGAACTTCGTAGTTGTCCTATTCCAGCTCAACCAGTATACGGAAACACTCCAATATTTACTTGCAATGGAAATAGTGGATGTGGTTGCACTGGAAACTTCACTACAAGTCAATTTATTTAATAGCATAGAGTAGAATACTACATACCTGAATACAGGAACTTGCTAACATATTCCCTTTATAGGGAAACGTGAGGATAGGCAAGTCTTATCCTCTTTTATTTATGAAAGGAGAAATATATATGATAGAAACAATTATTAATGAACCAGTAGCTTTGCCAAGTAATGCAAGCCCAATAACTTTTGATGAAACAGACATTAGGACAAGATGTGCTACTTGTAATTGCAATGGATGGTTAGATTATTCAAATGGTAATCCTAACTTTAAAATATTTGGAAATGGTTATACAGGTTATTATGACGTAGAATTTAGTGCATCAGTTAGTACAGCAACTGCTGGTGTTGTAGCAATAGGATTATATCAAGATGGCGTTTTAATTCCTGATACAGTTAGAGCAGTAACACTTGCAGCAGCAGATGATTATGAAACAATTTCTTTTGATAAAAAATTAAGAGTCTGCCCTCGTGGAACAACCAATATATCAGTTCAAAGCGTTCCAAGTTTACCTACGCCAACCACACCTACAACTCCAATATCAACTACTCAAGCAATTATAACTAATGCTACATTTAGCATAAGTAGAATCTAATGAAAAGCCCAGTAGATAATTTATCTTTGGTATTGCAAGCGTTAAGCTTACAAATATTGTTTCAAGACTATAACAATACTGACTTAATGCAAGAACTGCAAAAGCAAGACGCCCAATATTTTGAAGTGATTATAAAAAATCAAGAAGAAATATTGAATATCCTTAAAGAAGGGAGGAAAAATTAATGGAAGATAAAATAACTAAATTTACGGAAAAATACATAGAAGAAATTTTAAAAGAAGATTTGAATAGTAATAACTTAGATAATCTATACAAATTAATTGATATTTATAAAGACGCAAAGGAGGTAGAAAGTATGAATTACGGAAATTATAATGGCTATGGCTATGGTGCTAATTATGGTAACTATGGAAGAGAAAACTATGGTCGAGGCGGTTACGGAAACTATGGCGAATACGGTAATTATGGAAGAAGAGGCGTAGACGCTAGATACCGTGGAGATGAAGAATTAGATAGAATGGCTGGAGAGTATGGAAGATACCAAGAAAGTAGAAACAGATACGGTGCTGGTCAAGAAACTGATAAGAGTTTTCACTATATGGTAAAGTCTTTAGAAGATTTTATTAAGGTATTGGAAGAAGAAGCTGAAACACCTCAACAAAAACAACAACTAATGCAAGCTCTACAAAACTCAATGAGATAATATGTATAAATTTTACAACAATAATAGCTTAGGTTTATTTGAAAACGATTGTACTGTTCGCAGCATATCAACTGCTACAGGAAATAGTTGGGATGATACTTACGAACATTTAAGTAATATAGCAAGATTAAATGGAACTATGATGGATGATAAAGACTTTATTAAAGCTTATCTCGACAAAAGATATTATAGAATAGATGATATACCTAGAACTGTAGGCGAAGTTTCTGGTGCATTTCCAGATAATATATTATTAATTACAATGAACGGGCATATTGTTTGTTCAAAATATGGAATAATATATGATAGTTTCGATTGTAGAGATAGAATTGCAGAATATTGTTGGATAGTTAAATAAGAGGCAAATTTTGCTTCTTTTTTTCTAATATGATATAATACAAACATAGAATTGGAGGCAAGATATGAAAAAGTTTTTCAAAAAACTATGGGCTAACAGACCATTTAGAACATTTCTACAAGGATTTGTAGGAACTTTTGCGGGTTCTTATATTGTAGATATGGATTTTAATGCTATAAAGGCATTAATAATAAGTTCTGTAATGGCTGGTATAAGTGCATTAATGCTTATAAACACTGGAGAGGAGGAATAGTATGAAATGTAGAGTATTAAAAGGTGGACAATGTGCCATAACTGTTGGATATAGTACAACTCATAGAGCAGTAGATATAGTAGGCTTAAATGGAACTAAACACGTTGCAGATTATGTGCTTGCTCATACAGAAGGAATTGTTGTATGGATACAAACAGGACAAAAAAATAATACTAAAGCTAAAGGAAATGCGACTTATGGAAATTGTGTTAAATTAAAACATCCAAACGGATATTATACTTTATATGCACATTTAAAAAATGTAAATGTTAAATTAAATCAAAAAGTATCTAAAGGACAGACCTTAGGGTATATGGGAGATACAGGTAAAGCTTATGGAATACATTTGCACTTAGAAGTAAGAAATGAAAAAGATGTTAAAATTAATCCTACTAATTATCTTGACGCAGATTTACCTGCAACAAAAGATATGTATCAAATTTATGACAATGTAAAAAACAAATGGTTGCCAAAAGTTGCTGTTGGAAGTAATGACTATGCAGGAAACTTTGGACACGGAGTAAGTGGAGTAAAGGTTTCAAATTATACATATCAAGCCCACGATAAAATAAAGAATAAATGGCTACCTTGGGTTTACGGCGACTCTGATTATGCAGGAAATTTACCAAACGATATAGATGGTCTTAGAATTAAAAATGCCATTTATAGAGTACACCTTAAAGGTGGTGGCTGGTTAGATTGGGTAGATAAAGCGGATAGTACAGCTCAAGGATATGCAGGAATATATGGAAAGACAATAGACGCAGTTCAAATTAAGTAAGACGCAAATATGCGTCTTTTTTATTTTCTAAAATTTAGTGTTGACATTTGTATCACGAGTGGTATAATTAAATCAAGCTAGAAGGGAGAAGGATAAAATGAAAAGCGAAGAACCGATTATGAAAGTTCAAAAAAATGTAGACAAAACAAAGCATAAAATGGTTATTCCTAAAATCTTTATTGATAAATATGGATATAGCTATTATATGTATGTCTATGAAGATAAAATAATCATTAAACCATTAACAAAGAAGGAGGGATAATTATGGAAAAATTTGAAGATTCTGAAGCTATGTTGTACACTGATTTTAACTCAAGCCTTAAGATATTTGAAGAATTACCAGATAAAGCAAAAATATTAGCAATGTTATATTGTGGATTTGAATTACCTGAAATAATTGAGCTTAATTTAGAAATGTGTGAAAGTCCAATTGAAAAAATTTTTTTATTAGCGTTTGAAATTGTTAATAAACATAAAAAAACTGATATTTTTATTTCTCCTCAAGTGGAAATTGTTGGAACTAAAAAAGATTATATTGCTGATTTCACAATAGAATATGATGAAATATGTAATCCTGATTTTAAAAAAGATTTTGCCTTAATTATAGAATGTGATGGATACGATTTTCATCAAAAAACAAAAAAGCAAGTAGAATATGATAATAATAGAGAATATGATTTAAAAATGATTGGGTATCAAATAATAAGATTTAGTGGAAGTGAGATATATAACAATCCTTTAAAATGTGCTTTAAAAGTATTTGATTATATAGACAAAAAAGCTTATGATAACTAAATTCACATTTTATAAAAATTATTATGAAATAATAAAATTTCTTCCTGATAAAGATAAGCTAACTTTGTATAATGCAATCTTAGAGTATATGTTCGAAGATAAAGAACCAGAGTTAAAAAATCTTTTGCAAGGAATATGGGTTAATATAAAAATGCCATTAGATACCAATAAAAGAAATGCTAAAAACGGTCAAAATGGTGGTAGACCAGCAAAATCTTTAGATAACCCAAAAGAAACCCAAACAATAACCCAAGATAAACCCAACAAAGAACCCAAAACAAAAGCAAATAATATTTCTTATTTCTTATTTCTTATTAATAATAATTCTAATACATATATTAATATATATAATAATAGTATTATAATAGAAAAGATTAAAGAATGGTTAACATATAAATATCAAAAGAAAACTAAATATACTGAAATAGGATTACAAAAATTAATAAATAAGATAGAAAAATGTTTGGAAGATTATGGGATTGAAAAAGTTATTGAAGTAATAGATTATAGTATGTCAAATAATTATCAAGGAATAGTTTTTGATAGACTACAAGAAAAAAATGGTGGTACTCCAGATTGGTTTAATAAAAAAAATGAGAAAAGCAAAGTTTCAAAAGAAGAAGAACAAGAACTTAATGAAATGTTAAAGGAGTTTAAATGAGAACAAAAGAAGATTTTAAAAATCACTATTTAGAAGAAATAAAAGATAAAGATATTTATACAGCTCACGAATATATAGAAACTTGTATGTTTTTAATTCAAATGGCTGATAAGCTTGACGAAGAAGATTGGAAAGCTTTAGATGCTCTGGGTGAGATAAAAAAAGATTTGGAAAGTAGGTTTGGTAAAAATGACTAGGCTCACAAAAGAAGAGTTTTTTAGAAGGCAACTTGAACAATGTAGATGGCAAAAGAAAAAAAACAAGTTTTTTTCTGGTGCTAAAAACATATATGAAGAACTTGATAATAGAATTTCGTTTATTAACAAAAATATTGAAAGCGGTATGAGAACTCATTTAGGTATACAAGAGAGTAAAGAAGAGATTTGGGCTTATAATAAAATCAAAAAAATATTAAAGAAAGAAGAAGAAGCTAATGAATGAGATTATTGTTTTAAAACAACTACCTGAAATAGTTGAACAACTTGATTTAGTATCTAAAGAAGTATCTAAGAAAGTAGAAACAGCAATGAAACTCGTTTGTACTGAAGATACAGTAAAGGAAGTTAAAAAGACTAGAGCAGAACTAAATAAAGAGTTTAACGAATTAGAATCTCAAAGAAAACAAGTAAAACAAGCTATAATGGCTAAATATGACGAGTTTGAAGATATTTACAAAGACAAGGTTGCTAATCTTTATAAACAAGCTGATACAGATTTAAAAGCTAAAATAGACAATGTTGAGCAAGAGTTAAAGGATGAGAAAGAAGTTGAACTTAAAACATTTGCTGAACAATGGTTTATATCTAAAGGCATAGAAGGATATGTTAAGTTTGAAGATATTGGATTAAACATAACTCTTAGTGCTTCTATGAAGTCTTTGAAAGACCAAATTGTAGAGTTTTGTGAAAAGGTAGAAAGCGATATTAAGCTTATTGAGCTTGAAGAATACAAAGAAGAAATACTTTTTGAATATCAAGAAACATTAGATTTTGCTGGCTCTAAACTAAAAGTTGTTGAAAGACATAGGCTTATTGATATGATGAAAGAGCTTCAAGAAAAAGAAGCTGAAAAAGAAAAAGCTGAAGAACAAATAGTTGAAAAGGTGGAAGAAATAATTGAACCACCAAAAGAAATAATTGAAGAATCTCAAACTGTTAGTGTTACATTTACTGTAACAGACACAGTAGAAAAAATAAGAAAATTAAAAGAATTTATGAAGGAAGAAGGTATAAATTATGAGTAATGAAATAGCAAAAACAGAGCCTAAAAGAGAACTTACTTTTGGGGCATATATGACAAGCAATGCTGTCAAAAATAGAGTTAATCAAATAATTGGAAATGAAAACGATGGAAAAAGATTTATTTCTAGTATCGTGAGTGCTGTAAGCACTAATCCAGCATTAGCTGCATGTACTAATGATAGTATCGTAAGTGCTGCACTATTAGGAGAATCTTTAAAGCTATCTCCAAGCCCACAATTAGGAAACTACTATTTAGTTCCATTTAACGATAAAAATAAAGGAAAAGTTGCTCAATTCCAACTAGGATATAAAGGCTATATTCAATTAGCTATTCGTTCAGGACAATATAAAAAGCTGAATGTATTAGCTATCAAAGAAGGAGAATTAGTTAAATATGACCCTTTAAATGAAGAATTAGAAGTTAATTTAATTGAAGATGAATTAAAAAGAGAAAAAGCAAAAACTATTGGTTACTATGCTATGTTTGAATATGTAAATGGCTTTAGAAAAACAATGTATTGGTCTAAAGAAAAAATGGAAGCTCACGCTTTACAATATTCTCAAGGCTATAAGGCGAAAAAAGGGTTTACATTCTGGGAGAAAGACTTTGATTCAATGGCATACAAAACGATGCTTAGACAATTAATAAGCAAGTGGGGAATTATGTCAATAGATATGCAACAAGCTTATGAAAGTGATATGGCAGTTCTTAGCGAAGATGGTTCAAAAGTGTATGTAGACAATATTCCTGAGGCTGATTTTGAAAGCACTTCAGAGCCAGCAAAAGTGTCTTTAGATGAGATATAACATATTAGGCTCATCATCTAAAGGCAATTTAATCGTTGTCGAAGATATATTGCTTTTGGATTGTGGA
>Ga0310696_10001335_pt1 | contig 35991 bp, 46 predicted proteins | sample AusTroGonzalo_MG_4_FD_203885 | JGI IMG/M metagenome (GOLD analysis project Ga0310696, IMG submission 203885) | Bovine rumen microbial communities from tropical cattle in Woodstock, Queensland, Australia - Gonzalo_02 (v2) (version 2) | ecosystem: Host-associated > Mammals > Digestive system >... | reverse complement strand
AGTCAGCAAACGTTGCAACGTTTCCTTTAACTGTTTAACCTTAAGTTCCGCATCCAAAATAGATTGTTCTATTTGCCCCGTCATTTGTGAACGAACCAAAACATCGCTGTCCATATTGTTTTTGACCGCTATTTTTTCAGCAGCCGACAACCCATCCAGTTCCGGTTCGGATTCCGCCGCCGCGGCAGCAGCAGCCTGGGCTTCGTTCATAAGTGCCCGTTGTTCTTCAAGTGCATTTTGCAGTTGGGCATTTGCCGCCGCATTTTGCTGTTGCATTTGCGACTGCATAGCACTCATCGATTCTTGCATAGATTGTTGCATTTGTTGCATTTGCATTTGCATTTGTTCAACCTGAGCACTACTTTGAGCCGCCGCTGCCTGTGCGGCCGCTTGGGCTTGTGCATTTGCAGACGCCGTAGATTTAGCAACAAGTTGACCTGCAATTGTATCAATCAATGCATCACCATGTTTTTTACAAGAACTATTAGATGTCACACAACCCGCAACAATTGGACGAGCAACCGATATATCAACACACCCCCCTGACGAACATTTTGGCGTAGCGCAACGCATAATCACCAATTCACAATTACCAAAATCCGCCTTGGCAGGCGCGGCAACATTTTGACGTGCATTTGATTTAGTATTCCAACTATTGTTATTAGACGAAGCACCACCATTGTAAGCAGTTAAATTATCACCACTGGTGGTCGCAACATTTGCCAACGCACCAGCATGTACACCAAGGCACATAGCCACAATCAAGAATAATGGTACTCTTCTCATCTCTCTGTTTAAAAATATTATCATAAAAACAAAAAAAATAAAAGCGAAAAAAATAAATTCCCACACAAATGTATGGGAATTTTATAAAACATAAATCAAAAAAATTACCAATTGCAACGACTGCATGGTGCGTTTGTAACAACACGACGTTCCGAATATGTCCCCGCTGGTTGATAAACGGTTACTGGACGATACACTTGGTAATGGTCAATAACTTCGGTATGTGTTTTAACACGAACCGGTTCAGCAACATGTGCACATGGACGTGTGACAACCGCTGGTGCCGTTTCGTTAACAGAAACAACCGAATTATTAACCTTGACATGATTTGTATAGGTTTCTGTTTCAATATAAGCACCACCATCAGACGCATTTGCCGATACCGATACCAACATTGCGAACAAACCAGATAAAACGATTTTTCTCATATCAACCCCTTTTGGTTATTCGGGGGTATTATAGGACAACATCACCCATTGTCAACAAAAATATTGACAAACATCTATTTGTGTCGCTATGGGTTTGGATAACGTAACTGAATATAATTGCCTGTGTTATCTTGGGGCTGGGTTTGATACGGATTTTTTATCGTAAAACTATTGTTCTTATTACCTTGGTTTAAATTTATACCTGAAACCATAGGAACTTCTTCACATAACCCTGTTTTAGAATTATATTTACGTTCATACATAGGTTTTACCCCATCCCTTACACATTCGGTTGTTTTTTTACAATAACAATCTTTGCCACCACATTTATGACCAAGTTTACTTTTTCCTTCTGCCCATTTGTAAATCACATAATCTTCAACAAGACACTGTTGACCAATTGCGGTTGGTCTGACCCCATATGCCCAATAATCATCCACCCCTTCGGGAATTTCAACACAAGTATTTCCTTTTTTCTCATACTTGTCGCTGTCACACCCCGTCATTTCACAAGTACAAGAAATATTGTCACTTTTCCCGTCCTTAGATTGGCATTTTTTAGGGCTACCATCTTTATATTTCCAAATACCTGTGGCGTGCGCCCCCAACCCATCGGTACACGATGTTTCCATTTTCGGATTATTAGATTTTGGCTGTTCGGTTTTCTTGCAAATGCCACCAACCAAATTATAGCCATCTACACATTTTGTAGCAGTACAGCCACAATTGACAACCTTACCCGATGCTTCGTCAAGACACATTCTTTGATTGTTTTTGATTGGGACATAGGTTCCTTCGGCAATATGCCATTTTTTCTTGGTTGAATCTATACACTCTTTGCCGATAATACCTTCATATTCTTCCTTGACCTCATTTTTTTCCTCGGGCTTTTCGCTGGTTGCCAATGTTTCACAATCACACCCCTTGAACGCGAATTGTTTGGCACCATCGCCTTTAAGTGAAACGCCCCAAAAACCAATAATTTTCTTGTTATCATCCACAAGCCATCCATCAGTCCCAGCCCCTACATCTAAGTCGTAATCACATACATCAGATTTGGTAATCGCGGCACAATTTGAACATTTTTCTGTAAATAAATTCCAAAGATCGCCCTGGCAATTATTTAACCTTTCCTCTTCTGCCTTGGCGGCGGCTTCCTTGGCTTGTTCGTCTTTTATAGAAGAAATTTGATTATTCACACTATTAAGTTCCGCACGTCGTTTATCCAATTCGCTTTGTGTGGAATCAATTTGTGTTTCCAGTTTTTTCTCTTTACTTGCAAGTGCAATATTTCCACCGATACCAACCGCAGTTAACCCAAGTGTAGAAATACCGGCAATTTTAAACCCTTTGACCTTTTGAGCACACTGTTCTAATCTTTCGGTTTTTTGTTGTTTTTCTTTTATCAATTTCGCAATTTGTGGATTAGTCGCACCCCAACCATCTTGTGTGAACATAACGGCGCCAGTCAACGCACAAAAAACACATAAAAATTTCTTAATCATTTTTATATTCCTTTTATCTTAATTTAAGGTTAAGACTATTACTGATTCCAGCATTACGTTGCAAAAGTTGCGAACTATTACCAAAACTAGCTTTAGAATAATCGGTACTAAAAACACTTCCGCCATTATTTACGTTATTAATTTGATTAAGCATATCGGCATCCACGCCGCTTTTTTCTTCCTTGCAACCTTGCTTTTCCGGATTGTAAATATAACCTGGCATACATTCCGTTGTTGAAAAACACTCACACAAAGTATCACCACCATCACACCAGTTCTTACCGCCTTTCACATAATTACCATCAGAAAAAAGATCATAACTTTCATCTAACTTAACAGGCCATAGGCGATAAATCAATTGAGCCTTGGATTTTGCGGGTTTACACATTTCATCAAGCTTGCCCAGTATATGTTTTTCTTTACATTCACCATTTACAAGTTCGTATTTATTTCCATCACATTCTTTGGCTTTGCATCTACATTTTACAACATTTGTATCTTTTTCAGTTTTATAACAAGACAATGTACCACTTGCAAATTCTTCGTATACACCTTCGGATATATGCTTTTCCGTATCGTTACAATCGCCTTTTATAATACCAGAAACTTTTTCTTCCTTTTCGCCGCCTTTATTATCATCTTTTTTCTCGTCTTTATCTTGTTTTTCTGTGACTTCATCCTTTTTATCGGAACTATTTTCTTGGGTATCGACCGCTTCATCTGGAACATTGTCACAGGCACACTTCTTTTCAAACACACCGGATTTTTCGTTTAAACCCATTGCATCAAAGACTATTTTGTCACCATTTTTCTTTGCCCAATCTTCACCATTGATGTTAAAATCACACATCTTTTCGCGATCGTCAGCGGTCACACACCCAGGACAAAGCGATTGAATACTTTTATAAAGATTGCCAGGACAATTATTTAAACGTTGTTCTTCGGCTTCGTGTTTTTCATCATCTATTCTTTTTTGTTCCTTGGCATCATCAATTTTTTTATTAAGCGTTTCTAACTCTGCCTGTTTTTTTTCTATTTGTGTTTTTGTAGAAACTATTTGACGGCTAATATCTTTCTGTTTAGATGCCAACACAATATTTCCGCCAACACCCGCGGCCGTCAAACCCAACGTAGAAATACCGGCGATTTTGAACCCCTTGACCTTTTTGGCACATTGCTCTAATTTGGCCATTTTTTGTTGTTTTTCCGCAAGTAATTTCGCAACAGTCGCGCTTTCGGTACCAATCGCACCAAATGCACCGGTCACAAAAAAAGTACCAGCAACCACCGACAATAAAAACCTAGACGAAAAAAACATCCTACTCCTCTCGCACGATATTTTATCATAAAAATGGGGTAAACAAAAGAAAAACCTTTACAAAACGAATAAGATTATTTTTACGAAAAAGAAAATTATTATTTTTCTGTATAAAAAGGTCTGCCTTCGGCCTTTCTTTTTTCTTCGGCTTCTTTAACCCATTTGCACTTACAGTTGTCAATCAATGCCGCGGCAAACTCGTATCCAGGCACCAAATGATATACCCAAACCCCATTTCCATCTTCTGCTAATTCAAACCCAGAAGAAAACCACCTGTCGTCCAGTTCTTCACGACATAAAATATCCTTGTTATATTCACTTGCACATTCTGGACAAACATCAACAAAATGCAAATACGCATCACCGGGGCAAACACGCGATTCTTTTGCAACTTCGACATCTTCTTCGGTAGTTTGCGTTTCGGTTACCTTTTGCTTTTCTGGTGTTTCCGCTGATTTTTCCATAATGCCTTTTTTTATTTTTCTTTTTATTTTTATCAAATCTTTTTCGGCTTGCCTTACTTCCATTCTTGCGGCATCCAATTCTTTATCCAATTTTTTTTGCTTTTCAGCCAACAAAACATTACCAGTAATCCCAGCAGCAGTTAAACCCAAGGTGGAAATACCAGCAATTCTAAAACCTTTAACCTTGGAAGAACACTCTTCTAATACTTTTACTTTGTGTCGCTTTTCACGAATAAGCTTTTCCACCTGGGTTTCCGCACAAACATTACCATAAAATCCCCAAACCCCATAAAGCACCAAAAAAAATATTTTATATATTTTTTTCATCAACCCAACTCCCGAAACTCAACCAAAATATTAGTGTGCCTCTATTACAAAACTACTTATACTACTACGACCGTCTATTCCATAATTCGTACCACTTGCACCATACGAACGAACGACCTCTTGACTTGATGGTTTCGCCACAAAGATACACTCTTTACCGTTCCAATACCAATCATCACCCTTTTTATCACATTGACGTTCCGCCTTTTCTAATTCTTTTTCCAATTTATCCGCCGCGCGCTCTTCCCTACGTTCATTTTTATCTTCTTCGCGGTCCAATTTATTATCTATACGCATTTCTTGACGTTCGATTTGTTTTTCTAACCTATCATCTTCACGATCTTGTTTACGCATTTCTTTTTGTCGCTGCTTTAAGTCTTTTTCGGATTTTTTAACATAATCATGAATATTCTTTTTAATTTCTTTATCGCTAAAACCTTCCGGTACAGGCAAAGACATTTTGCTTACACTTATTGGTTCCATTCTGGAAATCTCTGTACTAATATCCCAATCTCTGGCAAAAATACACTCTTCACCATTCCACCAATAATTTTCACCTTTTTTCCTCTTGCACTCTGCATTTTTCTTTTGTTGTTGTTTCAAATCTTTTTCGGAACTTTTTAAATATTGATGCATACGCTTCGTAATTTCTTCTTCTGATAAAACAGAACCTTCTGGCAAATCTATCTCACCCGGTTTCAAAGCATCCATTCTAGTGATTTCCATTTTTACAAATTTTTTTTCGGGCTCATCTTCTTCTGATTTTATTTCGTTTTTATTGATACAAGCGTTATTCAACCAAACAAAATCTCCCCCCTTAGCAGCACAATCTTGTTTTGCTTTTTCGGATTCAATTTTTTCTATTTTACTGTTCAAAGAATTCAAAGTCGTTTGTTCGGTTGATAATTCATTTTGTTTTTTTGTAATTTGATATTCCAATCCCTTTTGCTTGCTTGCCAACGCAACATTTCCACCAATACCAACCGCCGTCAATCCAAGCGTGGAAATACCCGCAATTTGAAATCCCTTGACCTTGGAAGAGCACTCTTCCAACACTTTCATTTTTTGTTGTTTTTCACGCATCAATTTATTTAATTGCGTTTCCGCACCAACCACCCCACAAAAAACAGTTGTACCAGCCAATATCATAAAAAACATTTTATGAAAAAATTTCATTACCATACTCCCTTAACTGCTATTCTATCATAAAATACGCTACAAACAAAAAGAAAAATGCCCAAACGGGCATTCCATAGAAATAAAAAATCCGCAAGATTGCGGATTTTTTTATTTTAAACACGACGCACTTTCTTTGGACGGCATCCATTGTGTGGAATTCTTGTTGTATCGGTAATGCTTTGAACAACCAAACCAGCATTCGCCAAACCACGAACCGCGGATTCACGTCCTTGACCAATACCACGCATCAAAACATCAACTGTTTTCATACCCATTTCAGCGACTTTTTTACCAACAGAATCCGCAACAATTGTTGCAGCATAAGGCGTAGATTTTTTTGCACCCTTGAAATTATTTGCACCAGCGGTCGCCCACGCCAAAACGGCACCAGATTGGTCCGTAATTGTGATACGTGTATTGTTATTAGTCGCAACAACATGCGCAATGCCATGCGATACTTTTTTTACAACTTTCTTTTTAGATTTTGTTACTGCCATTTTATTTTCCTTTTAGATGTCTTCAATTAACTATCGTGTTAATCTCTACCCAATAGTAAATTATTTACCCTTAACCGCAGAACCAGCAACAACAACACGTTTGCCCTTACGAGTTCTGGCGTTTGTACGAGTGCGTTGACCACGGACTGGCAAACGGTTACGATGACGAACACCGCGATATGTTTTCAAGTCCTGTAAACGTTTAATGTTCATTGCAACTTCACGACGAACATCACCTTCGACCTTGAAGTTTTGTTCAATATAGTTAGAAATTCTAACAACATCTTCATCCGTCAAATCTTTTGCACGCAACCCATCTTTCAATTTCAATGCCTTGCAAATCTGAGCCGATTTTGCTGGGCCAATACCATGGATATAGCGCAACGCAATTTCAATGCGTTTTTCTGCCGGAATGTTAACACCTGCTATACGAGCCATTTTTCTTTTTCCTTTTTATTTATTTCGTGAACAAGCACCACGCCCATCCACATTTTGCGTCCAGATTTTAGAAACAACATCGATGCCGAATCCAAAACCCATCGAACGTTTACCTTTGCGGACAATTCTATACAAATTACCACAAAAGTCAAACTATCTTTTCCACAATTACTAGTTGCGGAAACGTCCTTTCTTTGCGGAAGCACCAATAACCCCATTGTATTGTCTTGCCACAAGATAAGATTGAACTTGGTTCATCGTATCTAAGACAACCCCCGCAACGATTAAGACACTGGTTCCACCGATTAACAACGGCAAACCAAAATGTGTATTCAGTATGATTGGCACAACGCAAACCACAACCAAATACAAAACACCTATGGCCGTCACACGTGAAACAACCGCATCCAAGAACGAGATCGTTTGTTCACCAGGACGAACCCCCGGAATATAACCACCACCATTACGCAAATTATTGCTTGTTTCTTCGGAGTTAAACACAACCGCAGTTTGGAAATAAGCAAAGAAAGCAATCAATATCGTATACAAAATAATATAAGACCACGCACCATAAGAAAAGAAACCCATAATTTCTTGGACAATCAATTTGTCACTTTGGACAAAGCGTTGCACAAACGCGGGAAGCATCATGATACTTGCCGCGAAAACAGGTCCCATAACACCAGACATATTCACCTTTATCGGCAAATACGAAGCATTTGTATTCACAACACCATTCGCCATAACTTGACGAGGATATAAAATTTGAATACGACGTTGTGCTTGTTCAAAGAAAGCAATCAACGCAATGATACCGACGACGAATGCCACAACCAGCGCAACCATCGCAGGTGATATTGCACCCTCTTTTGCCTTTGCAAGAAGTTGGAATGTGCCGCTTGGAACTTGGGCAACGATACCAGCAAAGATTAATAGCGAAGCCCCCTGACCTATACCACGTGCGGTAATCTGTTCGGCAAGCCACATAACAAAAACCGTTCCACCAACTAATGCAATCACTGCGGACAACTCAAACGCTAGCCCCGGATTTACAACCGCCACACCACCAGCATTTGGTGCCATAGATTCCAATCCACGAACAACCGCCCAACCTTGAACAACAGCCAAAACGACCGCCAAATAACGGGTGTATTGATTGATTTTTACACGTCCGGATTCACCCTCTTTGCGTAAATCATTCAAAGATTTGCTTGTTGCGGTCAACAATTGCAAAACGATAGAAGCCGAGATGTACGGGAAAATATTCAATGCTAACACTGACATACGAGATAACGAACCGCCAGTGAACATATCAAACATCCCCATTAAACCACCGTCATTTCCATCAAATAAATGTAAAACAGCGGAAGCATTTACCCCAGGTAATGGAATAAAAGAACCAATACGATAAACTATCAAAGCCCCCAACGTAAACATAATACGCTTTTGCAAATCACTAAGATTGCCAAAATATTTCGATAAGAATTTCATCACGCTATTCTCTCTGATAGTTTATCTTGATATATTGATTATTTGTTTTTAATAGAACCGCCAGCTTTTACAATCGCTTCTTCGGCAGCTTTTGACCATTTGTCTGCAACAATTTTAACCGCAGATTTGATTTCGCCTTTTGCCAAAACTTTCAAACCACACAAACGACGGTTGATAATTTTAGCAGCCAACAAAGAATCCATTGTAATTTCTTTTTTCGCATCGATTTTACCAGAAGCGATAAATTTTTCGATATCACCAAGATTGATTGTCACATATTGTTTTGCAAACGGATTTGTAAAACCATATTTTGGGAAACGACGCAAAATTGGCATCTGACCACCTTGGAAGGTTGCTTGTTTACGTGAACCAGCACGTGCTTTTTGCCCCTTGTTACCACGACCAGATGTTTTACCATAACCAGATCCCATACCACGACCAATGCGTTTAACATCTTTACGTGCACCCAAATTATCCATCAAAGCATTTAATTTCATTTCTTTTCTCCTATGAACTTTTATATAGTTCTGTTTCGCATACAAACAAGTGTTTGCATACTCGGTTCTTTATTTGTTGCGCCCCACCAAAAAATTCTGGGGAACCGATAAAGAAACTTTGTCGTATGTCTTGTTTAACAATCCCCTAAGATAGTTATTATTGGAAGGAATAAACAAATCTAAATCATTGTTTATCTTTGCATCGCAACTTTTTTCATCCATTTCTGGATGATATTTTTGCACCATGTCAACGACCCTGGCATAAAAGGTATTGTTCGCCCATTTTGGTAATTCCGCCTGAGCTGTACCTATTAACAACCGAATCGCACCTTCGACAGATTTAAATCTGCAAGCAATATCAGCAACACCGTTTTTACCTGTGATTAACCCTTTGTTTGGTAATTCAGATAAGTCAACTGACATGGTTACACTCTTATTTTTCAACAACACTAACTAAGTGCGCGACCTTGGCAACCATACCGCGAACCGCAGCATTGTCATCCAATTCACTGGATTTGCCAATGCGTCCCAATCCCAAAGCAGCCAATGTGCGACGTTGAGTTTCCGGACGACCGATAACACTTTTGATTTGTTTTACAATTAACTTTTTTGCCATAACAATCACCCTTTATTATTTGTCTTCCGCTGTTGCATTTTCTTCAAGTTTCTTGCCATCACGACCAGCGATGATTTCCGCAACCGTTTTACCACGACGCGCCGCAACTGTTTTCGGCGAATTCATTTTCGAGAACGCCAAAAATGCCGCACGAATCATATTGTTTGGATTGTTCGCACCTTGGGACTTCACAACAATGTCTTGAACGCCAAGGCAATCAAACACCGCACGCAAAGCACCACCAGCAATGATACCAGTACCAGGAACAGCACTGCGCAAAACCAATTTACTTGCACCATATTTCACAGAAACATCGTGATGCAATGTGCGACCTTCTTTTAACGGAACACGAATCATTTTCGCTTTTGCCGCCTTTGTCGCTTTTTGGACAGCACTTTGAACTTCCAATGCTTTACCTTTACCAAAACCTACGCGACCAGCTTTGTCACCAACAACGACCAACGCCGCAAAGGACATATTTTTACCACCTTTAACGGTTTTGGATACACGATTGACAGAAACTAATTTATCTACCAAATTATCTGTCTGTAATTTTTTATCATCATAACGTGCCATTTATAACTCCGTATATTCTCTGGTTAAATTCTAACGCCACCTGCACGAATCGCTTCGCACAATGCCTTTACGCGACCATGATAGCGATAACCGCCACGATCAAAGTAGCAACAATCAGTGATTTTTGCTTTTACCGCGCGTTCTGCGAATGCTTTACCGACTAATTCAGCACCAGCAACATTCCAACCATGACCTTTGAAACCTTTTTCCTTTGACGAAGCGGAACAAATTGTGTGTCCTTTGACATCGTCAATTGCCTGAATTTCAATGTGGCGTCCCGAACGGAAAACCGACAAACGAATCTTACCAGGATTTTTTCTTTTCAACGCAACACGATTTGTCAGTGTACGTCTTTCTTCTGTAGATAAATGTTTTAACATTTTTTGTCCTTTTTTGCAATCCCCGTAACAGCGGAGATTATTGATTATTTCTTTTTACCTTCTTTGCGACGAATCTTTTCGCCCTTGTAGAAGATACCTTTGGCTTTGTACGGGTCCGCTTTACGAATCTTGTGAATTTTGTCAGCAAACAAACCAAGTTCACACTTATCAATACCGCTGATTGTAAAGTCAGTTGGTTGTTCACCAATCTTTACCGTCAAGCCAGCCGGAATTTCCATCACAACATCATGAGAGAAACCAACAACCAATGTAAGTTTATTACCACTGACCGATGCTTTATAACCGACACCTTTCATATACATATCTTTTGAAAAGCCGTGAGTTACACCTTCGACCGCGTTACGAATATTGCGTGTCATTGTTCCCCACATAGCGCGCGAATTTTTATCTTCGGCATCTTTTGGTGTAACAACGACTTTGCCTTCTTCCACTTTGACATCAACCAAAGTAGCGTTCTTGGTATCCAAAGCAACTTTTAATTCACCTTTTGGCCCTTTGACGACCATTTCGTTTCCTGCAATTGCAACAGAAACGCCATCACCTAATTTAACTGGATATTTTCCTGCACGAGACATAATTACATCCTTATTTCTATTATATAACCTTACACAACACTTCGCCGCCAACATTCATAAGACGCGCTTTGTGATCCGTCATAACGCCGTTTGGTGTAGAAACGATTGCAATACCCAAACCGTTCAAAACCTTTGGCATTTTTGCACTGCCAGAATAAACGCGGCGCCCCGGTTTAGATACGACAGAAATTTCTTGGATTGCACCATTTCCGCCAATGTATTTCAAAGTGATAACCAAATTGGCACGATGTTCATCAATTTGTTCTTTACGGAAATCTTCAATAAAACCTTCTTCTTTCAATACAGACAAAACCGCAGCACGCAATTTGCTGTTTGGAACCACTACTGATTCTTTACCTGCGTTTTGACCATTACGGATACGTGTAACCATATCTCCGATTGGGTGTGATAATGACATCTTTTACTCCTTAGGATGCAAGATTGAAAACCTTGCCCATTGTTAAACCAGCTGCATTGTCCACAACTGGCGCTTGTTTTTACCAACTTGACTTACGAACACCTGGCAATTTGCCTTCGGAAGCCATAGTTCTTACCTGTTGACGGCACAAACCAAAGAAACGCATAAACCCACGTGCACGACCAGTAATAGAGCAACGATTGTGCAAACGTGTAGGATTCGCGTTGCGTGGCAATTTAGCCATTTTCAACATTGCGTTCTTTCTTTCTTCGGGTGTCGAATTCACAGACATTTTTTCTTTAAGTGCCGCACGCTTTGATTCGTATTTGCGAACCATTTTTTCACGTTTCAGCTGTTTATTTCTCAAACCTAACTTAGCCATTTTTTTTCCTTATGATTATTTCAATACCAACGGCAAGCCGATTTTGCTCAGCAATGCGCGTGCTTCATCATCCGTTTTCGCGGTTGTGGCAATTACGATATCCATACCACGAATAGAATCAATTTTATCAATGGAAATTTCAGGGAATATCAAGTGTTCCTTGATACCAAACGCATAATTTCCACGACCATCAAATTTTGATTTTGACAAACCACGGAAGTCCTTGACGCGTGGCAACGCCACAACAATCAATTTATCCAAAAAGTCATACATTCTTTTGCCACGCAAGGTTACCTTGGTACCAATCGCTTGACCTTCACGCAAACGGTATGTAGCAATAGATTTTTTAGCGTGTGTGACAATTGGTTTCTGAGCCGCAATCGCGGTCAAATCCGCAACAGCAGCATCCAATTTCTTTTTATCAGACACCGCTTCACCAACGCCCATGTTCAAAACAATTTTGGACAATTTTGGCACAGCCAATTTGTTAGTATAGCCGAATTCTTTAATCAATTCTGGCACTACTTCTTTTTCATAAATATCACGCAATCTGCTTTGCATTTTTTTATCCTTTTATTTCCCGTAACAGCGGGATTCTTGACTTATAACTGTGTGCCAGATTTTTTCGCAACACGGACTTTTTTGCCCTGTTCTACTTTATATCCAACACGCGTTGCCTTTTTAGTTTTTGGGTCAACCAAAGCGACATTAGAAACATGAATCGGTGCTTCGCGATCAACAATATGACCCGCTTCTTCCCGTGTTGGTTTCACATGCCATTTGTGACGGTTTACACCAGCAACAACAACTCTGGATTCACTTGGGCGTGCTTCCAAAACCTGACCTTTGACGCCTTTGTATTTTCCAGAAATAACTACGACTTCATCGCCTTTTTTAATTTTCATTTTGCAAACCTTTTCTTATTACAATACTTCTGGTGCCAAAGACACAATTTTTTGGACATCATATTTACGACGCACTTCACGTGCAATCGGCCCAAAAATACGAGTTCCAATCGGTTCAAAATTATTTTTGTTTATCAAGACAACAGCATTGTCATCAAAACGAATAATTGAACCATCCGGACGTTTGATTGGGAATTTTGTCCGAACAATGATTGCGCGTTGCACAGTTCCTTTTTGAACCTTACCACGCGGAATCGCTTCCTTGATGGCGACAACAATTTTATCACCAACCGTTGCATAACGACGATGAGAACCGCCCAAAACCTTGATGCACAATGCTTTACGAGCACCAGAGTTGTCAGCAACTGTCATAACTGTTTCATTCTGAATCATAACTTCTATCCTTGTCCTGCGATTGGGGCAATCCCCCAACGCTTTGTTACGGGTCCCGACTGTCATATTCGTGTGAACATAACCTCAAAAGACCCCAGGGTTACCTTTATTCCGCAATCTCTACGTCTTTGTCCTTGGAGACGCCAACTAAACCTTTGACAATCCAAGATTTAGTTTTTGATAACGGACGATGTTCTTCTATGGCAACGATATCGCCAACTTTATATTTGTTGTCTTCGTCGTGTGCCTTGTATTTTTTATTCTGCTTCACGAACTTACCATACAACGGATGACGGAAACGACGTTCGACTTCGACGACGACCGTTTTGTCATTTGCAGTACTTCTTACCGTTCCTTGCAGTACACGTCTTGGCATAACTTATATTCCTTATCTACTTTGCTGAGTTTTCGTCCCCAAGGCGTACCACAGGCACGAAACCCAACCGTTAAACCTTTTACCAATCTTGGCTTATGATATACTATTTTTTAGAAATCTCAACCAAAATTAGTGTTTTTTATTGCTCGGCGTTCAATTTTGTCTTTACGCGAGCAATTTCGCGACGAGTTTTACGCAAAACATGTGTTTTTTGTAATTGACCCGCAGCATGTTGAAAGCGTTGATTCATATGTTCTTTTTTCAAATCAACCAACTTGCTTTGCAATTCTTCGATTTTCAAAGATTCTTCTTTCTTTTTCGCCATCTTAGCCACCTTTTAGTTAACTTTGCGTTCTACAACTTTTGTTCTGATTGGCAACTTTGCGGCAGCCAACGCGAACGCTTCTTGGGCAACTTCCGGCTTCACACCATCCAATTCAAAGATGATACGACCCGGTTTAACACGGCAAATCCAGTATTCGACGGCACCTTTACCCTTACCCATACGAACCTGAGCAGGTTTCGCTGTGACGGGAACATCCGGGAATACACGAATCCATAATTTACCCATACGTCTCATATGACGAGTGATAGCACGACGAGCGGCTTCTATTTGACGCGCAGTAATACGTTCTGGGGACATCGCTTTCAAACCGAAAGAACCAAACGCTAATTCACTGCCACCTTTGGCTACGCCATGAATGCGCCCTTTGTGCTGTTTGCGAAATTTTGTCTTATTTGGCATTAACATGATAATAACCTCAACTTTTTATTTAGTTCTTCTTTCTGTCGCTAGAGCCGGCGTATTCTTTTGGACGAGCCATTTCAGACGCCAACTTTTCTTTGTTTACGACATCACCGGTATAAATCCATACTTTCACACCAACAACACCGTAGGTAGTTTTGGATTGAACCGCAGCGTAATCAATATCCGCACGCAATGTATGCAATGGGATACGACCTTCACGGATTTGTTCGCTACGTGCGATTTCCGCACCATTTAAACGGCCAGAGCACATAACTTTGATACCTTGGGCACCTGCTTTTTGTGCATTTTGAACCGCTTTTTTCATCGCGCGTTTGAACGAAATACGATTTTCAATTTGTTGCGCGATACCTTGTGCAACCAATTGGGCGTTCAAATCAGGATGATGAACTTCGTAAATGTTAACGATAACTTGATCATTCTTGACCAAATTTCTGATGCTATTGCGCAAAGCCTCAATATCAGCACCATTTTTACCGATAATCATACCAGCCTTGGATGCATGAACCGTAATAACAACTTTTTTTGCAATACGATCAATAACCACCTTTGCAACACCAGCTTTTTTCAGTTTCTTTTCAATAAATTTACGAATTACATTATCTTCTGCCAAATATTCAGCATAGTGTTTTTTATCAACAATCCATCTTGAATCAGGAATTTTGTTGATAGATAAACGCTGTGCAATTGGCGATACTTTCTGTCCCATAACTTTTTCCCTTGGTTTATAACAAGTGTTCTTGAAACCTTACGGTTTTATTCAGGTTGCCCATACCACTTGTTATTTGTTTATTATTTTTTTTCTTCTTTGACCGTCTTTTTTGCCGCAGATTTTTTTGCAGGCACACCAGATTCCAAAACGATTGTCAAATTAGAAAATGGTTTCAAAATCGGACGCGCACTACCACGTGGTCCCGGCATAATACGTTTCATTGTCAATGCTTTACCACACCAAATTTCTTTAACGAACAAAGAGTCCGTTGGTAAATTTTTGTTGTGTTCCGCATTAGCAACCGCAGATAACAAAGTTTTTAAAACTTCACCTGCAACGCGTTTTTTAGAAAACTTCAAGACGTCAATAGCACGTTCTACTGGCAAGCCACGAACCATGCCACAAACCAGATTCAACTTCTGGTGACTAATGCGAATCATTCTATTGAATGCGCGCACTTGATTATCTTTGATTCCATATCTTGTCATAATCTAAACCTTTTATTTTCCTGCCGCCGCCTTTTTATTCGCAGCATGTCCTTTGAATGTACGTGTCGGCGCAAATTCACCCAATTTATATCCAACCATATCTTCTACGATGGAAACAGGAATGAATTTATTACCATTGTGAACCTCAAACGTCAAACCGATCATAGATGGCACAATTGTGCTTGCTCTTGACCAAGTTTTGATTGGTTTGTGGTCATTTTTTTCATTTGCCGCCGCTACCTTTTTCAAGATAGACGGATGAACATAAGGACCTTTCCAAACTGAACGAGACATAAATTACTCCGTTTTTCTGTGTTGACATCTGGTTATTATACCAGATATCAACTAACTATTTTATTTTTTCTTTGCCAAATGTCTGCTACGAATAATCATCTTTGCAGTGCGTTTATTTCTGCGGGTGCGATATCCCTTGGCTGGAATACCAGTACGTGAAACAGGTTCATGTCCCTTGGAATGACCATTACCACCACCCATAGGATGATCAACTGGGTTCTGAGCCATACCACGTGTAGATGGGCGAATACCCAACCAACGTGCACGACCTGCTTTACCCAGGTTAACATTGCGCTGATCAGGGTTAGAAACAACCCCAACTGTTGCGAAACAGTCAGAATGAACTTTGCGCAACTCACCGCTGTTCATTTTAATCTGCGCATAAACACCGTCTTTACCCATCAATTGGGCATAGCAACCAGCACTGCGAGCCAATTGACCACCAGCACCTGGTTTCAATTCAACGTTGTGAACAATTGTACCAATCGGCATGTTCTTTAAAGGCATAGCATTGCCCGGTTTAATATCTTGTTGTGCACCAGAGATAACAACATCGCCAACTTTCAAATCGCGAGGTGCCAAGATATAAGAACGAACACCATCTTTGTATTCAACTAACGCAATAAACGCCGTACGATTCGGGTCATATTCTAAACGAATAACCTCGGCCGGCATATCAACTTTTTTACGTTTAAAATCAATCAAACGATATTTGCGTTTGTGACCCCCACCCTGATGAGGAACGGTCACATGACCAAAATTGTTACGTCCACCTTTGGACTTTAAACCAACAGTCAACGCTTTTTCAGGTGCACCACGATGCAATTCACTGCGATCGATGGAAACCATACCGCGCATACCTGCTGTGATAGGTTTATAAGATTTTAAAGCCATTTCTTTTTACCTTTGTTTTACTTTGACAATACCGTCTGCTTATCCGCAAGATTATCTGCCAAAGTCGTTAGACCTAGTCGTTAGAAGACAAATCCAATTTTGCGTCTTTTGGTAAAGAAACATACGCCTTTTTCACAGTGCGTTGTGTTCCAGTGCCACGACCACGGAATTGTTTTACTTTGCCTTTGACAACAACAATGTTAATTTTTGTTGGTTTAACATTGTATATTGCCTGAACCGCACGAGCAACATCTTCTTTTGTTGCACCAGCGGCAATTTCAAATGCGACCGCATTGCCTTCTGACAATTTTGCCGCCTTTTCAGAAATTATCGGGCGTTGCAGTATATCATAAATACCAGCTGTCGCAACGATTTTCTTTTCTGTTTGAACTTTTTTTTCTGCCATTTCTAGAACCTTTTTTGTCATTTACAATCCAAACCGATTGCCGTTACGCCCCCAGGCGACCTTCCACGGCCTTGACTGCATCTGCTGTCAAAACCAACTTGTCATGCTTCAATATATCCAACACGTTCAAACCAATAACTGGCAAAACATCAACGTTGTTTATATTAGCCGCAGATTTTTTGAAGTTTTCATCCATATTGTCAGTTGCAACAAACAACGCAGAATTCAAATCCAATTTTTTCAATTGTTTTGCAAAAGCGTTTGTTTTTGCCGCTTTCAATTTTTCGGAATCAACAACAATCAAACTTCCATCTTTGACCTTGGAAGACAAAGCCATCTTCAAGCCCAAAGCACGAATCTTTTTCGGCAAATCGATGCTGTGATCACGAACAACTGGTCCATGAACAACACCACCGCCACGCATATGAACATTGTAACGTTCACCTTGACGCGCATTACCTGTTTTCTTTTGTTTAAAGGCCTTTCTTCCGCTGCCTTCTACATCAGAAACCGTTTTGACCGCGTGTGTTCCCGCACGGGATTTTGCGCGTTGCCATGTCACAACACGATGCAAAATATCCGCACGCGCTTCCAAACCAAAAATAGAATCTTGCAAATCAATCTTGCCGACTTCTTTGCCATCAAAATTTATAATATTTACTTGCATTTTAATTCACCTTATTTCCGTTGCCTTTAATTATTCCGCAACAGTTTCTGATTTTGGTTGTTCTACTTCCGCAGAGTTTTTCACCGATGTTGGAACAGGTAAGTTTGTCTGTTCTTTTTTGATAGCATCAGTAACCAATACAAAAGTGCCATTGCTGCCTGGGACTGCGCCTTCGACAAAAATCAAATTTTCGGCTTCATCTGTACCAAAAATCTTCAAGTTTTGAACGGTCACAGTTTCGTTGCCCATTTGACCGGACATCTTTTTACCTTTCAAAACACGACCTGGCCATTCACGCATACCAGTACCACCCAATGAACGATGTGCTTTCAAAACACCGTGGGTTGCTTCTTTACCGCCAAAGTTATGACGTTTCATTGCACCCTGAAAGCCCTTACCTTTGCTTGTTGCTTGAACATCTACAAATTGTCCAGCCACAAAATGAGACGCTGATAACGCGGTTCCAACCGGAATAACACAATCATCAGATACACGAAATTCTACTATTTTGCGATACGGTTTTACACCTGCTTTTTCTGCTGCAACCGCTTGTGGTTTCGCAACGTGCTTTGCCTTGGCTTCACGAATACCAAGAACATTTGCTACATAACCATTTTTTTCGTTTGTTCTGTTTCCAATGACCGCGCAGTCACCCACCGACAAAACCGTCACAGGATGCGCGACACCGCCATCGTCATACAAACGAGTCATTCCTACTTTTGTTGTAATCAATCCGCTACGTTTCATTTTTTTGCCTTTTTTTATGTCAGAGGTTAGAATTATTATCATAATAAACTAACGCTAACAATTACCTTTTTATAATTTAATTTTTACATCAACACCCGATGCCAAATCCAACTTCATCAAAGCATCAACCGTTTGTGGGGTTGGATCAACAATATCTACGACCGCTTTATGATTACGGATTTCGAATTGTTCACGAGATTTTTTATCAACGTGTGGAGAGCGATTGACAGTAAATTTTTGAATCAATGTCGGCAAGCGAACCGGCCCGACAACACCTGCGCCAGTGCGTTTCGCTGTTTTGATAATTTCTTCGACTGATTCCATCAATACCGAGCTGTCAAAAGCTGTCAATTTGATGCGAATTTTAGATGCCGATACCATGTTACTAATTTCCCTTATCTTACATCATAACTATTGGTCGCCCCGGTTTCCCAGGAACGACCAACAATCAGATTATTATTTAACAATCTTGGATACAACACCTGCGCCAACTGTGCGTCCGCCCTCACGGATAGCAAAGCGACGACCTTCGTCCATAGCAATAGGAGCAATCAATTGCACCGAGATACGAACGTTATCACCCGGCAAGACCATTTCTTTGTCAGCCGGCAAAGTGATTGTACCAGTTACGTCTGTTGTGCTGAAGAAGAATTGAGGACGATAGTTGCTAAAGAATGCTGTGTGACGTCCACCTTCTTCTTTTGTCAAAATATAAACTTCGGCTTCGAAATCTGTGTGCGGTGTAATAGAACCCGGTTTGCAGATAATTTGGCCACGTTCAACTTCTTCTTTCTTGGTTCCACGCAACAACAAACCAACGTTATCACCAGCTTCACCTTGATCCAACAATTTGCGGAACATTTCTACGCCAGTAACTGTTGTTTTTTGTGTTGGACGCAAACCAACGATTTCGCATTCGTCACCGATTTTAACGACACCAGCTTCGACACGACCTGTCACAACGGTACCACGACCTGTGATAGAGAACACGTCTTCGATTGGCATCAAGAACGGTTTATCAACTGGACGTTCTGGCATTGGGATGTATTCATCGCAAGCTTTCAACAAAGCATCGATAGATTCTTTACCAAAACCGTCGTTTTTGCCTTCCAAAGCGGAAACAGCGGAACCACGAATGATTGGCACGTTTTCACCGTCGAAATCGTTCGCAGACAACAATTCACGAACTTCCATTTCAACCAATTCCAACAATTCAGGATCGTTAGCCAAATCACATTTGTTCAAATAAACAACGATTTTTGGAATACCAACCTGACGAGCCAACAAGATGTGTTCACGTGTTTGAGGCATAGGACCATCAGTTGCAGCAACAACCAAGATAGCGCCGTCCATTTGCGCAGCACCAGTGATCATGTTTTTAACATAGTCAGCGTGGCCCGGGCAGTCAACGTGAGCATAGTGACGAGTTGCTGTTTCATATTCAACGTGTGCGGTATTAATTGTAATACCACGTGCTCTTTCTTCTGGTGCATTATCAATTTGGTCAACGCCTTTTTGAGCGTCTGCACCGACACCATAGTAATGAACGATAGCAGCAGTCAATGTTGTTTTACCGTGGTCAACGTGACCAATGGTACCAATATTAACATGCGGTTTTGTTCTTACGTACTTTTCTTTTGCCATGGTTTTCTCCTTGGGCTTTTGGTTTGTTAATTTAATTTTCTGGCTTCCAGTTCTGGGATATTACACCCAGAATTGAAAACCACAAACTCTTTTTTTATTTTGTCAGCTTTTTAATGACCTCATCTGCGACATTTTGTGGAACTTCGTCATAGTGCGACAATTCCATGTATGGATTTGCACGACCCTGGGACAAAGAACGCAGTGTCTTGACATAGCCGAACAAGTTTGCCAACGGAACAAACGCAGAAATAACCTGATTACCAAACTGCGTTTCAATACCATTGATTTGGCCACGACGGCTGTTCAAGTCACCAATGATGTCACCGACATATTCTTCCGGTGTTGTGACCGAAAGTTTCATAATCGGTTCCAATAACTTCGGCGCCGCTTTCTTCATCGCTTCGCGGAAGCAAGCACGTGCCGCAATTTCAAAGCACAACACATTAGAGTCAACTTCGTGATATTTACCATCTACCAATGTTGCTTTGAAATCTACTGTCGGATAGCCAATCAAAACACCTGTTTGTTGCGCTATCTTTAAACCTTTTTCTACACCAGGGATGTATTCTTTTGGAATCGCACCACCAACAATCTTGTTTTCGAATTCATAACCCTTACCAGGTTCTAATGGTTCAAATTCAATCTTTACCTGGGCATACTGACCAGAACCACCAGATTGTTTCTTGTGTGTGTATTCTTCGGTAATTGGTTTGCGGAATGTTTCACGATATGCAATACGTGGTTCACCAACGTTAACATCAACCTTGAATTCACGCAACAAACGATCGACCAAAATTTCCAAATGCAATTCACCAACACCGGCCAAAATTGTTTGACCCGATTCTTCGTCAACAGATACACGGAACGAAGGATCTTCCTTAGCCAATGCTTGTAAACCCAAAGACATTTTTTCAATGTCTGCTTTTGTTTTTGGTTCAACAGCAATACTGATAACCGGTTCTGGAACGTGGATGTTTTCCAAAATAATTGGATTGTTTTCATCACACAATGTATCACCAGTAATTGTTTCTTTCATACCAACCAATGTGATAATGTCACCAGCCGATGCTTCTTTGATTTCTTCACGTTGATTAGAATGCATCAACAACATACGGCCAACACGTTCACGTTTATCACGGTTAGAGTTGTAAATATAAGAACCCGCTGTCAATTTACCAGAATAAATACGGATAAACATCAAATTACCGACGAACGGATCATTTGCAACCTTAAACGCCAATGCGCTAAATGGTTCTTTTGGATCAGGATGACGTTCGATAACAGTTTCACGATCCATTGCGGTTCCCTTAATAGCAGGAACGTCCAATGGGGATGGTAAATAATCGACAACCGCATCCAACAATGGTTGAATACCCTTGTTCTTGAACGAGGAACCACACATTACCGGAACAAAGGTCTGGGAAATAACACCCTTGCGTAACAATTTTTTGATTGTGTCGTGATCCGGCATTTTACCTTCCATGTACGCTTCCATAACGGCTTCGTCCATAGTAACGGCTTCTTCAATCAATTTATTGTGTAATTCTTCGGCCTTGGCTTTCAAATCATCAGGGATTTCAACCGTCACAGGATGTGAACCAGTTTCATCTTCCCAAATCAAGCCCTTCATTTCCAAAACATCAACAATACCACGGAAATCAGATTCCGCACCAATTGGGAAATTCAAAACCAATGGATTTGCACCCAAACGTTCACGAATCATATCAACACAACGGAAGAAATTCGCACCAGTGCGATCCATTTTATTGATAAAACAAATACGTGGAACATTATAACGATCGGCTTGACGCCATACAGTTTCGGATTGTGGTTGCACACCAGACACAGATTCAAAAACCGCAACAGCACCGTCCAAAACACGCAAAGAACGTTCCACTTCCATTGTGAAGTCAACGTGTCCCGGTGTATCAATCAAATTAATACGGTGATCGCGCCAAAAGCAAGTTGTAGCCGCGGATGTAATTGTAATACCGCGTTCTTGTTCTTGTTCCATCCAGTCCATAGTGGCAGCACCATCATGCACTTCACCAATTTTATATGTTTTACCAGTATAGAACAAAATACGTTCAGATGTTGTTGTTTTACCAGCATCAATGTGTGCCATAATGCCGATGTTACGATACATATGTAAAGGGGCGGTTTTTCCAACAGACATTTATCTTTCCTTTTCTTTTGTTTATTACCAACGGAAATGAGCAAACGCCTTGTTGGCTTCTGCCATTTTGTGTGTGTCAATTTTCTTTTTGAATGCAGCACCAGTACCATTCAAAGCGTCACGCAATTCACCGAACAAACGTTCTTCCATGGAACGTTCACCACGTTTACGAGCCGCACCAATAATCCAGCGCAAAGACAAAGTTTGTTGACGGTCTTTTGCAACTTCGACAGGAACTTGATATGTCGCACCACCAACACGGCGACCTTTTACTTCCACAGATGGTTTCACAGCATCAACCGCTTCCAAGAAAGACGCCAATTCATTACCTTCCTTAGCAACCTTTTTCAAACGTTCCAAAGCACCATAAACAATTGCTTCGGCAACTTCTTTTTTACCATCTTGCATAACAACATTAATACATTTTGCAACGACCAGATTATTATATTTGGAATCTGGCAAAATTTCACGCTTCGTTGCAGCTTTACGTCTTGACATATTTTATTCCTTTTTATTGCTTCACCCGTTTTTTTCGGATTACTCATACGAACAACCGTATGTGATTATTTTTTCGCTTTCTTTGCACCATACAAAGAACGACCTTGTTTTCTGCTTTCTACGCCCTTGGTATCCAAAACACCACGGATAATGTGATATTTAACACCAGGCAAGTCCTTTACACGACCACCACGTATCATAACAACGCTGTGTTCTTGTAAATTATGACCTTCACCAGGGATATATGCGGTAACTTCACGTCCGTTTGCCAATTTAACACGGGCAACCTTACGTTGAGCAGAGTTAGGTTTTTTAGGTGTGGTTGTGTACACACGTGTGCAAACACCACGTTTTTGCGGACATTCCACCATATCAGGCGCAGTGCTTTTAACTGCGACTTTTCTACGTGGTTTCCGAATCAGTTGATTCACTGTTGGCATTCAATATCTCTTTGTTTTTTCTTCTTTACTATTCTTTTCCTGCACAAAAAACCGTAACAGATCTATTTTGAACGGGGGCCCCGCAATTATAAACCTGTAATTTTACGGCATTTTTTTGTGTTTTCACTTTCCAGAATTCCCCAGAAAGCGCTTTCACTATAACCCCAAACCCCACTGTTGTCAAGGAAAAATAGGGAAAAATTGCTGATTAGTGGTTAGTGTTAGTGGGTAGTGTTGGTGGTTAGTGATTGGTGATGGTGGGCGGCGAACGATGTGGGTGCAAAAGTCGAAACTTCACACCAACCCACCAGCTACTTACACCAACAAAAAAACACCGTCCAATCGGACGGTGTTTGTATAGGTATTATCCCAAATTAGAATTGGATACCGAATTTGACACCATAGCCAAATCCATCATCAGAATCCCATTCATCGTTATTTGTGCCACCTTGATGATTCATAGAACCATTGATGTAAGCACCTACGTATTTTGTAGCATCGATGTTGTAGTTAACACCAAAGTAACCGGTAATTGTACCAGCGTTTTTGACATCTGGGCCTTCCATATCATCGTAAGCATATTTGTCATTGGTCACACCAACATATTCAGCACCAGCAACCAAATTCCAGTTGGAATCGATTACATATTGACCATCCAAACCAAATGTCATATAGTGCATACCCTTATCTCCCCAATTGAAAGATTCGGAATTAGAATAGCTAAATGCAACGTGACCGGCGATTGTCCAATTGGACGCTACATAACCACCACGAACACCAGCGGTCCATGTGTAAGCAGTGTCATCTTCATCCATAAACGGTCTGTGATCTGGCCATACACCACCAAAACCAAAACCGAAACCAGCAGCATTCAAAGAATCTAAACCATATGCACCATAAACATCAAGTTTCAAAGAACCTTTGTCCAAAGCACGGAATGTTGCTTTTACAGACAAATCATCCCAAGACATATAGTCGAAACTATCATTTTCACTAGCAGATGTGTTGATGTTAACCGCCAATTTATCGGTTACACCATAACCAAATTCTTCACCTAATGTCCAAGGTGTTGTGTTTTCAGTGTGTGTTTCAACAGCGGTTACACTGTATGCATGACCTTTTGCAGGCATGTACAATGGATTACCATCAATAGCGTTAGCAGCATAAGCGCCAGAAACAGCAAATACAGATAACAAAGATGTTAAAGCAATTTTTTTCATACTTTATCCTTTCCTTTTTGTTTATTTGGAACTAGAAGTTCTATCTAGTTGATTCCATTCTAAAACCATTTTGGGATTTTTTTCAAGGAAAAAGATTTTTGCAATTTTTTGTAAATTATGCTATCATTGGCGTCACGACCGATTCGATACGGTCGTATCTTTTTATCAAAACCCCACTATTCTAGTGATTAGTGTTAGTGGGTAGTGTTCGGCAAAAAGAAAACGGGCGCGAACGCGCCCGCACTAATCACAAACCACTAACACCAACCACTATTTAAACGCTTCTTCAAATTCTGGGTTGTTTTGTCTTTTAATTTCACGCCAGTCCAAACGATTTTTTAGATGTTCATCAAAATCCTTGGAAAACTTGTGTCCCCCGCGCCCATCGGCAACAAAAAATAAATATGAAGTATCCGCCGGATCAAGAACCGCACGAATCGCATGCGCACCCACATTTGCGATTGGTGCCGGTGGCAAACCATTGTTACGATATGTATTATATGGACTGTCTATTTTAAGATGGTCACGCAATAATGGTTGCCCACGCATATCACCATACCCATCGGTCAATGCGTAAACAACCGTCGGGTCGGCTTGCAAGCGCATACCACGACGCAACCGATTTAAATACACACTTGCAACGATTCGCATTTCACTTGTTTTCGGGGTTTCTTTTTGGACAATTGATGCCAACACCAAAACATCGTTCCAATCTTTTAATGGTGCCGGTGGCGCCTTTAATGATTTACGCCAGCGCATTTTTATATCTTGCATTTTTTTCTGGGCCAGCGCAATTACCGCCATACGATGCGTTCCACGTGCAACGCGGTATGTATCGGGGAAAATATCACCATCGGAAACTTGGCATGCCTCACCCCAATTGGAACCTGGTTCACATTCAACATCCCCGCTAAGGTATTCCGTTTTAGATAACAAATCTTTGACTTGGCGAATCGTTAGACCTTCGGGTATAAGAATATCGGTTGTTGCGATTTTTCCATGTGCAAACATACGCGCAATTTTCCAAACCGATGAACCACGTGTAATTTCATATTCACCACTTTGTACCTTGCCACCATTCAACCGAATCGCTATTTTGAAAACCGATTCGCTTGCGACCAAATTTTCATTTGAAACACGTCGCGCCACCGCAGAAATACTGTCCCCCGGATTTATAATAAAGGTTGTCGTATTTGTGACATTTGAATACATACGCAAAATAAAAAAAACAGAAATAAAAACAAGCGCGATGATTATCCCGCCTATTTTTAGTATCTGCTTTTTTTGTTTCTTTCTCATAGTGAAAGATTATTACAGATAATTTTTTTTTTGCAAAATATAATCTTATATTATTTTGCTTTTTTTGTGGTCGCACGTTTTTTACGAACAACAATCATAACATGTGGACTAAGCGACACCATATCAGGATGTTCAGATAAATCATAATGAATTTTCATCCATTCTTTACGACGCGATTCGTCCGCCATAAATTCGTTAAATTCTTGTTTACAATTTTGACGCGACCATTCTAACCCAATCATATGCAAGAAATCGACCTTGTTAGTTTTCATCACCAATTCACGTAATTCCGTTGGCCAGAAAAAATGTGCATACGAACATCCGACAAACCACAAATCATCACCTTCGTATGCCAACCTTTTGTTTTCGGTCCAAAAGTCATCATCTGTTTTATAATTATATTCTGCCAAATAATCTTTCCAATCTTTTGCTAATAAATTTAGCACCGCCGGGCGTCCCATTACCGATATAAAAATTGGCGCACCAGATTTTGCAACACGAATAAGTTCGTTTACCGCACTTGCACGTTCTTTTGCGGTTCTAACATGGGACAAAGGTCCACCCACACAGAATACCGCATCAAAACTATTCGCTTTATACGGCAATTTTGTGATACTTGCACAATCTACCGAATCGACAAATTCATTCAACCCATTTTCGCGTATTTGTTCACGTGCGAAATCAAGTTCCTTTTCCGCGATATCCGCCAATGTGACGTGACACCCCATTTTTGCAAATTCCAATGTATAACGTCCCGGACCACCGCCCGCATCAAGAATACGCATCCCAGGTTTTAAATATTTCTTATAATAATGTTCGGTTGTTAAAAATTCCAATTGTGAAGCAGCATCTTTTTGTGTGCGCTTGAATTCCTTTTCGGGATTTCTGTTGTATAAATCTTGCACCGCCACACCATTAGTAGTTGGAACTATTTTTTTGTTAAATAATTTTGATAACCACGACATTTTTATCCCCTTTGATAAGAAAATATTATCAAAAATATGAAATTCGGTCAATTTATTCCGTCTGCTATTATCAATTAAAAACCGACCATAACGGTCGGTTTTAATTTATGGTCGGAGTAACAGATTCCCTCGGTGTTTTACACCTGCGGGGCAACCGTAACGATTTCGCTTCGCTGTTCTCTCGCAAAATCTACTTGTTGTCGAACCTGGCATACTTTTGTATGCGATGTATCAATCCATTGTACCCACGATAAATTGAAAACCGACCATAACGGTCGGTTTTAATTTATGGTCGGAGTAACAGGATTCGAACCTACGACCTCTACGTCCCGAACGTAGCGCTCTACCAGACTGAGCTATACTCCGATTTTACAAACAACAAACAAAACACTTTCTTATGAAAGCGAATCGATTATAGAACACCGTTTTTCTTTTGCAACTTTTTTTTATATTTTATCTTGTTTTTTTCCGTAAATATTGCACAATCAATTTTGACACAAATAAAAGAAAAACAAAGGCACATATTATGTTTGCGACAAGATTTTTGAAAAAAGAAAACTTTGAAAGTTATGCGGACTATATTGAAAACGCCCGCCCTATTGTGCCCGATAATTTTAATTTCGCATATGATGTTGTTGATGTAATCGCACACGAAACGCCCGATAAATTGGCAATCATTTGGGTCGATGATAACGGGAACAAGAAAAATTTTACATTCAAACAATTGTCCGATATGTCAAGCGCGGCGGCAAATTTCCTTATATCGCGCGGTCTTGGCAAGGGTGATACGGTTTTATTATTTTTGCGTCGTCGTTGGGAATATTGGATTTTGATGATGGCAATGCACAAGATTGGGGTCATTCCAATTCCATCCACTAACCAATTGAAAGCCGAAGATATTAAATATCGTATTGATGCGGCTGAATCAAAAGCGATTATCGCATTTGATGATGGACATATTGTCACCGAAATCAAAAACGCCATTGGCGATTCGGATGTTCAATTTATTTCTAATGATGAAGTTGCCGATTCGTTGGATAAAATGCCAACAACGATTGAACGTGTTCCAAATGAAAATACCGATACAATGGTAATTTATTTCACAAGTGGAACAACCGATATGCCAAAAATGGTTGCACATAATTTTATATACCCATTGGGACATATAAACACCGCGGTATTTTGGCAACGCTTAAATGAAAATGATATCCATTTCACTTTGTCCGAATCAGGTTGGGCGAAATGTTCGTGGGGAAAAATGTACGGTCAATGGCTTGCCGGTGCAGTTGTATTTATTTTTGATGTAAGTGGTATTTATACCGCACACGATTTATTACACGCAATATCCGAAAATCATGTCACATCATTTTGTGCGCCTCCAACGGTTTACAAAATGTTGATACATGCTGATTCATCAAGATATGACCTTTCATATTGGACCAAGGCGGATGTTGCTGGCGAAGCGTTAAACCCCGAAGTTTACGAACGTTTCTTTGATATGACTGGAATAAAATTACACGAAGGTTTCGGTCAAACCGAAACATGTGTTCAATTGTTTAACAATCAATGGATTGAACCAAAACCGGGAAGCATGGGTATGCCGGCTGCCGGTTGGGATATAAAATTATTGGACGAAGGTGGTCACGTTGTTCCCGATGGAACGGTCGGCGAAATTTGTATTTCACTTGAAAAAGAACGTCCAATCGGGTTATTCCAAAAATATCACAAGGATGAAAAACGCACGACCCAGGTTTTCCGTGATGGATATTATCACACCGGTGATGTTGCCTATCGTGATGCCGATGGATATTATTGGTTCGTTGGTCGTAACGATGACTTGATTAAAAGTTCCGGTTATCGTATCAGCCCATTTGAAGTGGAAAGTGTTTTAATGGAACATCCCGCAGTTCGCGAAGTTGCCGTAACCGGCGTTCCCGATCCGTCACGCGGTCAGGCGGTCAAAGCAACAATTGTTTTGAACAAATACTTTCAGGGCACCGATGTTTTAATCCGTCAATTACAAGACCATGTTCGCAATCGCACAGCAACATATAAATATCCACGTATCATCGAATTTGTGGACAGTTTACCAATGACAATATCGGGCAAGATTCGTCGTGCACTTATTCGTACATTGGACAGTGCGAAAAAGACAATTATTGAGCCAGTAAAAAACACAATCGGTTTGGGTAAGGAAGAAGAATAGTGGTTAGTGGATAATAGTGACTAGTGTTAGTGGTTGGTGGTTAGTAATTAAAACGGGTGCAATTGCACCCGTTTTAATTGTATAAATATGTGACTTTTTAACTATCACTAGCCACTTACACTAACCACTAACACTTCTTAATAACCAACGTTGCGTTTGTGCCACCAAAGCCGAACGAATTAGAAATTGCAACTTCGACCTTGCGTTTTTTGGCGACATGTGGGACCAAGTCAAAATCACCGACTTCGTCAACAGGGTCATCCAAATTGATTGTTGCCGGCACAATTCCATCGCGAATAGCCAATGTACAGAAAATGGCTTCGACCGCACCAGCGGCACCCAACAAATGTCCCGTCATAGATTTTGTGGACGACATAGATACCGGTATATCTTTAAACAAAGTTTTTACCGCCGCCAATTCGCCCAAGTCACCCAACCCCGTTGATGTTCCGTGTGCGTTGACATAATCAACATCCGTTGGTTTCAAACCCGCATCATTCAATGCCGCAATCATGGCGCGCATACCACCTTCGCCATCAGGGGCCGGTGCGGTTATATGATGTGCGTCACTAGACAAACCATAACCCGCAACTTCGCCATAAATTTTTGCACCACGTGCCTTGGCGTGTTCGTATTCTTCCAATACCAAGATACCCGCACCTTCGGACATGATAAATCCGTCACGACCCTTGTCCCAAGGACGCGAAGCCGCCGTTGGATTATCATTGCGGGTGCTAAGTGCCTTCATTGCGGAAAAGCCCGCGATACCAATTTTTCCGACCGCACCTTCGCAACCACCACAAATCATAATATCCGCATCACCGTGTTGAATTAAACGTGCACCCTCGCCTATGCTGTGGGCACCAGTGGCACATGCGGTAACCAACGCAACATTTGGTCCCTTGAACCCATATTTAATAGAAATATGACCAGCCGCCATATTTATAATACATTTTGGAATAAAGAACGGACTGATATGACGTGGACCATTTTGTGCCAATTCGTTACAATTTTCATAAATAGTATTCAAACCACCGATACCACTGCCAACCGAAACACCAATTCTTGTTTTATCACCCGAATAATTGTCCAAGCCCGCATCGCGAACCGCTTCGTCCGCAGCAACCACACCATACAAAATACATTTATCCATTTTACGTTGTTCGCGTGGTTCCACGACGCTATCCGGATTATATTGCCCCGGTTCGGTGCCACGTTCCGGCACACCGGCAATTTGGCAAGCCAAATCACTTGCGTCAAATTCATCGATTTTTTTAACACCAGATTTGCCTGCTAATATATTTTTCCAAGCATATTCCACACCCGTTCCCACAGGAGAAACAATCCCCATACCTGTGATAACAACTTTTCTCATAATTTATATCCTTTCTAAGGTTAAACTTAACCTAATAATAATATGTTTTTGACCCAAAATACAGAGAAAAAATTTCGCCACGAATAAAAGAATACCCGTGACGAAATTATACAATCAAAAACATGAAAAAACTTAAGCAGCTTTTTTATTTGCGTGCGCATCAATGTATTTTACAGCATCACCAACAGTTGCCAATTTTGCAGCTTCTTCATCAGGAATTGTGATATTAAATTCTTTTTCGACTTCCATAACGAATTCAACAACGTCCAAAGAATCAGCACCCAAATCGTTAACAAAAGCCGCAGATTCAGTAATTTTCGCAGCATCTACACCCAATTTTTCTGCGACGATTTTTTTAACTTGTTCAAAAGTTGACATTTCATATCCTTTATTTGTGTTAAACTTTTTCAGTCATTTTTAATGACGTTCATAGCACAAAAGTATCATTTTCTTGCCCCAGTGTCAAGAAATTATAACAAATGGTAACAAACAGCCACCTTTAAGCAACCGTTAACATTTCGTCCAATAAATCATTCATATTGGCGCGTAATTCTTCCTTGTCGCCCGCCCAAACAAGGTTTCTGCTTAAAAATTTGTACACATCATCCATGGTTAAATTTGGGATACCCGCCTTTTTTACAACACGTTCCCATGCCAAACGTGGATCGGTCAAATGCCCATGCCCACGCCCAGGGAAAACCCAATAACCATCCTGGGGTAAATCTTGTAATAAAACAACCGCGCGATCAGACAAAGGTTGTTCACCCCACATATCACGGTTAAAATCCAAATCTTCCCATTGCATGGAAAACACCTGTGTTTTTGTGGCGAACCCATAAACAAGCATTAAAAACGCCGCACGCATATTCGCATCATCTTGACGTTCAATAGCCGCAACAAGTTTATGCAATCCGTGTTTATTAAGAGGTCTTATACGGCGGTGTTGTTCGGGTTTTTCCACTTCATTCACGGGACTGGTTTTTATGTAACCCGTTTCAATGGCATATTTGAAAACACTTTGCAACAATTCATATATACGTGCCGCAATCGCCGCACCAGCGATAGAACTTACAACCTTTTTTACATCGTTTGATGTAATGTCGGAAATATTTTTATCCATCAATGCACCAAGATGCCGTTTGATTGCACGAACAAGTTTATCAAACGAACCGACACTGCGCCGAACACGATTTTTAAGATACAATGCGATAAAATCGTGAAAAGAAATTTTTACACGTTTCGTTGGTATTTTTTTATTTGCCAATTCAAGTGTCGCCACAACCGCCGAACGTGCATCTTCGATATCCATATTTGGGTATTGACCAATAATAAGACGACGATCACGCCCATTTACACGTTTACGAACAAAAAACGTTTTAACACCCTTGCTTGTAATATACATACGCAAACGCGGTTCAGAAATATCTTGGACCACATCAAACCCCTTGGTCGGCGGAACAAGATTATCAAGTATATATGGATTGAAAAAGAATTGATGCGCCATAATCGCACCCCCTTTTTTTATTTATTTCTTATGCCAAAGTTTTTTCTTACAAATTCCGCCTTTTCTTGAATTGCGGCATTATAAGCATCACGTAATTTAATAAATTGTGCGTTTTGTTTCCATATTGGGCATTCCTGATTAGAACAACCACATTCCCGAAAATCTTCGCAATGTTCCGTATATTCTTCCGGATCACCGGGAACAAAATGAATTTTCCACATAATTGGAACTTGATACATGTTGATACAAGCATGATACGGCCAAGTATTTTGTTTGTTTTCAAAAACACTATGCAAGGCGACTATTTCTTGCTGGGCTTTTTCAAAATTCCTTTTTGCGTTATTTGTTTTTCTTACTAAATCAAAATATTGCTTTATCTTAAACATACTTACTTCCTTTCTTTTATTATGAAGATACTTTTAACGCATTTATAAACGCCGATTGCGGTATTTCCACATTACCGAACGTGCGCATACGCTTTTTACCCTCTTTTTGTTTTTCCAACAATTTACGTTTACGGGTTATATCGCCACCATAACATTTTGCAGTAACATCCTTGCGATACGCAGCAATGGTTTCACGTGCAATAATTTTTCCACCAATTGCCGCCTGGAGTGGAATTTTAAATTGATGACGTGGAATTAAATCTTTTAATTTTTCAACAATTTGACGACCGCGTTTTTCCGCCGACGAACGATGACAAAGGAAAGACAACGGTTCAACATTTTCTTCGTTAACCAAAATAGAAACCTTTACCAAATCGGATGGTTGATAACCCTGGACAACATAGTCAAATGACGCATAACCCGAAGATATAGATTTAACACGATCATAAAAATCAAATACTATTTCCGCCAACGGTAATTTATAAACCAGAACCGCCCTGTTCCCAACATAAGAAATATTTTCTTGGACCCCACGACGTTCGGTGCAAAGTGACATAATTCCCCCCATATATTTATCGGGCATCATAATCGTTGCACGAACCCATGGTTCTTCGATGGATTCAATTTTAGTAACATCGGGCATATCCGCCGGATTTTCCAAATCGATTGTTTCACCGTTACGCAAATGAATTTTATAAAGCACACTTGGAACGGTATTTATCAAATTCAAATTAAATTCACGCGCCAAACGTTCGCTTATAATTTCCATGTGCAAAAGTCCAAGGAAACCGCAACGCAACCCAAACCCCAACGCCGATGATTTTTCGGTGGCAAAAACAAAAGACGCATCATTCAATGCCAAACGTTCCGCACTTTCTTTTAGTGTTGGATAATCGTCCGCTTCAACCGGAAAGAACGAAGAAAACACAACCGGCACCGATGGTTTAAATCCAGGCAACGCGGTAACGGTTGCACGCGAATCCGCGATGGTATCACCAACCTTGCAATCATGAATTGTTTTCATACCCGTAATGATAAAGCCAATTTCACCGGCACCCAATTCATCCACATAAACCATTTTTGGTGTAAAGTAACCAATTTTTTCAACGGTATATTCCGCACCGGTCGCAATAAATTTTATTTTTTGACCACGACGCAAGGTTCCATCAACCACACGCACCAAAACAACCACACCCAAATAAGAATCATACCACGAATCAACCAATAACGCGCGTGTCGGTGCATTTTCATCACCCGATGGTGCGGGTAATTTTTTCACAATTTCTTCCAATAATTCCGGCACCCCCGCGCCCGTTTTTCCGGACACCGCCAACGCATCATCCGCATCAAGCCCAATAACATCCGCAATTTGTTGGCGCGTTGCCGCAACATCACTTGATGGTAAATCAATCTTGTTCAATACGGGCAACATTTCCAAATCGTTATCCAATGCAAGATAAGCATTGGCAAGGGTTTGTGCTTGGACCCCTTGGGTTGCATCAACCAAAATAAGCGCACCCTCGCATGCGGCTAAACTGCGTGATACCTCGTATGAAAAGTCCACGTGTCCCGGCGTATCCATCAAATTAAGTTGATAAACATTTCCATCATTTGCACGATAATTCAAACGTACGGTTTGCGCCTTGATCGTGATACCACGTTCACGTTCGATATCCATGGAATCCAATACCTGCGCCTTCATTTCGCGCGATTCCAATCCGCCAGTATATTCAATTAAACGATCCGATAAAGTTGACTTTCCATGGTCAATATGCGCAACAATAGAAAAATTTCGTATATACTTTTGATTCATGACTTAGTGTTTAGTGGTTTGTGTTAGTGGTTTGTGTTGGTGGTTAGTACCAGTGCTTAATGTTTTTATCAAACCCGATAACATCTTTAATACTTCGTCTAAATCGGATTTTTGTTTTGTTGCTGCTGAACCTTTGATAAAGCCCAAAGCAACCGATAAATCAACTTGGCAACTTAATTCAGATGCACTGCCCTTTGCAATATATACAAAATGCAAATATTCCTTTGTTGTTCCACGCGAACATCCCTCCGCAAGATTAGAACATATTGATACGGCGGCACGACGCATTTGTGATGACAACCCAAATTGTTCCGTGGACGGAAAGTGTTCAGTCAGTTTGTATATATCCAAACTTATTTGAAATGCTTTTTTATAAACATCTAAATCTTTTACCGATTTCATTTCGCTACCCACTTACACTAACCACCAATACTAACCACTTCTTGCGGCAACAATACACCAGTATAACGAAAAATTCAAGCGCAAAAGACGCGAATTAAAGATTTTTTAACAATTCATCCAAACGGGCGGCACGTTCAATGGTATCATCATACATAAACTTGATTTCCGGAACATATTTTTGATTCATACGTTGCGCCAATTCGAAACGCATGGTCCGTGTTTCCGCATCCAGTTTTTGTTGCACCGCGTCATGATTTTCATCACGGCAAACAAAAAATAACCGAACATATTGCAACCCACCATGCGCAACGGAACCGACCAACGATACACCCGACAACAACGGATCATCGGAATAATTATCGCGCAAAATTTCGGCAACAATGGTTTGCACCTTGGATGCGACGCGGTCATTACGATTAGAATTCAAATTTTTTCTTTGCATGGTGTATCCCGTATTAACTAATATGTATTGTAAAATATAAAATATTTAATTACAATCAAGAAAATTTTGGGGGAAATATGAAATTTTCGGAATATTTATTATCCAAAGCGGAAACCAAAACATACACATTCCTTGTGTTTTTACTTACGGTGTGTGAATCCATATTTTTATTTATTCCCCCCGAAGTATTTATGACCCCACCAATTGTTGCGAATAAAAAGCGTGCGATTCCGGTGGTAATTGCGGCGGCGTTGGGTTCGTTGGTTGGCGGTATAATCGCATATTGTATCGGTTTGTGGTTGTTTGATACGGTTGGCACATGGTTGATAAATAATTTTGCAACAATGGAAAAATTTGAATTGGCGCAACAAATGTTTAATAAACACGGCGTGTTCATAATATTTATGACGGCGGTGACACCTGTTCCGTACAAATTGATGGCAATATGTGCGGGATTTATGGGATTCAATGCATTTTTATTTTTGGGATTGTCGGCAATATTGCGCACGGGTCGATTTGCGATAATGGGATATTTATTGTGGCGATTCCAAGAACGCGCAAACAGCATAGTAAAAAAATATTTTTGGCCATTGACCGTTGCCGCAATAATAATCGCCGGCGCCGGCATAGGATTGATGCTGGTAGTGTAAGTGGTTAGTGTTAGTGTTTGGTGGTTAGTGCGGGCGCGTCGCGCCCGTTTTATTTGTGTGTGGTTGGTGCATTGCCCCCACTACCCACTAACCACTTACACTAATCACTATCCACTAACTATCACTAACGAACGATTATGAAAGTAAAAAATATTATGTTTTTCGGCTTCGCTGCGGCGATTTTGTCGATGGGCGCAGCTAACGCAGCTCCAAACTATACGGAAGTTACAGTTAATGATGCTGCGCGTAAAATTGTAGCATCTAAAGCATATGTCGATGCACAAGGTAACAAATTAAACACAGATATTAGTTTGAAACAAAACCAAATCGCTGGTGGTGAAGGTTATACAGGTAAAGTTGTTACTGCTAGTGCGACAGCTGGTGCTCCAACCTATACAGCAATTGATACTACAGTGACCAATAAC
>Ga0310696_10001334_pt1 | contig 36015 bp, 41 predicted proteins | sample AusTroGonzalo_MG_4_FD_203885 | JGI IMG/M metagenome (GOLD analysis project Ga0310696, IMG submission 203885) | Bovine rumen microbial communities from tropical cattle in Woodstock, Queensland, Australia - Gonzalo_02 (v2) (version 2) | ecosystem: Host-associated > Mammals > Digestive system >... | reverse complement strand
GCTATTTTCAGAAGCTATGTACAAGATTTAGTAACAGCTAATTTATATCATTACGACCCAGCTTTCAGTGGTGAATTAACAGAAATGTTTATCCCTGGCGCTGATGTTAAAGTACGCAAAACTTTTGGTTTGACTGGTTCAAATTACATCTATGCTTCAGTTCCAGAGAACTTAGTTTATGCAACTGACTTTGTAAACAACAAAGAAGAGCTTAAAGGTTGGTTCAGCGATGATGACGATGTTTATCGTATGAAATCACGTTTCAACTTCGGTGTCAACACATTATTCCCAGACGCTGTTGTTGTTATCGAAAAGAAATAAGCAATATAAACGACATGGGGTTTACAATAGGGTAAGCCCCTTTTAAAAAGAATAATAACAGATAAAAATACATATATACAATGAGTTGTGGAGCAATTAAAGCCGTTACATATAGTTTATGCGATGCTAATATGGGCGGTATCACAAAAATATACCTTGCAAACCTTGAAGATGTTTCAGCAACAACAATCGGTACAGCTGCAACTTTGTCAGATAGCGGTATTACAGCTATCACAATGGTAAGTGGCAAAACCTTTGAAGAGTTCACAATCAAGAAAAACACTTCAAATTTCACTTCAACATTGACAGTTAATGACAATGGTTCAAGCTACGTTTCAACAGTTCTTTCATTCTTGATGCCTAGAATGGATGCTGCAAAGAAAGCTGCAATGAACGCTTTTATGCTTGCTGAAGCTGTTGCTATCGTAAAGGATGCAAACGGTAAATATTGGTTCTTGGGTGATGTTGCTAATGAAGCAGCATTGACAAACACAGCTGGTACTGGTGAGACTGGTACAGCTAAAGGCGATGCTAACCAGTACACTGTTGAAATGACAGTTGAAACAAATGGTTATCCAGAAGAAGTTGACCCAACAATTATTGCTGGTCTTTTGTAAGCATAACAACCAATATTAAGGTATTATAGATAAGGCTAATTTGAACAAGTTAGCCTTTTTTTTATATTTAATAATAAACACAATAATAAGTTAGAAAACAATTAGTTTAATTATGGTTACTTTTAAAATTCAAGGCGAAACGCCTTTTCAAGTAAACGCACATAGTTTCAGCGTTTCACCTTCAAGCGAAGGTTACACACTCAATTATTCTGCAAACGGAATTGATTACACAGCTTACACAGACAGCACCCCATCAAATGAAAACCTTATCGTTAATGGAATTGCTAAAGGAATGTTTTTCAAATTAGCTGGAAATAACAGTCTTGTTGACGTTGCTTATTAAAAAGGAGGTCAATTATGATTATTAATTTTAGTAATTTAGGCGGTGGAGGTTCACCTTCAAGTTTACCTATAGCAACAACGGCTTCAACTGGTGTTGTTAAGATTGGTGAGGGTATCAATGTTGATTCAGCTGGCACTATATCAGTTGAGGAATTTAACATTCCAGTTGTCGAATCATTGCCAGCAAGCGGAACAGATGGTGAAATGGTGTTATTGGAAACAATTATTCCAGAAAAACATATCCATACAACAAACAGTAATAATACCATTTTTACAACAACAGCTATTGGTATAACAACAAAGACGTTTTTATACTATTTCGACCATTACAACAGAATTGTTAATGTTTATGTAAATGCTGATAATTCAATTACATTAACTGATACATATACTGGAAACGAGACAGATTTTGCTGTTGGTGAGACTGGTACTTATGTATTTGAAAATGACGGTAGCAGACAATTAACAGTTAGTCCAACTTCAACTGGTGTTACTATTACAGCAAATAATGGCACTGGAAATGGTAATTTTACAAGTATAGACCGAGCACAAGAAGAAAAACAAGTGCTTTACACTTGGAGTGATGTACAAGAATTGACAAGTGATATTATTTACACAGTTTCAAGTAGTGATACTTGGTGTGTCAAATACAAATATTCAGAAATTCCAAATAATACTACGTTGCTTGTGTTACAAGCTTGGGATGAATATTTGCATTTTGTTTATAAAGATGGCGATTTGATTGAATATAAAAGTACAAGTGCTGATACATATACAGCGACAACTGGCACTTCAATAGCTCAATATGGTGTTAATTTGAATGATGTTTATGTCTATTGGACTGATGATGAGATAATTTTTGTAAGAGGATGGCACAACAGAACATATTTCAATATCAATGGATTATATAAAACTGGCTGGCACAAAAATCTTGAACATAAAATAGATAATAAGGCTTTTTATAAAGATTACACGTTTTATGATGGCGATTATCAACTCATTATCAGACATCCAAGTTATCCAGTATATAGCAGTTATTTGAAAATCAATCCAGAAAATGAATGGGCTGGAATACAAGTCTATTCAACTAATAATGGAAACGATTATAGGATTTTCGCACCAACGACAACTGGACAGACTGGATATGTTTGTGTAGCTGGCAGTGGATGGACAGCTCCAACTTGGGTATCACCAGAAACAATAACGAATGGTGTTAAGTTCTGGAAGGGAACACAAGATGAATATGATACTTTAAGCACTTACGATAGTTCTACATTATATATCATCGTTGAAGAATAATAATCTATATAAAAACGATAAATTATGGCTAGATATGTAGAATACATACAAACTGACGGTTCAAAATATGCTTGGGATACTGGTTATGCTATAAACAGTCTTGATGATGAAGTATATCTTGACTTTATGCCATTAACTGGTACTCCTCAAGGTGATGGTTGGTTCTGTTATGCTGGCGATGGTGAAAAAAATATATTAATTAGAACATATATGGTTGATGGTACACCAAACACAAATATTCCAATAAAATTTGGAAATTATTCAAATAACAATCAATCTGCTGTTACAGCCAATTATAATGAAAGGTCAATGATGCACTTGACAAAATCAGTGTTTGAAAATATAACAAGCGGAACAAGTTTTTCTTTCAATGCTACAAGCCTTAATTCAGCCAGAAACCATATTATCTTAAATGCACATGAACTTAGAAATGGTGAGGCATTTAGACCACAAATAGCAAGATATTATGGCTTTAAAGTAGTGAACGGAAATACGACATTGGTTGATTTAAAGCCAGCACTTGACACAAACGATAACCCTTGTTTCTATGATGAGGTTTCAGAAACCTACATTTATCACACTGGTTCTGGAACACCTATAGCTGGTCCAGTATTACATACATTAACTGTAAATCCAGTTTCAATCAAATTTGAGGCTAGTGGCGGAACTTCAGCATTTACAGTAACTTCAGACACTGGATGGACTTGTCAAGCTTCAACAGCATTTACACTTTCTACTCTTAGTGGCTCAAGCGGTGATACTATTGTTTCAGTTTCGGCAGCAAATTACACTGGACTAACAGATATCAAAGAAATTTTAACAATAACAGATGATGATAATTACACAGTAGATTTTACATTAAGGCAAAGAAAATATAGTGCTGGTGTAGATTCAAGTTTGTTTATGGGTGAAATAAACATTGAAAATCTGTTCCTTGGTGACAAAGCTGTTGATGCTATGTATTTAGGCGAAATACAAGTTTTTAGTTCTGGTCCTTTTGTTGGCTTGAAGTTATCACCAAAAACTATTAATTTTCAAAAAGATAGCGGATTAACAGCCAATTTAAAAGTTAAGGCATCTGAAGCTTGGAGTTTGGCATTGCCTAATGATGCAACTTGGTTAAGTGCAAGCACCTTAACTGGCGATACTGGAGAAACAACTGTTGTTTTATCAACTGTTGAGGGAATGACAAGTGGCACTTCAAGAAATGCCGTTATAACAGCTACAACAGCCAATTATTCAGCTACTTGTGAAGTGACACAATTCTTTGTTCATTATGTTAACTATATATGTACCAATCCATTACAAGGACGAACAAATTTATATATTGAAACTGGTATTTTCCCAACAACAGCTACTACAATGAGATTTAAATTTACTGGTACTGGTTTGGCTGCTCAAAGTAAACTTTTAGGATTTTCTTATGGATGGGAAGAGCCAGTTTATAATTGGGCAAGTGATAATACTGATTATAGGGTTAGTTCTTATGCAGAGAGAAATAGGATATTCTATGATTATAATGAATCAAGATTAGAAATATCTGGTTCCAATGCTTTAAATGAAAACGTATATAATGATTGGACTATAGGAAACTATTATATGTATGATAATATAAATCAAGATTATATTTTTTCGTCAACAAGTAAAACTGTTCAAGCAACAAGTGATATTCCAATTATGGTAAACGTTTCAGTAATTCATTTACATTCGCTTGAAATATGGCAAGGTGAAACCAAAGTTTTTGATGGTCAAGCAGCCATAGATGATGGAACTGGTAATGTAGGTTTATATGACAGTATATCAAACAGTTTAGTTTATAACAGTGCTTTGACAATGACATATGGTATGGAAGAGCCAGAATAACCAGACCCAGAAGAAGGCGAATAAACCTATTTATTTCATATTTTTAATTTTTATTCTTTGAGCCTTTAGATTAATTCTAGAGGCTTTTTCTTTTTTCCATGGCAAATCATATTAATTTATACCAAAATGGTCTTAAAATGGCTTAAAATAGCCTTAAATTGTGAACAAATAACCCCAAGATTTATATTTATTATAAAAACAGTTAAGATGAAATTGAAATTACAAAACAACGTATCGAAAACCGAATATGAATTTACTGTTACAGACCAGAACAGTTCAACATTGTTTTATACGTTTGAAATCAGTTTGCCATCTGGGGTTATAGATGGTGAATACAGCTATTATTTGACAGACAAAGGAAAAACCATAGCACAAGGTGTTTGCCAGATTGGTGATTATAACCCAGAGGACACAAAAACATATAAAGAAGAAAATAAGACTACTTATAAACAATACAACGGATAATGGAAAAGAAAATACAAATGGCTTTTGCAGCCATAGACAAGACTTTAGAATCATACATACCAAACTTTTCTGAAAAAGAAACTGGTAGTAAGAAATATTTGACATGGGGTGATAATAACGATATTCCAAATTATCTTTTTGACCTATTTACAGATGTTACGACATTAAAGACAATCATTGTTGGTACAAGTGATTATGTTGCTGGCGATGATGCAAGTTGTAATGTTGAAGGTTTTAATTTTGAAATCAACAAAAAAGGCGATACAATGTTTGAACTTATCAAACTTTTGTCCAGAGATTGGTTGATTTATGGCGGTTTCGCACTTCAAGTCATAAGAAACAAAGCTGGTAAGGTCGGTGAACTTTATTACATTGATTTCAGATATTTAAGAACCAATAAAAATAAAGATTTGTTCTGGTACAGTGAAGATTACGGTAAAAAATATGCCAGAACAAACAAAACTGTTGTTTTGCCAAAATATATTGCAGAAGCAGTTGATATAGCAACTTCAATAGTGTATGTGACAAACGAAAAGTCAAAGACCTACCCTATCCCAAGATATTCTGGAGCTTTGAAAGCTTGTGAGATTGAAAGAGAAATTGACGAATACCATTTATCAGCATTAAACAATGGTTTTGCTGGCAGTTATATTATGAACTTCAATAATGGTATCCCAAGTGACGAGATGAAAGCTGAAATTGAGGAAAATATAACTGAAAAGTTTGCTGGTGCAAGCAACGCTGGCAGAATGTTATTGAACTTTAGCGACAGTAAAGACAATGCAGCAACGGTACAAAAGCTTGAAATACAAGACTTTGGCGATAAATACGATGCAGCATACAAACGTTCAAGGGAACAGATTTACTGTGCTTTCCAAGCTATACCAGCTTTATTTGGCCTTATGACAGAAAGCACTGGCTTCAATTCACAAGAATTTGCTGAATCATTTAAGATTTATAACAGAACTGTTGTTAGACCTATTCAAAGATTAATTGCTGATACCATGGATAAGATATTTGGTATTAAAGGCAGTATAACAATTCAACCATTCTCAATTGAGGGTACAAATAACGAAGAAAAAACTGTTGAATAATGATATATTTAGAAAATACGACATCAGCACAAACAGTGTCAATTCCACGTAATGACAATGGTGGCACACCAAGTGTTAATCCACGTTCATATCAAGAAGGTTATAATGCTGGCTTTGAAGCTGGTGAAGATGTTGGATATGGTGATGGTGTTGCATATCAAAAAAGTTTGCTTTCAAGCACAGCCATAACGGAAAACGGAGAATATCAGTCAGAAAATGGTTTCAGTGCTGTTTCAGTCAATGTACCTCAAACTGGTTCAAGTTTGCCGTTGACAGCAATAACGATAACAGCAAATACAGCTATCACAGAGACTGAAAAGGCTTATACTGGAATAACTGTAAACGTTGATACAGCATCAACATATAATAGTGGCTATACTGATGGTTACACTTCTGGTGAAACCGATGGTTATAACACTGGATATGCAAGCGGATACACTAGTGGAGAAACAAATGGTTATGCTTCTGGTTATACCTCTGGAAACACAGATGGCTATGATTCTGGATATACTTCTGGATACAGCTCTGGATATACAAGCGGATATAGCTCTGGGTACAGCAGTGGTTATACAAGCGGTGAGACAGATGGTTATAATAGCGGCTATACAAGTGGACACACTGACGGTGTTGATGAGGAAAAAGCTAAGATGTCAGCTGTCACTTTCACAGCAAACACTGCTGTTACATTGAGCGATGGAGGTTATTCAGCGGTTACTGTTAATGTGCCACAAACTTACAATATAGAGCAAAATAAGCCTTTTACTGCAACTTCAAATGGAAACTATACAGTTACCCCATCAAGCGGAAGCGTTGTTGTAAACGACAGATTTGACAGCGATTTGAATAGATATTATTTAACAGCCACAACAAGCGGTTATCCATCAACTGGCGATTTTGAACTTTTAAGAATTGAAGATGAGTTTGATAGTTCAAAAGGTTATATTGATATTTATATATATAATGGTGTACTTAATTATGATAATATGTGGAATCCAGAATCTGATGTTGATATAGACAGATATGGTAATGAAATAGAATTAGAGATAAGAAATGCTAATAGATATGTTGATTGGGCATATTTAAGTGGTACTTACTTTACCTATGATGCAATGTCAGCCGTTTCACTTACTGTCAACGTTCCACAAAGTGGTTTTATAGTCAATGAAACATTAGAGCCTTTATTTACAATACAAGCAACAACTGGTGATACATTGGAAATGTATATGGATATAAAAACAATTTATAGTGAATATAATTGTAATCCATTTGCAAGCCGTAATCAAAATTTATTTGGAATTTCATATAGGAATGATGAAATAAATATATATGGCGATTTTTGTGATAATACATTTAAAACTCTTGATACATATATTTTTCAAAAAGCAACTCCATTAGATGGCAGAAGAATTATTATACAAATAAGCATTAGTCCTAATTTAAACAATCATGTAGAAACAAGAATATATGATTTTCTTGATGGTGTTGGTAGTTATAAAGCTATATCTGCAACTTCAATTAGTGATATTAATATGAACACCACTTTTATTAAAAATTGCAAATTTAATGAATTTAAAATTATTAAAAACGGTGTTTTAATGAATGATTTAAAATATAATGGCAACGGTAAAATTGTTGATGTTATTACTGGAATAGAATATGGAACAAATATAGTACCATATAATCCATATTCAAGTAACTAATAACAACCATATTTATATTTAATAATAGAAAAATACAATATAGGAAATGAACAAAGTTTTAGTAACTTCTGAAGATTATATAAAAACCAATTCAAACCTTAATGATAATGTTTTTGGCGATTATCTTTTGCCAGCAATCAGAACAGCACAAGATATTGTCTTACAACAAACATTAGGTTCTTGCTTGTACAATGCGATTCTTGGAATGATTGATGATGGCAGTATTACAGCATCAACAAATACGGAATATAAAACCCTTTTAGATGATTATGTGCAAGATTTTATGACCTTTCAAGTGATAACTGATTTAATCCCAATTATAGGCGTTAAATTGGGTAATATCGGTGTTGTGATATCAAATGATGAACATGTACAGAATTTGTCTGAAAGCGAAAGAAACGACATTAAACAATATTACCAGTACAAAGCTGATTTTTACACAAGGCGTTTGCAGAAGTTCTTATTGGAAAACAAAGAGTTGTTCCCAGAACTTGACGAATGTACTTGTTCACAGATAAAAGCAAACCTTGACAGTGCAGCTTCAACTGGACTTTGGTTGGGCGGTTTGAGAGGCTATAAAATAATCCGCAAAAAATAATTGGTTTTATGACATTATATAACGTTATAAAAGGTTTTGAACGTATAGCAAAAACGCACCCTAACATTTTAACGGCTAAAGACGGTTCAATATATGAAATTATGAACGCAAATCCAGCTGTTAAATACAGTGTTTTTGTTGTAACACAAAATACCCATAGACAAACAGAACAGTTTGACTATTATGGACTTACATTGTTTTATTGTGACCGTTTAGTTGACAACCTAGGTTCAAACAGATTGGAAATACAATCATTCGGAAAGCAAGTGTTAGGTAATATCATCCATGTATTTTGCAATGAGTATGATATCGATTTACCTACAATCACATATACCACTTGGACACAAAAGTTTGTTGATGAATGTGCTGGCACTTACGCACAATTTGAATTGGAAATACCTAAAGACATAACATGTCCAGACGAATTTTAATAAAATAGGAGAAATACATATATGGCTGAGTTTTATAAGAAATATGTTGAACACAACTTATGGTTCAAGATTTTAAGTGCAGTAGCTGTACTTTTACTTATTGCATCTTTCATAGTTCCGCCACTTGGTGTTATCGAACCATCAGTTATTGCTGGTGTTGGAGAGATTTTTGCTTTTGCTGCATTATGGACTTTGATTAAAGCCATTGACAAAGGCAAAACAGCTTCAGTATCACACGGACAGACAATAATAAGTGTAAGTGATGACAAAAAAGATTAATTATGTACATAGTTTTAGACTGTGGTCACTCAATACAGACCAAAGGAAAAAGAAGCCCAGATAACCAGTTTTTTGAATATGAATATAACAGAATCATTGGTAGAAGAGTTGCCGAAAGACTTAAAGACTTGAATATCAAATGTTTTTTCACCTACCCTATTGATGAGCCGACCGATTTAGGACTATCAAAGAGAGCCGAAGCAGCCAACAAAATAGCCAAAGAATATGGTGCTGGAAACGTATTATTAATTTCAATCCATAGCAACGGTTTAGGTGATGGCTCAAAATGGATTAATGCCAAAGGCTGGAGTATATACACTACTATTGGAAAAACCAAATCCGATGATTACGCTGAAATATTTTGGGAAGAAGCTGAAAAGGTGTGTAAAAAATACGGTAGAACAATAAGACAAGATGTTTCCGATGGCGATAAAGACATTGAAGAAAATTTCACTGTTATTTATAAGACAATCTGTCCATCTGTTCTAATTGAAGAGTTTTTCTACACAGACAAAGAAGAATGTAACTGGCTTTTGAGTGAGGAAGGTAAAAGTGCTTGCACTGAAATTATCGTTAATGCCATACTAAAAATAGAAAACTTAAAATAAGGCGTTTTAAGCGCATTTAAGGGTATGGGATAAGAAAATATATTAATTGATAGAGAAAATGCCCCAGATTGTCTAAAAAAGGCTTTCTGAGGCATTTTTAATGTAAATTAAAATATTAAAAAATGACTTTAGAAGTACTTAGTGTTTTAAAATATACATCAGTTTGTTTAACACACATCAGTTTGTTTAACACACATCATTTGTGTACTTCACTAAGTCAAAGAACCGATTGTGGACTAAGCCACTGTCTTAATAATGCCTTAAAACACTATTTAATTATTATTATTAAGTACCCTAAATATACAAAAAATATTTGAATAAAACAAGAAAAAAGCCCCTTTTTTGAAGAGGCTCTGGAAATAAAATAACTCGAACAAGGGCTGGCTATATGATGACAAAACAAAAAAGAGGAAGGAAGGATATGTGCCAGCCCATTTTTTAATATGAAAATAATAAGAAAGGACATTTCACTGGTGTATTTACAGCTGAACTGCTATGGTTGGCAAATCTATTCAGCCTTCTATACCCAATGTTGTTATAAATATACAAAAATAATTTGAAAATAACAAGGGAAAATGAAAAAAAATAAGCCCCTTGTTTGAAGAGGCTTAAATTATGAGTAAAATAAACATTAAGCATAAAAATCTGTGGCATCTATAAGAAAATCCACAAATTTCAAAGAACCTTTTTTGCTATTATTATAAGCATTAAAATATAAGGTTCTTACTTGGTATAGTCAAGAACAAAATCGGTAAAAAGTTGGATACAGTTTTTTTCCAGTATGTCACTCCAGCCTTCCACCAGCATTTCCAAAGTTTTGACAGCCACCATTTCTCTGTTTTTGTAGATACAAATTCCATAGCTGTACGCAGCAAGTTCATCACCGTTGAAGAAAGCTATTGTATAACCGTTGTAGTCAAATTGTCCATCCAAATCTTGGAATAGTTGTTTAATTTTGTCGTATATATCCATGGCATGTTAATTTATGATTCAAGATGCAAAGATAATGATTTTTTCAATACATGGACTTTTATTTTGCGAGGCGCACCCCAGCCGACCCAGCCCCAGCCAGACCATTCATATACAAAGTGCAGTGAGATTTTGTTTTTTAATCTTTAATTGAGATTATAATTAATCATTTCATCTTCAAGAACCGATGAACATATATACATATACTAACTACAATATATTTTTATTAAAAAATTTATTTTATAATATATAAAATATTTTTATTAAAATAATATATATCTTCTAGTACATGTATTCCAGCTCCACAGTTCTTAATTCAGCGTCTAATTTTCCGCTAATTCTCCGTCTAATTTTCCGCTAATCTACCGTCAAAACCTTCTATTCTTTTCTATTCTTTTCTATTCTATTCTTTTCTTAAATATACTATTAGTACATGTACTTATGAGTCAGAAAAAAAAATCTAAATTATTTTCAACTTTTTTGATATTTTGTACTATTTATATTTGGAATATTCAAAAATTATTTGTATATTTGTAAAAATGAGACAATAAAAACCAACTGCTACAAAGGTTTAATAAGATATAACAAATCCAATCAGCCGAACAGTTGAGTAGCAGCAACCTAGTAAGCTGGTTGGTTTTTTATTATGGAAAACAAAGAAAAAATAAGAAACGGACAAGTGATATGGAAAAACATATTTGAATACCATATTGAAGGTTTATTAAACGACAGTGAGTTTGCAGAACTTATGGACATTATTTATTGGTTCAATTGGGATATTGATAAATTTAATACCCACAATATGTCACCAAAAGTAGGATTGATATGGAAAACTTTAGGTACTTCAATGAAAGAAAGTAAAAGAAAATCTAATAAGTATTATGAAAGCCATAAGACAACCATAACACCAAATAAAGAATTTGAAAAGCCATCCATGGAAGATGAATACAAAGTTGATATGCCTAACATCCAATTAGAGGATGAAGATATACCAGCCATAGAGCCAGAGCCGACACCAGAGCCAGAGCCAGAGCCAGTATTTAAAGTATCATCTGAGCCAGTTAGCAAAAAGTTTAGATATTATGATTTTGATACCAATAACAGCATAAGCATCAATAGCGCAATAGAAAGCAATAAGAATAATTTAACATTCGGAGCTGTTAAAAGTGATTTGATAAAGCAAATCATTAAAGACGGTCATACAGAATCAGAAGCCGAAAACATATACATTAATATATTAAAGACCGTTACCCAGAATAGAGGTAATGACGAAAACCCATTTTAATAATACCAATAATATGAAGACTATGAAAATGGAAATTGGAAAGTTAAGCGAACAAGCGATTGAGAATTTAAAGAAACTTGAAAATGATGCACCAATGGAAACTGGACACCTTGAATGGTCATCAATAACGGAAACAAACAAGACTGAAGATGAAAAATAACAAATATTACGAAAAGAACAAAGAGGCTATCAGAGAAGCAGCCAAAGCTTGGTATTATAAGCACAAAGAAGAGGTTACAGCCAGAAATAAAGCCAAAAGGGATGCAATAAAAGAAGCCAAAGAAGCTGAGAAAGCCGAAAGACAGAAAAGAGGTGAAGACACTCAAAAAAGGTATTATTACAATCCAGATAATTTGGCTTTAAGGAAAAACAGAAAATCATTGGATGTCCATTGTCCAGCCTATATGACTTGTACGGCATATCCAAATGGCATGATATTGATTGATGCGCTGGTTTCACCGTCAGACTTCAGAAGTATGTCCGAAACAGACAAAGAAGCCACCCACCATAAAATACATCTTGACAGAATACTTTATGGAATTAACCCATGTAAAAAAATTATTGTTATTGAAGATAACGAAATACAAGTGTACGTTCCAACCGCTGAAAATCTACAAGAAATTGTTGATGCCATAGCCAGTTTTGTAGAAGAATTTGAAATAAAATAAAAAAAAAGTTTGTCAGAAACTTGTGAATTAAAATTATTTTTTGTATAATTGCAAAAAGAGGTTAAGAAAACAACTTCAACGTTCTTTGAGATAAAATTAATATTGTGATATTCTGGACTACCTCCGATGATATATAGTCCAGCCCAAAAAGATACAAGGTCTTTAGTTGAAAACCGAAATCGGAGGCGGTCAGTAAACTGGAGACCTTTTTTGATTTGAAACTTTGTATTTTTAAAAATTATTTTTTAGAAAAGATTTTTGTACATTTTAAATAATTGTTAGGGTCACCAATAGCCAGCTGTGACAGTCCGCTTGACCCTTTTTGTAACGAAAAAATTAACTTAGAAATTAAAATATTAAATATATGAAAGAAATTAATAAGAATGGCCAGAACAGCGTAGCGACCAGCGCACAGAAAGAAAAAGGTTACATCCAAGTTATCACAAAGAACAACGGAAAACTGTTTGATTTCACAGAAAAGGAATACAAGTCAGTTGAAGTAATGGATGAAGATTACAAAGAGTTCGTAAAATACTATACCAAGCAGTATATGATGCACACAAGCGAAGATTTAATTACTACTACCTTTAGTGAAAGTGCAGTTAAGCTTGATGCTGCCGAAGACAATTTGGCATACACTTGTGTGAACAACAAAGCAAGAAAGATGCACTACAGAGTTGACAGTTATTCAGTTGATGTTTACAAAGTTGAATTTGTAGAGGCATAATTTAGTGTTCATATTGGGCTTAGGTCTGTGCCTTCAAACAGACCACTTTTAAATGATAGAATAAAAAATTAATAATAAAAGCCACCATCACAATAGGCGATACGAAATATAATTCCAAGTTTCCGAAAAGTGAGTGATGGCACTGAGTAGGGGGCTTGGTTTTTTAATGTTATGATTGAAGAAAAAGAAATATGGAAAGATATAGATGAATTTCACCAAGTAAGCAATATAGGAAGGGTAAGGAGTTTAGACAAATATACTGTTGATACTATAGGAAGGTTGCAATTTCATAAAGGTAAAGTAATGAAACAAAAAAAAGATAAAGATGGGTATTTGATTGTACCTTTAGGAAAAACAACTTTTAGAGTACATAGGCTTGTAGCTGAAGCATTCATACCTAACCCACATAATTTGCCTTATGTAAACCATAAAGACGAAAACCCATCAAATAATTTTGTATATGTAAATACTGACGGAACGGTTGACATCGAAAAGTCAAACCTTGAATGGTGTGATGCCAAATATAATGCTAATTACGGAACTAAAATAGAAAGAAGTAAAATGCATACAGATTGGAAAGCTGCTGCTAAAAAAAGAAAAAAAACAATATTACAATTTGATATAGATGGTAATTACATTAGAGAGTTTGAATCAATAAAAGAAGCTTCAGAATTGCTATGTATAGATGCTTCGTCAATAACGCACCATTTAAAAGGAACAAGACATAAAAAGCAAGCTGGCGGTTTTATTTGGAAATATAAGAATAATTAAAAATAAAATGAAAGAATAAGAAATAAAAGAAAATTTAAATAAATAGGATATGTGTAATAGTTATAACGTAAGAAAATTAAAGGCTTCAGAAATTGAAATAAAGCCTTGTCAAGTGGCAAAAGATAAGAGTTGGGTACAAGTTCTTTTGTACAAAACAAGCCGTGTGGATATGCAAGTGCTTACTGAAATGTATGGCTTAAAATGGAAAAGTAATTATCAAATGGTTGGTGATAGTTTGTTTTGTACCATCAGTATTTATGATGAGGAGATGAAAGAATGGATTAGCCGTACCGACTGTGGTGAAAAAGATGCTGGTATCAGCGAAGAGAAATCTTATGCAACATCAGCATTCAAGAGAGCAGCAACACAATTTGGAATTGGGATAGAGTTATACACTACTCCAAGAATCAAATTCAATACGCCAGACAGCTATTATTATAATGAGAAGTTGACTATGACATTTACGGTTAAATCCATAGAATGGGATGGCGATAAGTTGGTTGACCTTGTTATTATAGATAGGTATGGCAAAGAAGTTTATAGCTTCAAGAATGGTAATGAACAGCCAGCCGAAAGCAAACCAGCTGATAATGCAACAATTCTTAAAGAGTTTTGCAGTGGCAAAAAAGGCACTGTTGACACCGAAACATTAAAAGAGTTTTACAACTACTGGAATGGCAGAATTGCAAAAGATGACTTTAAGGGTACGATAAACCCAGAAAGCCTTTGGAAAAAACATATAGCAAGGAAGGCAGCATAATGGCAAAATATAAGTTTGAATACACAATACAATCAACAGTTGGTGGAACTGTTGTGATAGAAGCTGAAGATGAGTATGAGGCTTGCGAAAAGTTTGAACTGATGAAGGATGAACTTATATGTGAGAATGCTGAAGATGTTCAGTACACAGGTAATTTTAGGGTTTGTGATGACCCTTATTATGAAAAAATTGATGAATAATGGAAGAGAGTTGGAGACCAGTTAAAGACTACGAGGGACTTTATGAAGTCTCCAATTTGTCCAATATAAGAAGTATGGATAGAATAGTTGATTGTAGGAACAATTACGATGTCAGAAGCACAAGGGTAATGAAAGGCAGAGTTCTAAAACCGTTGCTTAAACATTCCAAAGACAAAGCCAAATACTATTATGTTACGTTATGCGACAAAGACCATATCAAGAAACGTTACAAGTGGCATACAGTGGTGGCAAAGTCATTTCCAGAGTTATGTGGGGTGTGGCATGAGGGATGTGAAGTACACCATAAAGATTTCAATGCAAGCAACAATTTACCGCAAAATCTTATATGTTTTACCAAATTGGAGCATATTCTAGTCCATAAGTTACTGAATAATTTGAAGAAACAATAATTTTTTTAATTTGTAACTGATTAATTATTAATGCAATATGACAAAATGTCACATTTTTTTCAAAAAAAATGACAAAATGTCAGTTTTTGGCACGATTTTTGATGGAGATGTAATGTACTAAAATTTTAAATATATGAAAGAAAATAATAAGAATGGCCAGAGCGCAGAGGCTAAAAACAGCGCAGCAGAGAATGTAACAAAGGTGCTGATGGGTGAGATTGATGCTCCAGTTAAGTACATTCTTCATTACCAAGAAATTATCTGGGACAGAACTAAACGTGAGAATATTACTGTAAGCAAGATGGACTTGTGTTATAGTCCATACGACAAAGACCAAATGGAAGCAGATTTAGACCGCTACTTTTGCATGTGGAACAATTTAACGGATGAAAATAACACCTACTGTTTCGGCTATGAGCGTAATGCTGACGAAGAAATTAGCAGTGTAGCATTGCTTACCGATATGGGTAACAATAGAGTGTTAAAACGTTTAATTGAGAAAGAGGAAATAGAATAACTCGAAAATTTATTTATCTGTCATAGTAATAATACTTGGGGGCTGGTGTAACAGCCAGCTCCTTTTTCTTAAACATTAAAATTATAGTTATGGAAAACACTTATGGTTCAGTTATCTTTGATGGAATGACCAAAGAGGAATCACTGAAAATGGTTGAAAACAACAAATCTTTATTTGCAAAATTAGCTGGAAAAATTCTGGTTTTGGCACAAGAACAAGTCAAAGAGCTTAACCCAAAAGCAGCTCCAGTTGAAGTATTGATTGGTGCTTGGAAAAAGTTATATTCCAATGCCATATCAAAAGGCAATAAAGAGGATGCTAAAATATTAAAGAGTGCTGCAAAGAAAGATTACTATAGTGCAATCAAGAAAGAGCCGTCAGCATCACTTGAAAAGTTATTTGACACAGTTTGGAAAACCATTAAAGTAAAATAAAATAACCGTTAATACCATGAAAAAAATTATTACATTAGTAGTCATTATGTTGGCAATGGTCAGCATTGCACAGTCACAGAGTGTTATTGACAAAAAAGCACAAGATGTTTTTGACAATGCTTTTAACGATATAAAGGAATATTCTAACGATACGTTTGAAACAAAAAGCACGTATGCTGATAATACGATTTATTATTTAAATACCAATTTAATTTCAGATGAACAAAGCAAAGATGAAGCAACAGCCATTTTAACAATATGTGGATTTGTAATTGGATTTATTATAAGATTTGCCATATTCGGATTAGTTTGCCAGTATATGGCTTTAAAACAAGGTAGAAACGATATAGCTTGGAAATGGGCTGGCGGAATATTTGGTATTTGTCCAATGTTTATTTTGTATTGTCTTGGTGAAACAGAAGAGCAGCACCAACATAGAATAATTGAGGATGCAAAGTTGATGAAAAAATATAGTGTATAAAAAATAATTGTTGTATGTGAAAAAAATTGTTATATCTTTGCAGCGTAATTAGTGGCCTATATGGGTGCTTGTTGGTTTAAAATGCTTCTATAAGTTGGATAAAATGTCCTAGGTTCAAGTCCTAGTGGGAGCACAAAAAAAGCCAAAACAACGTAAAATAAGCACTTATGACGGTAAAATACACCAGATTAAGTGCTTATTTGTTATCCCAAATGTAGCCTAAAAAAAATAGGCTACAAAAATTAGGCTACAGCTATTGTAAAACATTTAAAAACAAACAGTTATGCCTAAAAACACATTCACAATCAGCTTCTATGCTAGAGACAGCAAAAAGGACAAAAACGGACTAGTCCATGTAGAAATGTCTATCAACGTAAACCAGAAAAGACTTTTCATCAACCTACCATTTACAGTAGAGCCAGAGAAATTCAACAGCAAACGCAGACCAAAAGAGTATGATGATTATTTGAGTTTAATGCGTACAAGAATAAACCAGATAATGGTGGATATGATTGACCATGAAGAGCCTATTACATCAGAACGTATAAGAGAATACGTTAGGACTGGAGGCTATAAATCATTCACTATGGATGATATGTTTAATGGTTATCTGGAAATATTGAGAAAAAGACTTTCACAAAAGGTATACAGAAGATATGAGTTGCTATATGAGCTGTTTAAAGAAAAAAACAACACATCATTAGAGGTAACTAAGTTGTCTGAAGCCATGGTGGAGAAATTCAGAGATACTTTACTTGAAAGATACGACAGCAGCACAGCAGTTGGCTATATGTCAAAGTTCAAAGCATTTATCAGATATGCCATAAACAACGGACATTTAAAGACCAATCCAGCAGCCTATGTTAAGGTCAAAAAAGAGAAAAAAGCCATAGACTTTCTTACTGAGGAAGAGTTAAAGAAACTCCAAGATACCCAGTTGGATAATCAGTCACTTCAGAACGTACTGGACTTGTTCTTATTTGAGGCTTCAAGTGGAATTAGTTACGCTGATATGCAGTTATTGAAAAAAGATGATATAAAGGAAAGCAACGGCATATATTATGTTTCCAAGCAGAGACAAAAGACTGGTACAGATTTTACAGCGGTTATATTACCTTTTGGAGTTGATATATTGAAAAAGTATGATTATAATTTGAGAATGATAAGTAACCAGAAGATTAACACTTATCTGAAGGTTATTGGAAATATAGTAGGTATAAAGAAGTCACTACATTCACATCTTGCCAGACACAGCTATTTAACCTATTTGTTAAATAAAGGTGTTTCCATGGAAGTATGTTCTAAAGCAGCTGGACATTCAAGCGTAAAGATAACACAGCAGTTTTACGCCAGCCTACACAAAGATACAGTTATCAATGAGATTGCAAAGATACTGTAGATTCTTTTTCATTTTTATTTTAAGTTTTTATTCTATTCAGCCTTGACTGTTAAACAGTTAGGGCTTTTTTGTTTACTTTTATTATTTTTTTGTTATATTATACTATATATAGAAAACTATATATGCAAGATTTATTTGAACAAGCGGAAGTAATAGGCAGAACCATAGTTGAAAAGTTTATAAGCGGACATTGCATCAATTATGAGTTCACCATAGACAAATTCAATCACATTGATTTATTTGTCACTGGCTACACCAAAACAGCCAGCATAGAAATAAAAAACAGACAAACTTACACAAGCACACAGATTGAGAATTACGGTGGTCAATACATTTGGGAAGAGAAATACAAAGCATTGACAGCCACAACCATAAGCGGTTATCAGCCTTATTTCCTAGCGATATATAAGGATGCGATATATTTATGGGATATAATGAATATACCCATGGATTTCAAACCCAAAAAATTACCAAAAGCAACCATGGAAGACAGAGGCGATGCCGATTACAAAATAAGCTACTTGCACTTAAAAGACGGCATAAGATATGAGCGCAAATGATATAATCGGATATATAGCGGAACATAATGTGTTACGAGGCATAATTAAGAACATAGCAAAGAACAGCAATGATGAAGATTTGATAGACCTTGAACAAGATATATATATGACATTGTTGTTAAAATCACCAGAAACCATAGAAGAATTATATGACAAACAGCAGTTGAAGTATTATTTGACAAGGCTGGTAATAAACAACATAAATTCAAAAACTTCAAGGTGGTATTATCAATACAAAAAGAATAAGACAAAACAAATATCCATGGATGACTACCAAAAACAAACCAGAGAAACAGAAGATTAACATAAAACCCACAGAACTAAGAAACATAATGAGTGAGTATATCCCAGACCAGTTAAACGACAGCGAGGAACTTTATAACATCAAACAAGCCATAAAAGCATTACCAAAATCAGACCAAATCATATTCATTCTCTACACCGAACTGGAATCAGAAAAGAAAGTGTCCGATTTGTTAGGTGTAAGCAGAAGTCCGATACATAAGCTATTGTCATCAATAAAGAAAGAAATAAAACTAAAGATAAATGATATTGATTAACTTACTATTGATACAGCTAATAATTGTTTATATACTAGATTTGTCTGGTGTTGTAAACGATGGAATACAGCCGTTTTTTATCAAACATTTCAAGCATAAAATGAGGTCAAAACCTTTTTTGTGTTCACGTTGCCAGACATTCTGGATTGGATTAACATATATAATAATCGTACACCAGTTTACACTCCCATATATAGCCTATGTATGTCTATTGTCATTTTTGACACCAGTTGCACAAGGTATGTTATGGGGTATTTATGATGCGTTGGTACGTTTCTTTCAATAATATTATATTTCAAATAAAAAAAACCATGAGATTAACAACAGAAGATTTTAACAGCATAAAAGAATACGAACAATATTTTTCACATGCAATAAACGAAGGCTATTTCAGAATCATCAACAGAGGCTTATTGAAAGTTTATGCGGAAATCTATAAAAGAGTATTCAACAAAGATTCAAAGATATTGAACGGATGCAGCCTTTGTGTACTAAACAACATAAAGGAACTTGCAGCGGTCTATTTCCAAGACAAAAAAGAATTGGAAACCACAGCCAAAGCCAAAACAGCTGAAAAACAAGCAGTTGCAGAAGCCCCAGCCAAACAAACACCAAAAACGGCAAAGAAAAAGCCGACAACCAAAAATAAGAAAAAATAATCCATGTAAATTATGGCAAACAATAAACCAAGAACACAAAAAGACATAAACGAAGATATAAAAAAGAATCCAGAACTATATTACGATTATGCCAGTATGTCAGAAGAAGATGTGGATAAAATAATTATCCCAGTAATAGAAGCTTGTAAAGCAAGAAACCAAAAAAACGGCAGAGTACGCTGGACAGAACCTTTATTGGCACTTCGTAATAGTGTCTTATTTGATTTGATGTACAAACAAGGATTGTCAAAAGCACAAACAGTCGAAGTCCTACAAGCCAGATGGCAAATCGGTATGCAGAAGTGCTATGACTATATCAACGCAGCCAATGATGCACTTGAACAGAATTACCAAGATGATATTGAGAGAGTGAGAAAAAAACAACTTGAAAAACTCCAAAGAGTGTATAACGATGCCTTGAAAAAGAACAAACACAAAGAAGCAATCCAAGCACTAGACCAGATGAATAAGTTGAAAGGTTTGTACGAGGAAAAAGCCACAATACAAATCCAAGACATAACTTTTGATTTCGACTAATGAAATGCCATGGAATAAAACCATTCAGCTACCAGAAAGCTGTAATTGATGAAATAAAAGACGCTAAAGGGACTGGAAAAATTGTTGTGGTGAAATCCAGAAGACAATTGGGAAAAAGTACCTTGATAGCCAATTTGTTGTTGTATTATGCCATCAATTATGCTGGAACAAGGAACTATTGTCTTAGTCCGACCTTGAAACAAGGTAAGAAATTGTATAAGACAATTACCAAAGCATTGAACAAAGCCAAAATTGTCAAATCAGCGAATGGTTCAGATTTGACTATAGTTTTGAAGAATGAATCTGAGATTTTGTTTAAGTCAGCAGAGCAGAAAGAGAATTTGCGTGGCGAGACTTGTACTGGATTGCTTGCAATTGATGAAATGGCTTATATTCCAGATGATATTTATGACATTGTTAAACCATGGACAGATTTCCACCATGCAGTTACATTGATGTCATCAACTCCGTTCATTAAGGAAGGTTATTTCTGGACTTATTACAATTATGGTCTTGAACATTCACACAATACAGTTTCAATTGATTGGGCTGATGAACAGTTTAAAGAAGATTTGGACAAGATACTATCACCAGAGACTTTGGCGGAATATGAAACGATGATACCGAAAAAAGCCTTTTTAACCGAGTATAAGGGACAATTCATTGATGGTGGTGGTCTTGTATTCGATTACTTCAAAGAAGCCCAGAAAGAGGCTAAAATTAATTCAAATGACAAATTATATGTTGGTATAGACTGGAGTAATCAAGCTTCAAAGGATTTCACTGTTGTTTCAATGTTGAACCAGAAATGCGAACAAGTGAAATTAAGTTACTGGAATGATTTAACACCGTTGAAACAGATTGATAAAGTCTATAATGAACTAGAACCCTACCTTGACAAAATCGCTGCAATCGTTTGTGAGGTTAATAGTTTGGGAACACCATACACAGATTTGTTAAAGGAAAGGCTACAAGATAGACACAAAAACAAGGTCAAAGAATTTGTCACATCAAACACCAGCAAAAATGATTTGGTCGGTAAGATGCAAGTGGCACTTGAACAGCAAACCATATCATTACTACCAGACAAGAAACAAGAAAGGGAGTTCAGTTATTATGCTTGTGAATTTAACCCACAGACAAAGAACATCACATATAATGCACCATCTGGCTTACATGATGATACTGTAATGGGTACAATGTTTGCTTTATATGGTTTCAATGAGTTTAAGACCAGTGGTGTTTATGCTGTTGGTGGTGCAAGGATGACAAAAAGAAGATAATAATTTAAATTAAAATTAACAATATGATTGATTCATACGATAAACTAACTTTAGGGATATACAGAGAATTATTAGCCATAGAAAAGACTGAAGATGATGTCAGCTATGGTATTAAGATATTATCTGCATTGTCAGATTACAGTGAAGATGAGTTGATGGATATGCCAATGGATGAGTTTCAAAGCCTTATGGCAAAAACCAGTTTCTTAAATACACCTATGCAAAAGTTGGACTGGAAACACCTTGGAAAGACCATAACCATCAACGGAAAGAAATACAACATCATCAAAGATGCAAGGAAAATGACAGCTGGACAATACATTGATTATAAGTCATATATGAAAGATGCTGATAAGTTTATTGAGATGTTGCCTTATATATTGACAGTGTTTATCATTCCAGAGGGTTGTAAATACAATGACGGCTACGATATTGAAGATTTGGCAAAAGAGCTTAATGATAATTTGGATTTGAAAACAGCATTGTCAATAACGGATTTTTTTCAACATCAGTCCAAGCTTTCGATGCTAACTTCGCTTCGTTATTTGAAATGGATGATGAAGAGGATGATGAAGACGGAGAAGAATTTGGAAGTGAGGGCAGAGATGGAGAACGCAATGAATCAGATGGCATTATTAGAAAATTTAATAAAGAATGGGGATGGATACACTCAGCAATGAAAGTAAGAGAGTGTACTGGGTTATCAATTGACAAGGTTTATGAACTTAGTGCTATTGAGTTTTTAAATTATTTGTTATATATCAGAAGCTGGGCTAATGTCCAGTATGTGATGAATAAAGAAGCCGAAAGAAAAGCAAAAAGAAGATGATAGAGTTTAAGCATTTACAACATGCCATGGCTGAATATGCTAGAGCCATAGAAGACAGATACAAAACCAATTTGGCTAACAGCGGTAGAAGAGCCAGTGGCGATTTGATTTCATCAGTCAACACCAAAGTCATTGTCAATGATAATGAATATTCAATTGAATTACAATTAGCCGACTACTGGAAATATGTTGAGAATGGTAGAGGTGCTGGGAAGTTTCCACCAGTTGACAAGATATTGGAGTGGATAAAGGTTAAGCCCATACTACCACATCCAGACAAGAATGGAAAATTGCCGACAGAAAAACAGCTTGCATATCTTATTGGTAGAAAGATTGCCAATGAGGGATTTGAGGGAACAAACGACCTTGAACATACATTGAATGAGGTTGACTATGAACAGATAATAGCAGAAGCCTTTAACATGGATGTTATGGATTATATAAATGAGATATTGTTAATATTGCAGTAATGAACAGATTTGTTGAAAGTGCTTCAATGTTGAAGTTTGGAGAAAAGGCTGATTTAATGCTTATCAAAGCAGCCCATATATGGGACATAAACGACTTCAAGGATGATACTGTAAAACTGACAGAGGAAAGAGCCATAGAGTTAGGCGTTGAAGATTTTGCCGATTATTACACATTAGTCCCCTACGAACTAGAACCATAATTGATTATCAATAAATTACAATAATAAGGCTACAAATAAGAATAAAATTAGAATTATGAAATACAGTGTATTGACTTATAACATTGCTGGTTATGAGATAATCCATGAGATACCAGAACAATGTTTAAATCCAGAGATAGAATTTATTTACGTTACAGATGACCACAGTATAACTTCAAGTACATGGACTGTTGTTTATGCTGATGATTTGACTGGCACAACATTTGACAAGTGTTATCAAATCAGATTTAATCCGTTTAAATATGTAAACACAGATGTAGTGATGCGTATTGATGGTTCAATGGCCATCAACAAAGATGTTATGCCGTTGTTTGAGGCGTTTGAGAAAAGTGGATGTGATGCTGCTATGATGTTGCATCCGACCAGAAACAAGATGGTTGAAGAATATACTGCATGGGTGCGGATGCGTAATTATCCAGTGGAACAAGCTAACAAGTGTTTGAGTTTCATGGCATCAAATGGTTATGATGTGGAAAATCACAAGGGATTGTTCCAGTACAATTTTGCAATACAGAGGAACAATGACATTAACAACAGATTGAACGCAGAGACTTATGAGGTATTGACAAGGTTGGCAACGCCACCAGACACAGCGGAGAGATTAGACCAAACATTGGGAACGTTTGTCATCAACACTCATTATCCAGATATGAAGATAATGCCGATTGGACAGTACATTTGTTTCAATCATTATTTCAATTGGTGTTTACATGGTTCTGATAGGGTTATGGTTTATGACAGCAGATATGATTGTACGCCATACATCAACAATAAGCAAGTTACGGTCTGGTACATTTAATAATTCCAATTATATTTTAAAATAAAAAAGACTATGAATTTAAGTACATGGATGGATTATAATTATATAGCCACTGGATTAACGGAATTGACATATTCCATATATGAAGGTCACACTGAAAACTATACATGGGTTAATGATAAGTTGATATATACTGGAAAGGCTGTTGCCAGACCAGATGAAGGTTTTATCAGTATCAACATCAGTCCTATTGTACAGAATTATTTGAACAGTGAGTTACCAGATGTGGCTTTCAATTACGATGATTTCAACACTGGCACAATGAATATGCCTAATTCAATCAAACGATTTGCCTTGTATGATTCAAAGGGAAACATGTTGGATACATATAAGTACATCAATTGCTGGGATTATGAAACGTATTTTGAAACATTTGAAACTGACAACAGTTATTCTTTGTCAGTTCCAGCAAACAACCACAGTGTTTATGGGATGTACAATTTCAGTACATCATATTATAAGACCAATGGTGGTGAGGTAAAGACAACAATAGAGGCTGGCACAAGACAAGATTTGCCGAACACTGGTGATACAAGTTCAATCAGTTTGGCTGGTTGTGCAGCTGGGGCTTTGTATTACAGCAACGCTAAAGGTGGATGGGACAGTTTTTTGATTGAAGGCAACGTTAAGAAATCTGATGCTTTTGAGAAATACACTATCAATAACAAATGGCATACCAATACGCTTGAAAGCGGTACTAGGACATTGGTTAATACCGTAACTGAAAGCTGGGTATTGATGACACATTTGTTGACTGACAGAGAAATGAAAATCATTGCTGCTAACTTGTTCGGTAGCAACAATATATATTTCCATGACCTTGTTAGTGACAAGATATATCCAGTGAAGATAACCGACACCAAAGTTGAGTACAAGACAAGGAAAACCAACAAAAACAAAGTGTATTATGCTACAATAAACATTGAATCAACACAACCAAAACAACGTATATAAGTTATGAAAGATATTAGACTTTATTTAGGTGGTGAACAAGTTGAATGGTCAAAAGTGCCAGACATATTGCTTACTTACCAAAGAACGGATTATAACAACCCTACTGTAACCAAAAACATGTATTCAAAGACAGTTACGATAGAGGGAACACAGAACAACAATAATTTGTTTGACCATATATGGAAGTTGGACAGAATACAAGACAGTGTTTTGTTCAATCCGAGCCAGAGGGTTGAGTTTGAACTATACAATGATGATGATATTGTTGAGAAAGGCTATGCAAAGCTTGATTCCGTTAAACGTAATGGCTACAAATTAGAATACAACATTACATTGTTTGGCGGTTTGGGAAGTTTCTTTTATTCATTGGCTTATAATGCTGACACCGATAAGGAAAAGACATTGGCTGATTTGAACTTCAGAGGTTCTGCAAACCCAGATGATGAATTTGATTTTGAGATTAACAAAGAAAGTGTCAAGGATGCTTGGGATAGATTGGGGATGAACCCTAACACACCAGTCACTGGCAGCACCACTGGAAGCACACAAAGAGGCGGTATAGACAAAAAATGGGATTACATCAATTTCATTCCTTGCTACAATGGTTATCCAGAGGATTTTGACAGTGATAAGGTTCTTATCAATACAGCTGAATTGAATGGGTTAAGAGTAAGATACACCGATGGCAACAATGTTGTCAACGCAGCTTTTCCAAGTACAATTACCGATGGTGATAAGATATACAGCCCAAAGAACGGCTATGTTTACGCTTCAATGACAAGACAATGTGACGAATGGGAAATGAGGGATTTAAGAAGCTATCTTCAAAGACCAGCATTTTCAATTAAAGGCTTTTTTGAGGCGATTTCCGACCCTATCAATAATGGTGGGTACAATGTATCACTTGACCCAACATTTTTCAATAGAAGCAATCCATACTACAATAAAGCATGGGTTACATTGCCAATGTTAAATCCAGAGGGAATGGCTGAAGATGATATTATTGATTGGGACTGGTACAAAGGCGATTCATACAGTGCCAGAACAGATGAAGGAAAGAAATTACTTCATAAGGCTAAAATATTAAGTGTCAACACCATAGATGGTACACCAAATACTTATTCCATGGATATTGAGTTACATACGACAATGACTGGATGGACTGGGGACACTTTATATATGAGTACTTATTATCAATATACCGAAACATTACAAACTGGTATTCAAGTATTGCATGAGAATTATTTGTTAAATGGTTTGGTGATGCAGTTGTATGGATATGCCAATGGCAGTGGTAATTGGTACGACCAAAGCGGTAGGTGTGGTTCAAACGTTATTGTATTGACATCAACGGTTGGAAATACAAGGATGAACAGAAGCATGGCTGAAGGTGCTACTATTCCATATAAACAAGCTGATATTGTTTTCAATTTCGGATATTGGAAAAGGACTACTGGTGATGATTTTGTATGGCACAATGAAACCAATGATACTGATGTGATACATATTACCATGGATACGAATTTGATGAGTGAGATACCTAATATAGCGTTGTCAATGTCATCAATTGAGGTTTTAAAACCGTCTAATGGTACGTGGTGGTATCAGAAGAATTATAATGGATGTACGTTTGAACAGAACGCATATTTTTCTAATCCGTTTTCTGGTGGTGGTAATCCGCCAGTACACAGATATTATTACTATGAAAGACCAGTCAAATTGGATGGTAAGATTATATACAGAAATTATGGAAATATGAGGTCTTACAAGCCAGTTAAGAAAAGAGATTTGTTTGGTGGTTTGGAAGGCACACCTTGTGACTGGTTGTTAAGTTATTGTAAGTTATTCGGTTTGTTTATTGAGAAAGACAAATTGAGTGATACAATATACATCAAATTGAGAAACAACTGGTATCAAGATGAGACTGTTGATTTGGATAAGTTGATAGACAGAAGCAAAGCCATAGACATAACGCCATTAACGTTTGAAAGTAAGTGGTACAATTTCAATTATGGTGAAGCTGAAGGTAAGTTTTTGGACAGATACAAAAACACATATTCACAAGATTTCGGCAAACAGATAATTGACACCAACTATAACTTTGATGCTGATGAGATTGATTTGATTGAAGATACAAGTTTTAGAAACGGATTGACAGCGTTGGAAAAGTCAAATTATTTCAACACCAAAACCGATATGAACGATAACCAGATAATGCAATGTCTATTCAACTGGTGTACAGCAAAATATTACAATGACCAAGACAGCTTGGAAACATATATCTGTTTGCCACAGCAATACAATGAAGAGTATTTGAATGAGAATATGCCGTTGCAGTGGTATGATGTTATCCCAAAATTGCAGATGAAAAACCAAGAAGGTTCACCTACTGACGGTGATGGTGTATTGGTGTTTTTCAATGGTATCAAGAATACTGGAAATGCCGATTACTGGATTAGTGATGATGTTGACGAGATGTTTATGGAAAGTGAAAACCCTTGCTGGCTACAGACTAAAGGTGAATGGAATTTAATGAACACCGAACAGATAGCCTTGCATGTATTTTCATTACCAGAGTTCAACAGATATATAATCCATAACAGCTTGAATGTGAATAACTTAATTACAGCTACATGGGATTTCGGACATACAAAGGAATTGTATGTGCCATATTACAGATATGATGCGGACAAGACACCTACCATTTATGACAATTTCTGGAAATCATATATTCAAGATTTGTTCAGTGTCAACACAAGGAAAGTTGATTGTTATGTGGCGTTGGATTCAAACAATGTCAATGACTTTATGAAACGTTTTTACTGGTGGGACAATTGTTTATGGGTATGTACGAAAGTACAAGACTTTGATATTGCTGTTGACAGAAGCACATTATGTAGTTTCACCAAGGTTAATAGCAAGAACGCATATTTGGAGACACCAACGTTTGATGATTATTTCTTGAATTTCTATAGGTCAGACGGCAATAAGAAAATACCAGCACAAGGCACTGATGAGGAAAGAAGCTTTTATATGACTTTGGACTCTTCAAGCAACTGGATTGTGTTTGAAACTGGATTGGGATTTGCGACAATAGACCCTAATTATCCATTTTCTGGAGCGTTTGGAACTGGATATGTCATTAAAGCCACATTTAGTTCAAACAAATCACCGAATGAAAGAACAGCAACGTTTTTGGCACAAAACGCTGATGGTTTGCAAGTGAGAATAACAATTAAGCAAGAAGGTTATGTAAGACCTAAGTATTTGACAGTAACACCAGCTGGAACAGTGTTGCCTAAAGTTGTGACAAACCCAGTAAACGCTGTTGTCAGTTCAAGTGCCAACTGGAGTTGTACAAATAATGAGTGGTCAGTTATATCACCAACTTCTGGTACATCTGGAGAAACGAATATCACTGTATCGGCTTTGACCAATGACGGCAATTTAAGAACAACGCAGATACCTTTTACAAACCTTGACGGTAAGAATTACACTTTCAGTATCAAGCAAAAAGGAGATGCTACAGTTACTTTAGAGCAGAATGAGATAGTGCCTAAAAAAGCAATGCCAGCAAGTGGCGGTAATGTGTTCTACAAACTTGTTAATGAGGTTGAATGTACGATAGAGCCTATGGGTAATACAGCTAATTTCTGTATTGCAAGCGGATTGGTAAGCTACAGCACAACAATACAGCCTTCAACTGGCAATGGTACAAATTTCTGGTTTCATTTCAATCCGAATACAACCCATGTATCAAGAAATGCTGGTTTCTATGCCTATTACATTTATGAAGGCGGTAGATATACGGTTTATCCAACAATAGTACCAATACCGATACCACAAGCTGCAAGCGGTAATAATATTGTTCATTTATCATCATCATCAGCCACAACAGCTACAACATTGGGTGCTAATTTGCCATGGGAAGCTTACACCAGTGCAATATGGATAACGATAAACACACCATCTGGAACATCAGCAAACCACAGTGTAAGCTATACAGTTCAAGCAAATGCTGGTTCACAGCGTACTGGATATATTTATATTTCATATACTGATGAGATGGGTTATACTTGTGAAGAGATTATTGAGGTTGTACAGAATGGACAGACAGCGTTAAGTGTTGAACCACAAGTAATTAACACCAGAGCCAGAGGCGGTGACTATATCTTGAACGTTGATTCACCAAGTGCTTATACGATAACCACAAGCAATAATTGGGTAAGTACAGAAAAGTTTAGGGATGGTGTTGTTTCGGTACATATAGAGCCTAATGATAGTTATGTCAGAACATCAAATATTGTTATAAGTGATGGTAATGACAGTGTTACAGTGGTTGTTAATCAGACAACGGATTACAGTGAAGATTATACATTGGATTTCGCACCAGAAGACATTGTTTTTGATGCTGAAGGCGGAGTTATTGAAATTAAGATTAGGTCAAATAGTCCATGGACTATAACTGAAAATAACAGAGAAGAAAACGAAGAATAATGATAAGTTTTTCAAGCACAAGCGGAGACAGTGGAGTTAGTGCTATAAGCATTACAGCCACTTCAAATTCAGATTTTAATTCAATTATAAAAGATTATACCTTAGCAAACAGCAGTGGCTATTCCTTACCGATAGCCATTGCCCAAAAAGGTAAGACAACAGAAGAGCCATATATTGTTTTAGATAAAAATTCATTGTCATTTCCAAGTAGTGGCGGTAGTAATACAATATCGGTAATGAGTAATAGGAACTGGAAATGGGATATGGATGAATGGATTGGACACAGCATTGATGGCGGTACAACTGGCAGCACATTAATAGGTTTGAGAGTTGCAGAAAACACTGGCAACACAAAGAATGGTACAATAACTGCATGGACTATTCCAGCTGATGTTTTAGAAGTCAGCGTTTCAGCTACCACAACAGTTTCACAAGCTGGCGATTATGTTGAAAAAGATATTAAGATAAGTCCAAGTGCCTTTACATTTGATTATGTGGCTACTGGCGGTACAATATCAATAACAGCCAATACCGAATGGAACATTTATAGTGATGCCAGATGGATAACATTAAGTGCAGCCAGCGGAAGCGGAAACACAGCCATAACATTTACCATAACAACCAATGAGCAGAGTAATAGCAGAAATGCCATAATATATGTTACCGATTTGAATGAAAGTATTGTAAGAAGCTGTAATTTAATACAGAATGGTGCTGTTGTCAGTGAGCCTTATTTGTCGGTAAGTCCTACTGGTGCAACAGTTGATATGACTGGTGGCACTGTTGCTATTTCAGTATCATCAAATACAACGTGGGAAATTGATATGGAAGATGCCAGAGTATGGTATAGTTTTGATAATTTGAACGGAAATGGTGATGGCACTGTTACAGTAACGGTTAATCCACAAACAGTTGAAGAGAGCAGAATAGCAACAATAACGTTTATTAGCTATAAGGACAACTTGAAAACAACTTTTGAATTGAGACAAACTCTTACCAATGAAGAGCCAGTTCAAGCAGAGGAAAGTGAATAATTATATTTAGTTTAAAAAGACAATATATATGGCTGATTTAGAAACTAAAAAAATATATACGATAGAGGTACAAGGTGTTGAACAAGTCAATGACCTTAAAAAGTCTATTGATGATTTAAACAACACCATGAAAGGCGCAGCAGACAGTATGTCAAGTGCCACTGAATCAACAAAAGCTTTTACCGATAATTTAAAGAATGCAAATGGTAGTGTAAAGAGTGTTAAAGACCTTAAAGCCGAAATAAGCGGTTTAAGGGATAAGCTTGTTACATTGGAAGCTGGTTCTGAAGACTATAAAGCAGCGGTTCAAAACCTTATTCAAGATGAAATGAAGTTGAAAGAGGTTATGCAAGCTGGCAAAGCTGAGGTAAATGCAGCAGCTGGCTCATATAACGCACTTCAAAGGGAAATGAGCGTATTAAGACAAGTCTGGAAAGAGACAACCGATGAAGCTACAAGAAATGAGATAGGAAAAAAGATAGCTGAGTTGAACACCCAATTAAAGGCTATGGATGCTTCAATTGGCAATTTCCAGAGAAATGTTGGTAATTATCCAAATTCAATGGGCGGTATGGTTAATTCTTTTAATAATTTGAAACAAGAATTGAGAGAAACCAAGATTGCCATGGAGCAGATGAACCCAGCTTCAGAAGAATATGCCAACGCTTTAAATAGAGCAGCCGAAATAACCCATGAATTATCTGAGCAGCAAGAATTAATCAGATATTCAACAGCAGATTTGGGTGACCAGTTAAGTAATATCAGAGGCATTGCAACAAATATGGCTGCTGGATTTACAGCCGTTAATGCTGCTATGGGCTTGTTCGGTAGTGAAAACAAAGAAGTTCAACAAGCTTTATTGAAAGTTCAACAGACAATGGCTTTGGTTCAAGGCTTGCAAGGCTTGGATGGTTTATGGAAAAGAACCAAAGGTTTAAGCAATGCAATGAAAGTTTGGATTAAGCAGACCAACACAGCCACTGTTGCTGTTAAAAAAGAAGCAACAGCAACAGCAGCTGATGCAGCAGCTAAAAAAGCAGAAGAAAAGGCTACAGAAGGTGCAGAAAAGGCACAATGGAAGTTAAACGCTGCAATAGCAGCAAACCCAATTGGAGCTATTTTAACTGGTATTATGGCATTGGTAACTGTTTTCCAATTATTGGGAGATAGTGGAGATGAAGCTGGAGATAAAATTGATAATGTCCACAGTAAAGCTGCTGCTGCAAAAGAAGACTATATCAAGATGATGGAAGCCATGTATGGTGCTACTTGGAAGTTCACAGAAGATGGTAAAAAAGCCATGGATGAATATTTCAATAACATTGATTTGGATGTTTCACTTACATACGATGAGTGGAAAGAAAAAGACAATGAAAGAGCGCAGTATATCAGAGAATATTATGAAAACCAGCATAAATTAGAAGTTAAGGCTAAAGAAGATGTAATAAAAGACAATGAGGCTAAAGCTGGTTCTGACTGGAAATATACTGAAGAAGGCAAAAAGGCTTATCAAGATAAGTTTGATACGATATTTAAGTTATATGCCAAAGATTCTGACGAATACAAGCAAGCTTTAAGAGACAAATGGTCTTATGATAGGGAATACACCAAAAAGCTTAAAGATGAAGCTGAAAAAAGAGTTAAAGACTCCGCAGCAGCAGCAAAAACTAATTTGGATAATTTCAAAAGGGAGTTTGATAAATATGTAGATGTTGATATTAAGTTTCAAGAATTGGCAAAGAAGTTGGAAGATGCTTGGGATAATGGTTTTGAAGAATATAAAAACTATCTTATAACCAAACTTGGTAAAACTGAAACTGAAGCAGCTGAAATTATGAATAACATGGCTGGAAAGATTGTGTCTAATTTTTGGAATGACATAATTACAACAGCAAAAACCGAATCTGACAACTATGCAAAGGTAGTTGATGAAAATCTTAGTGTTTTGTTGAGTACAATTGAAGCTGAATACAAGGACAAAAAAATTTCAGTAGGTTTGGAAATACCAGAAGATGAATTGAAACACATAGAGGATGTATATACGCAAACTAGCGAAGCATTAGAGCTTAAATTAGAGAATGTAAAAAATCTTATCTACACCATTGTTGAAGAGTTCGCTAAAACACAAAACATTGATTTGTCTAATTTAGTCGGTGATGAACTAGAGAACAAAATGGCAAATTTAATGGTTAAATTACGTGATATGTCTCCAGAGTTTGCAAACCTTATTAAGACATTCAATGATTTATCAACAGAAGCATCTGATTTGGAAATTGAAAGACTTGAAAATATATCAAATACTTATTCAAAAGCTTTAGATGCAGAAGCTGAGGAAATTGAAAACCTTTACAATAGAAAAGCGACACTTGAAGAGGCTGGAACTGAAAAAGAACAAGCTGAAATTGAAAAACGTAGAGAGTTGTGGGGTGGGCTTACAGATGCTTATACACAAGATACATTAAAAGCACACAGAGACAGAAAAGCAGCTATTACACAAGAATATGACGAGATGAAAGCCCATTATCAAGAAATGGCTGATTTGTACCAGAAATATATTGATGAAGGCAATTTAACAGCTGAAGAGGAAAAAACAGCTAAAGAAGAAATAGCTAAATATAAAACAGAAGTTGAAAAAACTGAACTTGAAAAGCAAAAAGCTCTTTTGGATGAAAGCAAAGAGTATATCAAGACATGGAAAGATGCTGCTAAATCTGCAATGTCAAGCATTGGAACGGCATTTGGCAATGTCACTGATTATTACTATAATATGTCCAATATGCACAAAGAGGAAATCAAAAAGCAATTGGAAGCTGGAGAAATCAGTGAAGAAGAAGCAAAGAAAAGAGAAGAGACAGCTAAAGAAGAATTTGAAAAAGCTAAAAAATTTCAAATAGCTGAAACCATCATTAACACTTTGTCATCAGCCATGGGTGCTTATCAATCATTAGCTTCAATTCCTTATGTCGGTCCAGTATTGGGTGCAGCAGCGGCAGCAGCGGCTTTAATGTTAGGTTATTCACAAGTTGAACAGATTAAAGCCACACAATACGAAAGTGCTACTGGCGGTAGTTCATTAAGCAGCGGTGGTTCAACCAATTTCCAATTACCTAACGTACAGAGTTTAGAGCCTAGCTATTATGAAAACACCACAAAGGAAAATAACACCGATATATTGAATAATGGCGGTGAAACAGAACCAGTCAGATGTTATGTAGTGGAGAGCGACATTACAGCTAGCCAAGAATTGGCAAATAAGCGCAATGATGAGACAACATTTTAATAATCAATAATTTACAAGGAAAAGGCGTACAAAAATACGCCTTTTTTATATATTATTATAAAACACAAAAAACATGGAATATAAAGGATTACCGATATTTAAAGCTACCATTGGCGAGGCTGATGGTATGGTAGTTTGTTCATTTGTTGAAGATGCAGCTGTTGAAAGTAATTTCCTTGCATTTGCTGAAGATAAGAAACCCATGGAATTTTCAATTGAAAATGAAGATAAACATATTGTAATTGGTGTTGCCATGAGAGCTAATTTTCCCATTTACCGTTACAATAAAGATATGGGTGAGTTTTACATTGTTTACACTCCAGAGGTCATTAGAGAAATGGTACAAAAGTTTTTCCGTAATGGATACCAAAACAACGTTGATTTAGACCATTCATTTAAGCTTGAAGATGGTGTTTACATTGAACAAGCGTTTATCAAAGACACAGCAAACGGAATAAGCCCAAAAGGGTTTGAGGAAATTGAAGATGGTAGTTTGTTTTTCCAGTACAAGGTTGAAAATGAAGAAATCTGGGCTGGAATAAAAGACGGCACATTTAAGGGCTTTTCAATTGCTGGCACGTTCCAGATTGAAGAAACATTTGAAAATCAAAATAATAATAACAATAAAAAAGAATATATGTCAAGAATTAACAAAATTAAAGAAATGCTCCGTAAGATTTTAGTGGAGTTCGGAACAGTATCTACAGACAAGGGCGTTATTGCTTTTGATGGTGATGAATTAGTTGAGGGAATGGCTGTAAGCGGTGTTGATGAAGAAGGTAACGAAGTATCTTTGGAAGATGGCGATTACAGAACAGAAGATGGCAAAATCATTGTTATTGCTGACGGCAAAGTCGTAGAAATCAAAGATGATGAAGCTGAAGTTGCAACAGACGAACCAGCAGCTGAAGAACCAGTTGAAAACGCTGAGGATGAACCAGCAGCTGAAGAGCCAGCAGAAGAACCAGCAGAGGAAACACCAACTGTTGAAGAGTTGCAAGCTCGTATTGCAGAACTTGAAGCTAGAATCGCTGAATTGGAAGCTGAAAACGCAGCTTTGACAGAGGAAAACAACAAACTTAAAGAAGAGCCAGCAGCACCATCAGCTGAAGAACAGTTTGCAGCTTTGGAAGAAAACGACAATACAGAAGTCGGAAAGATGCGTAAACGTGGCTACAAGATTTAAGCAAAAAAGACCAAAATACACAAGGGTTTATATATTTAGATAAAAACGATAAAAATAATTTTAAAAAATAAACAATAATATGGATTATACAGTAAGTGGATTGACTAATTATATTGAAGTCAACAAAGAAGTTATCTTGAGAGATGCTATTTTGGGTTCTGGTATCAAAGGTGAAACAATCCCTATGATGAGAAAACAGTTAGGCGTTAAGACAAGTGAAAGATTAAACTACTTAGAGGTTACACCAGTTCTTCAAGCTGTTAGCGGTTGCGGTTTCTCAGCACAAGGCTCAACAGTCTTTTCAGAAAGAGACATTACAACAGCACAAGCTAAATACAATGACGAATGGTGTTTAGAAAAGCTTTTAGGCAAATTTACTGAATACAAAGTAAGAGTTGGTGCTAACGACCAAGCAATGCCTTTTGAAGCTGAAATAGTTGACCAAGTTGTTAAAGGTATCAACAAAGAAGTTGAAAAACAAGTATGGCAAGGCGATACAGCAAACACTGGTAGAACAGACCTTATCAACGGTCTTATCACAATCGCTTTAGGTGCTGACAGTGCATCAACAATCACTGGTGAAACTTCAGTCGGTGCTACAGCATACGCAGCTATTAAACAAGCTTACATGGCAATTCCAGAAGAAATCGTTGATGAAGCAGTTATCTTTGTTTCTCCAGCTATTTTCAGAAGCTATGTACAAGATTTAGTAACAGCTAATTTATATCATTACGACCCAGCTTTCAGTGGTGAATTAACAGAAATGTTTATCCCTGGCACTGATGTTAAAGTACGCAAAACTTACGGTTTGACTGGTTCAAACTACATCTATGCTTCAGTTCCAGAAAACATGGTTTATGCAACTGACTTTGTAAACAACAAAGAAG
>Ga0310696_10001333_pt1 | contig 36019 bp, 72 predicted proteins | sample AusTroGonzalo_MG_4_FD_203885 | JGI IMG/M metagenome (GOLD analysis project Ga0310696, IMG submission 203885) | Bovine rumen microbial communities from tropical cattle in Woodstock, Queensland, Australia - Gonzalo_02 (v2) (version 2) | ecosystem: Host-associated > Mammals > Digestive system >... | reverse complement strand
GAGATGCTGAAACAGGATCTACTGGAAATGTAAACAGCGACGATGCAGCACCTACAACAGGACTTTACTATTTACAAAACGACCACGGTATTAGAGAATTGGCTATAAACAACTCTAAAACAGTTAATGCTGGTACTTTGGATAGTGGAGACTTTTTGGCTGTATTGGCTTTATTGGATCCATGATACCAAAGCATGTTACAAGACTTGTTAATTTTAATGCCAAGCTCTGTATACATGAAAACTTTGGCTTTAACAGAGGTAGTAACAATGGATAAATTTGGACCAAATGCAACTATTGCAAGTGGTATTTTGGCTAAGATATGGAACATTGACATTTTAGTTGCAAGAGACCGACCTTTGGCTGAGGCTGACGGTAAAGTAAGTGCTACTGCATCTAATAATACTAAATGATCTTTTGGAATTATTTATAAACCAGCAGTACAATACTGATTTGGACAACCATTGGAAATTGATGCCTTTAAAGTACCTGGAAAATGAGTTGACTTGGTAGCTACTATGGAATTTGGTTTTGCTATTGCAAACTGAGTAGCTGGACTTGGTACAACTGTTGCAGCAGGTATAAATGTAACTGTCTAATTGTACTATATAACTTTGCTAAGGGGGTACAATATGTACCCTCCTTGGTAAAGGCTTTACATATTATAAATAGTAAAAATGCTAAAAACTTTATTAAACATATCCGATACAGAGCAATTAGTTAGCACAGTAAATGGTAAAGAAATGGTAAAGCCTGGTGCTACTTTTGAAACAGAAAAAGCAGACGAGCTATTAAGAAATTACAAAAGCTTGTTTGAGTTAGTACCTGACGAGGAAAAAGAAAACGGACCAATAGAAAATACAGAAAATGAGGAGGAGGAAATAGTAAAAAAGCCAGTAAAAAAGAGTTTTAAAAATAAATAATGCTACTATGTATGTAACACTTGCAGAGTTTAAAGACTATATAGGTGTAAGCTGAGACCAAAGCGACAGCACCCTAACCACTTTATTAAAAAGTGCTGAGGAATTACTAAACAAATTATGTGGAGTAACTACTTTTGATCAAACAGAGGGTGAGGAATTAGTAGACCTTAGAAAAGTTTATACAAACTATTATGGCCTAAATATGTATTTAACAAATAAGCCAGTACAAAGCATATTACAGGTAGACGGTACAGACTACAATGGTGTACTTGGTACAGACTACATAATTGTACAGGATCGTAAAGTAATATTTAAAAATTTGAGTGTAAACGACAATTTTGGGTTTATGAGGATAAAATATAAACGAGGTTATAATAGAGCTGCTTTGGTTGGCGATGCAACAGTAGACCAGTTACCAAAGGATATAAAAACTATGGTAATGATGCTTGCAGGTGGTATGTGGCAGACAAAGGACTACCAAGGTGTAAGCCAATATAGGCTTGGCGACGAGAGTATAAGCTTTGGTACAATAAATAACCAAACACCTGAGGAGCAATACTTTAAATTTAAAACTTTATTGGATAAATATAAAAATTTTAATTTGCCTTGCTAAAAAATGAGCATGTTATTTAATAAAAAAGCACAATTATACACCTATACAAGGGATGCTAACCAGGTAAGTACTTATACAGCTGGTGCTATGTTTGCATGTGCAATACAGCCAGTAGGTACAAAGGACGGTTTTGAACAAGGCACAATGTACAATGTAAAAAAAATGTACACACAAAAAAGCCTAAGGGTTGGTGATAAATTAGTAATTGACGGTATAGACTACATAGTAAATAACATTGAGGACTGGCAAGGTACAAAAAGGAATTTTTACAAAGTAATTATACAAAAATCTAATGGCAGTTAGTATAAAGGCCGACGGCGATATAGAAAAAGTAAGACAGTTAAGCCAAAATATTGGTTTTTCCGTGGAATTATTACTACAAAAAATAAGCCAAAAGGTCCAAAACTATGCCAAAGAAAATGCACCAGTAGGAGAGTACAAAAACGGTAGGCAGTGAGGTACTTTAAAAAGGAGTATAAGCCATAATTGGGATAGTGTAAAACAAGGTATAGCCATAGTGGGTAGCCCTGTTGCATACTCCCGTAGGAGAGAGTACGAAAACAACCTACACCCACGGACAAAATACTACTTAAAAAGGTGATATACTGAGCATGTGCCTGAGTTTAAAGAAATAATAAAAAATGCTTTATCCGAAAAACTTAACTAATGACAGCGACCACATATAGTTTTAAAACAATAGGAGATACTATATACAATAAAATGTTGGAGATCAAAGACACCGACAAAAGAGTGGGTGCTGTTTATAATTACGATGTAAAAGTGGAGGGAGGTATAAGCCTACCTGCAATTATTATTACTCCTGGTAGTGGTAGTAGTGGTTACTTAGATACATGTAACTACACAAACCAGGTAAATTATGAGGTAAGGTTGGTGGACAGGATCCAGGATAATATAGCAACTGTGGAGGATAACCTAAGGGTAGTTGCCGACATGGTAATGGCTAAATTACAGGAGATAGGGACAATTACTTGGAGTAATAATAATTGATATACGGTTAAGTGTGAGTTTGACTATTTACGAGGTTTTACGGACACACAGGAGCCTTTAAGGGTTTTCCAAGTTACATGTAAATTTATAACTATAAATAAATAACCATGGCAAAAAAAAGATGTATAGACGGAGCATGCGAGGTAAACGAGGACAGCTCTATTATAGAAAAAAAAGAGACAGGGCAAAAAAGGTTTAGTTTTCCAAAGTTTGGTGTAAGTGTTTTGGCTAAAAGTTTGGAGGAGGCAGAGGAAAAAATAAAGGCCCTAACAGGTGGAGATTATGAAAACAAATCTATTTAGTTTATAATAAATTACAAAATGTCTAATGCTTATATTGGTAGGAGGTCTGCAATAGGACTTTGAAAAGAGGCAACGGCAGGTACAGCCGTTAGTGCTCAGGTATGGATCCCAAAAGAGGGAGGTGTATTAAACCCAAGTTTTGAGGAGGCTGTGGACAGCTCAGGTTACGGAGTTATTGACGAGGTATACGAAAGCTACACCACTAAAAATACATCGGCAATTACTTTAACAGGTATTGTAAGGGACGACTTTATAGGTTACCTATTATTAGGTGCTCTATGAAAATACACAAAATTATACTGTGTAACAGGTACACCAAGTGGTGGTACTCCTGCAAGGGGTGATACAGTAGCTAATGGAGGTGTGCTAAAAAAAATTATAGAAATAAACAGCACAAAGTATTACTTTTTTGATAAAGCCCAAACAGGTAGTATAACAAACGGTACTTGGACTATGACAGCAACAGCTGTAAGTGGTGTTAATGCTCACTTTTTTGAGAGGTTAAACAGTAACAACCACCCTACTTTTACTTTGTACGACGACGACCCAATAGCTGGTGCTAAGGCTCCATATTGTATGGTAAATAGCTTTGAGCTAACATGCGAGGTAGCAGACTATGTAAAGTTTAGTGCAGAGTTTATGGGTAAACAAATGCAAAGTGCAACAGGTAATAACCCAGCATATAGCGACGAGGCACCATTTTTGGCAAGCATGGCTGGTGTAAGCTTTGCTAATAATGAGACAGGGCTAAATAATGCAAGTACACAATGTATGCAAAATTTTAGGCTAACGATCAATAAAAACTTAACAGACATACAATGCTTTGGTAGTACAGATATAGACAGCCTACACAACCAACAATTTACAGTGGACGGAGATTTTGAGGCACTATATACAAGTACAACACTAAGGGACTATGTAATAAACAGCGACAAAAAGGCTCTAAGGTTTTTTGCAGAAAATACTAATGCAGATGCCTTGGCTACATGAATATACCCAGCAATTTATATTGACTGTATGAAAGTTGGGCTAAATGAGTGGACAAAAACAGATAGTAATAACGATATAGTAAAGCAAACAATGTGATTTACAGCACAGTACGATAATGCTACTAATGCAACTATTGAGGTATTGCTATTAAACAGCAACAGCACAGGTTACTAATGACCAATAAGCTGTGGAGCCTACCAACGGTGCTAAAAGACACGGCTTTATATAATGCAGTTTTGGGTGGTTTTAGGTTTTGCTCTTGTTTTCCTACTACCACCCTACTTAAAACAGGAGCTATTTAATTTATAAAAAACAAGGCAATGGAAATTACAATTAACGGTACAGCAAAAAATGTGGAATTTAAACCAATTTATACAAGGCTGGTAGATCGTGAATTTAACAACATTTTATTTGGTAACAGTAAAGCCAGCACCAAATCAAATGATGTTGAAATTGAACTAAAAAACATGCAACTGGCAAACGATTATTTAGTTATGGCAATGACCAACCTAACACAGGAGGACATAGACCAAATGGATACAAACAGCTACAACGAAATACTAAAAAAGGTTGGTGAGATCAAAAATGGGAGTAACTAACGACGAAATTATAACCCAATTTATAAGGACTTTGAGGACTGGGCATAATGTAAGTAAGGAGCACAGGGACTACATACTAATTAAAGAGCTATACCACTGTACACCAAGCGAGTTGGATAATCAAAACGAGCACATGCTACAATTACATTATACCATGCTAATGGAGGAGAGAAAATGGGAACACATAGAAAACGAAAGGGCAAAGCAAAGGCAAAAAAATTCACATAAATAATTATAAAAAATATGGCTGATACAAACTATGTAATAGATCTAATATTGGAGGCCAAAAACAATGCAACGGCCGAGCTTAATAAAATTGGTGGTAATATAGACCAACTAAAAGAAAAAAGTGTAAAGATGTCTGAGAGTACCAAAACAGCTTTAAAGGCTGTGGGTGCTGCTGCAACGGCTGTGGCTGGTGCTGTAATTGCTGTTGGTAAAAAAGCCGTAGACAGTGCAGTACAAATGGAGCCTATAAGGAATAGTTTTAAAAGGCTAAGCGACGATGCTGGTGTAAGTGCTGACGAAATGCTAAAAGCTATGCAAAAAGCCAGCAAAGGTACAGTATCCGATTTTGAGTTAATGAGTGCAGCAAACAAAGCATATACATTATGAGTTGTAAATAATACAGAGGACATGGCCATGTTAATGGAGTGAGCCAGGCTAAAAGGACAGGCCATGGGTAGAACTATGGAGGAGGCCTTGGACGACATTGTAACATGACTTGGTAGGTGATCTGTACAAATTTTGGATAACTTGGGTATTGTAGTAAAGCAGGAGGAGGCACAAGAAAGATATGCAGCAATGCTTGGTAAAACTACAAAAGAACTAACGGCACAGGAAAAAGCCGAGGCTTTACAGGTAGTAACATTGCAGGCTTTAAAGGAGGAAATGGAAAAAGTAGGAGAGGTACCATTGACTATGGCAGAGAGACAAGCCCAACTAAATGCAACTTGGGAAAATACAAAAACAGTACTTGGGGAGGCCTTAGTACCAGTATTGGAAAAATTACTGGACTTTGTGCAACCTTTACTGGAAAAGGTGGCCGATTTTATATCAAAAAATAGTGAGCAAGTAGCAAGTGTAATGAAATGGGTAGCTGGTATAGCTGCATTGGTAGCAGGTTTAAGTGGTTTGGCTTTGGCATTGCCAGCAATAACCACGGCAATAGGAATTTTAACAGGGCCAATAGGTTTAGTTATTGGTGCAATAGTAGCCCTTGCAGCTGCTTGGAAAAATAACCGAGGTGGAATACAGGAAAAAACACACGAGGTAATAGAATATATAAAGCCATATATACAGGAATTTATAGAGACAATTAAAAAATTTTGGGACGAACACGGTACACAAATATTGACTGCTGTATTTGCTTTTTGGGATCTAATAAAAACCATGATAGCAAATGCTGTGGATGTTATAGCAACGATTATTGAGGGGCTATTTACGGCACTTTGAGTAATTATGGATATATTTAAAGGAGACTGGGAGAGTGCATGGAATAAAATAAAAACTTTTGGTGAGAAAGTAGCAAAGACCATAGATACAATAATGACAAGGACCTTTGGGGATATGTGGCAAAACATAAAGGACTGATTTATGGAGGGTTATAATTGGATCGTAGACAAAGTAAATGCCTTAGTAGATAAAATAAAACAAGCCGTGCAAAAATTAAAAGATGCTTGGAATAGTGCAAAGGAGTGGCTTGGGTTTAGTGGCTGAGACGGTACCAGGGCAAGCTGAGGGCCAGTATACCAAGGGCAAAGCTACTTGGTTTGAGAAAATGGGCCAGAGATGTTTGTACCAAGCCAAAATGGTAGAATTGTTAAAAATGAGGAATTGGACAGCATGGGTGGTGGTAACCCAATAACTGTAAATATAAATATGGGAGGTGTAGCCGTAAGCAACGAGGCAGACGAGCAAAGCCTGGCAAATACAATAGCTGAGACTATAACAAGGCAATTAGAGCTTTACAAAAAAGGTATTTATTAAACTAATATATAAAATATGCCTGATCTATGACACTTTAATAGTATATTGTTTAACGGTGGTAAAAAAGGTGCAACCTGAGCTGGTGCAGACGACATAGTATTTAATGGCTTTGGGTTGCAAAACCAAAACTTTGTAACCAGCGATATAAATTTTTGGAATATGCCAAAAATAAACCTGCTAACATACGACAACCCTAAAAACGACGGTGGTGGTGTTTTAGATAGGTTTTACAAGCAAAGGACTATAACACTGGCTGGTAGCATACTTGGTGCAGACAGCGAGGATATAGAAAACAAAATAGATGCTTTAAAAAAGGCACTGAGTGTTAAAACAGGTTACTTAGATTTTAAAGTTAATGGAGTTTACCGTAGGATATTATGTAGCCTAACAAATAGCGATATAATAAACAGGGCCCACTATGATGTGGACAAAGGTAAATTTAAACTAACTTTTACTGCTTTGGATCCATTTTGGAGCGAGAAAGTTTGGAGCAGTGCTTTATTTACAAGTGTAAATGCTGAAATAAACGAGGATATAAATAACGAGGGTAGCCAATACAGTAACCCTATTATAAATATACTGGTAAATAGTGCCAGCAGTGTTACACAGCTAAAAGTAAAAATTTGAGACAACCAAATAATAATAAATGAGACTATAAATACAGACGATATTGTGGAAATAGACACAATAAACAAGGTGGTAACTATAAACGATGCCAGCATAGATTTTGGTGGTAAATTTCCAAAATTAGAGGCTGGTGTAAATAATTTAAATGTAGTAAGTAATGGTACATATAATTACGACATAAGTGTTTTATTTAGTAAAAATTACTTGTAATGCCAACAGCCAGCGAGGTAATAATTACATGATCTATGCAAGTTGGGGCTACTCTAACAGTAACCTACCAATACACAGGCGACAACCCTGAGGGATCCACAGAGTACCAGTGGTATAGAAATGGGGAGGCTATTATTGGCGAGACAAGTAATACATACACCTTGCTAATAACAGACCAAACATGCGATATAGTTTGTGGAGTTTGCCCAATAGACGACCAAGGTAATGTTGGGGAGGTGGTTTATAGTGAGCCATTGGACATCCAATACTATGCAGTAACAGTAGAGCCAATAGAAAAACAATACATAGTAAAGCTATATAATGCTAACATGCAATTTGTAAAGGTTTTACCTGCTGGTTTAATTACTAACGATATAAGCTTTACAGAGAGCATAGATGCAGGCCAAGGGGAAATGAGCCTAAATGTAAACCTGCCAATAGACACAAATTACTTTAATGGTATAAGGTACTGTAAAGTGTATGTGAGCGACAATACAGGGGTAGATAATTTGCTAATATATAGTGGTTGGCTAAGTAAAGTTAGTAGGGTTTACAGCAACCAAAAAGAAAATATACAAGTAGTGTTTTTAAGCCTGTATAGTTTATTGCAGGAGGTAATAATTAGAAAAGACGGCCTGCAAAATGGGGATAGTGTGTTTACTAAAACATGAGATCCTGCAAATATACTAAAATTTATTATAGACTATTTTGTTAGTATATACCCAAACACATTGAGTTATACAGCCAGCAGTATAGATACATACGGTACAAGTATAACACTGGAATTTAACACAAATAATTGTGGGGATGCTATACAAAATTTGGTAAATGGTTTAAGCTATTACTTGTTTGTTTGAGCAGACGGAGTTGTACATTTTCACCCTACACCAGTAAGTGCTACACACTTGCTAACATACGAAAAAGATATAACAGCCCTAACAGTACCTGAGGACAAAGAAAAAGTGGCCAACACAGTACAAGTAACATACAATGATAATGGGACAAGTACACCAACCAGTATTGCCACGGATCCTACAAGTATAAGCTTATATGGAGTAAAAGAGGTGGTACTGTCAAGGGAGGATCTAACAAACCAAACAAGTGCAGAGTTATACAGGGACGAGTACTTAAACGAGCACAAAAACGAGGTACAAAATATACAGCTAACTGTTAGCTGTTTATACCCAATAGAAAATATGCACCCATGAGATACAGTAAAAATTAGAAATAACGACCTAAATATAGATAATGCACAAATATACAAAGTTACATACAAGTACGAGCAGGTACAGGTAACACTAAACTATTATACAAATATTGCTGAGCAAATATTTAAATCATAAATATAAAAAATGCAGTACACAAATTATGCTATGAAAAACAATGTATTTGGTACTTTAAGTGCTCCAATTAGTAGCCTTGCAACCACAATACAATTAAATACATGACAAGGGGCAAGGTTTACCACAGACATGCTGGCCACATTGGAAAGCATAGAGGGTAATAAAGTAACTAAAAGGGAAATAGTAAAAATAACCAATGTGAGTGGCGATACTTTAACTGTTATTAGAAAATTTGCACCATGTCCAAGCAATGACGACGCAAATACACAGGGGCAGGTTAGCTACTCATTTAGTGCTGACGATACAATAAGCGTTTATATTACTAAGGAACATTTTGACAAAATAGATGGTAGCATAAACGATCTATACGACAATGGTGTAAATAAATTAAGGACTGAGGTGGTAAGTGGTTTACAAATAAAGGTAAACCCAGGTAATGTATTGGTGGGTAATAGTTATTATGAGTTTGCAGGTGATACAATAACACTAACGGATAATGCAACAAACTATGTGGAAATAGACGAGGACGGAGACTTGGTAGCCAATACAAGTGCATGGGGAGACAAAAATACTAAAATAGCAAAGGTAACTACAAGTGGCTGAGCCGTAACAAGTATTGTGGATCGGAGGCTGGGAACAGTTGGAGGTGAAATATGAGGAGTAAATATACATGAACTAACAGAAAAAACAAACCTAAGTGCAGAGGACGAGCTTATAATAAGCGATAGTGAAAATATACGACAAAACAAAAAAATAACTGCAAAAAATATGTGAATATGTGTTGGAAATCTTTTAGCATGAGAGGATATACTAAAATGAGACTGTCTGTACATGCAAAACACACCAACAATAACAGATGTAATAAAAAATGACGCAATTTGATTTACAAGCAGTGTCCAAAAGATAGCAACAAAACTTATTTTAAATTGAGAGACTTTTGACCAAATAATATTATCATTATGAAAATTTGGAGATCCAAATAATAATTTAAACATAAGAATTGAGACAGATAACAATGGAGTACCAAGTGGAAATTTAATAAACGAAAATGCTTTTTGAGATGTAACGCCATTAACACTTACGACAATATTACAAAACATAACAATACAATTAAGTCAGCCAATTTCTTACTCATGACCATGCTGGCTTGTTTTGTGATTTTGAAGCTATGATGTAAATAATTACTATATTATTTGAGGTAAAACACCAGAGGATATGTTTACAACATTACAGTATAATTGAGCAAGTTGGAATACATGGGAGGACTATAACAAAAAATACGATGTCCAAAATTTAACAAATGAATTAGCTACAACGTTTGAGGCCTCGTCCGTTGCTTTTTCCTCAGACTGATTAAAAGTATATGCTGCATATAGTACCTCTTTAAAACAGTATAATCTGTCAACGCCTTGGGACGTATCAACAGCATGAGCAGCAGTTACACAAAAAAATTTTTCATATCAAACGAGGCCAGGAGTGTGTGTATCGTCAGACGGACATTATTTATTTATAATAGACCAACAGAGTACTAATTGTGGAGTTAATATTTTTTATATGGCGACAGCATGGGACTTAACAACAGCGACAGTAACAAGGGATACATCAATTAGTTACTCACAGGCTGCAAGGTGAGGTTTTATGCGTGAGGACGGGAAAAAACTATACACAAAAGCTCAATGAGGTACCATATACCAATGGGACCTGGCGACGCCTTGGGATATTTCCACAAAAACTAATCAAACATCACAAAGCTGATTTTCAGATTATAGCTTTTGCTTGTCATGAGATGGTAAAACTTTAATAGAGCCACACCAAACAAGTTTAAAGATCTATAATTTGTCAACAGCTTGGGACGTAACGACTGCAACACTAACTACAACTTTATCAAATTTTTTCTCAGCTAATACACAATCAAGGGGTTTGGCGTTTGCCAAAGATGGCACCTATATGTTTGACGCGTATAACTGATCATGACAATTTAGGAGGCGAGACTGTGGACAGATATTTGGAGAAAATATATCTATTTGTTACAATTCTATTTGAATTTCGCAAACTTTAATAGGTAAAGCGAGTGCGTCCACAATACATAAGGTACCAAAAGTGCCTATGCTTGCAATAAGAGATGTTACGTACTGAGATAAAGTTTATTATAACCTATTTATTGATCAAAGCCACACAAATTTAATAATATGACAAAAATATTATTTGTCTAATACGGCAGGCGAAATAAGCACAAATGCTGGTACAAATACTTTTGAGGTATGAATAGCAATAGAGCCAACAATATTAAAGCTAAAACAAACATATTAGCTAATTTAATAACTAACCACAAAAAATGAGCAAAACTAAAAAAAGAGCAATATACAAACTTATAAACCTATTATTTTGAGCGATCCTGGCAATAAGCCTTAGCTTAAACCTGCTACTGTGGAGTAATAACGAGGTAAGCTGCGAAAACATAGACAGCAGGCGAAAAGCCAACCTCCTCTACTCCATGGGACACAGACACTTAGACTGAGACAAAGACGGTATACCTTGCGAAAATTTACCCTATAACCAAAAGTAAGCATGGAGTGTTTAAGGTGTGGTAAAGAGAGTAAATGGGAGTATTGCAGGGAGTGCAAAGCCATAAGGCATAGGGCCTGTACCATGATAAGCCAAAATAAAACAAAACTAATAAAACTGCTGGACGGTGAGTGGTTGACACCTGAGGGCTTTAATAGGTTTATAAATTACACAAATAATATACTCAAATACGGTAAAATTTATATGGAGTACAAAGAGCAAAAAAGGGACAAAATTTTTAAGGGCATAGCCAATACGGTGTTTATAGCAAGTGGTGGTATATCGTTGTGGTGTATAATATCCCTGGTAATAATTAGGTTATAAAAATTGGTGTATAGCTGTTAACTATACACCTTTTTTGTTTAGTTTAAAATTGTTTTTATAACTTAATTATAATACCATGGAATTAACAAAAGAGATGTTTTTTAATGGCGACGAGTTGGACAGCCAAAAGGTTGTAACAATGATAAACCAGCACCCAAACTCAGGGGTAGACATTTTAGACTTTATTGGTGATGTTATGAGGGACGAGTTGGAGTTTAAGTACGAGGAAAAACGGCTTAAAGAAAAATACCACCATGATCTAAGGGAGCTGCACGAAAAATACGGCCATGATTTAGACGACTAACCAAAGCAAAAATGAATATTTTAAAGGTAATGAGTGGGCTTGGTTTAACGAGTGGTATAAAGGCAAAACTCCTAAAAATGGGAGTAAGTGAGCAGGACATGGCAGGTGTAGATTTTAACAACATGCAAAGCTTAAATGAGTTTGCCGAAAGGATCGTACCAAAGCTAATAAAAAGCCACCCTCAAATGGCACAGCAAATAAAGGAGAGTGGCTGGCTGGATAGCCAAAAACAGCAGGAGGTAAACACCGTAATAGATGCAATATAAAATACTATGGTGCCTTGCAAGGGTAAAAAAACCAACACCGAGTATTTTATATGCTTAAATAACTGCAATGGACACAAACACTACTACTTTTGGAGGTATGGGGACTTGGTTAATAATTTTGCTATTATTTTTGTTTATGTTTAATGGTAATGGGTTTGGTGGTTTTGGTGGTAATAATGCTATGGGTTGGTTACTTGGAAACCAAAACAGCAACAACAACCACGATAATACAGTAGACCTAATGAATAATAACACAATGTGGCAAAACCAGTTAATGGCCCAACAAAATTTAGCAAACCAAACTAATTTAATTAGTACTGGGTTTTGCTGAGTAAATCAAAACATAGAAAGGGCTATACAACAGGGACAGCAAAATACTTGTGCTATTATGCAAAATTGCACAGCTAATACTCAAAAAATCTTAGACATGATGTGTAACAACACAATTACACAACTAAGGACAGATTTAGCAGAGGCAAAAGTTATAGCTCAAAACAATGCACAAACTACTGAGCTATTGACAAAATTACAACCTGTGGCTATACCAAGCTACATTGTAAGTAGCCCATACACATCAATTTACCCACCTGCAACAACAGGTACTACCACAGCAAATGGGTAGTTAATTAAAGCCTACTGCTAACCATGCAGGGGCTTTTTTATTGTTTTAATTTTGTAAAAATGAGTTTGTGAGTATATTATAGTAAAGCAATTTATACCTTAATATGCAATATGGAATTACAGCAACGGCTATTACAACCACAAACACTTATAAGTATAGTGAGCTTTATATTTGGTTTGGGTGTAGTTTGGGCTACTCTAAACAGCAAAATAAACAACCTGGAAAAAAAAATACAGGAGGTGGACAACTTAGACCTAAACACAAAATTGGCACAAATACAAACAGATATTGAGTGGATCAAAGCCAAGCTTAACGAGAGGTAATTTATATTGTAAAATACAACTATGCAAATATTAGAGGGTAGCGACACACAGTTGACTTTTAATATAACTGAGACAAACAATGGTACTACTACAAATGTGGACCTAACCACATACGATAAAGTAACATTGTTTTTGCAGTTAACAAACGGTGTAATAGAAATAGACGGAACAGTAGACAACCAAGCTACAAACCAAGTAACTTTTGATATATTGAGCGAGCAAACGGCTAATAATTGTGGTGCTGCTTTGGCTGATATACGAGGGCTAAAAGGTGCAAGCAAAATTAGATTTAACGAAAATACTATACAAGGTGCAGTTTTACATAGTATTAAAGTACCAACATGAGCAACTGAATAAATGCAACATTGGTACAGGGTAAAACCTACCAAGCAAATATAGACCAAACAAAATACAACGTAGTGGCAAGCCCTTTGGTAAAAAGACAGGCACTTTATAGCATAAAATATAGGCCTGCATGATCCCAAGAGTGGATACTACTTAGGGGTTGGTGGTACGATAACGGTATTTGGACAGCCGATGGTATTTTTATAAATTGATCAAAATAAACATGGTACAAATAGAATATGGGGACAGCTGAGCTGTGGCAAGGAAAAAAATAAACCAAATTATTGAGACAGCCGAAAATAGTATACCAAGTATTGGGCAAAATGGGCACTGGTATTTGTGAGAAAACGACACAGGTATAAACGCCCAAGGGCCACAATGAGAACAGGGGCCAAGAGGTGAAACTGGGGCACAATGAGAAAAAGGACCACAGGGAATACAAGGGCCAAAAGGTGATAAATGAGAGCAAGGTATACAATGAGAGCAAGGTATACAAGGGGAACAAGGGCCAAAGGGTGAGCAGTGAGCTACTGGGGAAAAATGAGCCAAAGGAGATAAAGGGGACAAAGGGGATACATGACCACAGGGAGAACAAGGGCCCAAAGGTGAAACCTGAGCGACTGGGCCACAAGGGGAACAGTGAGAACAGGGAGCGACTGGGCCAACAGGTAATGGTATTGCAAGTATTACACATAATAAAGTTGGTACAACTACAACTGTAACTATAACTGAAACCAACGGCGACACAGATAGCTTTAACATTGAGGACTGAGTAACACCACCCTTTAATTATGGGGTGTCTGATAGTGCAGCAGCAGATACTACAAAAGAGGTAAGTATACCAGCTATTACTGTATTACAACCAGGGCAAACTATTATAGTAAAAACAACCGTTACTAATTCAGCCTGACCTACTGACTTAAAATTAAATGATTTTCCAGCATACCCAATAAGGTATTATGATGCAGCACTAACTACAACTAACGATAGTTATGTATGGGGGGCCTGACATTTAACTACATTTTTGTTTGACGGTACTTATTGGCAGGTGATCGCAAAAAGTTATGATCTAAACACGACATATACACTAAATACTTTATATGATGCTTGAAAAAAAGTATCCTGAATTGGTAAATATGCAGTGTCAAGGTATAGTTTAGTAATGGAAAAGTGAGATTGAACTTGGGAAAAAATTACTAATACAAGTGCGGCTTATAGTACAGCAACCACAAAGACAGTAAATACTAATTGATTTAAATTAAATCATATAAGATATTATGCAAGTACAAGTAATTATGCCAATGGTGCACTGATAGCAATAAACATTTTAGCAAACCAGGCAGCAAATGTAGATTTAAGGTATAGTACAAATTGTGGAGGTACTACTACATGGGCAGAGTGAGACAGCATATATTTAGTAGGTACATTATGAGCAGACGGCCTATTTTATTTAGACACTACACAATGGTGGACTAACACATTGCCAAATAGTGCAGACGGTAAATTGTATATTAGGTTTGGGGTTGCTTTGGCTGCTAATTCATACACGGCCAGCTTTTTAATTGATAGGCCTATATACTACCACAATGGTACAAAAATATGTGAGTACGACCAGGAGGCCAACGAGATAATATACAAAAGACCAAGCAGTGGTACTTATGTGCTAAAAAGTGTAGACGGTGCACTAAGTTGGGTTGCAGAGTAATTTATATTATAACAAAATATAATGGCAATTATTTTAATTGGTGCAGTAAGTAGCTTTTTAACCTGGTTAGCAGGTAAAACAAAAGTTAGCAAAACTTATTTAAGCATGGCACTTTGTGTTATACTTGGTGCTGGTTATTATTTTGCTACAAAGTACTACAACGTACAATGGGAGCAATTAGTAGAGGTAATAGGTGGAGTTTATGCAAGTAGCCAAGTAATATACAATTTGGCAGTAAAATTTGGGTTGTTAGAAAAAGGGCAATAATAATTTTGTCCTTTATTTTTTTATATAACCCAAAATGAGTAACAAAAAAAAGTATAGCATACACCATGAAATACCAGTAAGCAGGAGTGGTACTAATCACCCTGACAATAAAGTAAGCCTGCCTGATAGCGAGCACGTAAACCTACATAGGTGGCTTGGTAATAAAACACCAGCAGAGCAACTTTTTAAAGTGCTAACCACCAATAAAAAAGTATGGAGCGACAAGTTTATACATGAGATCGTAAAAGTGCTGGACGCTAATTTTGACAACTACTATAAAGAGCACGTACATGGCGACATACAAGGTGAGCGAGGCAGTTTGATGGAGTTAGAGAGGCTTTTTAGTTTTTAAAAATGTTATGTGGTTAAAATTAAAGCTTTTGTGGGAGAAAAATAAAAGGATCCGTAAAAAGCAAACAATAAAAGCAATAATAGAAATAGTGGCCTATTTAATAGCCTTAGGCTTATTTATAGGCTTTGCTACAAGTTTGTTTTTAAATTATAAAATATAAAAACATGGAGCAAATGGAGGAAATGTACAACGGGTGTTTGGCAACATGAGAGAGTGCCGACGATTTTATTTTAGACGAGGGTAACGAGTGAGGGCTACCTACACTATACCAGCAGGACGACATATTTTTTGAGTACAACCAAAGTGCCAATACTTGGTCTAAATTGAGCTGTACTATATTTAATGCTTTTGGTGCTGTCTCTGATTTAATGAATTATAAATTCACTTTGGAGCAACAAAAGGAATTAAACGACCTAAGCTATGAGCCACAACGAGGTAGAGTAAAGGGGTATGGTTGGGACACCAGGCTGGCCGTAGATCTACTGAGGACATGGCGAAATAGTAACGAGGAGCTTGTAAAAAAGTATGGTAAAATTGCGTCGTATAGGTTTGCTATGAATAACGACGCCTTAGTAAATAAAATATTGGATAAAAACTATACAATATGTTGGAGTTTTCAAGGTAACACGGACTATATTTTAGACTACCACCAGGACGCAATACTACATGGTTATAGCTTTGGTAAAAAAACATACGGGCACAGTGTGGGGCTTAGAAAACACAATGGTAAAAAATGTGTAAAAGATAATTACGAGGGTAGAAATTATAACGGAGTTTATACAAACTTTTACGAAATGAGGCCAACTTGTAGGGAGGAAATAGAGGGAGGTACTTATAGATATTGGGGTTACTTGTTTACAAAGGTTAGAGAGGATAATTACGAGGAGTTAATGAGACTGGAAAAAGTACACACAGCTTGTAATAATGTTTTAACAGCCAATAGTGCTCTATGGCGTGATACAAACGACAAAACGTTACAAAAAAAATTACATGATCTAAGCGAGTACGTTAGGAATAACAACATAGCTTATATAGAAAAACACAAGCAATTACTCAGTTAGTACCGTTGCGTAAAGTTTGATTTTGATAAAAAATATTACGAGGTGGTAAAGTTGTAAGGATAAAACAAAAAAGCCGTTAAATTTTCATAACGGCCTTTTTTATATTTGGTTATATGAGCACCTAATTTAGTCGGTTGTTAAAACTTGTTACAAAGTTTGCATGGCACTGGCTAACCTCAGTAAAGGCACCCTCCATATCTACTGTATAGTCTGTTTTTATCCCTCCTATACAGTTTGTGTAGGTAGTGTACATTTGATCCATATTTTTTATACTAACAAGCTCAGCAGGTGTACAGTCATAGTCTTTTACTGTTTTGTCGTAATAGTCAGCCATAAATTTTGTAGAGCATTTTGTAAACTCTGATATTATTAGGCTCATGTTTCAAAGTTTAGTAGTATTTTGCACACACTCGGTGTAGTCGTAAATAATACCCACTTTGTCAGTTATAATACTCTCACATTTTAAAGCTACCTCCTCTGCTGGTTGCTCAGTAGCTGGCTGGTTTACTGTCTGCTGTTGCTCCTGGGCTTTTTGCTCTGCCTCCTGGTCGTTTAGGTTACCACCTATAACACCAAGTATAATAATAGCTACAAATATAATAGCTCACCAAGTCAAACAACCCTTGGTCTTTTTCTTTTGCTCTGTTTTTTCTGTCATTGTACTATATTATTAGGTAAATAAATATATTAGTAAATATATTTTTACTCTGTAAAATCAATTGTATTTGCCTCCATTTCTATAACCATATTATCTATACATGTGTTGTACTGCTCAGGATCGGGTAGCATAACACAGGCTAAAAAATGGGCTATAAATCGGTCTATAAACATTTTAAGGCTATTAAAAAAAGTAAAATCATAACTACACCCCAGCCAACACCAGCTACTCATTGTAAAGTGCTGTTGTCTTTTTTTAGGGCTTTGTTTTCGGCTTTAAGTTTTTTAACTTTGACTTTGTAATAATCTTTGTTTTTTTCTATCATTTTTAGTGGTTTAACTAATTTTATTTTGAGTTACCCATTAACTCTAAACACCAGCCTGGCATGTCTGCCACTGGTTTACCTCGGCAATAATCGGCCTTGTATTTTAGTGTAACTAAACCTATACAAACACTCAATACAATTATTACTACCATTGCTATTTCTGCTTTACTCATTTTGGTCTAAATTTTCTAAGCTAAAATTATCCTCTATAAAATCTATAAGTGTATCCTCTGCCTCGTTAAAAGTTGTATAGTCTCAGGCCTCTATTATTTTTTTTGTACTGTCTGATCATTTTACATAACAATATACCTTTATCATGTATGTATTATCGTTTTTGTAAAAATCATTTTGTACTACACTACCAAGGATCCTTAGATTTTTTGTAAAATACTCATAAGCTACACCTACTTTTTTTTGTACATTTAATAAGTTTTTTTTTGCCATTTTATCTATTTTAAGTAATAAAAGTTTTTAACTGGTCTAACTCAAAAAAAGTTAGTTTTCATTTACAATTAGTACATACATAAATATTACCATGCTAACTACTCAGCTAATTATAGAAAACCAAGCAGGCACCATGTTACCATGCCTTATAAAGTATACTAACTGTGCAAAGTATAGCAGTAATACTCAATATATCAAAACTGACATTAGAGTACACAAAGCAATTACTATTAGCTTTTCCTTTGTGCTCATGTTAGAATATGTAACCAAGTAAAAATTTTACCAAAGCTATAAGTCAAAATAGCACAGCAAGCATAATTAGCACTAAAAATATAAAAATCACCCATCTACCACAGCCTGTGGTTTTTTGCTCTGCCCATTGTTTAGTGAGCTCCTGCTTTTGTTTTTCTGTTTGGGCTTTTTCTAACCCTGCTTTTAGCTCTTTTAAATTCATGTTTATTTATTATTTATGTAAAAATGTATGATCTATCCAAAGTGCCATATATTTTCGCAGCCTATATTTATATTTACTCCAAATTATATCTTTATATTTTACATCGCTCCACTGCATTTTAACTGCTTAATTGTCTAAAATAACATCCACCAATAAGCATATAAGTAGCAATATTGGGTGGTGTATAAATAAATATATAGCTCAAACCAGCTCCAACATTATAAATTACCAGTTATTTTTAAAATAGCTCAAATCAAAATTGGTCCCAATATTATAAGCAATATTACAATTAGTGGAAAATAATATTTAAAGTCGGCTTTAAAGTTTTGTTTTTTAACCTCTTTTTTGCTAAGGTTAGTGTCGCATATTTTCCTAATATCGTCTATTTGATCCTGTATGCTCCAAGCCTTTTCCCTTATATCGTCAAGGTCAAGCTCTAACTCTTTTAGCATGTACTTAATTTGTGCCTCTTTTTGCATGGTTATTTTAAATAATTAAATATAAAAGTTATTGGGTTATCCTGTATTGCCAGGATCATTATTAGGCCCTCATAAAATCAAATATTTTTGTGTATTCATATTTTAACCAATTCTGTATCTAATTTTTTAAGGTCTATTTTATCGTTTAGTACTAACCACTCTATAAACTGCATTTTTTTACTAATAACATGTACATCGTCAAACCTGTTTTTGTACTCAAAATATCCAGGCTCGTTAAATTTTTCCTCTCGTCGTTTGTTAAAGTAGTCCACAAACTTTACCCATTGTGGGTTGTCGTCCTTTATTTCCAAATCTAAATAGTTTTTTGGTGTTATTTTATCCATGGTCGTTTATTATGTAAATAAAGATATTATTGTTATAACAAGTAGTGAGCAGTCCATAATAGTGCAAACCTTTTTAAGTCATAATTTTTCTAATAAAGCTTGTATGGATGTATACATAAGCAAAAAGCCAAAAAGTTGCCTTGGTGTTATATATTTATCCATTGCTATCTTAGTATAGTAGCTAAAAATGTTATAGGATCCTCCTGTAAAGACAATAGCATTAGTATAAGGTCCTCGCTCAATATTCATTGTACAGTAGGTTTTTTAAGGTACTCAGGTAGCTGGTTGTCCAGTTTTCCTCCATTATCAAAATCTATTTTTGTGGCATCTTTGCATAGCCATTTTATAAACCCAAAATGCTTACTGCATATATATTGCCTATATAGCCTACTCATACCCAGCCAGTCTTTTTCTGATCGTGGCCTGTATAGTGCTTTATCGCCCTCTGCTTGTAAATAGTTGTACTCGTTAAATAAATTAAAAAGTTTTTTTGTGTTTTCTGTCATGGTTGGTTGGTGTAAAATATAAAATTATTTACAACTTTTAATTTTTTCCTCTACCGTTGCTAAGGCCTCCTCTAAATTTTTTTTGTCTCTTAATAATCTTTCCATTTTATATTTATAAGCCTTAACTGGTTTTAGTTTTGCTTTACATGCCTGTGTTAACTCCTCTAATTTTTTTATTGTGTAATTTGGTATTTTATCTTGGTCGCTATCTTTGCCTATAAAAAAGTATGCCTTACCACTATACCTTTTTTTACACTCTGAACTACTGGGGGTATATTGTCTTATAGTCCTGCTACATGTATAAAATACACATCCTTTTGGTATTTTAAGCTCGTATATCTCGTTTTTGCCGTCTATTTTAAATGCTGGTGGTGTACCGTAAAAGTCAGGCTCCCAGCTATCAAAATGGCTATATAGTTGTATATATACTTTTTGCATGGTTATTATCTCCTAATATTAAAAGTTGCTGGATCTATTTTTCAATAAATACTACTTAAACATGCTACCATGTTTTTTTCCCAACTGCTCTCGCTTGTAGCATATCTTGCTGTAATATTCTCGTTACAGTGTCCAGCATTACTTAAACATCCCAATGTTTGGGTATTTCATAAATATTTATTGTTTAAAGTTTTTCCAATAGCCTCCAAGCCTGCCTCCATTAAAGCATAGGTTGGCCTGTCTCCACGGTCGTTACTACCTACACTACCAATATTTTTTCCTCCTGCTCCTCTATTTCCTCAGCTTGTCTCTGCTACTGTTATACATAAAATTACTCACTCTTTTATACCATAAAAATTTTCCACCTCCCAAATTGTACCAGCATTTAGTCCATAATCTCCTGCTAATTCTTTAAACCTTTCGTGCTCTGTGGTACTTATTAGGGCTGGCATTTCCTGTGCATCTCAGCTTTTGTTTAACATACCTGGGTGCCACTCATTATCTCAGTAGTACTCTTTCCATAATTGGTCTATCTTTTGTGTGTTTTCCTCAGCACTGCCATGGATCTCGTTTAATTTATTAGTGTGGTAGTTTTCCTGTATAGCCAGCTCCTGGTTTTCTATATATAGCTGGTTAATTTGGTTTAGTAATTGGGCATGCTCTCTTTGTAGCTTTTTTTCCTCCATATTGCTATGGATCCTACCTCAATATAAACAAAAAACAAAAATAATAACAACACCTGCAATAGCAGCAAATATTGTTAAACTGTGGTTGGTTGGTTTTGTACTCATGTTTTATTTTTTTAAGGGGTAAAAACTTTGGTTTGCTTTTTCCCTTAAAAAGTGTATAAACCCTTACATAGTGTAGGGGTGAGGCTTTCCGTGGTTGGTTGGTGGTAACCTCTACACTTTTTAAGTTATTTTTTATAATTTTTCCTAACATAATCTACACAGTCCTGTATGTTTGACAGGCTTTTTTTTTGCCTGCTAAACTTACTGGCTATTGTGCTTTTTTGTCTCCTAAACAGCAGGCCTAAAAAGGTACCCATTACCCAGCTTGTCTCATATTGTCCTGGTGTCCAGTCTCCTTTTTTTCTACCTACTGGGTTGCCGTTTGGTCAAATTTTACTCATGTTTTTAAATATAACATCTAAATCGTAACAAGTGTATTATAATTATTTTTTTGTAAATTGCAAGAGAAAATTATATTTTTTTTTGTGTTTTTTTATAACTTGCAGGTAAATACCTATTTAATACTCTAATTATAATACTTTTTGAGCTAACAGGTCTTAAATTATGCCTAAGCTCGTATAATATATCCCTTTTTAACTGGCTATTGTTTGCTACATATTTACACAGCACAGGATCTATACCCAGCCGTAGCATGTAGTCCACAATATTTATTGTACTATTAGCAGTAATTGTCATTTTATTATAATTAAGTCGTAATAATCATTATACAAGTCGTTGTACTCCTGCCAACTATGTATTGGCTTTGCTCACTCGTATATTTGTGCTATAACTTTGGTTATTTTTATTTGTCCAGCCATTTCTCTCAATATTTAAACTTGGATAAATCTATTTTGTACTCTTTGGCACACTCCCTAAGCTCTTTGTTTTTCTCCAATGCCCATGTAATACTTATTGATCCTAATTTCATGTACTCAATGTGCACTGCCTGTAATTGCTCCCACCTGCCTGGCCGTTTTTTTCTAAACCGTATGCCAGCCTCTACTGGGTTTTTGTGCCACCAGTTTATGTGGCAATTATAACAAAGGGCTTTTATATTGTATGGATCACATGCCAGCCTGTGGTCCCTTGCCTCGTTTATTATATGGCTACCGTGTATATTTATACCTGTGCCCTTTACTCCACAATGCTGGCAAGTGTATTTGTCCCTGGTTTTAGCTATTAGCTTGGCTATCTCTATATTTTCGTCCATAACCTTTTTTTTGCTCACAGCCTCCTTTTTTTTAGTATTTTTCATGCTTATTTATGTATAGTTGGTATGTAAAAGCCTCGCCATATGTATTAAACAAGTACCTCTCAATATTATTGCCCTCAAAATCTACATACTGCATTACTTTTACATAGCCGTATGGTGTTTGGCTTATATTTTCCCTCTCCATTAACACATCCAAGTAGTTTAAAAAACCGTCCATATATTCATGGTACCAAACCATAAATACTAAATCTTTTGCTATTGCTTTTTGCATTTTTTTTGTAGGTTATATTCTAAATAAAGTTGTTTTTGTAAAGCTCTGTGCACTGTAATAAGCTTTTTTATTTTAATCGTCAGCCACTGATCCATGGCCTGTAATAGCTCAATGTTTTTGGGCCGTATTTTTTTGTCTACTCGGCTATAAATTGTGTGGTAGTTTACACCAATATCGTTGGCTAAATTTACCATTTTTAGGTCCATAAAGGCCTGGTGTAATTTGTGCATCATTTTATTTTTGTTTAAAGGGGTAAAGTGTTTTGGCTTTCCGTGGTTGGTCTGTATTTTTCCCTGTACTCATGCTCCAAGTGTTTTCTTTTTATGTAGCTGTCGCCTCTCAGCTCGGCTTTTTGCTCCTGTAATTTCCTCCTGGTCCTTTGTACAGTTTGGTAACTAAGGGCTTTTAGTAAATCGTACTTTGAGTAGTGAGCTATACCTAAGTGCTCAGCAACTCTAATAAATAGTAGTGGGTCGTCGTCCCTGGTTTGTGGTTGGTTTACCAAAACATGCTCTACTACATCGTCAATTTTTTTCATGTTTTGTTAGTGGTTAAAGGCTAAAATTGTGTATCCAGCCACAATAAGTAAATAATACCCATTAACTCTTTGGCTTTGTCTATTGCCTCCCTGGTGTCCAGCTCTATGTTATTTTGCCAGCAAAAGTCCTGCAAGCTCCATGCTGGTGCAAACTCGTACTGGGTATTATCTACTGTATATGTATGTGGCATTTTGTTTTTTGGTTGTTAAATTATAAATCTATTGGATCCTGCTTAGCATTGGCTTGGTAGTCCTCATAGTCTGCCTCCAATGTTTTGTCCTCGTATGTGCCAGCCTCGTTTGGCTCTAAATAGTCAAGCATAGGCTCGTTTGTAATATCTTTATTGTTATATGTAACTTGTCAATTATTTACTTTTAGCATTTTTGTGGTTGGTTAAGCGTTAAAGTCAAGCCTCACGGTAGTTTTTATTATCTACTGCAAGGTCAATTTTTCTTTGGCTAAGCTGGTTTACATAGTCCTCGTAGTCTCAAACCTTGCTTAGCAGGCTATCTACATCGCCAAATTTGTCCTGGGCCATAGCTTTTACTATATTGTCTATGTCTTTTTCGCTATATTTGTGGCCGTTTAATTTTTCCTTTTTTAGCTCTATGTATTTGTGCCTTATGTAATAGTCGTATTGGTACTTGGCAGCCTTTGCCTCACCTTTTAGCCTGTTTTTTTCCAGTATTAGGTCAGGCAAAAACTCCCTTATGTCGTCGCTACTACCTACTCTAAGTAATTTGTCTGCTTGTTTTAAGTAGTCCATTTTATCTTGGTGTAATTACTAAACTGTATCCATAGCTAAGCTCTGCACCCTCAATATTTTGTCCCTCCTGTATAGCCTTTTTTATAGCTGTTTTATCTACTACCACCTGTGTTTTTAACTTTTTAAAATTTTGTGGTATTAGATCCTCGGCTGTAATAACTACACTGGCTGGGTTTTGTTTTGCTGTAAATCTTTGGTTGGTAAATTCTACTGTTTTTAGGTTGTTTGCTAACATACCAGTCAAAATATTGTCTTTTAGCTCAGCCTCTTTGTCTGCCAAAAATCTAACCTCTGCTTGTTTTTCCAAAATCTTTTGCCAAATTTCGCTTTTGTGTAGCTCCTCCTGTAAATTAGCCAGCTCTAACTCAGCACTGGCCTTGCTGTTTTGTATACTCCATATATTTTCTCCATAGGTTGTTAAATCTGCCATTGTACTTGGTTACTAAAATAAATCTCATGCAGTAGCACCGTATAGCTCCATAATTTTACCCTCCATGTCGGTGCTTACTGTGTAGTGCTCCCTTACCTCTTTTAGGGCTGTCTCAAAAGTGTACTGATCCTTTTTAGCTTTTAAGTTTTCCAACTCTTTGTAGCCAAAAGTAGGCTTTACTTTTTCCTCTGTCTGTGCCTCAGGTAGGTCCTCACCACTATAAATATACAAACCTAAACCAAACATGGCTAAATTTTTTACAAGGCACCTCATTATAGCTTTGTTTATATCAAACATTGTGGCTGCCTCGCATGTTTTGTCTCCATACTTGGTTTTGTACTTATAGTCTGTGGCTTTCATGGCTTTATTTGCTCAGTCCATTACTGGTAGCCACATATCGTGTGTTAGGCCGTTTACTGTTACACTTGTAAATACCATGTAGCCTAATTTTTCGTCGTATACATAGGGTTGGTACCCAAAAAACTTTATCTCATAGGTTGCCATGGGATAAACCTTTTTAAACTCAGCCCAGGCATAACTCCAACTAAGGTAGCTTAGGCCGTTTTTTTCCTCTACTTTGTCGTTTACATTTATGCTGTATAGCTTTAAAAAATCGTCTGTTGTCATTGTACTATTGGTAATAAATTAAATTTTTGTCCAACCGTGAGCCTCGCATATTTCCAATAAGTGTTTTAGGTTTTTGGTTGCTTTGTTTTCTTTTTTCCTGGTATCGTACCAGTACTGCATAACCTCTTTTTTGTTTAGGTCTTTTTCTAACATAATAGCCTGCTTTATATCGCCTGCTATAAAAGGCTCTACTCTTTTTACATCGGATGTGTTAACTACTACACCGTCTACCTTTACAAACTTTACACCACTATTTAGTAGGGTTAGTATTGCATCCAGTGGCTTGTCGCTCAGTAGCTCTGTACCGTCAAACATAACAAGCCTTACTAATTGTTTATACTCTTTTAGATCCATTATAATTGCATACTGTCTAAATCTACCACCCTTGGTTTATATTGCCTTACCTGGTTTACCATTTTTATAATATACGGTACACCCTCTTTGTCCTTTTTCCTTAGCTTGGCTATACTCAGTATATTTTTGCTCCAAAAGCTGTCCTGCTTAATAAACCTTAGTACTGTTTGTATGGTTTGTAAATCGTAACCGTCCTTAATAAGCTTGTCTACCTCCCTGCATTGGGTATCTAAATAGTTGGCATTATTGGCCATTTGGTATGCTACTTGGGGGTTGGTTTGATCTAAAAACTCGTTTACAAACTCGTACTGCTCCACTGGTAAAGCCAAAGGCTTTGTAGGTGGTTTAACCTTTGGTAGTTTTGAGGGTCTACCTCCCTGCTTTCCAGCCTCACTCTTTTTTTGCTTTAAAACAACTTGCTTTTGGCTGTCGTCGTCCAGGTGGGCTTTGATCGCTGCAAAATGTATCCTGGTGTTTTTGTCTGCTGGCTCTATACCATGTTTAGTATAACAGCATATTGTTTTAAACAGTATGCCTGCCTCCTCATTGCTTAGCTCGTCTACAATAGCCAAGTCTGTGTTATAAAGTAAAAATTTGTCCATTTTGTTTTTAGAGTGCCATAATAAAATTAGCCATTGGCTCATTGTAAAACTCAGCCTGTGTGCTGTCCTCAATAAATGCCATTAGGTCGGCATCACTGAGGGCAACCTGTTTTGGCTCCTGTTTTACAATTTGCTCTTTTTTCTCTGTTTTTTCTTTGTTTTCCATGTTAATAAAAATAGCAAAATAAAACTGGTGTAACATTGCACTTAGTATTACTTTGCTATTATTAGGTGTGGCCGTGGTTGGTTGGCTCAATATAGCATACATAATAACTAAATGGCATTGTACAGGTGCCCTGGGTGGTCCTAACAATACCATTAGTTTTTATGTATACTAACGGTTGGTCCAGGGCTGTTAATATGTTTGCTACTTAGAGGCTCTAACTCACTGTGTTTGACCTACACATTAAAAAAAACCTCCTGCATGTAAATACAGGGGGTTTTATTAGGATCTATAATTGTGCTGTTTTTAAGCTTGGGTGTTTTAGGTGTGGTGGGACTTGAACCCACGACCTTATCGTTACCATCCTAATTGTCGCCTATATTTACAAAGCTATATTTTTTGTACAAACATATCTTAACGATCTAAATATAACTATTTTTTTATCAATTGCAAGAGAAAATTAGGGTGTAAAAAAAATATGCCAGGTAATAAGCCAAAACTTACCCAACGAAATTACATTTTTTTTATAAAATTTTGTGGTTTTTTTACATTTTTGAGTAAAATTTTTAAAATTTTTGCACAATTTTTATATATAGATATATAATATATTATTTTATTAAATATTATAATATTATATAAATATATAATAATATATATTATATATATATACCCTCAAACACTTAAAAAAGCATCTGCTTTTTATATTTTTTGCTCAGTTTTTCCCTGGCCAAACTAACTCGTAGCCCTGGGGGTAAAAAAGCAAACAAAGCATGTGCTTTTTTAAAAAGCATCTGCTTTTTGTGAGTTTTCCAAGTTGCCAATTAGTAAAAATACCTCGTAGCCCTATTTTATACCCTTTATAGCCCTGAGGGGGTAAAATTACTAAATACACTTTGGTGGGTATTTTGTAGCCTGCTGTCTGCTACATGTGTATACCTTTGGGTGGTTGTAATATCTGCATGGCCCAGCATGAGTTGTATTTGTCTTAGATCTATACCCTTTTCCAGTAGCTGGGTTGCAAAGCTATGCCTCAAAACATGGCAAGTTACTTTTTTATCCCAGTTTAAGCCCTCATTGTACTTTTTAAAAAGCCCACAAACACTATTTTTTTGTATAGGTTTACCTCGTGTATCCATATTATGGCTTATAAATACATAATCTTTGTTGGCCTTATTTACTCATACATACCCTGTCCATGGTATAGGCTTTTGCCTCTCTTTTAGGTACTTAATTAGCAGCTCCCTGGTTTGCTTGGTAATAAATACTAAACGATCTATGCCACCTTTACCAATAATTGTAAAGTGGTCAAAATTTAGGCATTGATCCACATTGAGGGCTAACATCTCGCTTAACCTCATACCAGTAGTATAACCCATGGTAACCAATAATTTACCTCTAAGCCTGTTTAGCTCGTATTTTTCCACCTGGTCTATATGCTGTAAAAATTGCTGTATTTCCTCCTCCTCTAAAAAATTCATAGTTTGGCTTTTTACCTTAGGGCTGGCTATTTTGTTATAATCTATACCAGTATTGTGTATAATGTTTAAATATTTTACAAAATTTTTTATTGCTTGGATCTTACCAGCAATAGTCCTTGGGCATAAATACTCATAAATACCATAGTAAACACTCTCCTTAGGTGTTTTGGTGTAGCTTAAAAATGTTTTGTAGTTTTCAATAGTGGCCAGTGTAATGTCGTTTGTACTCTCAGGCCTCATGTACTTAATATAGCCCTGTAATGCACACAAATTGTGGTCAATGGTACTTTGTACCCAGTTTTTGTTTTTCATGTATTGCTCATAATTAGCAATAAGTTTGTCTGTAATTTTCATGGTTTATTTTACAAAGGTTAAAAGCTCAGTGAGTTTTACCTTTGTGTAGGTCAATTAGTTATATTATATACATTTTATATAAAAAGTAAATATAAAAATGTGCAAAGTTTTTTGTTGAAAATGTAAACCAAAATATATATACTCACAAACGACCTACATAATAACTAACTCACTACTTTACTAACCCAAAGTAGTGGAAAATGGTAAAAAATGTACAAAGCACAATTTTACAAAAGGCATAGCAGAGCCAGTTTTTTGCTGTGCTTTTTTTTGTGTTTGGGGATCTTTTATATTTATAATACATAAAAAACAATGAGCGATGTATTTTGTACTGTACCTGAACAGGATCAGGTAATTGACTTTTTTGACTTTCAATTTACCGTAGGGGGGGGGGAGCTTAAACAGTGTATCTACCATGGCGAAAAGATAGACGACGAGTTTTGAGTAGCAATATTTACAGTTTATCAATACTACACAAAGAAAAACGACAGGCTAAAATTAGCAAAAAAGACAATAAAAAACCAAAGCAAGGCCCATACTGAGCAATTAGAGGCATGGCAAAAAGCAAAAGCCCACTATATTGAGCATATAACCAAAGCAGAGGCCAAGCTAAGCGAGTACAAAAATACAATACTGGCTTTTGGAGTAATGGCGAGTAGATCATTAACCAAATAGCCAACATGGAGGTAAACAAGATATATAACACCAACTGCATAGATTTTATGAGGGGGGGGGTCTTAAACAATAAAGTAGACCTGGTGTTGACTGACCCACCATACGAATTTATATCAAACCAAACCAAGTTTAGTGGAGATCTAAAAAACCGTAAACACTTGCAAGATATAAATACATCGTTTGGCATGAAATTTGATCCAGTGGAGTTATTAGAGCTATGTAAAACAGTATGTAAAAAATTTAATGGTTACTTTTTTACAAATAAAAACCTGCTAACCAAATATATTGGCTGGGCTGAGCAAAACAAATACAAGTGGGATCTATTACTATGGCTAAAACCTAACCCAGTGCCTATTAGTGCCTGACACTACCTAATAGACAAAGAGTATATTGTTTATATCCATGAAACAGGGGCAACCTACAATACAAAATTGGAGTACCACAATTATTATACATACCAAAGTACACCAATACATGCCAGGGAGTTTGACCACCCAACCATAAAACCAAAGGAGATCTTATACAATAAAATAAAAATTAGCAGTAATGAGGGCGACCTGGTTTTTGATCCATACATGGGTAGTGGTACAACAGCCGTAGCATGCAAGGAGCTTAACAGAAATTATGTAGGATGTGAGATAAACCCAAAGTATATAGATATAGCAAATAAAAGGTTATCAAATATACAGCAGTCTTTATTTTAAAAAAGCTGAAATGGAAGTAGAGCTACAAATACCATATACCTTATTTATGGTGGCTTTTGCAAGGGCAAGGACACGGCAAAGCTATAAAAAAAAGTGCAAGCTAAGAAAAGATAGGAGGCTTTACGATTTTAAAATTTACCCATAAAAAATGAAATACGATTTTGCCAAGTTAAAACAGGAGTACTTTAATAGCGACATAGACGAAATAAGCAACTTTTTAAAGGAAAAGTACGGCGAGAAATTGGCCAAAAGCAACCAAATAAAAAATAACACATTGGGACGGTCAAAAGAAAAACAAGCCTATAAACAAAAGATAGTAGACATGGCTATTGAAAAGTCAGCCAAAAAGAGTGCCAACGATCTAACAAAGGCAATACCATTGGAGAGGCTTATACAAATGAAATTAGATTTTTTTGACCTAATAGAAATGGCCATAGAAAGAATACCAAAGGCCAGGAAAATGGATATGGACCAAATAGTAAAGGGGCTTAATGCAATAAAAACAGAATTGGGAGAGCCAACCAAGGTTACAACCAATACCAATATAAACCACACGGAGGAATTAAGCGACGAGGATAAAGAGCTTATAAATAATTACATCAAACAAAAGCATGGATCAAACACAGACAATAATAAATAAAATACAAAACGACAAAGCTTTTAGGAGGTATTACTACCAGCAAGATTTTTTTGGCTACTGTAATTATTATTTTAGGGAGTATTACAACTTTGATACACCAAGGTGTTTAATTGAATATTACGAGGCCTTAGAGAGTGGTAAAAATGTATATTTTAAAGGGTTTAGAGGTAGTGCAAAAACCACTATTGCCCAAATGTATGTAAATTACTGTATAGCCTACAAAAGCCGTCGTAACATAATGTGGTACAGCCAAAATATAGATAATGCAGAGGAAAACCTAACCTATATTGCAAATAGCTTTATTGGAGACACAGACAATGGGGCAAGGTTTGTAAGGGACTTTGGTAATATTTACTACCCTGATTATGCAGTAAGGGGTGGTACAAAAAAAATAAAAAGGTTAGATAAATTTGTAACTGAAAACGAGTGCTATGTAAGGGCCATGTCGTTGGGTACAAGCCCAAGGGGTAAAAACTATACAGCCAGCGACGGTAAACACAGACCTGATTTAATCATTTTTGACGATGTAGATACAATAGCCAGTTGCCAAAGCCGTAAAAAAATAGACAAAAATTTTGAGTTTATGCTAAACGAGGTGCTTTGAGGTACTACATGAGACACCCAAATAATATTTTTGGGTAATACTATATACGAGGACGGTATAGTACCAAGATTTGAGGAGCACATAAAAAACGATCCAGCATGGCAGGTAATAGTACTACCAATATACGATAAACAAGGGCAAATAGTTTGGGACAGGTTTGTAGAAACAGACAAAGAGGCACAGGAGCTAAACCAAGGCATATACGAGGTAAATAAAAGGTATACCAGCTTGGAAACTGAGAGGAGGAGGCTTGGAGCTATAAGCTTTGGGCAAAACTACTTATTGGAGCCATACCTACAAGGCCAGCACATAATTACCAGGGACATGATCCAGTGGGACAGTAACTGCAAAAGCTACAAGTTTGATAAAGTACAAATTGGTGTAGATCCTGCCGTAAGTGAGAAAACAGGCAGCGATAGGTTTGGTATATGTGTGGCAGGGTTTTTGAGCGACCGTAAATATATATTGGAGTGTTTAGGTTTAGAGGGTGAGGAGAAAAACATAAAAAGGGCCACAGCAATAGTAAAGGCCTTGTATGAAAAACGGCAAGCAAGCCGTGTAGTGGTAGAGACCGTAGCATACCAAGCAGTACTCAAAACTATATTTAAGGACATGGGGTTGGCTGTGCAAGAGCAAAAGACCACCAAAGATAAAACGACCAGGTTAATGGAAAAACAAATACAATTTGAGGACCACAAAATATACTTTGCACCAGGCACAGAGGAATTAGTAGACGAGTTGCTAAGCTACCCAAATGCAGAGCACGACGACCGTATAGATGCAATGTTATTTAGTATAACAGAGCAAAACAAGGGCTTTTTTATATCCTCATTTTAGCACCATGAGTAATAAAAAGCTTAAAAAACCTATAAACCAAAGGGGGCGTTGGATACCCTTTAAAAGCGAGGCACTGGATCTATTGGCATGTGAGGCCTTAGTAATGGAGTTTGTACAGCAAGGCAGTAGCCTGGGCGAGGATGTAAAACCTATAACGGATATAAGCCTGTATGAGTTTTGGTGCTACATACAACACAAAAAGGACAAATTACAGGAGGAGCGAGAGCAATAGAAAATAGCATTTTTATTTGTTAAAATATTATAATGGCAAAACTTTATACAAAAGTAGACGAGACACACTTTACAGTGGAGGAAACAAAAACCCTAAAAGACCAAGTAGATGCAATGGCACAATTTACCTTAATGGCACAGCAAATTAGTAGAGTTAAAAGTATTGTAGGTCAGGTAAAGCAAAATAGGGACCTGATAGAAAAAACAGTAAATTGGTATAATACATGGGTAGATATTTTAAACGATGCTAAAAAAAGCTGCCACTTGGCTTATAAGGAATTAGAAAAAATAACCTTGCCTGAGGATCGGACAGTAGAAAATATAGACCTAAGCAAATTGCCTAAATTAGACATAAAAAGGGACGAGGAAATGGACGAGGAAAAAGCAACCTTGACATTTTAAGGGTAAAAAAACAGCAGTTGGCAAAACTTTAACAGGTAAGTACTACCCTATTGTTTTTACTGGTTTGTAGTTTTGCCAATTAGCTTTGTAATTTTGAGTTTGTGAGTATACACAATTATAATTTATAACCAAGCAAAATACATGAGGGTGTTTTGATTAGAAATAAACAGGGCTAAAAAATTGGAGCCACAAAGTAAAAAAAGCTTTTTGGGTAGCACCAGGGGCCTATCACTTATAGGAGATTTTGTACTAAACCAAAATATATTTTACGATCTATACAAAGCTAATGGAGACATTAGGCAATGTGTAAGGAAAATATCAAACTCTGTTGGTAGAAATGGTATATATTTATTGGACAATGACAGCCAAATAGTAGATAATGCCGAAATGACAGCAGAGGTTTGGAGGATGTTTAAAACACCTACCTGGCTAAAATTTAAGGTAGATGTTTTTAGAAATTACCTATGTAGTGGTGAGGTATACATAGTACCAGTACAAAATATGACTGGTAAGGTTGTAAGTTTTCAAGTATTAGACAGCCGTGTAATTACCAAATATACAGACAAATACGGTAATATATACAAATTTACAGCAAGTACAAAAACTGGTGAGACTAAAACATATACACCTGATCAAATAGCTTTTTTTAAGTTGGAGGACGATGTAAACAATAGTAATAATGGTATGGGGCTACTGCATAGCCTTATTTATGACGGTTTAAGCGATTTAGAGGCAAGCAAAACAAATTATGCTTTATACCAAAATAGTGCTATACCAAGTGCCATGTTATTATTGGACGGTGAGCTAAGCAAAGAGGAGATGCAAAATGCTAAGGAACAGTTTGACCTACAATATAAAGGTAGCGAAAATGCCCACAAAACATTGGTAGCATGAGGAGTAAAGGACGTAAAAATACTAAGTCTAACACCAAGGGATATGGAATTTATAAACCAAAGGCACATGACTACTGAAAAAGTAGCAGCAGTATTTGGTGTACCTAAATCTATACTTGGTTACGTAGATAATGTAAACTACTCTAACAGTAGGGAACAACGCAAAGAGTACTTAGAGGGTACAATTAGACCATACGAGGTAGATTTTGAAAACATGCTAAACAAACTATTACAAATGTTTGTACCTGGTATGTGGGAGAGTGTATATATAAAATGTGATGGTGAGCAATTAGAGGAAACACAGGAACGATACGAGGGACAAAGGCAAGACATAGACCGTGGTATACTAACCATAAACGAGGTAAGAATAGATAGAGGGTTAGAGCCAAGCAAAGAGCCAAATTGTGATAAGCATATAACCAGCCGTAATGCTGTACTTTTAGAGGACATAGCGTTGGACGCTGTTTTAGATCCTAACGAGGTATAATGCCAGTAAGTGCAAATTACAGGAGGATAAAAACATACGAGGTTAAAGCTTATACAATTTGCCAAAAGAGCCTTGCAAAGCAATATAAGTTTTTGCAGGACAACTTGGAGGATCTTTACAAAAATTACGCATATAACATAAATTTATGTTATAACCTGCTGGTAAATGAGCATGTGCACCTTTACCCTGATAAAAAAAGCTGGGACGAGGAATACTGAGGCGAGCCATTAGACGGGTTTTGGCGTGCTATGGGTATAAATGACATGATCCTGGACGTTACAAAACCTGTAAGCAATGCAGTAGAAAAGGGGTACAAAAAAAGGTACAGAAAACGAGCAAAAGTTTTGGCCCAAAATGGGTTTAGCTACTACCCTGAGGCAATAACTGATTATGCCACGCAGTTTGGACTGCTAAACCTAAGCAACTATAAATGATCCATAAGCCATACAACTAAATTAGAGGTAATAACCGTGCTAAAAAATGGCTTGGATAATAGCCTAACACCTGAGCAGGTGGCCAAAGATATTGAGGCCATACAGCCAAGGGTGTTTAGTAAAGCAAGGGCAAGGACAATAGCAACCACAGAAATTGGTAAAGCCTACGAGTACGGTAACTACATGCCAGTACAGCAGTTAAACAGTGTAGGTGTTAATGTTAAAAAATATTGGCTAACTTGCAATGACGCAAGAGTAAGGCCTGAGCACATGGCGTGCGAGGAGGAGGGGCGAAAGCCACTTGACTATGTATACCCAAGCGTGGGTGTGGAAATATGCCCAGAGGGTGTTAATTGCCGTTGCTCTATGGAGTACGATTTTGATTTATAAACTAACATAGTAAAATGCAAGTAAAATTAACTAAAAACCAAGATTTTTTCCAAATTACTACCAAGTCAGTTAATGAAATTGTAGAAAATGACAAAGTAGTAGGGGTAGAAATTGAGGGTTATGCCTCTACAAAAGATAAGGACAGAGGTAAAGACATTGTAGAGCCAACAGCTTTTAAAAATGCCTTGGATCTATACATGACAAACCCAGTAGTGTTATTGCAGCATGATACAGACAAGCCTATTGGTTTAGTAACACAGGCTACAATAGACAGCAAAGGGTTATATGTAAAAGCAAAAATTACTGAGGACACAGACGGTGTATTTAGTAAGTTAAAAAACAAAGTACTTAGAGCTTTTAGTATTGGTTACCGTATAAAAGACTATGAAATAAACGAGGTAAAAGACGACCAGGGGGATGTAACAGGTTGGGAGCAAATAATAAAAGACTTAGAGCTTTTTGAAATTAGCTTGGTAAGTATACCTATGAACCCTTATGCCTTAACAAAAAGCATGGCAAATTGTTTTGAGGAGGTAAAGGAGGAAACAGTAGAGCCTGTACAACCAGTAGAAAATACAGACGAGGAAATAACAACAGATCCAAACGAGGTAGATACAAGCTTAATTGAGGACGACACTTTACAAGAAATAAACGAAATAACAGAAAGCGAGGAAACCACAGAGGAAAACGAGGAAAGTGTAGAAAACGAGGAAACAGTAGAAAGCGAGGAAACAAAGGAAAATGAGGAGGAAACACCAGCAGAGCCTGAGGCTGAAAATGTAGAGCCTGAGGCAGAGCCAAACGAGGCAGTAGATAATACTGAAATAAGCGAGGAAACAACGGACAACTCTGAAAATGGGGCTGAAACTGCACCAAGCGAGGGTGAAACAGACCAAGCTGAAAAAGCCGTAAATGTAGAATTGCAAAAAAAGGCCAACAGTTTTGATTATGAGGCTAAAATGTTAGAGCAGGATAAAAAAATTGCTGATCTAACACAAAAATTGGATAATGCAACAGAGGTTATTAAAGCCTGTGTAGATGTATTAAACCAATTAAACGAAACCGTAGAAAATACGGCAGTAAAGACTGGTTTTATTTATGAAAGGCCAGCTGAAAAAGCTAAAAAAGGTTACTGAGCAGTAGCCCAATTAGCAAAATCTATTTAATTTGTAAATCTTTTTAAAAATGAATTTAAAAGAATTAACAGTAAAAGCTAAAAAGCTTTGGGATCCTAATTTTGTAGAGGATGTAAATGTTGCTGAGGATATAAAGGCCAATGAGGTTATGAATACATGAGCAACAGCTTTTGGTACTGAACTTATACCAACAAATGTTATGTTAGATCCAATGTTGGACTTAGTACCTGAGTACTCAAAATTATTGCCTTTGTTACCAGGTAACCATGGTAATAACATGCCTATTAGTGCAAAAGTACCTGTAATATGAGAGGCAGAACTATTTAAAGGTAACACAGAGTGGACTACATGAGCTGGTGCTTTTGTTACACCTGCTAACAATGGACCTGCTACATGAGCAGTTACTATTACACAATGACAATACATACTAACAGTATCTTTGTCAAAAAGAGAGTTAAATTATGGACCTGCTCAATTAGAGGCTCTAATTAGAGAAAGAATAAACAGAGCAGCTGCAAGGACTATTGATGCTGTAATAATTAACTGAGATGCTGAAACAGGATCTACTGGAAATGTAAACAGCGACGATGCAGCACCTACAACAGGACTTTACTATTTACAAAACGACCACGGTATTAGAGAATTGGCTATAAACAACTCTAAAACAGTTAA
>Ga0310696_10001332_pt1 | contig 36057 bp, 34 predicted proteins | sample AusTroGonzalo_MG_4_FD_203885 | JGI IMG/M metagenome (GOLD analysis project Ga0310696, IMG submission 203885) | Bovine rumen microbial communities from tropical cattle in Woodstock, Queensland, Australia - Gonzalo_02 (v2) (version 2) | ecosystem: Host-associated > Mammals > Digestive system >... | reverse complement strand
ACCAACAAACCATCTTGATGCGGCCAGTCGTGATTGGATGATGAATTATTTAATCAAAACCAAATCAACAGTGGTGTTTATTTCGCATGATGAAGAATTTTTGAACAAAGTTGCCGATAAGGTTTTGTATATAGATGCGATGGCACATACGGGAACGTTGTACGGTTTTGGATATCAAAAATTTCTAAAAACATTGGCTGAAACCAATCAAAGTATGGAAAGACAATTTCAAAAACAAATGGAAGAGATAAATAGAATACAAAAATTTATAGATGCGCAACGTGATAAATACGGAAAAATAAAACGTCAGGCGCAAAGTCGTGAAAAATTATTGGAAAAAAAGAAAAAAGATTTGGTTGTGGTTCATGTGGAAAAAAAAGCAATAGATTTAGATTTACAACCAAATAGAACGGAAGATATTATACCAATTGGTGTTGAAAATTTAAATTTTGCATATGTACAAGATAAACCTGTTATTAGAAAATTATCTTTTTCATTAAATCGTGGCGAGAAATTTATAATTATTGGGGAAAACGGTGCCGGCAAGTCCACATTGTTGAAATTAATATATGGTATTTTAACACCTGATTCTGGAAATATATATATTGGTAAGAAAACAGATTTGGGGTATTATGCACAAGAACACGAAACTTTGGATTTTAATGTAAGTGTTTTTGATAATGTATATGATGTTTCAAATTTATCAATTGCTAAATTACGTTCCGTATTAAGCCATTTTAATTTTGAAGGTGATAAATTAAGGCAAAAAGTACAAACATTATCACCTGGGGAACGTAGCAGATTGGAATTATGTAAATTATGTTTAAGTGGTGCAAATACATTGTTATTAGATGAACCGACAAATCATTTAGATGTTGCGACCAAAAAAGTAATAGCAAAGAGTTTAAGTGATTACGGTGGCACTTTGTTAATAGTCAGTCATGACTTAGAATTCCTTAGACACTTGGGCGTTGAAAAAATGTTAATGTTGCCAAGTGGTCGGTTACAATTCTTTGACGAAAAAATAGTAAAAAAATATATGGATAAAGAAAAACAAACGCGAAATGTACAATAACTGATACAAATCTGTCGACCATAATTTATAACAATCCTTTCAATAAATTCGCTTTTGAACTATTTTGTGATATAATCAAATAAAAGGGGAAAATATGCAAATAACAATGCGACCGATGACAGCAGAAGAAGCGTGGAAACATATTCTAAATAATCATTCAAGCTATCATAGAACCCTGAAAAAATATGGATATTCTTACAATAGTTTTATCCCGAATGTGGATGTTATAAGGGAAATGTTTGAAAAAGAAACATTGACCACTGCGGATATTGAAAAATATAGAAACGCATTCATGACTGAAATCTACGATGTAAATAAATTGAAACGGTTAGAACCAATATTTAATATGGAAATAAAAACAAAGTTCGAACAAGTGGTTAATAAATTTCTTGCTCCCTTATTACCATCATGGAATGCCACAATGCCCAAATTTTTGGAATTACGGTGTGCGTATGGAAAAGGTTCGGGGTATTATCGGCCGGACAGTGACCATGCGATTATGCTGTTTCGTGTATCAAGATATCCGGAAAATCCAGAAGATATATTTAACATAATGTTTCATGAGTTTGTGCATATGTTGATACAGACGCCGATAATTCAAAAATATAATGTTCCCCAAGATTTAAAAGAACGGATTGTTGACTTGATTTGTTACGAGTTTATAAAAAAGCCCGTTCAACCAATGTTTGAAAAATCTTTTGCAAATGCATATATAACACCAGAAACGATAAAAAACGATTTACCAGGTACGGTTGAAAAGATGATGAATGATTATAAAATGTTGCAACAAAACCAAATGCAACAAGGACAAAAGCTTTGATGTATGGTGTGGGGATATGTGATAAAAAATTAGCCAAATTTTTCTAACAGCGAATCTAAATCAGCACGAAAATATCTGATTCCCATTAATATAGAGTAAGAATCATACATCGCATTGTGTTCGGTTATACCCAACGCTTTAATTTTCTTCTCCATATTCAGATATCTTGCGATTTTACCGGAATTTTTTGGGTGGTCTTTTAGCTTTGTTTTTTTATATTCTTGCATTAGCCAAGCGGCGATATTGTGATATTTTATATCGTTATCCAACGGCAATTTGTACAATTGCAAGTTTTCCAATATTATTTGCCCATCGCATTTATCATCCCATTTTCCACCGTAACCGTGGGATAAACAATGTGAAATTTTTACAAATTTTTTGAATTTTTTATATGCTTTGTCAAAAGATACACCTTGGCGTTGAATTTGATTGTTTGTTATTCCCGTTAATTCAACGAAATAGTCCGATAAAATTGGATTGAATACGGGCTTGCACAAAACATTAAAGGTATCTAATACTCGTAAATCATTTGATACACGAAGTGCGGAAATTTGTACGATTTCTCGTTTTTGGTTTCCGTGCCAGCCGTGTTCTTGGCATCCTTGCCACGAAGTATATTCCGTATCAAAAATAACAAAAGACATTTTTTACCCCGAATAACAGCATCATTGTATCATAAATAAGTCCTGATAACAACTTTGTGAGCTATAAAACTAACTTAAGTGAGGTTACAATCTGTTTGTGGAATACATGGACACACAAAAAAACGAAATGATGATAAAATTAATTGGAAAAAATAAGAAAGAACGAATATTTTTCTTTTTTTTGTTTATAAAAATGTGGTATAATATTTGGGATAAAAGTGTATGGGGGGGCAGGGAGAGATGTTCACAAGAAAGTATGTCAAGACGGGAATAGTGGTCGCACTTGGTGCGGTTGTTTGTGTGCCTTTGTGGGCCGATGAAGGAATATCGCAAATTCAACGTCTTATGCAAGAAAAGCAACAGAAATACGCCAAGCTTGAAGAATGTAGCAAAAAAGTCGAAGGGTTTAAAATTGCGGGTATTTCTACACTTGGGTTGACCGCTATTGGTATAGGTGCAAATGTTGCATTGGTCAATAAACAGGATAAATTAAAAGATCAGATAGTTACTACAAAAAAGAGTATAACTAATCGTGAACAACAACTTGTCAAACTAAATGAACAAATCGCGGATGCGCGGGTTGAAAAGGCGAAACGTGATGCCGAAGAGGCGGAACGTAAAAGAAACGAACAGGCTATCGAAGCGCAACGTCAGGCCGCATGTATAGGGCCCAGTGTTCGTTGGAACTATACGACTAAAAATTGTGAATGTGCCGATCCTTTGGCGTTTTGGAATGCGGATAAAAACGCTTGTGAAAGACCGCCCGTGGAACAAAAAACTGAAACGCAAAGTCAATCAAATAAACCGAGTAAAACACCAAGTGGTGGTAATTCTAATTCGGCACAAAAGGAATGTGTAAAGAATATTAATGCATTATTGAAGTTAGAAGGGTTGCCTGTCGGAACGCTCGTTGTTTATAACGGTTCGGGTAATAAGGTGGAAGTTCCAAGTGATAACACAAAGTATTATAAAGATTTGGCATCTATTGCCAAAGAGTATAGTGTCTCGTCGGTTTCAGCTTCGGCGCAAAGTGTGGCATGCGATAAGTTTGCCAGTGCAAAAAACAAGGTGGATGAAATATTTGCCGAAGACCAATGTGTTAAATCGCTGGTTGGGTATGTCGATAAATATGGAAAGTATATGTCAACTTTTAGGTTACCAATGATTGACAATGCAAAGAAGATGGTTGATGATGGTGTCTTTTCAAAGGTCGAAGGCGATGTCGGACCATGTAATGTGTTGAAAAATGTTGAAAATGGGATTGAAGAGTTAAAAAAGAAAGCTTCTCAGGATAAAGAGTTGGAAAAAAAACTGATCAAAGTTGGTTTGTTGGCAGGGGGGGCGATGTTGCACCCAGCAACGGCTCCCGTGGCAACAACCGCTGTTGCTACCACGGCTGCGGTAGCGGCTCCTGCCATCGTAACAGCCGCAGTAGCGGCCCCTGTTTATGGAATGTATGAAGGAATTAAGGAAGGTGATTATTCGGTCATTGTGAACCCTTTCAAACAAGCTGAATATGCTATAAGTGGTGTTTCTGGCTTGTTGGGGGGGGGCACATCTTCGGGTAGGGCTAAAAAATAAATGTGATTGTTGAAATTTTGTGAATCGTTGTTCCTTTGCAAACAATCGCTTGACAATATAAAATTTTGTATTATATTTATGCGCGAAAAAGAATGTTGGTGTAAAACACTCTTGACGGGTTATGTTTTATGTGTTATACAACGACGCACGAAAAAATAAATAAAAGGAAGTAAGAAAATGGCCAAAGAAACGAAAGATATTACTAGAATCAATTTAATTCGTGGTTTGTCCACATTGTCGTGTGTTGCGGGGTTCGTTGCGATAATGTTGGGTGCGTCCACTCGTGATGCCCAGGATGAATTGGAAGGTTTGTATGAACGCACAAATGACCCAGTTTATCAAGATTTGTTGGATAAAACGGCAAGTCCTGCAACCCAAGATGCTTTGATGTTTGGTGGTTTGGGCGCAATTGGTTTGGGATTGTTTGGTTTTAAGAAAAGTAAATAATAAACATATTTGTTTTCATCAGTGGGGAACAGGGGGTAAAAAATGAGAAAAAATGGTTCGTTGTTAAAGGTTGTTGTTTTTAGTGCATTAGTTTCGCTTATGGCGAAAAGCACATCTTTGGCGAACAACAATGTTAAAGATAAAGTTTTGCCAAGAACGGAAGTCCCAGCAAATAAAGTAGGGTTTTCCCCGATATATCGTGTTTCTGAATTGAACACAATGGCTGAAACGGCACTGGATAAAAAACAATATGAAAAATGTATCAACCTTTGTGAACGTGTTTTAATAACTGGTGAAAAGAAAGAATGGGCGTTGGCTTGTTACAGTATGGGGCGTGCCTATATGGGCTTGCATGATTATAAAAAAGCGTCTTTATATTTCCAACTTGCAATGAGATATTACAAGGAATTTGGGATTGCCCGCAAAGACAAGACAATAAATTACGAGGAATTGTATACCTTGGCAATTAATGAAGCCGAAGAAGCGAAAACAGGTATCATTCCAACCACTAAAAATACACGAAGTCGTTAAGGTATCCGTTCGTTGAACGGGAAAAAAGAAAAGCAAATGTAAAATTTGCACAGCATGGTTTTTGTGGAAAATGAAACAACATATTGGAATTTTGTTACGTAAAATGCTTGCCACAAGTGCGATTGTGGCGGCAAGTTTTTGCGCGGCAAAAGCACCAAGAAATGAACCATATGCTGGTGCCCGCAAATATTTTTATGTTTCACCAAAGGAAGATGCACGATATAAACTAGATAAATACGAAGATATAGTATGTTTATTTGAATATTCTTTGAAATATATATACGAAGAATTGTGTTTATCGGAAGGTGTTGCACATAATGCTTATGACGATCAATTTGGGGATACGGCTTGTGTAAATACCGTTGGTATCGGTTTCAGACATTTCCTTGAAAATCCAGATGATTATAAAAATCCTGATGCAGTATGGTTGTCGGTTCTTTATAATCCTGAATTAGCCATGGAACAAAACTTTTCGCACGAAGATATTTTGAAAATGCTTATTGGCTGGGCGCAATATCGCACTTTGACGCAAAACGAAGAAACGGGTGAGATTTGCACAGGTCAAACATTTTTGAAAAGGTTGTTTACCAAATTACAAGGTGTTGAATTAACGCCAAATGAGTTTGCGGCAGTTTTCACCACAAGTTATTGTTCAATGACCAAAATGGACAATGTTTGCGGTTTTGTTCGTGAAAATTATAAAAATCCCGAAAGTTGTGCCGAATACATAGCAAATCTAGGCAGACAAAAGGGGTTGAAAAAAAGATTTTTGTTTTCTGCGCTGGTTTATTTAAACCGAAATGATTTTTGTGATGATATGGAAAATATGACTATTTCGGATAGGGGGACTTGTATTTACCAAAAATCCATAGGTGAAAAACAACCAGAAGACACGGCTTGGGGCGAGTTTTCGGATAATTGTCGTGATAAATATTTTGAATCAAGGGGGAAAACGATGAAATCTTTGGAAGCGGGGATGGAAACGTATTTCAAAGAACCGTATAAACGGCCAATTTCCCCATGGATTACAATAGTGCCAAAATCTAAATAAATTAAGCGGCTTTTTTGATTCCCGATTTTATACCGCGAACATATTTGCGTAATTCGTCAATTGATACAAGTGTGCCATCGCGCTTTTGTGCAGACCAATAATCCCAACCATTATAACTTGTGCAATGTTGGATACGTGCCGCCATAACATGAATGGACGCTTTGCCATAAAGTGTATGAACAAGGTTCCCATCGCTTGCGATCATGGCACGTTCACCGCGTGGGCTGATTAACGTTTGACCAACATAAAGCAAACCCGCATCCAGCAATTCACGGAATGCGACACGAATTTCATCGCGTTTGGGTGCGGTTACTTCAATACCAGACAAGTCAATAGGTTGTACCGATGCAACACGTTCACGTGCAGCATTTACATAAACTTCTTCGCGGTCAATCCCGATAAATTGACGTCCAAGTTCGCGTGCGGCGGCGGCGGTTGTCCCACTTCCCACAAATGGGTCAAGGATAATATCCCCTGGTTTTGTGGATGCCAAAATTACACGGCGTAACAAGTCCAAGGGTTTTTGTGTATTATGCAAACTTTTCCCGTCCGCACCTTTTAACCGTTCTTCGCCAAGGCAAATATTCATTTCCCAATCGGAACGCATTTGTTTACCACCATTTAACCTTTTCATTGTTTCATAGTTAAATGTATATTTTCCCGTTTTTGTTGGGGTTGCCCATATCAAAGTTTCATGTGCGTTGGTAAATCTTGTTCCGCGGAAATTCGGCATAGGATTTGTTTTCACCCAAACAATGTCATTCAAAATCCAAAAACCAAGTTCTTGCATGATTGCGCCAATACGGAATATATTGTGATATGAACCGATTGCCCACATTGCCCCATCCGGTTTTAAAACGCGCTTACATTCGGTAAGCCAGGCGCGTGAAAATTCATTGTATTCTTCGGGGGAAGAAAACGCGTCCCATTCATCACGAACGGCGCGTGCCGCGGTTTGATCTTCGGGGCGATAGAGTGTTTTTTGACCAAGTTGTAAATTATACGGTGAGTCGGCAAATACCGCGTCAACCGAACCATCTGGAATGCCACGCATGATTTCCAAGCTGTCACCAAGTAAAATTTTATTAAGGTATTTTTCCATCACTCTCTCGTACACCGTATTATATCATATTTTCGGTATAAAAAATTTGCGTCAAAGGGGGTAAAAATAAAAAAAAGGTCTTGATTTTTATCAAAAAGCATTTTTTTCAAATTAAAATTCACTTTACACAACACGAATAGATTGCTAAATTATGTGTTATGAGATGCCCTTATTGTAATTATGCGGATAGTCGTGTCGCCGATTCCAGGCCTGACGTGGAAGCGGGCACTATTCGTCGTCGTCGTGTTTGCAACCAATGTGGTGCAAAATTTACTACGGTTGAACGAATTCAAATGCGTGATTTGGTGGTTCGTAAGAATAGTGGTAAAACCGAACCTTTTGATCGCGATAAATTGCGTCGCAGTATTAAATTGGCGTGTCATAATCGCGAGGTAGGGGACGAACAAATTGAACGCCTTGTGGCATCTATTCAGCGCAGATTGGAAACCGAAAATGTTGATGATACGGTCACAAGTGCTCAGGTTGGTCAAATGGTTTCTGATTCTTTGTTGAATCTTGACCCAATCGCGTTTATTCGTTTTGTATCAGTGTATCGTAAGTTTTCTAAAATTTCCGATTTTAAAAAAATCATAGATACAATTCCCGAAGTTACTGATGAAAGTGTGGTTTGTAAACTGCCTAAGACAACACTATTCTGACATGAAAAAAATATTATCCGTTCTTTTTGCTGTTTTTATTTCGGTATCTGCTTTTGCGCAAGAGCCTTTGGATGTATTGTCCAGTGTTGATGAAAGTTTATACAAACAAATATTCGATTTACAAGACAAGGAAAAAGTTGTTGCTGCACAAAAACTTGAACACCAAATAACCGATCCCATACTTATGAACGAGGTTTTATATCAGCGTTATACTTACAAACAATATCATACGCGTGGTGCGGAAGTAAAAGAATGGATGGATAAATATTATGATATGCCGGGTGCAACGCGTATGGAAAAATTGGCGAAACGAAAACAGGCATCGGTGCGTTCGCCGAAAATTCCTGCGATGATAACGGGACGTGCTTCGTCGATTGATGTGGCGCAATCGGATGGGTTAAGTACTAAAACTTATTCGGGCGCAACCGAAAAGACGGTGAATAAATTTAAAAAGGCAATTCGTGGTGGTCACACAAAAATCGCACGACTTATATTGGAAGACAAAGCATTTAAGGGCAAAATAACAAGCACGGATTACGGTCGTCTGGCCGGACGTTTATCTTATAGTTATTACACCGATGGTGAATATGAACTTGCACGTAAATGGGGTTCGGTTGGTGCCGAAACCGAATCGGAATATGGTTTGTGGACTTTGGGACTGTTGTCTTTTAAACAGGAAAAATATGGTGAAAGTCGCGATTATTTCGCGCGTATTTTGAAAATTGATAAAATAAGTACAATTCGCAAGGTTGAAACCGCTTTTTGGGCGGGGCGTGCCGCGGACTTGAACGAAGATAAGGAAGAAGCACGCGAATTTTGGAAAATCGCGGCGGAATATCCAATGGCTTTTTATGGTGCGTTGGCGGCGACTATGTTGGGTGATGTTCCTGAATACGAATTCTTTGAACAAGAATTAACAAGCGAAGATATTGATGCTTTGCGTACTGATCGTTACGGAAAAGCCGCATTGGCTTTATTACAAATTAAACGTAAAGACCGTGCCGCGGAATATCTTAAATATATGATTACATCTAAGATTTCGGATAAAAATTTGCATGCGGTGAATTCCGTGGCCACGGCGTATGGTTTGCCACGTGTTGCGATTCTTGCTTCGGGGGTTATCAAGGATCGTGGTATTTTGGAAATAGATGACGATGTTATTTATTCCGCGCAATATCCATTACCCGATTGGGAACCCATGGGGGGGTGGTCAATTGACCGTGCCTTGTTGTTAGCGATTACAAAACAAGAAAGCGGTTTCCGTTCCGATGTCACATCCAAGGCGGGGGCAAATGGGTTGATGCAAATTATGCCAGGAACGGCACGTATGGTTGCGCGTGCAAACAAAGTTAACATGTCGGACTTGGATATAACCAATCCAGAACATAATATGTTCCTTGGACAACAATTTATTGTTGATTTATTAATGCATCCAAATATAAACAATAATATTATAAAAATGTTGGTCGCGTATAACGCTGGTATGGGTAATTTGATAAAATTCCAAAAATCTTTCAGTACTGATGACCCCTTGTTGTTTATTGAAAGTTTCCCGATATATGAAACACGCAGTTATATTAAACGTGTTATGGCTAATTTATGGCTTTATCGTGCACGGTTGAATCAACCATTGACCACTTTGAAGGTGTTGGCGGATTCGGGATGGCCACTTTATAACAGCGAAGATGAGTATGTTCGCAATAAACAAAATGAACGTGTTTTATGATATGTGTCCCAGATTTTTCGTTGGAACAAAATTGTAATTGCAAGTTGATTGCTGGGGTGGATGAAGCGGGGCGTGGCCCACTTTGCGGACCGGTGGTTGCGGCGGCGGTGATTTTTCCATTGTTTGATATTGAAATTCCGGTTGTCATACGCGATTCTAAAAAAATGAGTCCGCATCAGCGTACCGTTGCATACGATTGGATAACAAAAAATACTATTTGGGCGGTTGGTCAATGTAGCCCCGCCGAAATAGATGAATTAAATATTTTATGGGCATCTATGCGTGCGATGGAAAGGGCGGTCGCGGCATTAAATACAAAGCCAGATATTTGTCTGATTGACGGCAATCGCGTGCCAAAAAATTTGTGTGGGCGTGCGATAGTTAAAGGCGATGCGAAATCACTTTCTATTGCTGCTGCATCCATTATTGCCAAGGAAACCCGTGATAAAATTATGCATGATTTGGCACGACAATTCCCGCAATATTCGTGGGATAAAAATGCGGGTTATCCAACCGCGGAACATTTACGTGCAATCGAAAAATATGGTGTAAACGAGCATTATAGAAAAACGTTTGCTCCCGTCAAGCTGGCCCTGAAAACCGACAAAAAATCTTGACTTTTTACATATGTCTTTTACAATTTCTGCGGTAACAGATAAGGATTTAAAATGGACGAAAAAGAATTAGAACCGTTATATGAACGCGATTATAATTTACCCAAAGATACATATATTTGTTCGGCCACAGGTCAGGTGTGCGACAGGGTCAGCAAACATTTCCGTGAATATCGTGCATTTGTAGAACAATTATCTGAAACAAATGATGACAGAGCGTTTTTACAAGGCGAACCGAATTTATGTGCGGATTTGCATTATTTCGGCCGTTGCCCAATATTTGACCTGTATTACAAAAAAAATCGTTAAAACTACGAAAGGAAGGGAAGTATGAAACTGCGCACGATTGATGGATTGGATTTACGTGGTAAATATGTTTTATTGCGTGACGATTTTAATGTTCAAATTGTGGACGGAAAAATTACCGATGCGTTCAGAATTGACCAAAGTATGCCCACAATAAATCGTCTGCGGGAAAAGGGGGCCCGGATTGCTATTGTTGCACATCTTGGGCGACCAAAAGGCGAAAGGAATATGGAATATTCATTAAAACCGGTTGCCGAATATATGCATGTACCATTGATTCCCGATTGTTTGGATAAATCTTTCTTGGCCACTATGCGCGATGGCGACGTGGTGTTATTAGAAAATGTTCGTTTTTATAATGGCGAAGAAAAAAATGATTTGGAATTCGCAGAAAAACTTGCCGATGGGTTTGATGTTTTTGTGAACGACGCATTCGCTGTTTCACATCGTGCACATGCAAGTACCGTTGGCGTGACAAAATTTTTGCCATCATATGCCGGTAATTTGTTGGCTGGTGAAATAGAACACTTGACCGCGGTAATGAAAAATCCAAAGCGTCCGTTATTGTCAATCGTCGGGGGAAGCAAGGTTTCCACCAAAATAGGTGTTTTGCGTGCATTGATAAAAATGTCGGATGTTTTGATTTTAGGTGGTGCGCTGGGGACTACATTTAATTATGCAAATGGTGATAATGTTGGAAATTCACTTTATGAAGCCGACCAAAAGGATACAGCGCTGGAAATTTTGGATTTTGCTGCGCAAAATAATTGTCGTGTGTTGTTGCCGTTAGATAAAGGGGTGGCAAAAGTTTTTGAACAAAACGCCCCACGTGAAAATCGTGATATTACGGAAATACAAAGTGATGATGTGATTATTGATGCGGGGGTAAAAACCACGGAACGCGATGTTGCGGAAATAGGTCGTGCCGCCACTGTAATTTGGAATGGAACGGTTGGTATGGCGGAATGGGTGCCGACTTGGTCATATGGTTCTTTTGCGGTGGCACATGCGATTGCCGAAAATACCCGTGCCGGACATTTGGAAAGCATAGTGGGTGGGGGCGATACGGTTGCTGCCTTGCACGCATGTGGCGTTGCCGATGATATATCGTATGTTTCCACTGGTGGCGGTGCATTTTTGGAATTTATCGAAGGTCGTGAATTGCCGGGTATTAGTGCTTTGGTCAACTAGATAAAATTGTATTATTGCCGAATTTGTTGACGGGATTCTTTTTGTTGTTGCAATATTTCGTTTTGAGCTTGGATGGCATCATCCAATGCACCACGGTATACAATCTCATAAAGTTTTCGTGTTTTGGGTGGCAAATAGTCAACCGCATCAATTGCTTTTTTAAAGAATATTGTTGCTTGGTCAGGTTGATTTTTGCCCATATATGATTTTCCAATATAATATGCCGCTTCGGCGCGTTCTGTTTTATTAAATGAATTTAATATTTTTTGACCGTATTTTATAGCGTTATCATATTGTCCCATTTCGTAATAGCACTGTGTCATTTGGTTTAATAATACATCATTGGTACTGCTTGTTTTTTCAAGTCGGGTAAAAATATTCATGGCTTCGTTATAACTTTTTGCATTCATAAGTGTAATAGCAACTTCGAAATCCCTTTGGTTCTGGTCGGGACTTGCGACATTTGGTGATACCCTGTATGGTAACAAATCTGTTGAAATTATGGAAATTATATTTTGCGGTATTTCACGATATGTGGGGTAAAAGAAACATCCTAGTAATTCTTTTTTACATTTGTCAGAATATGACTTATAATTTTTATCCGTTAAAGTTTTTGGTGCAAGTTCCATCACATCAAGACATGTTTTTTTGCTGTTATTGTCAAAAGGCATATATAACATGGCCTCACAGAAATTATTATAGTTTAAATAAACTAATGCGTTTAGGGGGGCGATTTTTTCAAGGTCTTTGTAACCATATCCTTTGGTTTTTGACATAAGCATGTTTGCACACTTTATAGGATTATTATAATAATCTTGGACATACATACAAATGTTACGTAAGTTATCTTCGTTATTGAAAATCGCACAGTATATTGCCGCTAATTCATTTGGACGAAGTTCGGCACCTTTGATGGCTTCATAAATTCTGCGTAATACGGTTTTGTGTCTCTTAATAAGATCACCGTATTTTTCTTCGGTTTGAACCCTATATTTTCCCCAACTAATTATAAGTTTTACGAGATCAGCATCTGTTAATTTGGTATATGGAACAGAATTGCTGCCACGTAAGTTTGAAACCGACAACCATGCTGTTTTCGGATCGTTGCATCCATCCAAACTGGACGGGATATGGTCAAATCCAATGCCAATAATTGGTTTTATATCGTCATTGTCTTCATATGTCATTTCGCCGTCAATTCCATATTCCAACATCAATGTGTTGAATATAATGGGCATCGCCATATCAAACATTTTTTCCAGGTCTTCGTAACTACGGATTTTTACTTTGGAGTAGTTTATGGGTTTAGAATTGTCTTTTTGGTTTTGAGTTGATAATTCAGTACCTTGTTTTACATTGTCGTTAAAAGTGTTTGTTGGTGTGGCGGACATGCCACTCACACTAGTTCCAAATATCATACCTGCAGCTACAACGAGCTTTTCTGCGGCGGATAAAAATTTATTTTTTAAATCACCCATATTAATTGCCAAAATAAATGTTTGTGGTATTCTAACATAAAAAGACGTAAAAATCAAATACCCTGCTTGCGGCAGGGTATTCTTTATTTCACATAACGATTATAGATTTTTTCGTTTATCTTTGTCGGATATTTACGTTTAAGATATGAATCAAAATCTTCGGCAATATGATAACGCGACATATTAGAAACCTCGGTTCGTAGAGCATTCATTTTTTTGTCATCCATCGTTGGTTGTTTTTCACTGTTGATGTGCAATACATAGTATTCGTTGTTTGTTTCAACAATGCTTTTATCACCAATCGCTTTGTTAAAAGCTGCCGACAGAACCGACAAAGGTGCACCCGTTGTACGTGATACCGTTGCCGTTTTTGAGTTCTGTAAATTGCCATCTTTGTTCAAAGCAACCAACAATTCATTAGCGCGAATATATGCTTGCTTTTTTTGTTCGTTGTGTTGCCATTCTTTGACCAAATCTTTTTTTACTGATTCAAATTCCGCATTGTGTTCGGGCGTAATTTTTTCAACACGCATAATCACAAAACCAGATTTTGTTTCAATCATTTCACTTTCTTCGCCTTCGCCCATATCAAATGCCTTTGACAAAAGTGTTTCATCAAAAAGTTTGTCCTTTGGTAAATTTGTTGATGATACATTGTCATGTTTGACATAGGTGATATTGTGTTTTTTTGCCGTGTTCACCAAAGTTTCGCCACCGATAATGTCATCTTCGACCTTTTGTGCGATTTTGATTTTTTCTTCGTATACATCGGGTTTATCCAATTCGCCGGGAACCAATACATAGGAAACATTACGGCTTTCGGCAATCTTGCGTGGATTTTGCGCATAGTATTGTTTCAGTTCATCGTCGCTCGGGGTGCCGATTTTGAAATCGCCCATTTTTACGGTTGCGTATTCAATAACGCGTTCACCATAACGCGCATTATAAGTTGCCTTGACAGCAAAGTCGGGGGTTTTTACCGCCAAATCGGTCGGTGCAAGAACCATATATTTTAAACGGTCGGCACGTATCATATTGGCAATCGCCGATTCGGAATAGCCCGAGTTTTGCGTGATGAAATCAAAACGTGCGGACGAAAATTTCCCATCCTGTTGAAATTCGGGCATTTCACGAATAATTTGGGCAACTTCGCGGTCGGAAATAATATAACCCAAATCATCTGCACGATTTGCTATCATGTGTTGTGTGGATAATTTGTTCAATATTTTTGTTTGGAAAGCCGACATAGCCACCGGATCGGTATAAATTTTCCGTTGTTCTTCACGTGGGGTATCGGCAAGTTCGTTCGATTTAAGATTGCTGTATTCTTGAACCGATACTTTGGCACCACCAACACGCATAATTGTTGTGTCGCCAGCAGACATACCAAATATCCATTCGGCAACGCCCCAACCAACAAATGAAAAGATTAAAATCCCCATTAAAAATTTCGCGACAGGTTTTTCAGCCGCATTACGTAAATATTCTAGCATTTTTCCACCTTTTGCGATACCATAGCAAAATAAGACAAGAAAAAGCAACGAAAAAAGGAAGAATTATGAAATTTATTATTGGTAATTGGAAAATGAACGGTGATAAAAAACTGTTGAATGAAATGGAATCAGTATTGGCGGACGTAACCACCGAAAACAAGGTCGTTTTATGTGTGCCTTTTACTTTACTTGGTGCTGGTAACGGCAAGGTTGCCCTTGGGGCACAGGATGTCAGTGCACACGAAAAAGGCGCATATACTGGCGAGGTTTCTGCGTCTATGTTGGTTACATCGGGTGCGAAATATGTTATTGTTGGGCACAGCGAACGTCGTGCATATCATGGCGAAACTAACGAAGATGTTCGTGCAAAGGCCGAAATGGCATTGGAAAATGGTATAACCCCGATTATTTGTGTCGGTGAAACTATGGAAGAAAAACGGGTTGGGCGAACTTTTGAAATAATAGAAAAGGCTGTTCGTGAATCTGTGCCCAAAAATGTCCAAAAAGATATTATAATAGCTTATGAACCCCGTTGGGCGATTGGTGCCGGAATAACCCCAACGCGTCAAGAGATTACCGAAGCGCACAAACTTATTGCTGATACGCTTGGAAATATGGACTTGGCGGGGACACCAATTCTTTATGGGGCAAGCGTAAATGGTTCAAATGTCGCGGAAATTGTTTCCATTGAAAACGTTGATGGCGTTTTAGTTGGTGGGGCATCCTTGAAACCGGGGGAATTTGTACTTATAATAAATAACGCTAAATAAAAAAACGGAAAGAAAATCATGGAAAATGAAAACGAAAATCTAGAACAAGTGTCAATTGCGGATGCGAACAAGGTTGCAAATGAAAATTCGGCCGAACAAATTATAACCGAAGATGTCGCGGAACCCAAGGTCGACGAACGTGATGCCCAAATTGCCAAGTTGACTGAAGATTTGGCTGCGGCTAATGATCGTATCTTGCGGTTGGCGGCCGAAGTAGAAAATACCCGTCGTCGTGCGGCATTGGATGCTGAATCCCGTGCAAGAAATCGTGCAATGGGGGTTGCGGAAAAACTTTTACCAGTTATGGATGCGGTTCAGGCGGCACTTAAACATTCACCTGATGACGAAGGACTTAAAACATTGGAGCGTGCATTGGAATCTTCGTTTGCCCAAATCGGAATTGTGAAAATCGAATCGGTTGGTCAGGTTATGAATCCTATGTTTCATAATGCGATTCAGGTTGTGCCCGTTTCCGAAGGCGGCAAACCCAATACCGTGGTCCAAGAATTACAAACCGGATATATGTTCGGTGATACCGTGATGCGGACTGCTATGGTTGTCGTTGCAAAATAATTTTGTGTTTTGCAATCATTTGCGAAAGGGCTTTTTGTGTGATATAATGACAAATGAATTTAGAGTATAAAGGAAAAAACTATGTCTTTGGTACCTGTTGTAATTGAAGAATCGCCACGTGGTGAACGTTCTTTTGATATTTATTCCCGTTTATTGCGTGATCGTATTGTTATGATAAATGGCGAAATTGAACCAGCCATGGCAAATACAGTTGTGGCACAGTTGTTGTTTTTGGAATCGGAAAATCCAAACGCGGATATTTCTTTGTATATAAACAGCCCTGGGGGGGATGTTTCCGCGGGTGAAGCGATTTTGGATACAATGAACTATATTAAGTCGCCGGTTTCAACAATTGGTATGGGATTGGTTGCTTCCATGGCTTCTGTTTTGTTGGCGGGTGGTCAAAAAGGTAAACGTTTTGCTTTGCCAAATGCCGAAATTATGATTCATCAACCGCTTGGCGGTTTCAAAGGTCAAGCGACCGATATGGAAATCACAATGCGCCAAATGCAACGTATCAAGGATAATTTGATTAAACAAATGTCTGAATTTACGGGGCGTAAATATGACGAATTACATGACGCCATGGAACGTGATAATTGGATGACATCGGCGGAAGCAAAAGATTTTGGTTTAATCGATGATGTTTTGAAAAGAAAATAAACTTATGATAGGTGACAGATATGAGTGAAGATAAAAAAACACCTGCATCACCAGAAGCACAACAGTTTTGCAGTTTTTGCGGCAAAGCGGTGTATGAAGTAAAAAAATTGGTCAGTGGACGCAATGTATGTATTTGTGATGAGTGTATCGCATTGTGTAACGATATTATGGCCGATGATTTACGGACCAAGGTGACGCGTGATGCGGAAAAATTACCTACACCATCCCAAATTTATAATTTTTTGAATGAATATATTATTGGGCAAGAAACGGCAAAGCGAACTTTGGCGGTGGCTGTTTATAACCATTATAAACGTCATAATGTATCATTGTCGTCAAACGTTGAAATTCAAAAGTCAAATGTTTTGTTGATTGGTCCAACAGGAACCGGAAAAACATTATTCGCACAAACTTTGGCACGAATTTTGGATGTGCCATTTGCAATTGCCGATGCGACCACTTTGACCGAAGCTGGTTATGTTGGTGATGATGTGGAAAGTGTTTTGACTCAGTTATTGCATAACGCTAATTTTGATGTTGAACAAGCGCAGCGTGGTATTGTTTATATTGATGAAATAGATAAAATTGCGCGCAAATCTGAAAATCCATCTTTAACACGTGATGTTTCGGGCGAAGGTGTTCAGCAAGCATTATTAAAGTTGGTGGAAGGAACCGTTGCTAATGTTTCCGCTGGTGGTGCTGGGCGTAAACATCCTGGTGAAGCAACCGTTCGTCTTGATACAAGCAAGATTTTGTTTATCTGTGGCGGTGCGTTTGACGGCCTTAACAAGATTATCGGTAACCGCAAATGTGAACGTGCTGGTATCGGTTTTGGTGCGGATGTCGCTTCTAAAAAGGAACGTGAAGCTCGTAATTATTTGGAAGATGTGCAACCCGAAGATTTGGTAAAATTCGGTATTATACCTGAACTTATCGGTCGTTTGCCAGTGGTTGCTACTTTACAAGAATTGGACGAAGATGCGTTGGTAAAAATCTTAACGGAACCGAAAAACGCCATTGTTCGTCAATATGCCGCAATGTTGGAAATGGACGGTGTTAAACTTACAGTGACCGAGGACGGTTTGCGTGAAATCGCACGATTGGCTTTGGAACGTAAAACGGGTGCCCGTGGGTTGCGCAGTATTTTGGAAAAATTACTGTTGATGCCTATGTTTAATGCGCCAGATAAAACCGATTTAAAGGAAATAGTCATCGATAAAGATGTCGTTTCTGGGAAAAAGCAAGCAATAGAAATATTGGCGGAAAATAAGAAAGCCGCGTAAATATGGTTTAAAGATAATAAAATAAAGCGCACAATTTTGTGCGCTTTATTTTACTCAGATGTGGTGTTGCTTGAATTTGTTTTCCTTTTACACCAGCCCCACGCTTTGTTTGCACCACTGTTACGATAGAATGCTTTATTGATTTTTGTTTCATCGTATTCTTCGGTGGTTGTCCATTGACCATCTTGTATTTCGCATTCTGCTGTAAGTGCATTACTCATATCAACACGAATTTTATCCATAACCGTATTCACATCCCCCAATATATCAAGCGGAACAGGATTCGTTTCTTCGGATGGTCTGACACAATATTCGCGCGCATAAGAAACCATTTTTTGATACAAACTGTTCGAAAAATCAAGACTGCATTGTCCATAGTTTTGGGATGTTCCGCCAGGACACGCTGTGTCGGGGATCCATCTTTCTTCTTCAGCATTGTATCGGGTCCCTGGACAACGCATACAACGTCTGTGCGGTGATTCGCCATAAAGTATGTAACCAGGGTTGCATGAAATATAATTACGGTTTTCTGGACACATCATATATTGATAGATAGTGACGCTGTGATCTTCTACGCCAATTATATTTACTTGGATATCTGGTGTTTGTAAAGATGTGGCGGCAAGATTCAAACATTCATCATTAATTGCGGACGACCCATCGCCAGGAACATACATTCGGCATCCATATGGATAAGTGTGAGTCGTATCTTTTGATGGAACTTTGCATAATTTTTGTGCGTATTCTTCCAATGTAGGAAGACATTTTTGCGATATTTTTTTGCTCGTGATATTATGCATTTCGGTAAGTAATAAACTTAATCCATTCGCGCCGCCACCGTAAAGATTGCTACATGAATCAAGTTTTGTTTTACACATTTCTTCAGATAATTCCAAACGCGATCCAAGCAAGAATTGATCTTCGATTTTACTATAATCACGCAGTTGTTGTGTTTGTTCATCGTAACATTTATTTACAACATCCATACATTCATCTTTAACCTGACGTATCCTGGCTTGTTGTCCTTGATAGATTTCCGTAATAGCCTGACGCATAAACTCTTCCCAAACATTTTCTGAAACATCGCGACATGTTTCCAAACTGTGTTTTGCAATCCTTTTTTTATTGTTAAGAGCCATTACAAGATTTTGATTAGTTTTGTTATTTAAGACATCTCCCTGAAGAGATGTTTGTTGTCCAAGTTTATAAAAATCTGGTGAATAAATAGGGGTTCCCGTATCATAGGTAAGAAATTTACCTGTAATATCTAAACAATGAACATAATTTTCACCACAGGCAGTATCAGCGGTTATATCTTTGCGTACCATTGCGATACAATCATTGATAGAAGTCGCGTTATGAGCGTTATAGTTTTCAAGGCGTGCGCTCATCATATCACGTTCGGTTTGACGAATGTTAGAATTAGCATTTGATGCCTGTTTGTTTAAGTTAGTCAAAAGCAAAGAACAATCATTTTCAATATACATACCATACGCCGATATCACCATGTTAAGCGTCGCTTTCTTGGTACATTGTGATAAAACAAGTTCGGCACATTGTGCATGAACCGCATTATATAGTGCTTCGCCCGTAAGATTCGCGATCTCGGATCCCAAAGCCAAATCGGTTGTTGACCATATTGATTGAATGTCACCCCCTGCATCCAAACTTCCTTGGGTTGACATCGCTTTATTTCGTGTACCGCTTAATACTTTGTTAATAGATTTTAACTGTTGCGCGCTTTCGGACTTGTCGTCGGCCTTGCTTGCGACCGCTTCGCCTTCGGTTTCGGTCAGCATTGCATGAACTTCTTCTGGGGTTTTTAAAATGGCGTCAACATTTAAATCTTTAAAATCCTGTAATTGGGATGCTGTTTGCCCCAAAATACGTTCACGATCCTTAACGGCATCAAGTTTAGAAGAGCATATACACCGACGATATGTATCACTAACGGTCGCACAAAATTGATCCATACATGTAAAGTAGGCATCGTGACATTCGGTGTAACCCTCGCTGAAAATATCGGTTGTGGTACTGGAATCGGTGGCGGCTCGTGCGATGCGTCCTTTTTGAACAGGTAATTTTTTTTCCGCACGGGTTTTTGTTGTGCGGGTCGGTGATATTGCACTGCGCTGGGATACTGATGCACCGACCCGTGTCAACCGTGTTGTATCGCCACGACCGCGTCCCGATAGTGAGATTGGTTCAGTGTTTCTTTTTACGATATTACGGTTTGTTGTTGCTGTACGAATATTGTTAGATTTTTCACCCCCTCGTTGTGAAACTGAATTGGAGATTTGTTGTGTGCCAGATTTTTGTGAAACGGGCCTTGAGCCGGCGTCGGTACCACGAACCGCAGCATCCGCCAAACCAGCAAAAAACACCCAAATAATAATAAAAAGCGAAGCCCTTTTCATCTCTTTCTTGGACATGCTAGCAAAAACAAAAAACTTTGGGCAAGAACATTTTATAAAAAAATAAAAACCCGCAAATTGCGGGATATTTTATTGTGCGTTGGTTTCACCGTTTGGACCATTGGGACGTTTGCGTTCAACAAAAGTGATACGTCCTTTGCCCAAATCATAAGGTGTCATTTCAACGCGAACAGTTTCACCTACGTTGACCCAAATACGTAATTTGCGCATTTTGCCGCATACGGTTGCCAATATTTCATGACCGTTTTCAAGTTTTACGCGGAACATGGTATTGGGCAATTTGTCCTGAACAACACCATTAAAAACAACAACATCGTCTTTTGCCATAAATAACCTCTGGTTCTGTTACACCGAACAATAATAAGTTTGTGTACGAAAAAAATCAAGAATTTTTTATTGCATAAAGTCACTTATTTTGATAAAATTAGGGGGAAGAAAGTGTAGGGGATTTTTATGAAAATAAGAATTTTTGCTGTGTTATTGGCTTTAATGCCTGGGCTCGTTTGGGGTGCTACGCCGTCAAAGGGGCGTGTTGGTGTTGCTGGCGGTGCCAAAACTATGATGAGTGCGAAAAAGCGCGCTGGGACCAGTGACAAGGTAAAAACAACCAAGGCAACAACAAAAAAACAAGTTGTTGAAGAAGACGAAGAAGAATACGAAGACGACGAAGAAGAAACCACAACAAAAAAATCATCGGAAAAAACCAGTGGTGATTGTCGCGAAGAATACCGTCAGTGTATGGATGATTTTTGTTTGATGGATGAATCCGAGGGGGATCGTTGTTCCTGTTCGGATAATATCAAACATTCTAAAAAACTTATTCAGGAAATCCAAAAGATTCAACAAGAAGCCGAAAAGCAAATGACCGAAGGTGTCGAAAAGAAAAAACTTGGTGCCAAGGCAAAGATTATTTTTGGTGAAAGCGAAAAGGCAAAGCGGTCTTCGCGGGCGTCGGGTATTGATTTTACTGCGTGGATAAGTGGCAGTGACGAAGAAAGTTTGGCGGCCGACGAGGATATTGGTGACGCTTTGTATGAAATGGCGGCGGATTCGTGTAAGGATATTTTGGAAAAATGCGGTGCTAAAAAAGGCGAGATGGAGGAAAAACTCTATCAGCGCGAGGTTGTTAAGGATTGTAAAACGTTTGATAGTTATTTGGCGGAACAAAAACGCGAAGCCGAAGCGAATAAACGGACTGCGGATGCGGCGGTTCGTGCGGCTCAACTTGAAATGTTTGATACAACCGAAAAATATAATCGTGGTGAGTGTTTGCTAGCGTACAAGGCTTGTGTTGCTGACAAGGGTGGGTGTGGTACCCAATTTGAAAATTGTTTAGATGCTGATTTATTGGCGCGTCGTTCAAACGCTTGCGAAAATATTTTGGATCAATGTATGTCCGTAAGCAAATATGTTAAACAGGATTGGGAAGCGGAATCTCAAACTATATTGAAAGAAGCGGCAAAATATGCTGATAAGAATATGCGTTTAACATGTTTGGCAAAAATACAATATTGTTTGGAAGATGGGTGTTCTACTTCTACGAATACCGCTTGTTTAACGGATGTTAATGTGGCGGCTGGGGTTTGCCCGATTATTACTGAGTGCGAAGAAAAGATCCCTGGTATCCAAGGCGCAATAAACGATAAATTAGCGGTGTTGCGAACAAAATTCTGTGCAAATGATGTTGATAAGTGTTTGCGTGACAAGTGTGGCAAAAACTTTACTGCACCAGAATGTCTTGGTAAAAATGCGGCGGAAATTGCGAAACTTTGTCCACAAGATATGTTTGCTTCGTGTAAAACGGAACAGCAGTTTGATATTATTGTTCAATCCACTTTGTTACAGATGGATTATCAAATGTTGCAGGGTTGTTTGAATTATTATGGTGAACAATTGGGGCGTGTTTGTGGTACCGATATGGCGTGTTTGCCCAAAAGTGACATAGTGTTAGGTTTGGACAAATTACCGAAAAACGAAAATGATTTGGTAAAATTACGTTCTCGTGTTCGTGCGGAAAGTGCTGCCAAGGTTGAAGAATTCTTTAAACAGTTTGATACCGATAAAACCGTTGATGCGTGTAAAAGTGCGGAACAACCGGCAAATTCTGGCCAAGATGGCTTGCAATCTACGGTGTTTAACACTGCGCGTATGTTGGCGGAAATCAATGCGGAAAATCGTTTCTTGTCCGAATTGGAAATGAAGGTTGTTGAATTGTCCCGTGCGGCAAGTGTTGAAGAAGCGAAAAAGAATTGCGAATCTGTTTACAAGGTTGAACCAAAGCCAAAGGTTGCTGACAATAATGATAGAAAGCACAAAGATAAAGAAAACAAAAGTTATTCTTATATCAAGAGTGTGAGTTTTGAACCGCAAATGCGCAACTGTCATGTTTGTCGTATGCAACGTGTTTGCGAAACAGGTGGTGAAAAGAAAGCGACGTCGGCGTTAAAAGCGGGCTTTGGTGCGATGTCCGCTGGTGCTTCGGCTGGAACGATGGTACAACCGGGGTGGGGGACACTCATTGGTGGTGTCGTCGGTGGTGTCGGTGGCGCAATTGGTGGTGCTATGTCAGGTGGTCGTGAAGATTTCTGTCAAGAAATTGAATCTTGCGAAGATATTAATATGTAGCGTTTTTCATGAGGAGAGAGAGCATGAGAAAAATAAGTCCTTGGGTTTGTGCAATAGCGGTTTTGGCTGTGATTCCTGCATTCGGGGCGGCCAAGGCGAAAAAACAGTCCGCTATTCAAAATGGAACCTCGGTGCGAACCAAGGTTGAAGCCAAGGGTATTTATTCCCAAGAATGCTATGACGCATATTATGGTTGTATGGACCAATTTTGTATAACCGAAAACTCCAACGGGGGCAGTTGTGCGTGTAGTGATAAAAACGCTAAATACGAAGCCGATTTGGAAAATATTCAAAAAATATTACAAGAAGCTGAACGTATAAAAACCGAAGAAGTAGAACGTGTTGAACTTGGTTCCAAAGCTGACATTGTTTTTGGGGGAAAACGTGAATATGACGAGGATGGTAATGTCGTTTACGAAAACAACAAGAAAAACAAGAAAAAAGACTTGTTAGCGATGTTTGAAACCAAAACAGAAGACGATGATGACGAAGATGAATCTGAATTGGATGGCAAGGTAGGGGCAGAATTGTTTTCTGCGGTTCATAATCTTTGTGTGGAACAAATAGAAGAAGATTGTGAAAAAGATTTTACGTTTCTAAAAAAATTATATCAACGTCAAATAGATTCGGATTGTAAGGCATTTGAAAATAGTGTCGCCAAGCAAAAAGCGGCAGCGGATGTTGCTATGGCGAATGCAAAGGCCGATGTTCGCAGTGCGCTAAAGGAAAGTTTCGAAGAAGCGAACAAATACAACCAGGGCGAATGTATGGTTGAGTTTAAAAAGTGTATGCAAAAAGACGATGCTTGTGGTGCTGATTGGGAAAATTGTGTATCCTTTGCTGCAACCGAAGAAATATCCAAAGGAAGTTCAAAAAAGAAATTTGTCGCGGAAAGTATGTTTAATATATCTGATTCCGTGATGGAACTTTTATCCGCAAAACGTGCAATTTGTGAACGGGTCTTGGATTCGTGTATGGCTGTGCGTGATAACGTATGGACTGCCTTTTTGCGTGAAGCCGCACCTACGTTGAAACTTGCGGAATCAAAAAGTGAATCTAAACAGCGTCAATCGTGTTTAACCAAAATTTCGAAATGTATTCAAACGGCATGTAAAGATGACATCGAAGGTAAGGGCGTCGCAACAATGGATGCATGTTTGGCGCGTCCAGATATGGCACGTTCGTTCTGTAAGGTTGAACTTGATTCTTGTGAACGTGTCGACAAAAGTATTTGGTCGTATGTTGAAAGTAAATTGGCTGCTATGCGTGTTGACGCGTGTACGGATGAAGTCAAAACATGCTTTACGGATGATACACGTTGTGGACCAAATTTCCAAAATTGTATAGGTATGGATTACCAATTTATTCGTACAATGTGTCCATTGGAAAAATTGGTTGTCTGTAAGCAAGAAAAGAAAGATTTCAGTATGGACGATATTGATAAGTATTTGTCCGGTCTTTACCTTAATATAGATAATGCTGCTTTGGATAATTGCCAAGCATTGGTAAGCAAGAAAATGATAGATGTTTGTGGCAGTGAATTTGATTGTAATCGTTTTGCTGCCGACGGTAATATTGGAACAGGCAGTTTAAGTTCCCAAAAATCTGGTAATGTATATCGTATTGAAGGTATGATTTCCTTTGGATCAATTTTGATGGGGAACGCATCTGGAAGTGTCAAGGATGGTGAAAAAACATTAAAACCTGGGGAAATAGGTGTCCAAGCTTATATTGCCAAGGTTCTTGACAACAACAAAACCGGTGGTAAAAATGACGGTATAGTTGAACGTATTGAATCTGAATTGAATAACATTGCTGGCAATATCAATCGCGTTATTGATTTAATTGAACAAGATCCCAAGATTCAATATTGTGTTTCGGGGCGTAGTTTGGAACAAATTACTGGTGAAAAAGACAAGAATACTGCGCCGCGTTTTAAGCATTTGTTAGACGGTATAAAAATGCAAATTGCTAATGCTGCGTTGGGCAAAGCGCGTGAAAATTACGAGGCGAAATATAACGAGTTGGTAAGTAAAGCAACCAAAGATTTGGATGCTGATATTGCGCAGTACTTGTGTCAAAAAATGGCGGATGATGGTTCCATGACACTTGATAAAACAGCGGTCAATACCGAGGTTGACAAGCCGTATGCGATAAGTTATGAAATAGGTGCTGGGTTAAGTAATGATATTTTGATGAAAGGGGGGCATAGCAAGACAAGTCTTGGTGAAACAAAGATTCAAAGAACCAAGAAAAAGAGTATGACCACATCAAATGGTATGCGTGAATCTTATGCGGTATTTGATCGTGAAAACAGAATTTGTCACCTTTGTACAACAACCATTACAAATAGTTGTAGCAATCTGTACAAGGGTTGGGGTGGTAAAGCGGAATCAAATTGTGTTCAATCAGAACCGATGGAAAATTGTAAAGATTTATCTATGTAGAGTGGGGTTAAAGAAAAATGGAAACGGATATGGCGGCTGCTGTGCAAGCCCAAGGATTGCAGAATCTAGAAATTGTAAAGGCAAGTACGGAACAGATACACGAAACAACACAAAACTTGCAAAATTTATTATCAAGTGTGACGGATTTAGCGGTCAATTTTAGTTTGAAGTTGTTCGCATCTATCGTCGTGTTGGCTGGTGGTATGTGGCTTGCCAAACGGTTAGCAAATTCGTTTAAGCGTTTATTATTGCGTCGTAATCTTGATGCATCGCTTGTATCATTTTTATCTTCATTTGTAAGTATTGTTTTGCGTATCTTTGTCATCATTATTTCGTTGACGACGGTCGGGGTTCAAATGACATCAATTGTGGCGGTGCTTGGTGCCGCTTCATTGGCTGTTGGTATGGCACTTTCAGGGACAATGCAAAATTTTGCGGGTGGAATAATTATCATGTTCCTTAAACCGTTCAAGGTTGGTGATATGATAGAAGTTGGCGAGAAAAGTGGTATCGTAAAAAAGATAATGATTTTCAATACAGAAATTCATACTTTGGATAACCAAGTTGTCTTGTTGCCCAATGGCAGTTTGGCTAATGGTCAAATCACAAACCTGTCTGATACTGATACGCGTCGTGCGGAATTGGTTGTTGGTATTTCCTATGGGGATAATGTTGATGTTGCGCGCAAGGAAATTTTGGAAATATTAAAAGCGGATAAACGTGTTTTAACTAAACCTGCAGAGCCGACTGTTTTTGTCGCAGATTTGGCGGACAGTGCGGTTGTATTAAAGGTTTGGTATTGGACAAAATTCAAAGATAACGCCGTAAGTCGTGGCGAAATGTTAGAAGAGATTTATAAAAGATTACCCAAAAAGAAAATACATTTTCCATTTCCACAAATGGATGTGCACATTCAAAAATAGTGTTTGGAAAGGGTGTTTTTTTGTGGTATAATAAAAGACATAGAAAGGAAAGGATTTTTTATGAAAAAAAATAATTTGTTGTCTTTAATTGGTGTCGGCGCTGCTGCGTTGGCATTTGTTGTTTTCGATGCAAATGCTGCAATTGAAAACAAAAGTACCGGAAATGATAGCTCAATTGCCATGGAAGATTACGATCTTCAGGGGATGAGCGAAATGGAAGCGGTGGCTGTATTGCGTAATGATATTGCGGCTTTGGATGACCAAATTGCCGATTGTGAAAAGAAACGCAAGGGTTGGATTGCTGCAACTGTTGTCGGTAGTGCCGGTGTTGTTGGTACGGGGATTGGTGCTATTGTCCAGGGTAAAAAGGTCAAGGAAAGCAAGGCAACATTGACTGGGTTGAATCAACAATTAGGTGATGTTAAAACCCAGATTAATGAAGCAAATACTACTTTGAAGGAAGTTAAATAAGAAATATTAAAGGTTACTAGCCATGAAAAAATTGTTACCAGTTTGTTCCGGGATTGCGGTTCTTTCCGTGTTTGGTGGCTCATTTGCTGCAACTGACCCTATGATAAATAAGTTAATGCGTGAAAAACAGCAAAAGATGGAGCAATTGGAACAATGTGCCAAAAAAGTAAATGGCTTTAAAATAGCTGGTATTTCCACGCTTGGCTTAACCGCGGTTGGTATTGGTGGTAACGTTGCATTGGCTTCAAAACAGAAAGGGTTGAATTCTCAGATAGAAAAAGTCCAAACTGATTTGGATTTCAAAAAAACAGAATTGGCAAATATAAATTCCCAAATTGCGGCAAAAGAAGAAGCTGCAAGACAAGCGGAACTTACGGCTAAAAAAGATGAGTGTGCAAAACAAAATGGTAACTGGGTTGAAGCCGAGGCGGTGTGTAGTTTTGTTACCCCAACTCCAACTGCAAACACCGTGGCAACTGTTGAAGAAAAAACAGTTGATGAAAAAACTGTTGAACTTATAAATGGTTCTAATGTAAAGCCAAATATTGGTACCGCTTGCAGTGAAAAAGAAATAAATGATAAATTGGTGGTAAGTGCTGTATTTGCTGTTGCAGGTGGAAATACGGGTATCGCGGGTGATACAATTTGTACCCAAAATGGTCAAGATGTGCCATGTGTTTGTTCGGCTACAAAATGTGTTGATGGCGCCAAAGAAGTTTTGTTAGCTGGCGGTATAAAAACTTGTGAGAAAACAGAAGATGATATAGTAAAGAAAGATGATGCGGAAAAGCCTGATGAATCCGACAATGTGATTGTGGACTTAAAGGGCCGGGTTATAAATGGTGCATGTAATTCGGAAGATATGCCAAGAAATGCTTCGGCTGGTATATATTATGTATTAGGACGTAAGTTTACCGTTGAAAAAGATAAGTGGGCTTCTACGGAATGTTATGCTTCTGCTAATTCTAAAAATATTGTTAATTGTTCTTGTAAGGCAACGCAATGCAAAGACCAGTACAACCTAGAAGGTGGCGTATGTAAAAAAGCGGCTGAGAAAAAAGAAAAAGACGAAAATACTTCAGTGACCTTCGCAAGCGATGTGGATAGAAAAGGCTTGGGATATACGTCTAGGGCGTTGAAAACGGGTAAAGTTTTCGAAACAAACGCACACAAAGATTGTAAGATTGGAAGTAGTGGCGATTGGTGTACCCAGTTCCTGTATTTTGTTGCGAATGGAACTTCTACATGTGTAGCTGACTATAATAAAGAACCTAATGACAGTATTTCCAAGAATCAAAATTTGGCTGTTGCTTCGACAAATGGCAGATATTGTTATTGTAAAAGAACCTCTTTTGTTGTAAGAGAAGAAGGTAAAGCAAAAGGATTTAAAGACAGCTCTTCACCTTCGTCTTGGGTTTTTCGTTATGATTGGGGGGATAATGATAGGTGTCAAGAGATGTGCGCTTCTAGTTGTGCTGCGGGGCTCAATGAAACGTTAAAATTCCGTAAACTTTTCTACTAAGAAACGTCCCGTTATGTTTATGGTGTAAGGCGGGTAAGAAACTATTAAAAACGGTGGTTGTGTACCACCGTTTTTGTTATGCTAATAACTTGTAATATTGTCCTCTCTTTTTACGATATGAATATGTTATAAGAATTTATCGACCATATCTGCGAATGTTCACATCGTGATAGTAGAACCAAACACTGTCATCTTTGTACATGCCGTATTGAAATGGGATGGGAACTTCGCATGTGCGTTCCTTGCACCCACTTTCATGTATAATTATTTCGCCGGATAATGTCACCCATGTGCTTTTATTTTTGGAATAAAACGCATTTTGAACGTTTTTTGCAACACCGAAAAATTTTTCACATGAAAAATTGCGTGTGGCTGTATCTGGTACCATATAAATTTTTATGTTTACTTTGTCCGCATATTGTTCGCATTTGTAAATACTGTCAGCAATAGGATAAAAATCTGCTGCCGGATCATAATTTATAACGAACGACATTGTTGGATTAAATTCATCACAATTTTGAAAAAGTGATGCGGCGCCAATCATAACCAATGACAATTTTGTCCCAAGTTTATGTTTAAGATTTCCTAAAATATATTTTGGTTGTTGCATGTTATCTTGTTGCTTGTGTTTGTTGATTACCGGAAGAGCGCTGAGTTGTTTGTTGTTTTATTTCATCAAAAACAAAACCGACTCTGTGCAACGCACGTGCGTCTTCGTCCGTGATACCAACTTCGTGTTTCTTAAGATTTTTGGCACGAAGCAATATGGGTAAAGTATCATTCCCATATATATGAACAGGGTCGGACAATGTATCGTATTTTGTTTCTAATCTTAATAATGGTTCGCGGACGCGAAACTTCCAATCATCAGCGGTAAGATGTTTCGCAATATCTTTATTTGCGACCTTTATTACAACGCGTGATACATCGTGTTCTTGGAGTGTTCTATCTATATCATTTTCTAATTCTAAAAATGCGGCACTAAGGTTGTCGTAAGTGTTGATATAAAGTTTATCCAAATCAAGCGTGACATAAACATGGTGTTCTTGGTTGGTGACGAATTGGTTTTGGTCAACTGGTTCACAAGCAACCAATCCCGAAGCCGTTATCGCCAATGGGGTCAAAATTTCATAGAATTTTTGTTTGATATTATACAAAAATTTCATTTTTTTATATCCTTGTCAAAAAATTAACGAACTTTTTCGTTGTTCAAAGGTATAACTTTTGTGCCTGTGTGGCGTAAACGTTGCAATTGTGTTCCCAAACCATTGGATTCACCGGCAACACCCACAGAATCTTTTTGATATACATTAAAGTTATCACGATTTACATAAAGTGTATCATCGAATTTAAATACCCCATCGTGTTTTGTAACCAAAACTTCCATTGCTTGGATTTCATCAAGTATAGAGTCCCATTCTGCGACGGTTGTTTCATTTAAGATGATGTCTTTACTATCCTGGGTATATTTGCAATATACTCTGCCGTTTCTATTACGATCAAAAGTTGCTTGGCGAACTTGATCTTGGAAAGATTCCGGATTTCTTATATCCATATAAATATAATTGTATTCTTGTTGTTTGTGGTTTGTTGGTTTTACATCTTCGCCTTTGCAAGCACTAAGCAAGGCACCCGCGGCAAAAGGCGCATATTTACAAATCATTTTTAAAATTTTCATTTTTATTTCCTTTTTTATTTTGTTTTTTTGACGACAAAAATATAATCACAAAACACCCGTTTGTCAAGTATTGGTGTGAAAAATACTTTTTGCCTTAAAACAAAAACGCCCCAAAGCGGGGCGCATTATATCATATATTTTTTTGTTTGTCTACATCATTCCTGGCATACCCGCCGGCATTTGTGGTGCCGAACTTTTTTCTTCGGGAATTTCGGACATTACCGCGCCAGTTGTTAACAAAACGCCCGCGGTGCTTGCCGCCGCCATGATGGCGGTTTTTACAACCTTGGCTGGATCGATGATACCGGCTTTCATCATATCAACATATTCGCCAGTTTGTGCGTTATAACCAATGTTATAATCGGTTGCTTCGCTTACCTTGCCAACAACAATTTCGCCCGATACACCGGCGTTTTCGGCAATTTGACTGCAAGGGGCACTTAATGCGCGACGAACAATATCAATACCAACATTTTGGTCGGTATTTGCACCTTGTAATTTTGCAAGTGCGTTCACGGAACGAATCAAGGCGACACCGCCACCCGCAACAATACCATCGGCAACGGCTGCGCGTGTGGCCGCCAATGCGTCATCTACGCGGTCTTTTTTCTCTTTGACTTCGACTTCGGTCATACCACCAACCTTGATAACGGCGACACCACCAACAAGTTTTGCCAAACGTTCCGCCAATTTTTCGCGGTCGTATTCGCTTGTGCTTGTTGATAATTGTTTACGAATTTCATCGGCACGTGCTTTGATGGCGTCTTTGTCGCCAGCACCGTTCACAATAAGTGTGGAATCTTTTGCCACAACAACACGTTTTGCGGAACCAAGCACAGCGGGGGTAATATTATCAAAAGTCATACCCATATCATCGGAAATTACGGTTGCACCGGTGACAATGGCAATGTCGCGCAACATTTCTTTGCGACGGTCGCCAAATCCAGGGGCTTTAACTGCACAAACTTTCAATCCGCCACGTAAACGATTTAATACCAATGTTGCCAATGCTTCGGATTCAACATCTTCGGCAATTATAAGTAATTGACGACCTTGTTGAGCGATTGGTTCCAAAATAGGTAATAATGCTTGCAGGCCGGTAATTTTCTTTTCGGAAACAAGTATTTGCGCATTATCCAATTCCGCCAACATTTTTTCGCTGTTGTTTACGAAATAGGGGGACATAAAACCTTGGTCAAATTGCATACCTTCGACAACATCAATTTCCGTTTCCAATCCCTTGGCTTCTTCAACGGTGATAACACCTTCTTGGCCAACACGTTCCATGGCGTTCGCAATTTTTTCACCAATGTCGGAATCGCCATTGGCGGAAATTGTGGCGACCTGGGCGATTTCGGAACTGTCATGAACTGGACGGGCATGTGATTCAATATCGGCAACGACCGCATCCACGGCAATATCTATACCGCGTTTGATATCCATTGGGTTCATTCCCGCGGCGATAACACGACGACCTTCGCGGACGATTTTTTGTGCTAATACTGTTGCGGTGGTTGTTCCGTCACCAGCATCATCACCGGCTTTTTTTGCAACTTCTTGAATCATGCGTGCGCCAATATTTTCCGCCGGATCGGGCAGTGATACCGCCTTGGCAACGGTCACACCGTCCTTGGTTGCAACGGGTGCACCATACGATTTATCAATAACCACCGTACGACCCTTGGGCCCCATGGTAATTTTTACCGCGTTGGCAAGTTTATCAACACCCGCCGCTAATTTATCCGTATCAAAACTAATATCTTTTGCCATAATTTAACCCCTTAATCCATAATACCAAGAATATCTGATTCCTTGATAAGAACATAATCTTCACCGTTTAATTTGACTTCGTTGGCGGATGCCGCCCATTTGGCAAATAACACAATATCGCCAACTTTAACGGTCATGGGAATACGATTCCCGTTTTCAAACACACCGCTTCCAACGGCAATGACGCGACCACGTGATGGTTTTTCACGTGCATTGTCGGGAATAATGATACCGCCGGCGGTTTTATTTTCTTCTTCGATTCTTTGCATTAAAACATAATTATTCAAAGGTTTGAACATAATAAATCCTTTTTAATTAGATGGCATAAACTGCCGATACGGATAATATAGTATAATAATTTTTTGTTTCAAGTGGGGATTGGTGGTTAGGGGTTGTGATGGTGATTTGTGGTTGTTTGGAAAAAAATTCACTAACCACTAGCTACTAACACAAAGAAAACGGGCGCATCTGCGCCCACACTAACCACTAATTACTTACACTAACCACTACCTATACGAATGTGAGAATGTCCATGTTAAATCACCAGAATGATATTTGTTATAGGGGCTTGTTTGTTGCAGTTCGTCAAATTTAAAACAGCCGTACGCATCACAAAATTGTGTTTCATTGGTATAACGACATTGTGTTTTACTGGTGGAACCCGCGGGACTTGTCATTCCGGCAAAACATGGGATGCCATGATAGTAGGTATCATCCACCTCTGTTTCGCAGTTCGTTCCATTATCAAAGAAACTGCTACACCACCACCTGCAGCTCGGATTGGATGTACTATTCCCCATACCGCCATTTAATAACATGGCACGGTTCGCACGTGAACATCCCGTGCTATAATACCCGTTATCTGCTTTCTTGCAACTTCCAAAAGTTTCGCTTGGACTCGATTTGTAATCATCAAAGCCAGGCGGATAATCCGCTGGAACATATCCGGATTTGCATCCAAGGCAATAGTATCTTTTGATATAACCGGGTCTTTGGCCCGCCTTATCAAGGTAGATACGTTCAAAATTGTTACCGCGAAAAAGCTCAAGAGTACTGTTATCCCCAGAATATTCAAAACGGTTTGATAAAACGTCATTATCGGGTAATGAAGTATTGTCATCGGCAATTTTAGCGGCAAGATGTACTTCTACTGTGGCATAACAATTGACTTCCGTGCCGTTAACCGTTCCTAAATATGGCGCATGGACTGGGTTGTCTCTGAACGTTGAAACCACATTTCGATTTTCATCTTGATACGGGTAACTGGCACTTGAATAATTGTAAGTAGGTTTGTAACCGCAACCAGCTACGTCCCAACCACCACCAGTTCTGGTTCTCCAGTATGCAAAATCTTCACGTATACACCAATCGTAATAGACAGAATTTGTGTTTTTGAACCCCATTTGTTTGCATGAATATTTGTTTTGGCGACATTGATCGTCACTATCCATGTGATAATGGGTTGTGAGTTGTTCATCGGTTAGATCTTGTTCGGTGTTAAGGGGGGCGCCTGTATCGGCATTGGTGTCGGGATTGTGATTCCAATCGGAATTCTGTGTTTCCGATGAACAACTTACAAAAAAGCCGTCATCGCGGTAATATTTGCGACAATTTCCTTGAGTCCCAGTGGCATTGTGAGGGGATGTGGCGTGAATGATTGAACATCCACCATCAATATTTTGATAACATTCATATATTGTCCGCGCCCCACGGATGGGGTTGTCATGTGTCGAATCCCAGTATTGATGCGAGAGCCAAGTGGGTGTTGCATTGCTAGGATTTACCCTAGGGCAGGTTTCGTTACAATTTTCACCATATTTTCCATTTGGACATGGTGTGCAAAACACGGTTTGATTGCTAAAAGCACTTGTTTGTGCTCCAGGTGGTGCAGGATTAGTCACATTAGATGGTGCGGGTTTACATCCTGCTGGGCAGTTGCAAGCAGTACTAGAACACGTTGGCGCCGTATTCCAGCATGCGGTAATTTCCGCCCACGACGATGGAATAAAAGCAAGCAATGTTAATGTCACAAAAATAAAACGCATCCATTTCCCCCCGTGGTGTTGAAATAACCACCGAACCTTTCTTTGAGCGTATTGTATTTTTATATTAAACGGTTGTCAAGTATTAGTGATTAGTGTTAGTGGTTAGTGATAGTGAAGTAGTGGGTAGTGTTAGTGGTTTGTGTTTGTTTGGAAAAAATTCACTAGCCACCGGTGCAAAAAAAGTGGCACCAAACGGTGCCACCCACTAATCACAAACCACTAACACTACCCACTATCTAGATTTTTGTGAAGATGGGTCATAACGTTTAATCGTATAATCCTTTTCGGCATACCATGCACTATCGCTTATGTGCATGCCAGTGGCGTTAACATCATCAGGGACTTGGGCGCCTTTAGTTCCATTAACATAGATTATGCCGGAACCACGAACCTTATCGGAAATATCAAAACGTGTCTGCAATGTATCACGCGCGTTATGGAAACCAATAGTTCTAAAAGTAGAGCTTAAACTACCACCATCTTCGTTTAAAATGTTCAAGAAAACAAATTTAACATCTTCCATATCGGCATATTTTTTTATTGTATCTTTGCTAATTTTTGTGGCTATGTCGTTATCAAAAGAACCCCAATCCCAATCCAGTGTAACCTCTTTGGTTGGAACAACTGGTGTTGGTTCTGGTCCTGGTGTTGGTTGTGGCATTGGATCGTCGCGTTCGCATGAAGCCGCCAATGCGAAAAGTCCGGCCAACATACCCAATACAATACTTTTTGCTTTGCTGATATTATAATTTTGTTTAATTTTCATGGCAATATCCTTTTGTTAAAGTTCTTTTTTATTTTAACCCATATTTGTGTTTTTGTCAAGTGTTTGTTCCCCACACTAGTGTTTAGTGATAGTGGCCAGTGATTAGTGCGGGCGCATTGCGCCCGTTTTTTTTTACTCTGGGGTTGTGGCAAACCACTAACACCAACCACTACCACTAACCACTTCCCACTTGTTATCCCATTTTGTTTATGATATTATGCCCAAAAAAGGATATGATATGTATGATAAAAACAATATTTTCGCGAAAATTATTCGTGGCGAAATCCCGTCAAAACGTATTGTGGAAAATGATTACGCGATTTCTTTTTATGATGTGAACCCAATGTGTGAAAAACATGTTTTGGTTGTGCCACGTGGTGAATATGAAAATATTTTAGATTTCGCACGTCGTGCATCAACTGCGGAACAAGCGGGTTTTTGGGATTGTTTCGTTAAAACCGCTGATGCGCTGGGCATAGATGCGGAATTTAATGTTATGGCAAATGCTGGATTGTCCGCACCACTTTTCAAGCAAAGTGTGTTTCATTTCCATTTACATTTAATTGCCGGTAAAACGACACCGGAATGTGAAAAAATGGTACGGTGTTTATTATGCGACGAATAACTTTGCGTGTTATTCCACGTGCAAAACAAAATAAAATTACCACCGAATCCGATGGAACTTTGCGCATACATATAACCGCCGCACCTGTTGATGGGGCGGCGAATACCGCGGTAATAAAAATGTTGGCGGAACACTTTGGCGTGCCAAAAACACAAATAAAAATTGTCCGCGGTGATACTTCGCGGACAAAAATAGTAGAATTTCCGGAAAACTAGTCCCCGTAGTTTAATATTTGTTTGAACAATTCATCCGGTGTGTTTGCAACGTGCATGTGGTAATCATCAACATTTTCAATAAATCCATTTGATTGCATGGATAAAAACAGTTGTGAAAATGCGCCCCAAAAATTCGCCGTGTTCATAAAAAATAATGGTTTATGCGATTCGCCAATTTGTTGCATTGTCATGATGTCGGTAAATTCATTTAATGTTCCGATTCCCCCGGGTAAAATTATAAAACCATCCGACATTTCATACATTTTTTGTTTGCGTTCGTTGACACCATCTACAAGTTCTATTTTTATTTCCTCGTGAACAGGTTCCTGTTTTGCGACAACATTGTGGGTTGATACACCCATTACAACACCCCCATTACGAATTGCCGCGGTTGCCGTTGCCCCCATAAGGCCGACATCACCACCACCAAAAATCATTCTTATTTTGTTTCGCGCCAATAATTCACCAACGCGTGATGCATCGCGTTCAAATTGTGGGTCGGTTCCAAATTCATGTCCGCAATATACC
>Ga0310696_10001330_pt1 | contig 36104 bp, 32 predicted proteins | sample AusTroGonzalo_MG_4_FD_203885 | JGI IMG/M metagenome (GOLD analysis project Ga0310696, IMG submission 203885) | Bovine rumen microbial communities from tropical cattle in Woodstock, Queensland, Australia - Gonzalo_02 (v2) (version 2) | ecosystem: Host-associated > Mammals > Digestive system >... | reverse complement strand
TCAGATTTAAGCAAACCATATGCATTCTTTCCGCTTATGTTAAAAACAATTGATTTAATGCCGGCTTCTTCGCCTGGCTGTTGATCAACAACAGAAAATTTCATGTGGTGTCTTTCGCACCAACGAACATACATTCTAGAAAGCATGTCTGCCCAATCTTGAGCCTCTGTCCCGCCTGCTCCAGAGTGTATTTCTAAGGTAACATCATGACGATCGAATTCACCTTTAAAAAGCAGTTTTTGCCGGAAATTCCCGCAAATTTTTGATAGATCAGTCAACATTTCTTCGAGTAATTGCCTCATGTCTTCGTCAGATTCTGAGGTTGCAAAAATAAGGTCATTTATCTCTTTGTGTTGATTTTCAATTTTTAAATATGTGTCGCGTTCTTCTTTCGCGTCGTTATATTCATCAATAATTTTGAGGGCGGATTTTTGATCGTTCCAAAAACCTTCCTCGTTTTGTTTTGCTTCTAACTCTTTAACTTTGTTGTCTAAAAAAGCGAGGTCAAAGAGAGTCACCGAGCCTATTTACCATCTCAGTAACTTCTTTAAGTTCTAAGCGTAATTCTTGGAGCTCTTTCATGACTATTCCTTTTCTTTACTTTCAACGTCTACGACGTCTTGTTCAGCTGGTTTTTCTTCTTGTTTTTCAGCTGGTTTCTTAATTTGAACAACCACGTTCAAGAATTTAAAAACAATTTCTTGGGCAATGTTTTCAATACACTCTCTGAAGAGAGCTTGTCCTTCATTAACATAATCTTGAAGTGGGTTTGTATTAGCATAACTTCTTAAGTGAATGCCTTCACGAAGCCTTGCCATTGTATCAATTTGTTTAGTCCAGTTTTGGTCAATGGTTTGTAAACAAATATCTCTTTCAACTTGTTTTGCAATATCTTCGCCCCATTGTTGACGACGAATATTATATGAACCTAATAGGTTGTCGGCGAGGTCTTCGCCAGCGTCTTCAACAGGTGCACCGTCCCAGTCATCTGCAACAAATGAACCCTCTGGAACGAATTTTGGTTCAAGAACTTTCTTGAGTTGTTCACCAGAAATATAGTCACTCTTTGTGCCTTCTGGTAGTGCTTTTCTTGCTAAAACAGCACCAGCAATTCTAAAGAATTCTTCAATCATATCGGTGATGTCTTCAGCATAGATAATCGCATCACGTTTTTCGTAAATCGCGTTACGTTGTCTTGAAATAACGTCATCATAATCAAGAAGATTCTTACGAATATCGAAGTTTTGTCCTTCAATTTGTTTTTGGGCGTTTGTAATAACCGCTGAGAAAAGTTTTGATTCTAATGGACCAGGTCCAAAAGATTCAATACGAGCTTGAATAGATTCTGCGGCAAATCTTCTAAGAAGATCATCATCAAAAGACACATAGAATCTAGAAAATCCTGGGTCACCTTGACGACCAGAACGTCCACGTAATTGATTATCAATACGACGTGATTCGTGTCTTTCTGTACCAAAAACGCATAAGCCACCTAAAGCTTTGACTTCGTCATTAATCTTAATATCGGTACCACGACCAGCCATGTTGGTGGCAACTGTAATAGCGCCTTTTTCACCTGCGTGAGCAATAATTTCAGCTTCACGAGCATGGTTTTTAGCGTTCAATGTTTCGTGTTTTAAACCTTCTTTGTCAAGTAAAGAGGAGACTTCTTCAGAAGATTCAACGGAAACTGTACCAATAAGAATTGGTTGTCTTTTTTCGTGTCGTTCTTTAACTTCTGCAACTAGTTGTTCTAGCTTCTCTTTCTTATGAGCATAGATGTAATCTATGGCATCAATACGAGCAATTGGTTTATTGGTTGGAATAACAACAACTCTCATGTTGTAAATCTTTTGGAATTCTTCCTCTTCGGTCTTGGCAGTACCAGTCATACCAGACATCTTCTTAAAGAGTCTGAAGAAGTTTTGATATGTGATGGTAGCCATTGTGACAGTTTCTTCTTTGATTTTGACGTTCTCTTTAGCCTGAATAGCTTGTTGTAAACCGTCACTATATTCACGGCCTTTTAAAATACGGCCTGTTGATTGGTCAATTAATTGAATTTCACCGTTTTGATCGACCATATATTCAACATCACGAGTCATGATGTAGTTGGCCTTAAGGGCTTGTTGAATTCTATGAAGATCTTCTTGGTGATCTGGTCCATAAAGGTTATCAACTCCAAAAAGTTGTTCTGCGCGTTTGTTTCCAGCTTCAGTTAAAGAACAGGTCTTATCTTTGATATCGATCTCGAAATCAACATTTCTCTTAAGGGCCTTTGCGAATAAATCGTATGTCTTATAAGAAGAGGCGCTTGTTCTTGCTTGACCTGAAATAATAAGTGGGGTACGAGATTCATCAATCAAAATTGAGTCGGCTTCATCAACAACTGCATAGTGTAAACCACGTAAAACGCGGCGCGCTTTTGTGTTTGCCATGTTGTCTCTTAAGTAGTCAAAACCAAGTTCTGAGTTGGTTGTATAACAAATATCACACAAGTGTTGTTCTTGTTTTTCTTGAGTTGTTAAATCGTGAATATTGCACCCAACAGTTAAACCTAAAAATCTATAGATTTGTCCCATCCACTCAGCGTCACGTTGAGCGAGGTATTCGTTAACTGTTACTACGTAAGCGCCTTTTCCTTCAAGGGCATTTAAGTAGATCGCCATTGTAGCGGTTAATGTTTTACCTTCACCAGTTCTCATTTCAGCGACATCGCCATCATGCATAACTAATGCACCAATTACCTGAACCTTATATGGGAATTGTCCGAGTGTTCTGCGAGCTGCTTCACGAGCCACAGCCATAGCCTCATATTTTATATCTTCAAGGGTTTCGCCGTTAGCTAAACGTTCTTTAAAATATGGGGTTTTTGCCTGTAATTCCTCATTAGTTAACTTTGCCATCTCCTCTTCATAAGCAAGGACATGGTCAGCCATCTTGCTGTATTTTTTGAGTACTCTTTCGTCTACTCTAAATAATTTTTCAATGAAATTTGCCATAGTATTGCTCCTTAACCGGACAATTTAGTATTCTACCATATATTAATGGTATCGCAACCCAATTATTGTCCTTAATTTTTATCTCTATCATCTCTTTTCTAAATCAATTGTTTTTGACATGACTAAAACTTTTATCTTTTTTGCTCCTTTTTCTTTGACTAGATTTATCATCGATTTTATTGTTGAACCTGTTGTAAAAACGTCATCGACGATTAATATCTTTTTACCGGTTAAATCAACATCATCAATCTTTAAAATCTTACCAACTTTTTGTCTTTCTTTTGTGTTCAAATCTGCCTGTTTTACCTCCTTTGTTTTATGAATGCACTTCATCATTTTTAAATGCAAAATTGAAAACATTTCTTCCACATGATTAAATCCTCTTTCTTCATCGCTTTTTTGATGTGACGGAGCGGGTATTGTCGTATATCCATTAAATTTATAATTTAAATATGTCGAATAGTACTCTAAAAACACAGTTCTTAATTCGTAGTCTTTGCAACCCTTGAATTGATACAAAATTTCTTGCACTTTTTCGTTATAAAAATAGATGTGTAAACACTCAATTTCATCAACGAAAAATGTTTCCAAAACTGGTTGAAACTTTAAAAGACAATCGTGACAAATCGTTGGGTTTTTGCAGAACAGATTGTGAAAGGATGTTTGTTCAATTGGTTTAAAACATATTTTGCAAATGCCTGTTCTTGCTTCTGATTGTGTCGATTGCTGTTTTGATCTCGTCTGTTTGCTTATTGACGAGAAAAATGACTTCACCTTTTGGAGCATCAATTTTTCTACCTACCCTTCCTGCAATTTGAATTAGTGCCTGTGAGTTATAAATTTCGTTATCCGCGTCATAGATAATGACCTGCAAATCTTTAAAAGTGACGCCTCTTTCTAATACGGCGGTTGTTACTAAATAGTCGTACTTTCCCTCCTTAAAATCTTTAATTTTTTGGGTCCTGTCTTTACACTTAGAATGCAAAAAAGTACCATTTTTCACGAGAATTTTTAAAATTTTGTACAAACATTCACACCTCGCGATTGTCGGGGCAAATATGAAAACTTTTTTATTATTTTTCTTATATTCTTTAATTTTTGACACTAGATATGGAATCTTAAAATAACCAATTTTTGTAACAACTTCTGGAACTGGCAACGGATGTCTATGAAAACGCGTATTTAATTCTAAAATCTCTCTTCTTCCCTTACTAAAGAAATCGATTACATCATTAGATGGGGTGGCCGACATCATAACAACATGACCTCTAACAGCCCTAAAAAACATCTGCGCTAACAGCTTATTGTTTTTAAAAGGAAAAGCATCTATTTCGTCAAGGATGATCAAATCAAAGTACTTGTTATATCTATATAATTGATGCGTTGTGAGAACCACAACATCGCCTTCGAGCTTGTCCGTGTGACCACCATATATGGATACTACATAATTGTTTGGGAAAGCCGCTCTTATCCTATGAGCGAGTTCGATAACTACATCACGACGCGGAACTGCGAATGCTACTGTTTTATGATTTGATAGACAATACGACATTAAAGCATATACAAGTTCTGTTTTACCCGCGCCACACACCGCGTTAACAAGTGAATCAACATTATTTTTATAGTTTTCAACGAGCTGATTTGAGAGTCTTTGCTGTTCTTTTGAGAGTTTGTAATCAAGCTTTAAAACAACGATACCTTCTTTTTGTTTTCTCTTTTCTGCTTCTTTGCCTCTCATGGTGATGCAAAAACGACAGTAAGGTTGACCTTTCAGATATCCAATATATTTAGGGTTTGAGTTGCCACATCGAGGGCATTTAAAATTTGTTCCCACATATATATAATTCAAGTCAAAAAAGAAAAATCGTGAAATCACACGATTTTTCAAATTAATTTGAAAGAAATTTTTCGGTCGTTAACCTTCTATTTCGTTAACCCTTCTTTCGTGACGTCCGCCTTCGAATGGGGTTTTAAGGAAAATCTCTATTCTTTTTAACACGTCTGGAAGCTTCATGAATGTAGCACCGAACGCGATCATGTTGGCGTTATTGTGCTGTCTCATTAATCTAGCGACGTCATCGTTATATGCAATGCCAGCACGGACACCTTTTGTTTTATTAGCGGCGATTGCGATACCTTCTCCGCTGGAGCAGACTAAAATACCATAGTCAACGTCTTTAGATGCAACTTTCTTAGCGGCTTCATGTGCGAATATTGGATAATCACATGATTCAATAGAGTTTGTCCCGACATCTACAACTTGAACGCCTTTTCCTTTAAGGAACGCTTTGATCTCTTGCTTATACGCGTATCCTGCGTGATCACTTGCAACTACTACTTTCATATTTTTACTCCTTTGAAATTACTTTCTTAATTTGATCCATTGTTATCGCACCTTCTCTGAAGATGTGAGTATATTTATCTTCAACCATAACTACTGTTGATGGTAAGTTACTTACGGTCTTGCCATCCACAACCGCCGGAAATTCATCGCCAAATGTATCTGCAACCTGTTGAGCTGTTGTGCCTGGTTCTTCGCCTGCTCTATTCGCGCTTGGTACTAAAAGTGGTTTACCAGTTTTTCTAATTAAATCGCGTATTAGATCGTAGTCTGCAATTCTAATTCCGACACGACCAATATCTGAAATGCACCATTTTGGAAGTCCTGCTTTTGCTGTTGTTATCATTGTGAATTGACCAGGCATAAAATTTTTCACTAATGATTTTGCTACATCATTAAGTTCAGCGTATTTTTCAACATCTTCAACGTCCGCCAGCATAAGTGTGAAAGGTTTAAAAGGAGGGCGTCTTTTTACCTTAACAAGTTTATCATATGCTTCTTTGTTATCATAGATAACACCAAGACCATATACTGTTTCAGTTGGAAAGGCTACAACCTCTCCTTTTCTTAATAGTTCTGCAGCTTTATCTAGCTGTGATGATTTTAAAATTTCCATATATTAATTTTACTACTTCAACTCCAAAATAAGTATTCTTTCTTTTCCGTTAATGTCTTTAACAAAACCAAAGGTTACATTTCTTAATGTTTCCTTGATTATCTTAGTTAGTTTTTCCTTTAAGTCATAACCAATTTCAAATACACACAGCATTTCTTTATTCTTGAGTTTTGGTAGTGCCTTAAATATATCTCTATAGACTGTTAGATCCTCGTCTGAAAATAACGCTAAATGTGGTTCGTGATCCAAGACAGATTTATCCACTTCACACCTGTTTAAGATATATGGTGGGTTAGCTACCAACACATCAACTTTAGCGCCAGCTTTCACTAATTCATCACATGCATTACCGACGAAAAAATTTCCAATAACCCCCAGATTTTCCGCATTTTTTCGCGAAACTTCTATTGCATCAGAAGATATGTCACTCATAAATAGGTACCTTACTTTAAGTTTCTTTGCAAGGGTTATTCCCATTACCCCGGAACCACAACAAATGTCTGCAACATTAATGACGTTATCGCCAAATTTTTGCAAGGCTCTCAAGTAAACTTGAGTAACAACTTCTTCTGTTTCTTGTCGCGGTATTAAAACTCGCTCATCGACATAAAAATTGTTTCCCAGAAATTCTGCTTCATGAAGAATGTATTGAATTGGTTTCCCCATTAAAAATTCATTAAATTGTTTGGAAAAAGCGTCAAAATCCCTAATATTTTCATTTTTGTGTACATAAAAACCAGACATAGATTTAATTCCGTTGTTGTGGCATAAGAGAATGCGCACAGCAATTTCATCAACGTCTGGATTTGTTAATTTTTTAATTGATTCTTTATAAACTTCGTAAAGTGTCATTAGTTATTTTGAAGCATTTTTTGTTCTTGGTCGTAATGTTGAAGAGCGTTTAGCACTTCATCAAGGTCGCCTTCCATAACTCTATCAAGTTTTTGAATTGTGAAACCGATTCTATGATCAGTAACTCTATTTTGAGGATAGTTATACGTACGGATTTTTTCACTGCGTTCGCCTGTTCCGACCTTTAGTTTACGTTCAGAACCAAATTTCTCTTCTTGTTCTTCTTGGAGTTTAGCGTATATTTTCGCTCTTAACATTTGCATACAGATAGCTCTGTTTTGAATTTGTGATTTTTCTGTTTGGCATGAAACAACTACGCCAGTTGGTTTGTGTGTCATACGAACAGCTGATTCTGTTTTATTAACGTTTTGACCACCGGCGCCTTGAGAACGATAAGTATCAACTTGAATATCTTCCATCTTAAGTTCAACATCAATCTCTTCCATTTCAGGCATAACCAAAACAGTCGCAGTTGAAGTGTGAATTCTTCCAGACGCTTCGGTCTTCGGCACTCTTTGAACACGATGAGCGCCACTTTCAAACTTTAAGCGTGAGTATACATTATCTCCTTTTATCATAAATGATATAAGAGAATAACCGCCAGCCTCACACGGGTTTTCATCGATTACTTGATAATGCCATCCTTGTGATTCGGCGTATCTAACATACATTCTGAAAAGGTCGCCTGCAAAGATGTTGCCTTCATCTCCACCGGCAGCACCACGAATTTCTACAATAATGTTTTTGTCGTCGTTTGGATCTTTTGGAAGAAGTTCAATTTTAAGCGCTTCACATAGTGCGGCTTCCTCTTCAACTAATCTTTTGTGCTCGCTATGACCTAATTCAACAATCTCCGGATCAGAATCATTTATCATGGCTTCAGAATCTTTGATATCTGAAACGATTCTTAAATACTTATGGTAACCTTCAACAACAGGTTCAAGGGCCGCTCTTTCTTTAGAAAGGTCACGAAAACGCTTCATGTCCTTCATGACGTTTTCATCCATTAATTCTTTATCGACTTCAGCAAATCTTGTTTCAGATGCCTCAAGTCTTTTGAGCATGCTAGTTTCCATAAGCGGTGAGAATTATACCATAAACAAATCGTTTGATAAAGTTAAATCACTATTTCTTAATATTTATATTAATTTTTCGGTTTTTTCTTTTAATTACTACGTCGATGTTATACAATCAATATCGGTAAATTTTTATGGCATATAAAGCATTATACAGAACATATCGTCCTCAAACCTTTGAAGAAGTTGCAGGACAAAAACATATTATCCGCACACTTAGAAATGCTTTAGCAAACAACAAAATTGCACACGCCTATCTTTTCTGTGGCCCTAGAGGAACCGGAAAAACAACAATGGCAAAATTGTTCGCTAAAGCTTTAAACTGTGAACAAGGTATTGGCTGCCAATGTAACGAATGCTCTAACTGTAAAGAAATTATTGAGGGCTCTCATCCAGATGTAATTGAAATCGACGCCGCTTCAAACAATGGTGTTGAACAGGTTAGAGACCTTATTGACAAAGTCAATTATCTTCCAATTAAAGGACGATACAAAGTATATATTATTGATGAAGTGCATATGATGACTGCTAACGCTTTTAACGCTTTGCTTAAAACATTAGAAGAACCACCAGCACACGTCATCTTCATTTTAGCGACAACCGAACCTCATAATATCATCCCTACCATCTTATCAAGATGCCAAAGATATGATTTCACAAAGGTTGCTGACGGCGATATTGAACAAAGAATGATAACCGTTCTTAAAAAAGAAGGTGTTCAATACGATAAAGCAGCTGTTAGAGCGATTATATCTTTAGCGGACGGCGGTATGAGAGATGCATTATCTATTCTTGATCAGATTTTAGCCTACTCCAACAACACTTTGAGTGTTCAAGACGTATATTCAATATTTGGTTTAATCTCCACAAAAGAAAAAATTGCCTTAATTAAAGACATCAATTTAGGGGATGTTTCTAGCACTCTTGAGAGAGTTAAATCTTTCTCTGAAGGCGGCATTGATATCTCTAGACTTACCCAGGATATCCTAGAAATTTTAAAGGATGTTCTTATTTATAAGAAAACTAAGGAAGTTTCCGAACTCTCTGTTCTTAATGAAGAAGATGCTCAATCACTTTCGTCTGAATTAGAAATTAGAAAACTTCACGAAATGATTGGGACATTCCTTAAACTTCAACTTGATTTTAAAACTGCATCTAATGTAAAAACATTATTTGAAGTTACTCTGTTAAAACTTCTCACTTACGAAGACACTACAAATGTCATAGAAGTTAAAAAAGAAGTTGTTCTAGAACGAGTGAAAGAGGTAAAACCAGAGCCTGTTACTCAACCACAACCTGAAAATAAAGTGGCTCCCGTTGAAGAAAAACCTGCTCCTTCTGTTGAAGTTAAACCAGAAATCAAACCTGAGCCTCAACCAGAACCAGCACCTGTTGGTAAAGAACCGGAACCTGTTGTTGATGAAACCGTCGCTCCTGATTGGCTTTTAGATGACGATGATGAAAAGAAAGTCGTTGAAACTGAAGGCGAAAGATATGAATTAGATGATGATATAATCATCAAACTCATGGTTTTAGGTGAGAAAGAATTAAGAAAATCCATCACAAGTCGCTGGGATGAGCTTAATGCTTTCCTAGGTCATCCGACTCTTGGTGACTTGGTCGCATTGTTAAAAGATGGATCGCCTTTAGTGGTAACAAAAGATGTAATTTTACTAGTTTATGATTTTGAAAAATTGGCATCTAAAGCTAACGTTAAGGTGAATGCAAATAGAATTTCCGAAATTATTAACAAAATGTTGGGTAGAGATATGTTTGTATATGCTATATCACGAAGCGATTCTACTAGACTCGTGAAGGCTTACCAAAACTTAAGACAAATCTCCAGACTACCTTTACCAAAAGATATAAAAATCTCATTGGAGGATTTACGAAAATGAATATGCAACAAATGATTATTCAAGCTCAGAAAATGCAAAGAGAAATGCAAAAGAAACAAGCCGAGCTTGAAGCACAAGAATTTAGCATCACCAAAGGTGGCGCTGTAACTGTTGTCGTTAAAGGTGATAAATCTATCGTTTCAGTATCTATTGATAAAGATGCTATGGATCCAGATAACAAAGAAATGGTTGAAGAATTAATTGTTTTAGCAATTAATGAAGCAATAGAACAAATAAAAGCAAAAGAAGCAGAAATTAGTTCATCTGTCTCTGGAGGAATGGGCGGTCTTTTCTAATGAAAGAACTTAGGAGCATCTCAAAGTTAATAGACTCCTTTCAACGTTTACCTGGAATTGGTCATAAAACCGCAGAAAAAATGGCTTACCAAGTCCTTGAAATGAAAGGCGAGAACGTTGAATATTTTGCCGATGCTTTAAGGGAAGTTAAAGAAAAAATACACCATTGCCCTATTTGCGGCGCCTACACAGAAGATGACATGTGCGAAATCTGTGCGTCTGAAACTAGAGATAAAACTAAAATTATGGTTGTTTCATACGCAAAAGATGTAATTTCCTTTGAAAAAATAGGGGTTTTTGATGGGGTTTATCATGTCTTGGGTGGCGCTGTTAGTTCCATAAATGGCGTAACAATTAATGAACTTAATATAACTCCACTCTTTGATCGAATTAAAGACCAAAAGGTTAAAGAAGTCATTATTGCAACTAACCCAAACACTGAAGGCGAAACCACCGCTTTATATTTAGCGCATATACTTGCTAGCACAGGCGTTATAGTGACTCGTATCGCATACGGTCTACCTTTGGGTGGGCACCTAGAATATGCAGATGCGCTCACATTAACAAAGGCGCTTGAAGGAAGAAATAAAATTTAAGGAGAAACATTTATGTTTGTAACTATAGAAGGACCGGAGGGAAGCGGTAAGTCATCCGTTACCAAAGAAGTTGTAAAGATGCTTGAAAAAGATGGTTTTACCATCGTTATGACTCGCGAGCCAGGCGGAACACCAATCGCAGAAGAAATTCGTAATGTTATTTTGGATAAAAAGAACACCGCTATGGACCCAATGACTGAGGCGCTTCTTTACGCAGCGAGCAGAAGACAACATTTAGTTGAAAAAGTTTGGCCTTTATCTAAAGAAGGCAAAATTGTCATTTCCGATAGATTTTTGGATTCCTCTTTAGCGTACCAAGGAGGTGCAAGAGGTTTAGGAATTGATAAAATCCTTTCTCTTAATCAATATGCAACTGATGGTTTCTACCCTGATTTAACTTTGTTATTTGACTTAGATCCTAGAATCGGATTACAAAGAATTGCTGCCAATAACGCTAGAGAAGTCAATAGACTTGATTTAGAAAAAATAGATTTCCACGATAATGTACGCAAAACATTTTTAGAGCTCGCTAATCGTTTTAAAGATCGTTTTGTTATTTTAGATGCTTCAAAACCATTTGATGAAGTAGTTCAAGATGCATATCGTGCTATCAAAGATAGAATAGCAACATGCAAATAGATAAATACTTACAAGAATATCAACCAATTATATATAAAACATTTGTGAATGCTCTGGAAACAAAGAAGCTTTCTCACGCCTACCTTTTAAGTGGCTCGATTGGAATGCCTTTAAAAGAGGTCGCAATCTTTTTGGCAAAATCCTTAATTTGTGATAACCCAAAACCCCTCGCATGTAATGAATGCATCACCTGCTTGAGAGTGGACGAAGGCAATTATGCTGATGTAATGGTGTTTGATGGAGAGAACGCCAAAATTAAAAAAGGCGACATTGAAAAAATTACTTCCAATTTTGATAAAACTGCTCTTGAAGATAAAGGTATTATGATTTACGTCTTGCACTTAGTGGAAACAATGACCGCCGTTGCGGTAAATTCGCTTCTCAAGTTTTTAGAGGAACCCGGAAAGAATATTTTTGCTTTCCTGACAACCGAGAACGAATCTAAGATTTTACCTACCATTATTTCGCGAACTCAGGTCCTAAGATTTAGAGAAATCGACAGGTCAAAAATCATAAAAGATGCGGAAAATATGGGGGTTATTGCAGAAGATGCCGAGATTTTAAGTGGTTTTTATAATGATGGATCAACCATAAAGGAAATCTCTGAAAGTAAAGAATATGAAACTGCTAAACAAGCATTAACGGATCAGCTAAACAGCCTCTTAATTTCTCCTGATGATGCAGTGTTTACAAATCAAAGATTCGTCGTGCCATCACTAAAACAGCAAAATGTCGCTAGACTATACATCAAAATGTTAACTGAGGTATTTAAGGATTTACTTAATTTATCAGTAAATGAAAACATAACATTAAAAAGTTATGATAATATATTACACGAACTGTTAAACCACATATCGCATATTGATAAGTCGTTAATTATTCTTATGTCATCACTCAAAAAGTTAGACTATAACGTTAATATCGGTCTATTACTTGACCACATCATTTATTCAATCACTAAGGAGGGAAAATAATGGAAGTAACGCATTACGTTGGTATTAAATTTTCCAGCTCCGGTAAAGCATATTTCTTTGGCACAGATCTAAAAGATCTACAAATCGGCCAAAAAGTCGTCGCTGAATCCGTAAGAGGTCTTCAACTAGGAGAGGTTGCAACTCCAGTTTTTGACATTTCAACATATAAAAGTAGTCTCGAATTAAAACCATTAACGAGAGTTGCTACAGAAGACGATTTACTTCTTTTTGAAGCAAACCAAAAACGCGCAAAACAAGCATTAAAAGATACAAACGTCGAAATTGAAAAGCTTGGGTTAGTTATGAATCCGATTGAAGCTGAGTTTTCATTAGACGGCTCAAAAGTAACTATCACATATGTTGCAGAAGAAAGAGTTGATTTTAGAGAACTATTAAAGGTTCTTGCATCGAAATTCCATTGCCGCATTGAGCTTCGTCAAGTTGGCCCTAGAGACAAAGCTAAAATTGTTGGCGGAATTGGTCTGTGCGGCTTGCCTCTTTGCTGTAAACGTTTCTCAACTGATGTTGAATCCGTTTCTATTAACCGTGCGAAAAACCAAATGCTTTCACTTAATATTCCAAAACTCAGTGGCCACTGCGGCAAATTAATATGCTGCCTTCTTTACGAAGATGATGCATATACCGATTTAAAGAAAGACTTTCCACCACTTGGAACTTTATATGAAAGAGAAGATGGAAAAATTTGGAAAGTTACTTCATATAATGTTTTTTCTAGACACGTTAAGTTATCGTGCGAAAACGATTTTGAATTTGTGCCTTTAGAAGATACTTTAAAATTAAAAAGAATTCACAAAAATAAATGAGATCACTAAATTTTGATTCCTCTAAACCTTTACTATATCTTGTCGCTACTCCAATTGGGAACCTACAAGAGGTTTCTCCGCGCACAATAGAGGTTCTTTCAAGTGTTGATTTGGTAGCTTGTGAAGACACCAGAGTAACAGGCAAACTTTTATCTTTGCTCGGTATAAAAAAAGAACTAATTTCACTTCGTGAACATAACGAAGTTTCTACATCAAAAGAGTTAACTGAGAAAATTAAAAAAGGTCTCAAGGTTGCTTATGTTTCTGATGCCGGTTATCCATGCATTTCAGACCCGGGTTCTAAACTAGTCAAAATTTGTTTAGAAAACGATATTAATGTTTCTCCTGTATCTGGACCTAATGCTGCCTTAAATGCATTAATTGCATCAGGCCTTTGTGAGGATCATTTCTATTTTCACGGATTTTTGAACGTAAAAGAATCTGTGCGTCTTGAAGAGCTTAGAGAGCTTGCTTTAAAGAAAGAAACACTCATTTTCTATGAAGCCCCACACAGAATTCAAAAAACTCTTGAGTCAATGTATGAGATTCTTGGTGACAGAAAAGCTTGCATGGCAAGAGAGCTTACTAAAAAACATGAAGAGTTTATTCGAGGAGGTTTAAAACAACTTTCTGAAATCGATCCTGAAACACTCAAAGGCGAAATGGTTATTGTTGTCGAAGGCTCTTCTGGAGAAATTAAACCAATCGTTAGCAACACTGACATTGTCAATATGGTTAAAACAATGGTTGAATCTGGCATGAGCACAAAAGATGCAATAAAGAAAGTCTCAGAAATAACCAAAATAAATAAGAACGTAATTTACAAGGCCTACCACCTAAATTGATAAAATAAAAACACAGTCAAATCTCTAAATATACGGGAAATCCTGTGTTTTTTTAAATTATTTTACTGAATTCTTTGGGCATATCTGTCTTAAACTCACATATCTTTTTTGTTAATGGGTGAACAAATTTTAACTTATATGCATGGAGTCCTAACCTTTTTAGTGGGTCTTTTGGTTCTCCATATTTATCGTCACCGACAACATGGTGCCCTATATGTCCTAACTGGACACGAATTTGGTTTTTTCTTCCTGTATCAATGTTTATATCTAAAAGTGAATATTCAGAATTAGACCTAATAACCTTATAATGCGTTACACATTTCTTTCCTGCGGTCTTATCTTGCGTAACATACATTAAATTTAAAGAATTTTCTTTAAGGTAGTTAACTAGCGTTGCTTCTTGTTTCTCCATTTTGCCTTCAACGATGGCATAGTAGCCTCTTTCAAGAACAATATCTGACCAGTTCTTTTGAAGGACATCTTTTATTTTTGCATTTTTCGCGAACATTAATACTCCAGATGTGTCTTCATCTAATCTATGAACCACAAAGACACGGTTGTGTTTGTCCTTTTGTTGAACATAATCATTAACCATTCTATATGCCGTTCTACCTTTTTCGTTATCACTTGGAATTGTCAAAAGCCCACTAGGTTTATTGATAACTATGAACTCTTCATTTTCAAAAATTATCGGTAAATCCTGCCTATTTTTCTTGGAAATGCGTTGTTTTGACACGATAACAACGTCATCTTTGGATAGCTTTAGATTATATTGAGAAACAGGCGCGCCATTAACTGCTACATAATGACCGCCTAAAATAGACTTAACAGCATTCCTGGATAACTTCGGAAATTTTTCAAATAAAAACTCAAGTAACTCGCATTCTCCATGAACTTTAAATTCTTTTATTGAGTTTGGATTTACTTTGCCGCGATGTACTTGATGTTTTTTATCGTTTTTATTCATCGGTTTCCTTAGCGTAACCAACTAATTCTTTATATACTTCTGGTCTTCTATCTCTAAAAACACCCCAGGAGACTCTCTCTTTGTCTATTTCTGAAAGATCAAATTCGTGAATTCTAAATCCTTCCTCTTCACGGTTCATTTCTTCAACGACACATCCGTGTTGATCTGCTATAAACGAATAGCCTTGGAAAGTCATAGATGATTTACCTGCTTTTTCAACTCCAACTCTGTTGGAAGCACAAACTGGAATAATATTTGCGGCAGCGTGACCACACATTGTATTTCTCCAGTGTGGCATTGAGTCTCTTACCAAAACTGGTTCGCTCCCAATTGCGGTTGGGTAAAGTAAAATTTGAGCGTTCTTCAAAGTTAACACTCTAGCTGTTTCTGGGAACCATTGATCCCAACAAATACCAATTCCAACTCTTCCATATTTTGTTTTAAAAACTTTAAAACCGGTATCGCCTGGGGAAAAGTAGAACTTTTCTTCATAGCATTCTCCGGTTGGGATATGTGTTTTTCTATATAAGCCGAGGTCTTTGCCATCAGCATCGATCATGACTAATGAGTTGAAATAATTAGCTCCAGACTTCTCGAAAAATGAAACTGGAAGAACAACATTATATTTCTTTGCGACTTCTTTAAAATGTGAAATTAGTGGGGATTTCCCGCGAATTTCTGCCAATTCGAACTTATCATAGTCTTCAACTTGACAGAAATAGAGGTTTGAGAAAAGCTCTTGAAGAAGGATGATTTGTGCACCTGCTTCTGCGCACTTTTTAACCATTGCTTCAGCCTTTTTAATGTTTTCTTCATAATTGCCTGAACAACTCATTTGGGTAATTGCTACTTTAATTTTCATTTTTCTTTTTAAACTCCTTGTTATATGGAATCTGCATTGTTATACAATGGACGTTACCGCCACCGAGTAAAATTTCTTTCGTGTTAAGTTGAATAATCTCTTTTTCAGGATAAAGTTCTTGAAGTTGTTTCTTAGCGAGTTTATCTTCTGGAACACCGAATCCTGGTAAAATAACGAACTTCTCGCCTTGATAGAAGTTAATATAACTTGCAGCGAGTCTGTCGCCTTCACTTCTTACCTTCGCATCGTGAGTTCCACTCTTAATTCCTTTGGACTCTTTCTTACTCATATAAATAGGTTTTGGAACCTTGATTTTAATAATCTCTAGGCTTCTGCCTTTAGCATCGGTTTCATTCTTCAAAACTTTATATGCTTCGGATGAGAACTTGTATTGAGGATCATTCTTATCATTTGTCCACGCTAAAGCAACGACTCCTGGTTTAATAAAACATGCTATGTTATCAACGTGTTCGTTGGTCTCGTCGTTGTAAATACCATGTTCAAGCCAAATAACTTTACTGACACCTAAATATATTTTTAATGTTTCCTCAATTTCTAATTGAGATAGATGTGGATTTCTTCCAGGAGACAACAAGCAAGCCTTTGTAACTAAACATGTTCCTTCACCATCAACATGAATTGAGCCGCCCTCTAGAATAAAGTCATCAAGTCTATAAACTTCTTGACCAAACTTCTTTGCAAGGTTCTTCGTTAATTGATCATCGTTCTTATAATTTGAATATAAGCCGTCAACTTCACCGCCCCAAGCATTGAATCTAAAGTCTACAATTCTCATTCTATCACCGTTAGTGACGAATATTGGGCAATTATCTCTAGCCCATGAATCATTATAAGAAATCTTAAATGGATAAATGTTCTTAAAGTACTTGTAATCTTCGATTACGCGGTTATATAGTTTTGGTGATATTCCAACATAGACAGGTTCATATTTCGCAATTGCATAGATAACCTTTTTATATACTTGAAGTGCTGGTTCAGCATCTTTTCTCCAAGTATCTTTTCTAAATGGAAGCAGAATAATTGTTCCGATGTGTTTATCACCTTCAAACGGCATTGAGAAATCATCGCCTCTTGGAGTTGTTAAGCGTTTCGTAACATAGTTAGATAATTTATTTTGATAAGTCTTATAGGCTCTCCATTTTTCAGTATCAATAATACTTACCTGGTCTGCGCCATAATCTGAAAGAATGGTTATACCATTCTTCTTATAAGCTTCAATCCTTTTCACTAAATCTTTAGTAAAAACTTCACCAGGGACAATTAAAGGAATTCCTGGAGGATATATCATAATAGATTCTTTTGAAATTTGGTTAACAGCGTCTTTAAGAGGCACCAATTTGCCTGCTGCATGATATGCGCTTCTAGGTCTTACGACTTGGAATGGGAATTCAATGCCAAAGGCATGTCGTTTATATTCGTTTGTCTTTTTGTAGTGCTTTTTAGATATGTCTTTTAAGGCTGCGACAAAACGGTCGATTCTCTTTTTGTCTGTTCCAATGGCTAAAATAGCCATAATTGCATACGTCTCTGCTAGTTCAATCTGGATTTTATAATCTTTTTGAAGAAGTTGGTAAACATCAAAGCCGTTTATATCTAAATGCTCGAGGGCTATAACCAGTTTTGTTTCGTCATAGTCATAACAGCCACGAGTAATAAAATGCTCTTTCCCGCATGGAACAAAGCCTTTAATCTTGGCGATTTGTTCTCTTGCATATCTACTTACTTCGTGAGTTTTATCAATTGCCTCTTGTCCTTTTGTAGCGACAAACTCTCTTGCTGCATCTATAGATGCCATCAAAAGTGTAGAAGGAGAGGTAGTATTTAAAATATTTAAAGTTTTTTGAACTGAGGCTCTATCAATGAATTTGGATTTTAATAACAAAACTGAAGACTGAGTTAGACTGCCACCAGTTTTATGGAACGAAACTGAAGACATGTCTGCACCGGCCTTCATTGCAGAAATTGGTCCTTTTTGATCAAAGTAGTAATGGGCTCCGTGTGCTTCATCAACTAAAACAGCAATTCCTCTTTTGTGCGCTTCTTCAACAAGACGTTTTAAATCGTTAACTGCGCCAAAATATGTAGGATTTATAACAAAAATTGCTTTTGCAGAAGGATATTTATGCATTGCACTAATGTATTCTTCTACTGTTGGTTGGTTTGCAATTTCAAGATCTGCATCAATCTTAGGCATTATATAAATTGGTGAGGCACCAGAAAGGATTAAAGCAGAAACTATTGATTTATGAACATTTCTAGGAAGGATGATTTTATCATTCGCATGACATGCAGCCATAATCATAGCAATTATTCCGCTTGATGTTCCGTTAATTAAAAAGAAAGAGTGGTCAGCTTCGGCGAAGTCCGCAAAAAGCTTCTCTGCTTCTTCAAGACAAGCATGAGGGTTTGCTAGATTGTCTAAACCTATAGGAGCGTTAACATCGCATTTATAAACTTGCTGTCCAATAAAATCTTTAAATTTATTCGAGACATTTCCTTGTTGATGACCAGGAACATCTAATTGGGCAGTTTCGCGCGAAATGTAAGTTTTCAACGCATCTAAATAAGGTGTTTTCTTTTGATCAAGTTTTGCCATAACTATTTAGTAAGTGAATTAATGTATTCGGTTTCGACTTTTATATCTAATCTTGGGAAAAGAGGTGCTCCTTTTTCAACATTATTCCCGGTAAATCCACAGAATTTTTCGATAAATTCGTAAGATTTTTGTTCTTCAGTTAAGTTAAATAATTTATAAACTTTTTCGCTTGTTTCCACTAAAACAGGGGATAAAAGTTTGGTGCAGGTAACTATTGAACTGACTAAAACAGCCATCACATTTCCGAGTTCTTCAACTCTACCTTCTTTTGATAGAACCCATGGTTGTGATTCTTCAATGTATTTATTTGCAACATTTAATAAGTTAACAACTTCGTTTAAAGCTTCGGAGATTTTAAGATCGTCCATTAAATTCTCATAAGCTTTGACGGTTTTCTTGGTAAGTTCGCGAATTTCTTTTTCTTTTTCACCCGGATTTTTAAGTTCTGGAACAACACCTTCAAAATATTTTGAAATCATTGATGTTGTTCTGTTGACTAAGTTCCCATAGTTGTTTGCAAGGTCAATATTAATTCTTTCCGCGAACGATTCTGGGGTGAATTTACCATCGCTTCCAAAAGAAAATTCTTTTGCAAGGAACCAACGTACGGTGTCAACACCATATCTTTCAATAAGTGGGAATGGCGAAACAACGTTTCCGCGGCTCTTTGACATCTTCTCGCCATTTAAATCTAAAAGACCGTGGACAAAAACTCTGTCTGGAAGTCGAAGACCTAATGATAATAAGAACATTGGCCAATAAATTACGTGGAAGCGTGTAATATCCGCGCCGACAACATGAACAATTTCACAATTCTCGTCAGCCCAGAATTTATTAAATAACTCAGGGTGATCTGTGTCATAACCTAGTGCTGTTATGTAATTACATAAAGCATCAAGCCAAACATATAAAACGTGTTTATTATTCTCAACAACAGGGATGCCCCAATTAAATGTTGTTCGAGAAACACATAAATCATCTAAACCTTTATTGATGAAAGTATTCATCATCTCATTTTTACGAGACACAGGCGTAATAAATTTAGGGTTCAATTGGTAGTGTTTTGTCACTTTCTCAACATATTTTGATGTTTTGAAAAAATAACATTCTTCTTCAGCTTTATGAACGGGTCTATGGCAGTCAGGGCAAAGGTGTTCTTCGCCAACCTGTGTTTCAGTCCAAAATGATTCACAAGGTGTGCAATACCAACCTTCGTATTTACCTAAGTAAATATCATCATTCTTAAGCATCTTCGAAAAAATACTTTGGACAACCTTGCTGTGTCTTTCTTCGGTGGTTCTAATAAAATCATCGTTTGAGATTTTCATAGCCGCCCAAAGTTTTCTAAACTTTTCAGCGATTTCATCAACATATTCTTGGGGAGATACGCCTTTTTCGGCGGCTTTCTTTTGAATCTTTTCACCGTGTTCATCAGTACCAGTTAAAAAATAAGTCTCAAAACCACGCATCCTTTTGTTGCGTGCTAAAATATCGCACATTGTGGTGCAATATGCATGCCCGATATGTGCATCAGCACTTGGGTAGTAGATTGGCGTAGTAATGTAGAACTTGTTTTTCATATGAGGTACTCCTTGTTCTTAAATAATTTTATTTAATGCCACAAATTGATTTGGTTTTGCTGTTTGTTGTTCCCCAGATTTTGCAAGCAAATTCAGGATGATCAACAAATGAATTTCTGTTTCCTTGGAGATATTCTCCACCGGATTGTCTTCTAGTCTCGCGGTCATTTACTGGGTAATTTAAATTCCATTTAAGTAAATCAGATAATTTACCCATAGTAACACGACCACCTTCTCCGGCAAAATCAACATTCGCATCGTCAACTAGTTTGAGTTTTGAATTTACAGTCATGCAATAGAATATTATTCTTGCGCACTCACCACGAATGTTGGTGTAAACACCAATGTTGCTCGCGAATGCTGTAACGGGATCCCACCCATTAGATTGATCAGCCATCCCTTCAACGAATGCTGAATTTCCTCTATCTGAATTCTCTGCATTTATGGTTGGCCTTGGCATATAGATATCATCCTCAACATAAGGTGCTCCGGACTTTCCGTTTGATGCTCCGCCACCACGCGAGTTTGGCCATACGTGTTCTTTGTTGTATGAGGTAGTAACCTTACCAGAGTAAAAACTCAAAATTTTATTTGAATATGGTTGATTATTGCTGTCATATTGGACAGAAGATGGATCATAGTCGGTATATTTAAAATATGAGCTAAGAGATTTATAGGTATATGTTTTGGTGCGTTTCTTCAAATTTAAAGTTCTCAAATCCGAAAGAAGGGTGGACGAATTAACGTTGATACCTTTGTAATAACCTTCCGAAATAACGTCTTCTCCAGGTTTAACTTCTCCCCCTCCGCCTTCACCGCTTGGGGTGGTGCCCCCACCGTTAGAGTTATTCTTTTTAAAGAAATCTAAAAAATCACATCCAGTTAGGCAAGAAGCGGATAAGGTGAATAGAAACAACAGTTTTAATTTTTTCATATGAGTTTTATTTATTTAGCTCCATACAAAATATTATATTCATATTTATTATAAAATAAAGCGAGTTATAAATTATATATGTAAAAAATAAAAACTCGCCATTTCTAGCGAGTCATTTATTTCTAAGTTTTTCTTATTTAAGACCGTATTTCTTGTTGAAACGATCAACACGTCCATCAGATGAAACGAATCTTTGTTTGCCAGTATAGAATGGGTGGCAATTTGAGCATGTATCAACGTGGATTTCTTTGTTTGTTGAATGTGTTTTGAACTTAGTTCCACATGAAACACATGTAACTTCAACTTCGTAGACTTGTGGGTGAATATCTTTTTTCATACCTAACTCCTTCCGCCTTAGGGCTCTGTGGCTCCTAAAGAAAGTGCTCCACTATGATACCAAAGAGAAAATTAAAATCAAGAATAAATGCATTTTACATTTATGTTGATTAATTTTGGTTTATAATAATCCCGCTGACAAGATTAAGAAAGGAGAAGTCTATGATTAACAAAAATCAAGCTATCCGTATTCTAAATAGCGGGCTCAAAACTGGAGCAGACTATGCAGAAATATATATTGAAGAAAAAGATACTTTTTCAGTTACTATCGAAAACGGAAAAGTTGAGAGTTCAGGAATTCGTCATTCTTATGGCGCAGGAATTCGCTTACTAAACAAACTTCAAAGTGTATATGGACACACTAATGAAGTAAATGAAAAATCACTCACAAAGCTTATTGAAAATTTATCTGCTTCTTTTAACGAAAAGCAGTGTTTAAAAATTGATAATTTAACCACTAAAAAAGCGAAGAATTTATCTACAGTAAAACAGTCATTTTCTAATACGGAGGATAATAATATTATCGAATACCTTAAAAAAGGTGAAAAAGTTTTACGTGAATATGATAAGAGAGTTGTACGTACACAGGCCTCTTTGTCTTACTCGATTACTAAGGTTCAAATCGCCTCAACAAAAGGCACTAATTTTCTTGATTACAAAGAGCGTGGTCGATGCGGTTTAATGTGTGTTGCCGCTGATCAAGGAAAAATTGAAACTGGTTTTGAAGGTCCTGGGTCAAGCTCTGGTTTTGAATATTTTTTAAACAATATTGATATAGAAAAATTAGCAAAAAGAACTGCTTCGAAAACAATTATGATGCTTGAAGCCAAAGAGTGTCCTAGTGGAAAAATGCCGGTCATTATAGGCAACGGTTTTGGTGGAACATTGTTCCATGAAGCTTGCGGCCACCCATTAGAAGCATCAAGCGTTTCAAAAAATTTATCGGTTTTCTCTGGCAAAATTGGCCAACAAATCGCTTCACCAATTCTTTCCGCGATTGACGATGGAACAATTGCAAACGAATGGGGGTCAAATAACATTGATGACGAGGGCAATAAAACTGAGAAAACATTACTTATTGAGAATGGAATTCTCAGAGACTATTTAATAGATGATTTTAATGGTAGAAGAATGGGCAGAAAAGGTAACGGCGCAAGTCGAAGACAATCATATAAATATGAACCAACCTCAAGAATGTCCAATACATACATTTGCGCTGGAAAATCTACCCCTGAAGAAATTATTAAAGCAACAAAATTTGGGTTATATGCCAAATCACTCGAAGGTGGCCAGGTTAATCCTGTCACTGGTGAATTTAACTTTGGCTGTAGCGAAGCTTACTTAATACGTGATGGAAAAATTTGCGAACCTGTTCGAGGAGCATCGGTCATTGGAACAGGACAAGACATTTTGATGAAAATCGATATGATTGGAAACGATTTAAAACTTGCTCAAGGTATGTGTGGGGCTGCATCTGGTTTTATTCCTGTTGATGTGGGCCAACCAACAATTAGAGTTAGTGAAATGACTGTCGGCGGAAATGGGGGAGAAATAAAATGAAACTAAACGAAAAGAAATTTTTTGAATTAGCAAAACTTAACGATCTCCAAGGCGCTGACCTAACAGCAAGCGAGTCTAGCTCATTGTCTGTTTCGTTATTCCATGGCGAGATTGATTCATTCACAAACAACAGCTCATATGAACTTGTTGCACGTGGTATTTATAAAGGAAAAATGGGAGCTGTCTCTGTTGATAACGTTGATAAAGATTCCCCAGATTATCTTGTGAAAGAAATTATAAGATCGGCATCAATTATTGAATCAAATGATCCTGTTTTTATCTTTAAAGGAAGTGAAAAATATCACAAAAAAAGGGTTGGAAATAATGCTGATTTTTCAGAAAATATCCAGAAAAAAGTGGGTATTTTGAAGAAAATCGAGCAAAAATTATTGGCTTATGATAAGCGCATCAATGAGGTTATAAGTGTTGGTTACGATTCATCAAGTCACGTTTACAGAAAGACAAATTCTTATGGTCTAAAACTCTCTCAAAAAATGTCCACATATGCATACATTGCACAAGTCTCGGCAAAACAAGGAGATGAAATAAGAACCGGGTTTCATGTGTTCGTGTCTTATGACGAAAATGAATTTAATATTGATGAATTTGTAAAGAAAGTCGCAGAAGACGCGCTTGAAAAATTGGGTTCGGTCCAGTGCAAATCAAAAAAATATCCAGTTGTTCTTAACCCAGAATGTGTTGCAACTCTTTTGTCATTTTTAATTAGTTCACTTGACGCAGAAGAAGTTCAAAAGCACACCTCTTTACTTGAAGGGAAGTTGAACCAAGAGGTCTTAAGTAAGAAACTTACAGTAATCGAGAACCCATTAACAAAGAATATCTTTTTTAGATATTTCGATGATGAAGGCGTTGCAACCGAAAAGAAATATCTATTTAAAAAAGGTGTCGTTTCGACATACCTCTACACACTCCAAACCGCCGCAATTGACAATGTAAACCCGACAGGGAATGGATATGGATCTGGTACTAAAGCAAAAGCTGATGTTGGTTTTATTGAAGTAAAAGGTGGTAAAAAATCTGAGGAAGAAATGATATCAAGCATCAAGGAGGGCGTATATCTTACCGAACTCCAAGGTTTACATTCGGGTGTAAATGCTCAATCCGGTAACTTTTCATTGCAGTGTGCCGGCTTCATGATAAGAGACGGTAAAAAAGCTGAACCTTTAGCCTTAATTACAGTCGCTGACAACCTTATTAATGTATTTAGAAACATTAAATGTGTCGCAAACAACAATAAATTGGTTATCTCTAACCAAATGTCTTGTCCATCAATTTATGTAGGTAAATTATCAATTGGTGGCAAATAATGTGGACAATAATTAACATTATTTATACAATTATTAGCAAGAGGTTAATTTTATGGGAAAAGGATTAGTTAGATTTCTCAACCTTGGCTATCTCGCGGCCTGCGCTGTTTCGATATGGGCCATTTGTACTAAACCAGTTTTTTCAACATCAATCAAACTTGATATGACACCACAAAAACTTGGCGAAACTTTAGAGCCACTTTTTGTCGACGCTGCAGAATCAAAACCCGTTGAAGAAAAAAGCTTAGTAAGGGGAACTAGAGCAGATAAAAAGATTACAGACCTTATCACTGTTGATCGTATTGCAGAAGCATTCACAAATAAAGAAGACCCAAAGAAAAATGGTGTTCATATTGAACTTCCAATTACTGTAGAGGCTAAATATGCCTTTAATTTAAACGACAAGGAAGTTCTTAATAAACTTGTCGTCGCAAATATCGAAACTATCCTTGATAATACTTGTGACTTTTTGGCTGAGCCACTAGCAAACTTTGTTTTTAGTATCACTAAAGAGTTTGCTGTTGACGCTCTTGAAACCTCAATTAATACTCAAATTAAAAATGCAACCGGTGAAGATTCCCCTATTACAACTGAAGAAGTAGAAGAACTTTACGATAATATTTATGAAGCCTTAAGTAACAACGAGGGTTCTATTCCTCTTAGTGACTTAACAGATGTCATTATCAATGGTAAAGATGGGGAGGGCACAAGTGCGCTTTCAATCTTAAATAAATTTACCCGTTATATGTATGAAAAATGTGAACCGCAACCAACCGAGGAACAATATAACGCTAATCCAGATATATTTTTCATTCACGATGATGTTGCAGACAAGTACGTTCATCCAGAATCATATTCCTCTGAACTTACGTTCTATACATATTCATATGTAGAATGTGACCCACAACCAACAAAAGAAGAATTTGAAGCAGAATCGGACAAATTCTTTATTTATGATTCTGAAAATGATGAGTTCATAAATCCAACAAAATATGATAATACCGCAACATATTACCGTAGAGATAACCCATATACTCAAGAGGATTTAGATAGAATCAACATTGAGGAAAAAATGGAAGATGCTCTTAGTACAGTTCCAGGCTTAGTTGATAATGAATATACTGCAGTAGATCCATCAGAAATGACCAAGGAAAGATTTGAATCTACCTTAAGATCTACGAAATATTACATTAGTAAAGATGGAAAATATCTTCCTGCATCACTCGGTGAAAATACTAAGCCATTATTTGTTGAAAAAGATGGTGAATATGTTGCAGCTCCATCAAATCCAAGTGATTTCGATTCAACTTTAGCATCAAATACTTTCTATGTATTAGTGGGTGAAGAATATGTGGTCGCAACAACATATAGCGCAAGCACACAATATTATGTATGTATTGCTACAGTTAAAGATGTCGACTCAGCACTTGTTGCATTAATTAATGAATATTTATTGAATAAAGATGTCACAAAACAAGCGCCTCTTCGTTCTTCTCGTGTACAAGTTCTCAATGCTAAATCAAGAGATGAATTAAAAGCTGCACTTAAAGAGTTTGCATTCAAATACATTCCTATGAACCAAATTACAAGTGTTAGCAATTCTTATGGTAAATACGTACCAATTGTCTTACTTGGTCTTATGATTTTAGTTGGATTCCCATGGGCTTTACTTGCATTAGTAACACTAATCCGCACATTAAGAAGAGATAAAGTTTGGACAAAACCTTGGATTGTTCTTGTCCTTGCATTCCCTCAACTAATCTTTGGTATATTTCTTACCTATGGTCTTAAATATGGACTTCCGCTTGCGGGAAAAATGTTTGATATAATCCAAAAAATGCTAGATGTTGGCTTAAGTGCTGAAATATCTACGCTATGTTTAATTCCTTCGTTTGTTTACTTAGCAGTGTTTGTATATTCAATTATTTATGCATTTGCCGCTCATGGCGCAAAAGTTGAATACAAATTCCAACGAATGCTAAGACGAAGCAGATATTACTACTAATAAAAATGCTGCCTATCAGGCAGCCTTTTTATACTAGTTTATTTCGTAATATAGAGAATCCCAACAGTTCCGTATCCGCAATGTGAAGCAATAACGCTTCCTGCGCGGGTTACATGTATCATGCTTTCTGGGAGTAATTTCTTTAGCTCGGCTTTTAGATATTCTTCTTTATCTTTATCTAATCCCGCGTGCGTGATCATGATATTGTCCATATCGATATTTGGTAGGACCGCTTTTAATTCTTTAAGTTGTTCATCAAGAGCGACTTTCATCGGACCTCTAGGTTTTTTATAAACAATTAATGTTCCATCTACCATCTTTAAATATGGGTGAACATGGAAAATGTGGCCAATTAATTTAGAAGCGCCAGAGCACCTTCCACCTTTGTGAAGATAATCAAGAGTTTCAACAGCAAATTGGGCAACAGTTTTGTCAGCGAGTGGTCTACATTTCTCTGCAATTTCTTTTGCAGATAATCCTTCATCTCTAAACTTGGAAGCTTTCATTGCGATAAGACCAATACCAGAAGAAAGTGATTTACTATCTACTAGATAGATACGATCTTCTGGATATGCTTGTTTTGCAAGATTTGCATTTTGATGTGTCGTGGAAAGTTTTGATCCTAAACCAACATAAACAACATCATATCCTTCATCGATAGCTTTCTTAAAATATTCATCAAATGCTCCTGGAGTAACCGCAGAAGTTTGAGGTAGTTGATTGTATTGTTTTACCTTTTCATATAATTGTTCTAAGGTAATTTCTTTACCGTTATCTAAATAACATTCCTCCCCGAAACGAACATTTTGGGCAACAACATCAATGTCATATTTTTTATAAAGTTCTTCGCTTAAATCAGCGCATGAATCTACTAATATTCTTACTTTATTCATATTTTTTCTCCGCGACTATATTATATCAATAAATCTTTTATAACAATTAAAAGTGATTTATAATCATTTTTACTAGAGAGGTAAATAAAATGAGAAAACCAAAAGAAAAACGAAAAGGTTTCTTCGCCGAATTCAAGGAATTCATTTCTAGAGGAAGCGTTATTGATTTAGCTGTTGGCATTATTATTGGCGGCGCCTTTACCGCAATTGTAACAGCTCTTACAGGACATATTTTAACTCCACTTATCAACTGGATATTAGCTTCAATTATCGGGGATAAAGGTCTTGAATCTGCTAGAACATTGCTTTCTGCCCAATATCAAACAGTTGATGGAGTCCAAGTTATTGATTGGGAGTCATCAATTTATATTGACTGGGGAGCATTCATCTCTGCAATCATTAACTTCATCTTAATTGCTTTAGTTTTATTCTTAATTGTTAGAACTATTAACAAGGCAAAAGCAAAGAAAGAAGCACTTGAGGCCAAACAACTTGAAAAATATTACGAGAAACATCCAGAGGAAAGACCTGCACCAGTTGAACCAGGCGTTCCTGCTCCAACTCAAGAAGAATTATTAACTCAAATTAGAGATATCTTAAAAGAAAAGAAATAAGATGGTTTTCCTGGAAAAAATAGCATTTATTCAGAAATCCCTTCATTTAAATGACTATGCTTTCTGCACTCATTACAGAATCAAAATTAGTTATTTAAAAAAGTGGAAAAAAGGATTACTTAAACCCACAGTTGATGATGTTAAGTGGGTTTGTAATTATTTTCATTTGGATGCTGAAGATTTCTTAGATGACTCATCTACACTTTCTAAGAAAGTGATTGATGGCGAACATCCTTGTAAAACTAAGCCGCTTGAAGAAAAGGCAAATGTCATATACGAGGATTACGCTAGAGAAGACAATTCAAGATACGAAGAAAAAGACTAATGAAAAAGGCTGCTTACTCGGCAGCCTTTTCCTTAGTCCATTTTGGATGTGCTTTATACACAAAATCTATGGCTTTTTCCAACAATTTTTCCTCCGCAAAGATTTCAGAAGGTATTTCTCTTTTCTTTGCTTTTTCAACTTTCGAACGAGCAAACGCAACCTCACTTTCGCTTCCTTCGATCATGCCTGCAATCATAACGTAAGCTCTAATTGATGGCATCGAGATGTCATTTGCGATAAATCTCCTAATTTCAGTAGGGGCGATTTCATCATATAGTTTTTTTGCTTCTTCAAGTGGTTTAGTTAAAATCACTAAATAAAGCTTTTGAGCAATAAGTCTATTATGATCTTTAACATTTAAAACTTTTTTGTTTTCTAAAAGCTTATCAATTATCTTTTCGGCTTCTTCAAACTTGTCTTCTTCAAGATATCTATAGGTCGCGAATATATTAATTTCAGCGGTAAATTCAGTGATTTCATCAAATACTGGTACTTCTTTTATTTCTTCACCAAGTCTTCTTTTTTCTTGGATCTCAAGCATTTGGTTATAAGCTTTAACATTTATTGGGTTTGTAAAAAGTCTAATTTTATATCCATCAGTATCACTATCGAGTTTAAGTGGAACAAAATTATAGAATGCGAGCATAGAGCCTATTAAAAGTACAATTGTAGAGGCCGGAATTAGCCATTCGGATTTCGCTCTGCCTTTAACTAAGCTTGAAACAATAATACAAAGTCCAAGTTCAATCGCGAACCCAAAAATAGGGAACCATGATTGAAGATTTGGATTTAACTTTTCTTTTCTAGGTGCAATCTTTGTTTCGCCACTAATGCCACTAAATTCTCTAAATCCAACTTTCCAGTTATTAACTTCTTTATAAATACATAAACCTAAAATGTTTATAGAGGTTACTTTGTAACCTCCAAATAAAGCTCCAACAACATGGAGAAGTTCAAGTCCAATAACATTAATTAAATAAGCAATAATAATTACTACAATAATAAAACCTAGTCCGCTCATCTTTTGAGGAGCGTGCATTCCCATTTGATCTCTAATAACGGTTAAACCAACAACAATTGCGGCTACAATCATTAACGAATATATGATTAGTCCTCTAATTTCTTCTTTTCTCATATTTTTCTCCTATTGTCTAAAAAACGCGTTTCATATCTGACTGATATTGGGTAACTAAATATCTCCAAATTGTATTTAGTCTTTTAATTAACAGCACATTTTTCTCTTTTCTTTTGTTTGATATCCAAAAAATTAATTCTTGAGATGATAAAACTGATATGTATCTAATAATTTCTTGGCCTACATAACTATGATTCTTAAGTAAGTTTCCTACTTTTAAGTAAAAGTAAGAGAAGAAAAATGAATATAATTTATCAGATGCATATGACTTATTTATCGCGGATACATATTGATAATTCGTGCTTATATAGTTAATCATTTCCTTTAAAATAGGTTCATAATCTAGAAATTTCTTTCCATATCCAACCTTAGATTTAAGAAATGTTGAATCTACTACGTCTGCAATATCCCTGAAATGGTAGTAAAAAGTCTGGCGATTAGATTTAACATAATCGCAGAGCATAATTACGTTAATTTCATCAAGAGGTTTTGTTTTAAGTAAAGTTTTTAAACCTTCTTGGAATTTTTGCTCAGTTTTCATAAAGCACAAAGTTCTTTTGCTATTTTTGCTCCTAATTTAGCGTTATTTAACACAAGTTTAATATTTGACTCTAATGAGTCACCACCAGTTAACTCAACAATTGTTTTGAGTAAGAACGGTGTGATTTCTTTTCCTTTTACGTGGGCTTCATCTGCCATCTTTAAAGCTTTCTCAATTGCTTCATTTATAACGACTGGATCCATCGCGAATTCTTCTGGAATTGGGTTAGCCACTAAAACGCCACCATCTAAACGATTCTCACGTTTTGCTTTAATAATTTTTGCGACCTCTAGTGGAGAATTCACAACATTTTCCATTTTAATTCCAGAATGTCTAGTATAGAAATCAGCGAATTCATCAGTTCCATAAGATAAAACTGGAACACCTTTTGTTTCTAAAATTTCAAGTGTTAAATTTAAATCCAAAATCGCTTTAACACCCGCAGAAACAACCGTTACGTTAGTTTTTCCGAGTTCTTCAAGGTCTGCTGAAATATCAAAATTCTTTTCTGCGCCTCTATGGGCTCCTCCAACGCCGCCGGTAACAAACACTTCGATACCAGCCATATTTGCAAGAATCATGGTTGCAGCAACTGTAGTTGCGCCCCATTCTTTATTTGCAAAAATAATTGGAAGGTCTCTTCTTGATGCTTTTTTAACACCTTTTCTTTTTCCGAACTCTTCAATTTCTTCATGGCTCATACCAATTACTGGTTCACCATCGATAATGCCGATAGTTGCAGGAATTGCGCCGTTTTTTCTAATTTCGTCTTCAACAGCATAAGCTGTTTGAACATTTTTAGGGTAAGGCATACCGTGCGAAATAATGGTTGATTCGAGTGCGACAACAGGTTTGTTTGCTGCCAGGGCCTCTTTAACTTCTTTAGAAATGATCATAAATTTTTTCCTCTCGTTTTTTATCTAAATATTTATGGAATTTGGATACACCAAATGAAAGTGCTGAATATACAATAAATGCAACAAGTATTGATATGGCTAATACTAATACTAATTTTGGGTCATCTTTAATAACGTAGTATTTAATACCAAATAACTCAATTTGATGGGCAAAATTGTCTGCTACAACTGCAACAACGCCAATAAATGTTAAGCCTATTACTAGGAAGCCTCTATATATGTCAAACGGCATACAAACACGAATGAAAATAACAAAGCTAAATAATGAGAATGCAATAACCGACATACTCATAGCAGCGTCGTATGATTTGCAATATAAGAAATAGAAAATAACTAATCCTATCTGAACGGTCGATGCTGGAATAATTCTAAAAACAATGTTCATTAAGAATTTTGATTTTATTTGTTCGTCGTTAGGCTGGAGCGACAAAAATAAGGCGCCAACTCCAATTGTTAAAACTTCCCATAGAAGCATGTTTTTCAAAATAAATGGATAACCTTTAAATGATGAGAACATTCCTGTAATAAATAAAGCGGTTAAAACCATCGCGAAAGTCGTCTTGACTAAGAACAGTGAAACTGTTCTCTGTAAATTGTTAATAACTCTTCTTCCTTCCCTAACAACATCAGGCAATGACGAGAACGAAGAATCTAAGGAAACTAGATGAGAAACATTCTTCGCAGCATCACTTCCAGAAGCCATCGCAATCGAACAGTCAGCTACTCTTAACGCTAAAATATCATTAACCCCGTCGCCAGTCATTGCGACAGTTCTACCATCATCTTTTAATGCTTCAATGATTATTTCTTTTTGTTCAGGGGTAACTCTACCGAAAATAATGTAGTCTCTAGTAATATGTCTAACTTCCTCTAAAGACATGCCTTCAAGGGAAATATATTTATCATATCCTTCAACGCCTGCTCTACGAGCAATCTCTGATGCAGATTCTGGGTTATCTCCTGTAATAATGCGAATATCGACGCCGTTATCCTTAAACCATTTAATGTTTTCTGGAGCGTCATCACGAATGTGGTCTTGTAAAACAATAAATCCCAAAACCTCGCTTTGTTCTAGCTTTTCTTCTGGTGTTATGACGTGTTTATAAAGAGCAAGAACAAGAACTCTCATTCCGTCTTTTTCGTATTCTTGGCACATTGAATCGATTTCTTTATTTGAGTGAGGAATAAACTCTCTCGCTCCCATTACAATAGAACGTCCATCTTCCAACATAACTGCAGAATATTTTCTTTCTGAGTTAAACGGGATAGCAGAATAAGAGTCAAAGCTGTTTAAAGAATAAAATTCTTTCCTTATTGCTCTAGCAGTAGCATTGTCGTCCTTTGTTGCAACTACTAATGTTTTAATAATTTTTGCTAAATCTTTTTCACTTACGTCGCTAGTGGAAACAACTTTTAACACGTTTAAATTACCATCTGTTATAGTGCCTGTTTTATCAAGACACAAAGTGTCTACTCTTGCTAAAGTTTCGATACAATACATATCTTGAGTAAGCATATTGCGTTTAACAAGACGGATTGCGCCTATCGCTAAAGTAATGGATGTTAACAAATACATTCCAATAGGTATCATACCGACTAAAGATGTTGCGATTGAGCCCACTCTATTAGTGAAAGCATCACTATGAATATCGGTGAGCTCGTTTCTATAAATAATTAATTGAGCAACACCTAACGCAATAACGAAGAAACCAATAATTTTAAATATTTTATTTAAGGAAGATAAGATTTCGGATTTAACTCTTTTAAATTTACTAGCGTTTTGTTGTAATTGCTCAGCGTAGTTTTCTTTTCCTAAATGATCGACTCTATACAGAGCGGTTCCTGCGGTTACAAATGAACCAGAATAAATTTTGCTATCAATTTGCTTAGAAATATTGTGAGATTCGCCAGTAAGTAAAGATTCGTTTAACTCTGCAAAACCATCGACAATTGTTCCGTCACAAACAATTTGACTGCCTTGTTTAATTTCTATTAAGTCTGAATAAACTATTTCGTTTGCTTTAATTTGTTGAATTTTTCCGTCTCTTAAAACATTAACCTTTACTGATGAGACAACTTTTAGTTTATCGATCAAAACTCTCGCTCTTATATCTTGATATAAACCAATGGTAATGTTTAGAACTAGAATACCGACGAAAACAAAGTTTATTAATTCGATTCTTGCCACGATCATAGCGGCAGTAATTAAAAACAGAAGAATGTTGAAGAAGTTAAAAACATTCTCATAAACGATTCTTGCATATGATTTTGTAACGTGCTTTTTAGTTTTATTAACTAGTTTTGCGTCAATTCTTTGTTGAACTTGCTCACTTGTTAAGCCTCTTTCTAAATCAATAGGAAAATGTTCTCTCTGAATATGTTTAGAGTGTTTTCTCTTACGATTATTGAACTTTTCTTTAAACTTATCCCACAATTCCAACATATACTTGTAGCAAAAAAGTAAACTTTTATAAAACTAGTATATCAAAAACTATACAGTGTATAAATATATTTTATCTTTTATTTCTAAAGAAGTCGGAGATGATTGTTGAGCATTTATTTTCTAAAACTCCTCCAACAACTTCAGGATGGTGATTGATGTTTTTAACATCAAATATATTATATGAACTCCCCAATGCCCCGCCTTTGAGATCTTTAGCGCCATAGACAATTTTCTTAATTCTTGTCCAAAGTAATGTTCCAGCACACATTGAACATGGTTCGATTGTGACGTAAATTGTACAATCTTCAAGCCTCCAAGAATTTAGTTTCTTACAAGCTTTTCTTACTGCAACAATTTCTGCATGACTTGTTGGGTCATTTGTTTTCTCTCTTAAATTATGGCCTCTAGCAATTATCTTATTGTTTAAAACAATAACCGCGCCAACAGGTACTTCGTCAATTGCCGCAGATTTTTTAGCCTCTTTCAAGGCTTCTATCATAAATTTTTCGTCAACTGTGTACATAGTATAAAACCACCGCACATGACCTGATCTCCTTAAGGCTGCTCCATTCCTGTCCTGACCTGGTTCGTAGTAGACCATTGCGATGGCGTCATTATTATAACAAAGTAAAAGAAAAAGCGACAATAGATGTCGCCTAATCTTTATAAAACTTATTTCTTGTTTGGTTTGATATATTCAAGCCCGCCCATCCAAGGTCTTAAGACTTCTGGAATTTTAATTGAACCATCGGCTTGTTGCATTTGTTCAACTAATGCTGGGAAGACACGTGATGTAGCAAGACCAGAACCATTTAAGGTTCTAGCAAATTTAGTTTTGCCAGTTGTTTTATCACGGTATCTAATCATTCCACGTCTTGCTTGATAGTCATGAGCTGTAGATACTGACGAAACTTCTTTGTAGATTCCAATTGATGGAATAAAGATTTCGATATCGTATGTTCTAGCCATTGATGCAGAAATATCTTCTGCTGCAAGTTTAGAAACACGGAAGGTTAAACCAAGTTTTTCAAGTAAGGAAATTGCTTTTCCAACTAATTCTTCAAACGCAGGTTGATCGCCTTCTTCTGTGGTATATTGGAACATTTCAATTTTATTAAATTGATATCCACGAATCATGCCACGTTCTTCGGTACGATATGTGCCTGCTTCACGACGATAACATGGTGTATATGCGAAGTATTTCTTTGGAAGTTCGTCTTCAGAAAGAATTTCGTTCGTATGCATATTCACAAGCGCTGTTTCAGCGGTTGGAAGAATGAATTTCTTTGGTTCTGAGTTACCAATCCAGAAAACGTCATCTTTGAATTTTGGGAATTGTCCAGCAACATATCCACTTTCCTCATTTAGTAAATGAGGTGGAAGTATCATTGTATACCCATCTTTTAGATGCTCACTAATGAAGAAGTTTAGTAATGCCCACTCAAGTTGAGCACCTAAACCAGTATAAACCCAGCAACCGTGTCCGCTCATCTTCGCGCCACGTTCATAGTCAATAAGACCAAGTGACTCACAAAGATCAACATGATTTTTAGGTTCAAAATCAAATTTGATAGGTTTTCCGTATTCATGAATAACCTTATTGTTTTCTTTACCGCCTGCAATTAAGTCATCATCTGGTAAATTTGGAAGAGGCATTAAGAAATCTTTAATTGCTTCTTCAATTTTGCCAAGCTCTGCTTCATCCGTAGCAGATTTAGCAGCAATTTCTTTTACTTTTGCAAAGATTGCGTTAACATCCCCGCCTTCTTTTTTTACTTGTGGAACCGAGGCAGAAAGTTTATTTCTTTCAGCCTTAGCATTCTCAACGCTTACTAATAATTCTTTACGTTTTGCGACGAGTTTTAGAAGAGGTTCAAAATCAACTTTGCAACCTTTTTTTGCTAATTTTCCCGCGATTTCCTGAGGATTTTCGATTATTAACTTTACGTCTAGCATAGTTAAATCCTCGCTTTATTCGGTCTCAACAGGTGCTTCAGGAGCAGCTTCTTCTGCACCTTCATCTTCGTGTGGAACAACAGTTATTGAGGAAACTCTTTGCTTATCATCTTCAAGTCTAATTACTTTAACGCCTTGAGTTACGCGGTGAGCAACTTTGACTTGTTCGAGAGGAATTCTAATAACGACACCACCATTAGTGACCATCATTAAATCTTCATCTCCGTTAACTGCTCTCATTGCAACGAGTTTACCAGTCTTAACTGTAGCATTAACAGTTGTAACGCCTTTGGCGCCACGCTTTGTCTCACGATATTCACCGATTTCACTCATCTTACCAAAACCACGTGATGTGATAACTAAGATGTAGTTACCTTCAAGTGATGTTGTCATACCAACGACTTTTGCGCCATCATCAAGTTCGATACCTTTAACGCCAGATGCAGTTCTACCAAGTGGACGAGCTTGTGTTTCGTTAAATTTAACAAGCTTACCTTTGCTACTTGCCAAGCAAATAGTTTCGTTACCTTTGGTGTATTTAACATCTAATAAGGAATCGTTTTCACGTAGTGAGATTGCAATCTTACCATTCTTTCTAACGGATTCAAATTCTTCAACAGGAGTACGTTTAACAACACCTTCTGTAGTTGCGAAGAATAAGAAGTTGCCTTCAGAGTAATCTTCGATCGGAATGATAGACATGATCTTTTCACCCTTCTCGAGTGGCAGTAAGTTTTGAATAGGAATTCCTTTTGAAATTCTACTTCCTTCTGGAATCATATAACCACGTAGTCTATAGACTCTACCTAAATTGGAGAAGAACATAACATCAATATGTGTTCTTGTGTGAAGCATAATTGAGACTTCGTCTTCATCATTTAAAGCAGCGCCTTTAACACCACGGCCACCTCTATTTTGAGTACGGAATGTATCAGATTCCATTCTCTTAACATAGTTATTCTTGGAAAGAGTAATAACGATTTCCTTTTGTGGAATTAAAGCTTCATCTTCGATTGTTGCAGCTTCATCAGAGATGTCAGTCTTACGTTCATCGGAGTATTTTTCTTTAATTTCAAGAAGTTCTTCGACAACAACATCAACGATGTGTTCTCTAGCTTCGAGAATGTAATGA
>Ga0310696_10001329_pt1 | contig 36119 bp, 56 predicted proteins | sample AusTroGonzalo_MG_4_FD_203885 | JGI IMG/M metagenome (GOLD analysis project Ga0310696, IMG submission 203885) | Bovine rumen microbial communities from tropical cattle in Woodstock, Queensland, Australia - Gonzalo_02 (v2) (version 2) | ecosystem: Host-associated > Mammals > Digestive system >... | reverse complement strand
TCTTTTGTATCAGCATAATATTCTTTTTGAAGTTGTCGTTTCTTAGCATGGAGAAATTTTTTATGCCTATTAGGTTTAGGATTAAAATTAAAATCTTCTTCTTCCCAAGTATAATCTTTTAAATTATAATCTGTTTGATTATTTTTCTTCGACATTACCTTGTTTTTCCTTATTAATAAGAACTATAGATCGTAAAATTTCCTTAACTTCATCATCTGGCTCAGAAGGTTTCCAATAATTTAAATACTCATATTGTTCACGTTCCTTCTCAGTAGGATCTTCCTTAATGGCTATGCAATCTAAATAATATTCCATCGCGGCATCAAGGTATTTATATAAATCATAAGCTGTCATTATTTTCCTCTATATTATTATAATGAATAATTAAACGCCAACTCCAAGAAAAACTTTCTAAAGTAGCTGGATAACTGTATGTTGATTCAGTAGCATCCTCAACAATTTCAAAACCATTTCCTTTATCACATTCCCATTGATATGTGATATTTTTATAGTATTCAGAATTTTCAATTTGCGAAGTAAGAATTATAGGTTCTCCTAAATCCATAACGGGTCTACGACTAGTACTAATATTTACTACCAATTGCGGCAAAAGCGTAGGTATAGGCGTAGGCGTAAAAATAAGCTCTATTGTTGGCGTAGATTCTATTGTATTTTCAACAGGTAATTCTGTAATACTTTCTTCTAAAATAGGTGTAATATCTAAATCAGAATTTACTTCTAAATTTAAAGTTTCAGTAATTTCTTCTTTTTCTACTTCGAAAGATTGAGTTATTTCCATTTCTTCTATTATAGAATCAATTGTAGGAGATATTTCAATTTGTTCTGTTTCCAAAATATCAGCAGTTTCTTCTAATATTTCAGTTATTTCTAATGTAGGAGTTTCAACTATTTCTTCTTCTATAACTTCAGTTTCAATTTCTTCAATTAATTCTTCTGGAGTTAGAGTAGAAGTTAAAGTCGGAGTAAATGTTATTTCTTCCTTTACATCTTCCTCTATATCTTTTTCCTCTATAATTTCCTCTACAATTTCTTCCTCTATATTTTCTTGTATAATTTCTTCCTGTAATTCTTCTTCTATATCTTCTTCTATTAAAAACTCTTCCATATTTAAAATATCAGAAAAAGCTTCTAATTCTTGTATATTTTCTTCTTGTACAATTTCTGTTTCAATAAGCTCTATATCGTTTGTTAATTCTTCTTGAAAAGCAAAAACTGTACTAAAAATTATTAATACAATAAAAATAAAAATAATTTTCTTCATAGCTAATCTTTACAAAACCACTTGTAACATAGCATTGCCGCACAAGTTTCAAGTGTAACCAATCCCCAAAAGATTAATAAAAATAACCATAGTGGTACCATAACTTATTTAACTTAATTATTCACATTTAGTCCATCCACATGACAAACAAATTACACATCCACCATTATTAGTAATAGGTTCACCACATTCGGGACACTTCTTATCTTCTTGAATATTTATATTTTCTTTTTCATTTAATTTTTTAAAAATTTGTTCAGTTTTTTCAGATGTAACAAGCCATTGCCCGCCTTCTTTATATTCATTTTGTAAAGCTTTCCCAATTATATCTGGACAAGAAATACCATCTAGTTGTATTCCTCTTGCTTTACTCGCTGAACAAGCTTTGCAATCTATTCCACGAAGCTGATCTACAATTTCATCAACTTTAATACCACTTCTTAAGGCAAGAGAAATAAGTCTGGAAATAGCATTAATATTTGCCATACAAATTCCACCTTTACTTCCACTCACATATACTTCTGCAATATGACCTTGTCTATCTCTTGCGATATTAATATGTAATTTACCACAAGAACTAACTTTTTTTACATTAGAACCATATGTAGTTCCGATTTCTTCTTTCTCAATAGGAGAAACAGAATCATATTGTATTTCTTGAATATTTTCTATAGCTGATTCAGCAGTTATATTTTCTTCTTTTTTCTTTTCATTAGGATCTATAAGAATACCATAACGAATAGGATTTGGGCGAAAAATTGTACAACCTTTAACTCCATTTTTCCAACAATTCATATATACTTTTTTAGTATCTTCAAAAGGATAATCTTCTGGAATATTAATTGTTTTACTAATAGAACTATCGCTGTGATATGCTACAGTTTTAAGCATATTTACATGATCTTCTACTGGAAGTTCAAGAGCTGTAACAAAAATATCTTTATTGATTGTTACATCCATTTTTTTTGCTAAATCATAAGCATAATCTTTAAATTTAATAATTTTAATATTTTCATCTTCTTGTCCACCTACATGAACTCTTCTATCATATTCAAGAGAAAAAACTGGCTCAATACCAGATGAACAATTATTTCCAAATACCATAGAAATAGTTCCAGTTGGTGCAATAACTACCATACGAGCGTTACGTATACCATTTTGTCGTATTTCTTCTTTAAGAATATGCCATTTATTATCTTTCTTAGCTTTTTTTGCTAAATATCCAGATTCACAAAATTCTTCAGGTTTAAAATAAGGAAAAGGATTTTTTTCTTTTGCTAAAGCAACACTAGCTTTATAAGTCCAATAAGAAATAAAATCCATTAAATCATCTACATACTTAAGAGATTCTTCACTTCCATAACGCATCCCTAGCATCATAAGCATATTACCTAATCCAGTTATACCTAAACCTATTGTTCTAAAATTACGTTGGTATTTTTCAAACATTGGAAGTGGATAATTATTTTTATCAATAATATTATCAAGGAAACGAACTGCTGTATAAATTGATTTTTTAAGTAAATTTTTATCTAAAATAGCATTTTTACTAAAAGGATTAAGAATATAATTATGTAAGAAAAGAGATCCTAAATTACAAGCTCCACCTTGTTTTCCTTCATTTTTATCAAGAACTGTACCAGCAAGATATTCTCCACCTTCACTACATTCATTTTCATGAACCTATATTTGTAGTTGTAGTCCGGACTATATCTTCCTTTATTTTCACTCTATCTATAAATAAAGGATGCGTACTTATTTTATTATAAAATTCATAATATTCTTGAATAACATAAGTCCTATTTAGTAAAGAAGAATTTCTATATCCCATATCCAATTTATATAATAAAGAAGGGAAATAATTATAAAAATATTTTCCCATTTCTATATATAAATTTTGAATATTCTTAGGTTTTAATAATTCTATCCGATAATGTTCTCCACGTTTTTTATAATTACTCTCATATCCTAATTGTTTTAATTCTGGAATAATTATATTATCATGTTCTTCTTTAGTAAAACTATCAGTACATAGTTGAGTTCTATGGCATTTTGCGCTTCCAGTACTTTCATTTCTTTGAACTAATATAGTAGCACCATCATCTGCAAACCACATTGCCATTCCTAAATAATCTAATTTGTTTATTATATTAATTGGACAAATTTTTTTATTATCATTATAAAATAAATTATTCAATGATTTTAAATAATCATTACCAGATGCACTAATAACATAATAATCTTGATGCTTTATATTATTTTTATCTATATATTCTTTGTATTCATCAATTTTAATTTTTACATTTGGTAAATTATCTTTTATAACTTTATATTTAAATTCAATTAAATCTTTAGAAATTTGTTTACAATAAAATACTCCATTATGAAAATAACTATCTCCTAATAAAGTACCATAGAAAAAACTATCTAAGTTTATATTATTCACTTTAGCTCCTCAATTATACTAAGTATAATTTATTAATTAAATTTTAAAATAAAAATAGTCTCTGAACCTTCCTATTTCTAGGCTCGGCTGCTGATAACTTAATCCTTTAAAAAGGCTCTAAAAGTGTTCCAGCAATTCACGCATTTTTACATCCGCATGTTTATTTTATAGGTTACGGATTAGTAGCTGTAATAGTTTCAATATAGCTTGTATTATTATCTCTATTCATACTATCATAGAATAATACACCTGGTTCTCCTGTATTATATGCTTGTTCTATAATTAAATTCCAAAGTTCTTTAGCTTTAATTTTCTTTTTTATTTGCCATTTAGATTCATCTGTTATAATTTTAAAATTTTCATCATATACTGGCCAATGTAGCCAAGTTTCTTCATCATTTTCAACTGCATGAAGAAAATCATCATCCACCATAACACTAATATTAAAATATTTTAATACTTCAGTATTTTCTGCTTTTGCCGTAACAAAATCATAAATATCAGGATGCCTAATAGATAAACAACCCATATTTGCGCCTCTACGATTATGACTTTTTACAGTATCTGTTGCAGCATTGAATACATTCATAAAACTTAATACGCCACTTGCTATTGCACCACGACTAGTAACTGTGCCTTTCGGACGTAAAAGTGAAAAATCATTTCCAATACCGCCACCAAGCTGTTGAACTTTTGCACTAATTTTTACAGCTTCAAAAATTTCTATAAGATCATCTGGAACAGAAGGTTCTACAAAGCAATTGTTAAGAGTAAGTTTTGTTCCTTTATAAGCATTGCTCATTGGACGACCAGCTGGGAAAAATAAACCTTTGTCCATAAGTTCATAAAATTCTTGTTCTTCTTTTTCATTATTAGCACAAAACTTAGCTACTCGTTTAAGGTTATCATCTAAAGTTTCATTTCCGTACTGATATCTATCTTTCCAAATTTCTTCACTAATTGGATTTGTAAAATTCACTATTATACCTCTATAAATAAAAATAACCCGAATTAACGGGCACTATAAATAAATTATATTACTACCATTCAGGATGGAGTAATCTTTCAACAAAACAATAGAGAATATCTTTTGCAGTTATATAATCAATTTTATCAATATATTGAGCGTACTCAAGAACACCATGTACTGCTGCCAAACCCTCAATACCATTTTTTTCATATCCATCAAGAAAATCACATAATTCTTTTCTCTCTTCAATATAATCATTACTACATTCCATATATCCTCTTTTCTTAATTTTCTATTTCTTTTTTACAATCTTCACATAGACAACGTGCCCAACTTGCATACATTTCTATATTAGCAGGTTGTCCACATACTTCACAAATATGTTTACTTTTTTCTTCAAATTCTTTTATTAGTTTTTCACCATATGGAGTAATATCTCCAGAATAGTATACGTTTGCATATCCCCATTTTTCTTTGAGCTGATCAATGTGAAAATTGGATTTTACTTCTGTTTTTAGTTCATTACACAGACAATAGAATGGATAACACCATCCATTTCCAAATTCCATAGGAAGACAAGTTTCAATATAATCTTCATCTCCCCACATAAAATCAGGACGCTCTGTACACATAAACCAAAAATCTCTTGCAAGTTGATTTTCTATTTTTTCTCTATATTCAATACTTGTTATTTCTTCTCTATTCATATTTACTCCATATACAAGTCGGGAATGGGGTACTTGAAACTCCGCTAAATGCTCCCAATGCACTCGTGCTGCCACTACACTAATCCCCGATAAAACCCACTATATCACTACATGAGGCATGATAAACACAAAATCTTAAACACAGCTCGATCTGTGTACCTTCCGTCAAGACAGATGTGCTTCCATTACACCATTAAGATACTCTCTATTCTACATGCAAAAGCAGAATTCTCCTAAGTCACCAGTATACATTTAAATACCTCGTTAAGAAAGAATTTATCAGGCAGCTACCCCTGAATTGCCATTTTCCTACCGTCCTAGAGAATATACAATATAAGCTACTTTCCGCGAATTGTTCAACCCTAATGAAACATAAACCAATTTTAGTTGGTAAGGATTTTGCGCTTTCGGGTTACTTCCTTCCTTATCGGTTGGCTGCTCACTTACCTATATTGTATAAAATATTTGGGATAAACACCTAACCCAAATAATTATAGAAAAGAACAACTTTCTTCTATAATTTTTAATCATATACGTTGTTAATTACATGATTGCGCTTTCCCTGCAATTTACTCTTCCTATGCTTAAGTCATATTTTCAATTGTTTACAGGTATAGGTGTATATTGATAGGTCACCAACCCTAGACCGAATTATTTAAAGAGATCTAGTATCGCCATACTCTATATAGGACGCTTACAGCGCTAACGATACCCTCAATACCGACACTTCTTACGCTCATATCGCGATAGGTTTTCTGGATCACCAATAACCAAGCTCACGTTGTTATCTACGGTTTGAAGTTTACTCTTTCTGCACCTATACGCTCTGCAAAGCGGGTTATAAGTTTTCCTTCTTACCAATTGATAGTATTGATGCCTCTGTCAGGGCTTAGCACTCCACATTATTTTTAATTCGGACAACTTGTACATACTACCGAATTTTGCCACTATGTTCTCTTCTATTATTTTTACTTCCCACGAAACATAATTGCCACGCCACAAAAACTAGGAAGGACTATATAACTTTTTACTATCTTTATTATGTTATACGTTATGGCTTTTCGCCCATGCGCAAATACCTATAGGGTTTTATAAATACTTTATATATTTATAGGGAATTTATAGGTCTTGTATTGCCCATAAGTAGCAGATGGACGAATCGGACGCCCCTAGATAAGATTATGATTCTCATTAGTTCACCAGAACTATAACCTGCAAGTGCTTCGCCCCAGATTTGAACTGGGATGTCTTTCGACGCTGAATTTTCATACCACACTATATTACTATAGCCGCAAAGCGTTGTAGCCTGGAACATGTCTTCACCATATATTATATCATAATACTTAGGTGGGTACTATATGTTCTCTACACATTTATCATCATTAAGATGAATTTAGCTCGGCATTGTCCTTAAGTATTAAGGAGTTTTACCGAATTAGGTACCATTCACACTAATTCTTTCGTTTTAGGTGCTCAATTTTATTACCAAGTTCAGAGCGTATACCTGTTCCGCCAGCGAAGCATATTAAATCAAAATAAAAATAAACAACGTAATAATCATTATACTAACTAACCGGTCAGATTATGTTCCAGAAAGTATAGGTTATTATTCTATATCTTTGTTTATTTTTAATTATACATTAATTATAATCCAATATTTCTCTTTTGTCAAGAAAATTGTTAATTAAATTACAAAATAGCTGTTTCTCAAATTCCATTTAACTACAGCGTTATACTAAGCCATAACCATCAAAAGTTATTAGAAGCTCTGTCATAGCACTATTTTTAGTAAGTGTTGGAGATGTGCGCTCCGCCTATACAGCTAGACTGTATTATGCTACTTTTACACTAAACACTCATATTTTTAATTATACATTAATTATAGCACGATATTCCTTATTTGTCAAGTATTTTTCTCTATTTATGACAAAATTTTCTTCTTCAGGAATATCTTTCATTGTTACTTGTACAATAGTTAATTTACTCATATCTCCATGATAATCTATCATTTGTACATTTTCAATCATATCTCTAAGCATGGGGTAATCTTGGACAAGTTTATTTAATTTATATAATGATATTCTCATATTTTAAAAATAATTATATGTTTCAATTTCAACAATTATTTTATCTTTATCTTTATCTGTTATTTTATCTAATTTTAACTCATTAAATTTCCAATGATAATACGTATATATCCCAAGCTGCATTTTTCTCTTGACTAATTCTTCAATGTCTTTTAAGCTAAGTTTAATAATCATATTACTTACTCTATTTTACTTTTTTAACATCAAAACAATCACCGCAATCAAACTCTACGGTTAAAACAATTTCTTTTTCAAAATCTATTGAATCATATAAATTCCAAAAAATTTTATGCTCACAAGATACAGAATTATTATCACTTAATATCCCTCTCAAAGCTAATATTTCTAAATCTTGACAAGTAAAATTATATCTTTTCTTCACTTTCTAATATACCACCGTTTCCATAAATTGTACTCATTCTTCCAATCAATATCACCATTATCCAAAAATTTCATATTTGGCATAGATATTCCCCAAAGAAATCTTTTCTTACGAAAACGTTTATGCTCCTCCCAAGTAGTAATATCATAATAATCACAAATATTCCAAGATTCACCTATTTTTTTATACCATGATGGATTTAAATTATCTTGTATATCCCATCTCTTCAATTTAGAACGAACAAGTTTATTAGCTTGCCGTTTTGCCCATTTTGTCTTAGACATACCGGAATATGGAGTTTTTTTATAAGAATTAGTCATAGCTTTTCCCAATTTTCATCAGATATAGAATCTATTTCTGATTTTGTTTCTGGTAATTCATATCTTTTAAGCCATCCTATTAAACGTTTTCTACTAACTCCATATAAATTATAAACTTTACAAAAACTATTATTTCTAACAAGTTTTTTTAAATCATTTCGTTCAGGTATTTTATTAACATACTGAACATTATAATTGATTTTTTCTAACCATTTTTTATTACATTCATCACAACGCAATGTATCTTTTTTAATAATTTTTGAACAATCTATACATTTTGATTGTTTATTTTTACTACCTGTTGTATCTAATTGACTATTACAATTAGGACATACCCAACGTAAATTTTCTATTCTATTATCATTATAAATTCCATTAATATGGTCTAAAATTAGAACTAATTTTTTACCATTCCATTCATCGCTTTGACCGCAAATAGAACAAAATTTTCGTGGCACTTTATTTATATAATGATTTACTACAGTACTTTGTACTACTACACTATTTTCACAAAATACTTCATCATCACTTCTAGTTCCATCATTTTTATATTTAGTATCTTGTTCTAAATGTGAATAATCTATATTAAAAAATTTTAATTTATCTACTAACCTTGTAGAAGGATGACCACCACGTCTTAAATATCCCATTTTACCTAAAACTTCACAAAAAGTTTTACTATTTTTAACAAAATCTTCTAATTCTTCTTTAGAATATTGTTCTACTAAAGCTACTTCTCTCATTTTTTTCTCCTAACAGAATAAAATTGGCTTGATTTATAATATGTTAGGCTATTATAATCATTATCTCACTATTAGCTATTTAGTGCTACCCAAAAATTTTAATTTATATTTGCTTATATGATCTACTCATAATTTCTCCGTTCGGCTAAATTTTTCTTAAATTCAATAAAATTTCGTCGTTCGGCTAACAAACTTTCCTAACTTTGCTTATTTATTAAAACACTTTATCAAAATCAGGATGAAATGCCAGTGTTTAAACAATAATAAATATTGTTTATTATTTATTACATAATAATTATATAATAAAGTTTGTTTTTAGTCAAAAAAATTTTTAAAGAATATTACCAAGTAAAAGCATACTTTACGAAATCTTTAAACAAGCCATCATCTGAAGAAAATGTAGCGTGCCAGCTTCCATAATCCTTAATAAACTCATTTAAAAGTTTCATATAATTTTTATAACTTTCTTCTACTGCTTTAGCCCTATCTTTGCGTGTTTCAGCAAGCTGTTTAATATGTTCTTGTTTTGCTTTCTGTTCAACATCCCAAGCATCTTCTGCCGCCAAACACTCATCAACAGTTTTATATTCTTTGTTAGTTTTTTCTGAATAAATACGCATAATTTCTAAGTCCTCTCATAGAAAAAATTTCCAAATGAACCTTTACTTATTCATTTGATTGAGGAAGTGACTTGAATCGAACAAGCAAACGGCTCATCACCGTACGGCGCTTTTCAAGAGCGCTGCCTTACCATTAGGCTACACTTCCATAGCAGCCCTAACCCTCCCGACTAAACTAGCTGCATGTATACCCCTCTTGCTTGGAGCTTATTCAGCCACATATTAGATATACTTCCTATAGCTGCCCTTAATCGGCTCGAACGATTACTATCTTCCTTCAAAGGGAATTATGTTTCCAATTACATCAAAGGGCATTAAGCGGAGAAGAGAGGGTACGATCCTCCAACACCTTTCGGTGAACTGATTTAGCAGATCAGTGCGGCTACCAATTTCGCCACTTCTCCAATATACAAAGCACTAACACTACAGTTTTTATTCATTCTATGCGATAAAAAGTTTTAGTGGTTAAGATTGCTGTACGTGCTTTGTTTTAATTCTCAGTAAATACTTATTATAAACTTAAATATTCTCCAAAGTGCACAGGATGTCTACAACATGCTAATCCCTATTTATAATAAGCATTTATCTCCATCTGGCGCATTATTATATTGCTGTATGCACTTTATACAATAGACAAGACAGTAAAATTTGTATTGCATTCTCCACTATGCTAAATTTCTAATTGAAACTAAAAGAGTTGAACTTTTGTAATATACATTTCTATAAATTTGCAGTAACTGTCTTATAGCCTTCGTCAGGCAAAAAACTAAGCTCTATATGGATCGACAATTTACAAAATAGTCCCTAAAATATTGCTGTATGAGCTTAGACAAGAGCCGCCAACTTGATTTGAACAAGCGACCCGTCGCTTTGTTCGTCAATACTCTTTTTCCTCCTTTTGAATTAACTGTAATTGTTTTTCTAATTCATAATCATTTGCAAATTTTATTCCTTTTATTTGACCATTAGCGGGAGGAGTAAAACGTAAAGTTTTTTCTGTTGAACTTGTTTCTTCTATTGGAATTAAATAACATTTATTATCCCAAAAAGTAGCAAAATAATCAATTTCTGCTTTTGTATAAGATTTGGATAAATTACCACTTGAATTAATTCTAGTTGAACGAGTGGAGAAAGTAATTGCTCCTATTGAATTAGATTTTACTGAAGCTGTTTTTACTTGTATTTTTAATAATTTACCATTAATATCAGCAATAAAATCATAACGAGAATTTTCTCCATATGGAATACTTACTTGATATCCTAAACTATAAAAAGCTGTTATACATTGTAATTCAGTTAAATTACCTTTAGCTTTCGTCGATAAATTTTTTTCCATTTATTTAAAATCAGAGTTTGACAAACAAAGCGACCGCTCTACCACTGAGCTATGACGGCAAGGTGTATGACAAACCGCATCCTATTACGTAAATTTACAGAATAAAAGTCTGATGTCACGAGGTGTATATTGCTATTAGCGGTTTTACATACTATATAAAATAAACTAGACGCATTTTACCATTAATCTTTTTCCTTATTTGTCAGTGATAGTATCTATTGCTGGAAAGCGTCTAACTAGCGTAACGGAACACAACAAGACTCAAATAAAGGCATGAAGCCAGAAGAATATTTGTTCTGTAAATTAAAAGCATTGTATCAAAAATGATTGCTGTATGAGTCTTATACTTTAATAAAAGAAAGGAGGATTTTCACTAAGCACTATATCATCAAATAACCTTGTTAGAAAAATAAATAAAATTGCTGTTTGTGCTTACAATTTAAATTAAGCCTGCAAAGCCTCCTCTACAGGCTTATAACGTTCACTATTTAAAATAGATAAAAGTTGTTTATATGGATTTAATTCTTCACTAAGAACCATTTTGAAAATATTTGCCGAAAAACCGCTAACAAGTGACAAACCAAGTTCATTTTCTTGAACTGGAACAGTAGTAGTCCCTCTTGCATTTACATTCCAAAATACAATTTTAGGCAACTTATATCCATTATTTGCATATTCTTTTTGAATTTTTTCAAAAAGAGTATCATCATAATTAAAAGGAGTATTATATCCTTCTATACCCCAATAACGATTTCCTGGATAGGCATCGAACGCCATATCAGAACAAATTAATATCGCAGAAGGCATTTGTGATTGTTTGTATTTATTCTTTTTAGCTACATTAAGAATAAGGTTCATAGTTGAGTAAATATCAGTATTCGAGCAATCATCATATCTATTACAAAGATTAATTTTCTCCCTTAATGAAGAGCATTTACTCATATCTACAAATTCAGGTTTAGAACTAAAAGTAATAAACTTATCTTTCCATTCCTTAGAATTATGTTCTGCCGCATAAATAGCAAGAGAAGTAGCAACATCCAAACAACTTACATTTCCAGTACATTGAGTAGTCATAGATCCACTACCATCACGTACTACGAGCATATTATTAAACATGAATTGCGGTAAAGCCTTCCACATTTGTTCCAATGCTTCATCATATTGTTTAATAGCTTGATAATATCCACTATTATGATATTTAGCTATAATCTCATAAGGAGCAAGAACTTTAGCATTAATTTTAGTTTCACCATTTTTAAGTGATTCAAGATAATTCTGTCTTCGTTCACTATCATGACGCATAAATGCATTGGAATAATTTAAATTAGCCTTGGATGGCACATGTTCATATACAATATCTCCCCATGTATTAGAAGACATATTACATTCAACTACATGAAGTTTAGAACGTAACAAAGATAAACCTTTACGATAATTCTTAGGAGTTACATATAAATCTTTTTGCAATTGTCTTGCTAATCTACGAGTATTCTTGGAAGAAGCATTTTCAGAAGGCATCCATTTTGCTAACAAAGATACATTTTTATTAGTATTTACATTCTTAAGATCATTGATAAATTGATTCTTAATAGTTTCTAATACTAAATAACGCAATTCTTTATTAGAATTAAATTGTGGATCAGCGAGCAAAATAAGCATATCCCAACGCCCATATTCAGGAATAAGGGTATACAATTTTTCCATAATATCAGGATGATTATCTACAATCCAAGCCATAATACCTTTTGCGGCATTACGCTCACCTGCACCTTCCCTTACATCAACAATCCACATGAAAAATTTACAAGCAATTTCTAAATCTTCTTCATAAAAAACTTTTGAAAAAGCTTCACCAATATACTCATAATCTTGATGACGCATTTCAGGCAAATTAAAAGCAAAATCATTTATACTATGTTTAGTTTGCTTATATGCTATCGCGCCATTTTCAGTAAAAGTTTTATCCTTTTTATTAATACTATTTAAAGTATTTTCCAATTCATTTACAAAATTAGTCATATCCTTTTATCACCTTTCTAGATACCATTAGCCAATTTCCCATATAGAACCAAAAACTGTAATAATTTGCTGTATGTATCTACTTTATAGTCCTTGGATCTGAATTTGAATCAGAAATCTCGCGCCTTATAAGAGCCGTATGTACACCTATTACACCGTCCAAGGTTATTTAAATTATATATTAATTATAAACTATATTTTCTACTATGTCAAAAAATTATTTAAAATTTCCAGAACTTAACAATTCAATACAATATATTCTTTCAATTGGCTTCCACTCTTCTTCTGTGATACCGCCACAAATATGTTTTTCTCGCAAATTCCAATAGCAAATTTCCAAATATTCCAAATTCATCCACTCTGGATATAACTTGTCCATAGAAATTAATTTCCAATCAGGACATACACCAACAATTTTATTCCATACAGAATCCATTGTACGATAATTTCTGGATGACATAATATTTCTTACTAAGAGTGAATATGATACAAAATGATCTAAAGGATAATCCATAATTCTATTTATTAGAATATGATTTGGAGTTCCTTTTTCTTGTATATTTTTAGCTACCGAAGAAAGCTCTCTCCACTGTGAAACTAGTTGTTGACGCGGTAAAACATGTAAAAATTGCTTACTCCAAAGACGCATTGTATATTCTCCATTCTTAATTTTAATTATACATTAATTATATACAAAATTCCATATGAAGTCAATAAAAAATTTTAAACAATTTTGTTATCTAGAGCAGGATTCCAACCTGCGACTTTGCAGCTTTAGCTCCTCTGTAGACTCTGAGGTATCTAGATAACATAAACAAGATACAATTATACGTCGTTCTACTATATAAACTACTGTAAGCTATAGCAAACAGAATGGACTTGCACCATTTTCAGCGGCCCCAAATGCAAAATATATGTGCTGTATGTATCTTATAGCGCGACTAGCGGAATTCGAATCCGCAATATATCCGTGACAGGGATACGTGTTACCATTACACTATAGCCGCATAATAAGTAGCTCTGGTGGTAGTCGAAACCTACATCTTACGCTTGAAAGGCGTAAATCCTAACCATTAGAAGACAGAGCCATATAAGTGCGGTTTAAACGAATTGAACGTTTATGGCGGCGTTATCAGCACCGAATATTAACCTTTATATGAAAACCGCATATAGAAAAGAGATAACAAGATAGAGTTGAGTAGTTCCTCATTTAATTCCGATAACTTACTCATAAATAACGGACCTCTTGCTTTTTATTTCGCGCGAACTTTTATGTGGAATGGGCGTCTCTTCTCTACTTCGCCCTAACCTTGTACACGATACTGGACTCGGACCAGTGACCTATAGCGTGTAAAACTATTGCTCTTTCCAACTGAGCTAATCGTGTATGCCTTTCGGCTTAACTATGATTATTTTTTACAACAATATTTTTTCCAGAAATAATTTCTTCCAAAATACTTCTTGCTTTTTCAATGTATTCTATATTATTTTCTTCAACACCTTTTGCAGCAAAGCCTATAATGTCCATTACCCTTTCAGTATATAAATTTTGCTTAGTTAGCTCAGCAGCCCATTCATATACATAATCTCTCAATTTAAAGAGATGTTGTTTTGCGGCATCAGGTTCATTACGAGTGATATTACCTTCAATTTCATTAAGCTCTTGTTTAATATTATCCACTAAATTATTTGCAACAACAACATTAAACATACCTAATACTAAAATAAATGTTAATACAATAATAAAAAATTTTTTCATATACCTCTTTATATATAAAATAATCATAGTAATAAGCCCACGTTCGTATTTGAAACGAAATCTATGTGTTACGAACACATTGTGTTACCTGCTACACCACATGGGCATGTATTATTTATTTATATAATAAACTTCACCATAATTATTCATAGTAATTTGTAAAAATAATAATGCTTCATTAAGATATTGTACATCTTGTTCAGCAATACCAATTGCAACTTTAGTAATAAACTTATTACTAAAATCTCTTCTTTTCTCTGCATTACTGATAGGTTTCATATATTCAAGAACAGCATGCTTAAGATATTTAAATTGTTCATAAGTATACATCGTATCTTCAATATTTTCACCTATATCTAAAGTAATTTCAATAGCTTCTATGCCCCAATCATAATTGGGTTTATCGGCTTGTACTCCTGTATATAGGAAAAAAATTGTAAAAATTATACATAGAAAAAATACGATCTTTTGCCGCATATTAACCTTCCGTTTCTAACACAACAAGGTTATACTTCTGAGCAAGTTCATAATCAAAAAGCATACTAGCTATTTGCCGAATTAGCTCAGCTTCATATGCTTTACTATTATAATTAGGAATGGCATCATAGAGATAATCCGAAGCATTTAGCTCAGTATATTCATCTCCATATTCATTTTTCTTTGGTTCATTTTTACCAAAAACAATTTCTTTCTTAAGAAGTTCAGCATAGGTATGCGAGTCGATTACTGTATAAAATAAGCTATCATCTTTACCTTGTACCCATGCTTGATGATCTTCAATAGGAAAATATCCTTTTACTATATAATCATCTTCACAAAGTTCTTCATAATAAAGGTATTTAACTTTTACTCTTTTTTCTCCAGTATAATCCTCATATTCAAACTGTTTACGAAGTTCTTCACTAATTTTATTATCAGGAAGAATATAAAAATCATCATGTAAATCAGAAGCAAAAGAACGAGAACGTTCTACAATAGGCTTAAGTTCTCCATCACAATTATAAGGACCAAGAGGCTTTATTAAGCCAGATTCCTTATCTTCAATTCCTAGATAATAACTGTAATAGTACGACATAATACCTTCTTTCTTTTGTTTGTTTATTTTTAATTATATACTAATTATACAGCAATATTTCCTATTTGTCAAGAAAATTTCTAATTTTATTACAAAATAGGTTCTACGGTGACACTCGAAATCACATCAGACATATTCCACAGATATGTGCTCTTCCTCTTAAGCTACGTAGAACATAATATTAACCTTTAGGGCCACTGTTCTAAAGGTTTCTTTAACCCATCGGGTACATCAGTAGAATAATATACACCTTTATTAGGAATTTTAATAGGATCAAAAATCTCTCTAGCAATATCTTCATAAAGAGTAGTCATATTACCATAAACATCATTTAAATCATCATTAAAAAATTGAACAACTTTATTTTTAAAAACAATATAAGTAATATTATTATTAAAAATACCTTGTATCGTTTTTGCAAAAGAAAATACAGGATTTCCTTTAAATGCTATTTCATATATTGATTGAGGATTATTATAATCTATTTTAATATTAGAATATTTTTCTTTATTAGGAGGAATTACTTCAATACAAAGAGAAATATTTCCATAAGGTTTTGACCAACATAAAATTAAATCTAATGCTTTAGCTTTTTCTACATTATCAACATATATTTTAACTACATATAAATTATTATCATATATAATGTGAATATCTTTATCTTCGCTAAACATCGCATTAATCATATTAGCACAAGTTATCCAAGCTGGACTTAATTTCATTTTAATTTCTTTTTCCATTAGTTATTTTCCTTTAATTTTTCTTCTAATCGTTCTAATACAGCATCAGCATCGTACTGTAATCTACCCCAACAACTATATTGTCCTTCATAATCAATATCATCATCATAAAACCATTTATAATAAGGACATTTTTCACAGTTCTTTTGTACAAGGCATTGCCGCAAAGCTTCTCTAATTTCTTCTATTGTCATCTAGTCCTTAAATACTTGGCATACATATTACGTTCAAGTTCTCTAGTTTCAAGTTCTTCTTGCTCTTTTTCTGCAAGTCTTTCAGCTTTTTTAGCTTCTTGTCTAGCTTTAAACTTAATATTATTTGCCCATGTAGTTTGTAAATGTTTTGCAATTTTTTTACTATAACATTGAATATGATAAGTCATTTCACGTAAATTACCGTCATCACCTGTTACAGCCATATTCATAAGCTGTCCTGACATATCAGCAATTTGTCCCAATGTCTTCAAAATAAGTTCTTGTTTATCTGTAAATTCCATTTTAGCCTTTATAAACTATAAAATAAAAATTAACATTTATTACATTTTTGTCTTTGTTCATCTTGTTTTTGTTTATGATTAATAAGTTTAATCACAAACTCTTCTGGCTTATTTTTATAACTAAGACAAACTTTTTCACTATATATCCTTTTATTTGGACATCCACCTCTACAAAGAGGAAACCATATACATTCTATACAATCTTTATCTGTTAAATTACTACTATTAATATATTTTAATAATGGTTCTAAATTAGAACTAGTTCTTAAAAAATTATTTATATTAAATCTATTTATATTTCCAAAACTATGTTCTAACTTACCTACATCTTCCCAACATTTATATAAATTCCCTAATTCATCAATAGTAATAAAAGAAAAATTCTGTGCTCCACAAAAAGTACCCTTAAATGAATTAAATTTATTTATATCAATATCAATTACAACATCTCCAAAATCTTCATTAGATAAATAATTAAATTGACAATCTCGTTTTTTAGCTACATCATTATTAACTACAATAGCTGGATAATAACTAATATTATTACCGCTTTCTTTTGCTAAATTTTGTATAAATTTTTTAACTTCATCTTGTTTATTAAAATTTTCAATATAAGTATTATATCTAATATTAACCCTACTTTTAATCTTTAAAGTTTTTAAATTATCTACAATTTTATTAAAAGTAGATTGTCCATTTTTAAGATGACGAGTTTTATCATGCATTTCATATAATCCATCAAAAGTAATTTGATACTGTTGTACTTTTTTATCATATAACATATCAGCTATATCTTGAGTAAGAAGATAACCATTAGTAACTATAGTTGCAGAATATTGAATTTTTTTCTCATTACACAATTTTATAATTCTATCAGATAAATTTTCTATTATAGTAGGTTTTAATAAAGGTTCTCCACCAAACCATGTAACAGATAATCTTTTTCCACCAGTATTAATTAGATTGGTTTCTATAAATTTAATAATATTATCTTGAACTTCAAGTTTCATTTCTCCTGTTCTATGATTTTCAAAACAATAAGGACAATCAAAATTACAATTTAATGTAGGACAAATAGTTAAGCCTAAAGATCCGGAATTTTCAGCCTTTCTTGCTACAATTTCAATATAATCAAATTCATCATAATTTACTATGAATCCTTGATCAATAAATCTTTTATCAAGAACTAAATTATGTAATTTTAATACATCTTCAGGTGTTAATGTAGAACATGTTCCTTTTAAAAGATTAACACATCCTATTAAATTTGTATTTGGAAGATTAGCAAATAAATTATATTTTGACAAATGCCATTCGCTCATTTAATTATTCCTTAATTATATAAAATATAACTAATAAAGTCAAAATTATTTTGGAGAATAATTATTGCAAGCACATGATATAGAATGACTTACTCCATTAACTACAATTGAAGATATAGTTTCTTTTTCTTCTTTTTTCTCAACTTTAGGATATAGCTTATTTTTCACTATTTTAGTAGGATCATAGAAAATAGTATCATTAAACATATGGTTGCTTCCATCTGTAAACTTAATAATATATCCATTATCATTAATTTCAATTTTATTAACTACTTTCCATTGAAAATCACCATTATGTTTATTAATATATAAAGGTTTCCCAATTGAATAAACAATATCTTTTTCAGTTAGAGGCCACCCATATGGGTGAGTAACCTTATTATCATAATCTTCAACAAATTGCTTATCTTTTTCTTGATTAAATTTTAATTTATAGCCACAAAAATTACAATATTTATCTACCCTATCATTTATCACATTGCCACAATGTTCACAATACATAACAAAATTGTCTAAATCATATTGAACATTTGATACTTTTTGTCTATCTTCTGCGGTTTTAGCTATACCTTTATTCCAATATTCTACAGCCTCTTTTTCACTTTCAAATTCAGGAGATTCAATTCCACAATCGTTACACTTACAAAAATATTCTTCATCTTTAAGATGAAAGCCATATGGATGTTTAACACATTCTACATTAGAAGAACCACAAAAAGGACAAGAATTAATATCTATTTTTTCTTTATTATCATTATTATTTTCCACTTTTACACCATTTTTATATAATACACCATCTTCCATAGTGAAAATATAATTTTCCATTTTACCTCAAATTTATTTATAAGTATTCTTATCTAAAATTTTAACTAAAAAATTTTCATAATCTTTACGACACCATTCTTCATTCCAAGATGATTCGCATTTCCAACTACCATATTGATCTTCACAAAAATGATGACAAAAAATACATTGACTATATATCATAAAAGCTACTTCTTGTTTACTTTTACTGTCAATTAATTGTTCTATATTCATTTTATACTCATTTCTGAATTAAGCCAATTATAATAATCATTTTTACATTCTGAATAAAACATAGAATTACATTTCCAGATTCCTTGTTTATTTTGTTCTAAAAATTCACATTCTAGACAAGAAATTTTATATCCTATACCTGTACCATGATACATATAAAATGGAATTTGCTCTTTACTACATTTAGATAAAAATTCACCAATTTTCATTACCAACCCCAATCATCATTAATAAATATTATTATTGTAATAATTGTTAATATTACAATTAAACTCCATAATTTCATAGGATATATAAACATAGTTATTTCCTTTCGTAAAGCCCTGTACCAGATTTGCACTGGCGTCTTCTCGGTGGAAGCGAGATATACTTCTATTATACGAACAAGGCATAAGGAGTCTTTGTGGCACTCCCACTCCATTAATCCATTTACCCGTAAATGGTTGAAACGGTTTGGTTTATCCCGATACTAGCTCTGTATCACCTCTACCAACAAGGTTCACCGCGTCCGGCAAGGCGTCCGTCGAGCACCTTATACTTTATCATAATATAAATTATGTAAGTATCAATTATTAAATCCATCTAAAATAGTAGATAGAAGTGCCGAAAAAGCACCAACTGTGAACAGAAAAACAATGAGTTTAATTATCAATTCTATTGCTATCATTATCTTCTTTCTTTTCAGCTAAAGGATGTAGGTTGGTTTCTGTACTATGATTTGTAATAAAATCTACAGCTGAGCAATAGGTAAGTCCGGTCTGTACTTTACCTTTTTGTACCTTAGCAATATACGCTTTCGCGCTTTCAATTGTCCATTTTCTACTCATAATTATTCTCCATTCTTTATTTTTTTTAATTGAATAATTCAATTTTAAACTATTCTATATCCGTTGTCAATTTTTTATTTAAAATTTTGTCAATATTGTTCCAAATAAAATTTAAGATAATACCAACTAATGCGGCAAGAACAATACTTGGCATTACAAAAATTCCAAAATCTAAACTATAATTAGACAAACCAATGATAAGCATAATACCTACTATTGCAGCTATCTTTTTATTAAAGAAATTTACATTACTTTCACTAAATAAAGTAAGACCTTGAACCGCAATAATACCAAAAACATATACACTCATACCACCAATTACAGCTGTAGGAATACAATTAATCAAACCAACAACTTTGCCGCAAAAGGCAATAATAATTGAAATAATTGCTGATACAATTAGTACTCCACTACTATAACAATTTGTAATATTAGCCAATGCAATAGATTCACCATAATTAGTAAGTGGAGGTGCACCTAAAAATGCTCCAACTAAATCAGCAGTTCCATCTGCAATTAAATTTAAACCAACTTTATTTTCAATATGAGGTTCTGGTAATTCTTGTTTTCTTGCAATTGCATTTGTATATATTCCAACTTGATTTAAATGCGAAGTAGATTCTGGTATTGTACTAATTGCAAGTAACGCTAAAGCTATAGCATATTCATAACTTTCAGGAGCTAAGAAATTAGGAAATACAAATTTTGGAATATTAAACCAATTAGCTGCATGTAGAGCTTGAAAATTAACATTACCTGTCAAAAAAGCTATAATACTTCCAATGCCAACTCCTGCGATAATAGGATATAGAGAAATAGTATTTTTCTTAAAAATTAATTGCCAAATGACAATAATAAATAATGTTATAAATGCAATTAACCAATTAGTTGAGGATTTACTTATTGCATCAGTAGCCAATAAAAGTCCAATAATAATAGAAATAGTACCAACAATATAAGGTGGCAAGTAATAATCAACACGTTCTTTTCCTAATTTTGTAAGTAACCATCCAGCTAAAATTTGTACTAAAGCTGTAAAAATACCGCCAACTATAATAAAGGAAATTGCTTGTTCATATCCAAAACCACGTCCTAGAAATGCTGTTAAAGCACTAGAAAGAACAGTAAGATATGCAAAAGATCCAGAATAATATAGTGGAATTTCACCTTTTGTAATAAGAATAGAGATTATTGTTCCTATCCCTGATGCAAATAACAAAATAGGTAAATCAAAACCAGAAATTAAAGCTACAACAATTGTAGCTGGAAGACTTGTAAGTAAATTTTGTGCCGCCAAGCCTAACAATTGCGGCAAAGGCACACGTTGTTTTGGTAAATAACCTGTATTTTCCATTTTCTCTACTTTCTAGCTTTTTCCGCTTCATCTTTAAGCGCCGAAAAAGCTTCTTTTAAATTAGTTAAATCCAATTGTAACATTGCAGCATGGAAACCGTGATACCATTCTTTACATTCATTATAGGTAGAAGTCTTAATTAAATTTTTAAGTTCTTCTTCATATTCACTTGCATCATGTTTACCAGTTTGCATACCTAAACAATAATTATAACCATCTGTAAATCTTCCCATAAACTCCTAATATATTTTTAAATTTTTAAAAGGTTTGTAGTGTACAATACCTTCATTTAACATATACATACCATCTTCTATTTTTTCATTAGCGTGATAATGTCCAAAAAACCAATTTGTATATTTCACATTAAATTTTACTTTGTCAAGAAAAATTTCCATTGAATTATCAACAGTTGATTGATCTATTTGGGTAAGAAATAAATGTTTTGGCATATTTCCATATGGACAAGTATGACTAAGAATAGTATCTACTTTTGTAATGTTTTTCTTCCAAAAATTTTCTTTTTCTTCATCAGTCATTTGTTCATCTGAAAACCATTTATATCCTTTTTCTAATCTATACCATTTATCTACTGAATAAGCTCCACCTAATACTAAAAAAGTATTTCCTTCTATAGTATAAACTTCGCCATTTTTAGCATAGAAAATATTTGGATATTCATCTTCCATATATCCAATATTTCTATACTTTTCACATTCTTTAATACAATTTAAATTAGCTGGATTAGCATCATGGTTTCCACGAATAACAAATAAATTTATATTATATTGAGAAATAATATTTTTAAACTTTTTATCAGTTTTATTAAGATAATAATTAACTCCTAAATCACCTAATACAATAAGAGTATTCTCTGATTTACAAGTAACTTTACCCATTATTTCTTTAAATTGCTCAATATTACCATGAATATCTCCAGTTATATAAATCATATTATTCTCCTAAATTTTCAAGTGTAATAGTTTCTTCAACAGTTTCTGTAGTTGGAGCAACTTCTACTGTAGCCGGTTTCGGTGAACAAGCAGAAATAACACAACTTACAGCCACAAGGAAACCTAAAATTAATCTCTTAACCATAATTCTCCTTATAAAAAATCATTTGGCTTATTCTTGTAGTACAATTTTATCCTATAAAATATATACAGTATAATCAATAATAAAAGTTACCACTTTTACCATTTAAGGTAATAAGTCTTTAAAATAATGAATAAGCCAAATGAAAAATAGAAATGAATTTCATTTCTTAATTACTACTTAATTATACAATAATTTTCTATATGTGTCAAAATTATTTTTGTCTTTCACTATTAAATTGCTGATAAACAGCACTTTCGATAAGAGCATCAACAACTTGAGTAACTTCATATCCTGCTTCTTCAAGTAATGAAATTACCATCTGTTTCTTTTCTATTCCAGTACCCTTTTTACCTAAGAATTTCTCTTCAGCCGCAAGAACAAATTCATTTACAGCTGTTACCATCGCTTCCCAATCTCTATTTTCAATAGCAAGTTTCATTTTTTCGACATGAACTTGTACAACAGAAATTAAAGCCCATAAAATAGCATAGAGAGAAATACCTATAGATAAAATTTTACCAATAGTTTCAACATATCTTAAAGTTTCTTCCATATTATTCATCCTTTTCTAATAGTTGAGTATGACCATCTGTTTCAGCTATATAACCTTCTAACTGAACAGGATACCAATAAAGTCCGTCTTTCTCTATTCTATCACCAGAAATTGTTAATTTAGTACCATTTTTAAGCTGCGCTAAAATACCACTAGAAAATCCAGGAGCATTACGCATATTAACTAAAACACCACTAATTTTAACTTTATCATCAAGTTTAAATTCTGGCTCTTTAATAGAAATAACAGGCTTTTCAGTTTGAATTACATTTGGTTTATCAACAGCTTTACCAAGCCATAATTCTGGATCTATAAAATTAGCTCTATTCCATACAGGTTTAGTCCTTACTTCAAAATGGAGATGCGGCCCTGTGACATTACCTGTTGCACCAACAGTTCCTATTTGTGTTCCAGGCAATACACTAGCACCTTTTTGGACTAAAACTTTATCCAAATGTGCATAGAAAGTACAATATCCATTTTTATGATCTATAAGCACACATTTACCATATTGAGAATTACCGTAAGAATTATTTATTACTCCTGCGGCAAGAACATCCCCACCTTCAACGGCATATACAGGAGTCCCAATAGGTTGCCATAAATCAATACCAGTATGACCATTAGCATCGGTCGTTGTTTCACCAAATTTTTGAGTTACAATATAATTTTTTAATGGATAATTCATAATTTTACTCCTTTACTATTATATATGACAAATTTATTTTTCTATTTTCTATCAAAAAAGATGATATTTTTATGAAAAAAAATTTATATGTTCTGTCTTATATATGAACTAATATGAAATACCATATACGAATTGAGATTTATAATTGGAGGAAAATGTTAAAATATGATTTAACTATTGTGCAAGGAGAAGACTTTGCTCAAGACATTTATTTTAAAACTAATACTAATGTCTATTCCTTAAAAGGATATACTGCAAAATCTCAAATTCGTCCAAAAGCAGGTAGTAATGAACTAACTGCCGAATTTGTATGCAAAGTATATCCAAATGATGGGTATATCCATATGGAATTAGATGCTCAAACAATTGAAAATATTCCTGCTGGGACCTATCAATATGATTTACTTTTAACTAAAAGTGGTTCGAAAGCTTATTATATGGGCGGCAAAGTTTACATTGAAAAACATGTAACGGAGCCTTAATGAGTAAATTATTTGTAGACTCTGTTTTAGTACAAGTTCAATCCGCTACTATAGAAATGACGACAGATGGGATTCCATATGATATAAAAAATGGAACTGAAATAAATTCAATATTAAATGTCGAAAAAACAAAATCTTTTGATGGAATTGATACTTATACTATATATCTAACAAATGGTAATACATTTGAATATAATGTAACTAATGGAGGAATTTAATTATGAATTCCGTAACACCTATTATAAGCAGTAGATTTATTCAACCTGTAACTTCAAAAGGTGGTTCTGTGACTATTGACATGGACCAACAAACAAAATCTTATGAAACTACAGGAAATGGTATTTTAAAAATTGAAAAAACAAGCACAAGTGGATTAGTAGATACTTATACTATAACTTTTATTGATGGTTCTACATTTGATTATTATATTACAAATGGTCAAGATGGTGCCCCAATTTCTGTCAGTACATATGATGGAAGTTATAGAGTTACCGCAAAAGTTGTTCCCCAAGTGATAAGTACATCTAATAAACTTATGACTGAAGATTTTGTTATTGATGGTATTTCATATACTACTATTCCCAATGAAAAAGGTTTTTCCTTTGTAATTGGAGATGAAAATAGTGATGTTGATAAAGATCAAAATTATAATAAAATTATTTTTGGTGATGAGGTTTTAATTAACCTTACAGATGACACAGTGGCATCAGATAAATTATTCAAAGGTACTACAGCACATGATGCTGATGGTAATATTATTACTGGAACGGCTGAAGTTACTGTAGAAAATGATAGTTTAATTATGCCATCTGGTCTAATTTCTATAAATAATTAATAAGGAAAATAAAAATGAGTGATTTTTATATTTCAAAAATTAATGTTGGTGGTCAGGAGTATGAGATTAAGGATGCTGAATCAAGAAGTACCCTTGCGCTGAAAGCTAATCTTGAATCACCGACTTTTACTGGAACTCCTAAATTTAATGGAACAGTTAGCAATACTACTAATGATCAATTAGCTACAGTTGGATATGTTAATGATGCCTTTAAAGCTAATGATGCTATGGTGTTCAAAGGTATTGTTGATGGTAGTCATGCTCTTCCTTCACAAGATTACGAAGTCGGTTGGACTTATAAAGTTGCCGCAGCTGGTACATATGCCGGACAAGATTGTGAAGTTGGAGATATGATTGTCTGCGTCGCTGAAGACGGACAAAATAGCGATTGGGCAGTTATTCAGGCTAATGTTGATGGTGCTGTAACTGGTCCTGCTAGTTCTGGTGATGAACATGTTGCTATCTTTGATGGTACTGGTGGTAAAGTTGTAAAAGATAGTGGTTATACTCTTGGTAAATCTGTTCCAAGTGATGCAGTATTTACTGATACACATTATGCTGCAACAACTACAGAAATTGGCTCTGCTGTAGCTGGAACTGAAATCGAAGCTATGAATGGTGTTACATTTAGTGCTGGTTCTATTGCTGAAGGTTCTAATGTTGCAAGTGATAAAATTTCTAGTTGGTCAGCTGGCTCTGTTGCAGAAGGCTCCAATGTGGTTTCTGATAAAATTTCTGAATGGTCTGCTGGTTCTATTGCTAGTGGTTCTGATGTTTCTACAGATAAAATCACTTCTTGGTCTACTGGTGTTCTGCCTAGCCTTACAGTAAGTGGTGAAGTTCTTAGTTTTGTTGCTGGTTCATTACCTGCACTTTCTTACAATAGTGTAACTTCAACAGTTATTAGCTCCTATGGTGAAGCTCCAACTCTTGAATATAATAGCGTAACATCTACAGTTATTAGTTCTTATGGTTCTGCTCCAACATTAGAATATAATAGTGTAACTTCAACAGTTGTTACATCCTTTGGTCAAGCTCCTTCTCTTACTTACACAACTACAAATATTCCGAATATTTCTGTTACACCTATTACAGTTGCTACAGGAATTTCTGAAGTTAGTGCGTAATAATAAATATAAAGAGGTAGGTAGTTATTGCCTACCTCTATAATATAAAAATTTTTGCAAAAATATTTATAATGAAAGAGGTAAAATGAATAACAATTTACCGAATAACCCTACATTGGGTAATGTTAAAGAGTTTATTAACGGAGTGGTTAATTCTGTTACAACTACTGAAATTAATGAACAAACTGAAACTTTAATTTTAAATAAACAAGTTACAATCTCTGCGCAAGTAGAGGATAACTAAAGAGAGGTGAAATACTATGAGTGATATTTCACACATACAAGTAGATAATACTGTCTATGATTTAAAAGATAATGTTGCAAGAGAAACTAAAGCACCTCTTGCATCTCCTGCGTTGACCGGAAATCCTACAGCGCCAACTCAATCTGAAGGTGATAATTCAACAAAATTAGCCACAACTGCTTATGTTGATCGTGGACTTTCAAATAAGGAAAATACTATCATCCAGACTTCCACCGGCCCCATCGCTCACTTCGAAGATGGTCTGGACGTGAACATGCTCGACGTGAAATGTGCTATCGAACCGGTGCAGGATCTTCACGGATATGATTATCCGTGGCCTGCGGGGGGCGGGAAGAATCTGTTAGACCTTGGTGCGAATTTGTCTGATTGGTTCGTTACAATGGATAACGGTGTTAGTATTAGACCGTTAAGACCTTCATCAGAAATTGCAACTGGAACAGTAAATGGATTAACTGGAAGTATAACCATTACTCAGTATAATACATCTGGTTATCCATGGATGGCAAAATGGTTAGATTTGAAGAAGAACACCGATTATTACATTTCTTCTACATCGACCGTTAAGATTTGTGGTGGAAATACCAAAGATAATAATACTACATATACTCAAATAACATATAGTAATAATGTATTCAATACAGGTAATTATGATTATTGGTATATCACCATTTATCCGAATAATTATTCTGTCAGCAGTTTATTTATTTGTTTGAATAGCGAAACAGACAAAACTTTCGTCCCCTACTCCAACATCTGCCCCATCTCCGGCTTTGACGGGATGAAGATCACGAGGACGGGGAAGAATTTGTTTGATTGGACTGCATCCAGCTCTCCTGATTGTACTATTAGTAATGGAACATATACGAATAATGTAACAGATACAAGAAGTTTTCTAGAAATATATTATAGAGAGTATATGGACTCAACACAACTCTCCAATAAACTAGTATTAAATGTATATAATATTGGCAGATATTCTTTTACTATTGATAACCTAAATGAAAAAACAAATAGAATAAGTTTATTACATAATGGTAAGACTCATAACATTATATTTTGGCATTGTCCTTTTTATATTAGTTCAGCAATTACCATTAGTTTCACAGTTTCATCGCTTGATCCAACAACTGCTGGTGGTCTTATTATTACCGATTTTCAAATCGAACCCGGTTCCACCGCCTCTTCGTACGAACCCTACAATTCTGATATTGCTACCTACGACATCACCTTCCCCACCGAAGCCGGAACCGTCTATGGTGGAACCTATGATCCGATCACCGGAGAGTTGGTGGTAACGCATTGTTTAGAAGAATTAGATGGAAACAGTATTTCTTATATTGAGACCTCAAGTTATGGAATTAAAGCTGCAACTTTTTCAAATTCTCTTAAATATGGATCAATAACAGATACAGCAAATTGTTTAAGTAATATTTATAATAAATTTGTTGCTAATGGAGCGAATAATAATGCTTGTCGTTTAGCACCTGGATATTCTTCAAGAAGTGTAATCATTTATGATAATCGTTTTGCAGATCTTGAAACTGCACAAAGAATTTTAAATGAAACACCATGCCAAATTTGGTATCCTCTCACCGAACCTCTCATCTTCCACCTCACCCCTCAGGATATCAAAACTCTCGAAGGCGTGAACAATATTTTTGCCGATACGGGTGACACCATCGCCAAATACTGGAAGAACTCCGACATTGCCAACTACATCGACAACCACAAAGCTGTCCTTGAACAGATGACAGGCTACAAGCGCTATGGTGTAAAAGGTGTCGGTCAGGCTGCCTCAGCCCTCACCCGAACCTATGATGCGGTTGGAATGGAGGCTAATGTTGGTTCAAAAACTCTTAAAGTTAATAATGATTTTGATAATGTTCCACCATTCCATAGACGTAAATGTGTTGGTTATTGGGAAAAGAATTTAGCACATGAAAAAAGAGCCGTATTCCATGTCCTTAAATATGAAGGTGATGATGGATATACTGAAGATGGTACAATGGGAGATTATGTTGCTGTAGAATGTCCACGTTGTTATTATAAACTTGATGGTGATGAGCTTATTATTTCAGCTCATAGATATGATGGTTATAGAGCTTTTGATATTTTTTGTCATGAACACAATCAAAATGATACAATGGAATATTACTATATGCCAGCATATCCTTTAGCTACGAAAGATGGACATGCAGTTTCTCTTCCTGGTTTAAGAAATGAACAAGGTGATTGGGCCACTCTATATAATAAAACTAAAACTTATAATAATTCTGATATTGCACAACTAGCACAACTTATGCCTGCTGCTGTGAATTTCTATGAATGGGCATTAATGACAGTTGAATTTGCTACTCAAAATATACAAGATATTATGTATGGTGTAGCAGAATGTTATAATGGGGATAGTAAATCTGGACAGTTTACTTCATTAGAAAATACAATTACTTTTGAATGTAATAATAATTTAACTGGTATTATAGCAGGAGATTATATAGGTATTGGAAATTATAGTGGAGGAACAGATTATAGAACATATACTTCTCATAAAGTATTAAGTGCCACTTCATATAATAGTAAACGAATACTTACTCTTGAAGAAACAGGTTGGTCTAATATAGAATATAATTCAACTAGTACATATTATATTTCTGGACGACATGTTCCAACAGGATTAACAGAAGATATATTAACGCCATCTGGAGTAGAAAATCATACAGCAACTGCTAGTCATAATGCAATGCGTTATCGTTATCATGAAAATTGTTATGGTAATCAATACCACACAAGTGCAGATTTGTTTGATGTTGCTATGATAATTCCAAATGCTACAACTACTTCTGTAAATGTAAAATATGGAGCTAGTTTAGATTGGTATTATTTACCTGATCCTACTAGTATTACTACAGCAACCAATCCTACTAATAATACTACAAGCTTAAGTTCAGATGATAGATTTGTAAAATTAGGAGTATTTACACCAAGCGAAAATTATGCTTCTGGTTATATTGTAAGCAAAAAATATGATTTAGATTATCCAGATATATGGATTCCAAATGTAACAGAAAATGGTTCAGCATCTACTTATTTTGCTGATCAAGCTTACTTGGTTTCTTCGTACGTTTGTCGTTCTGTTCGGTTTGGTGGCGATTGGTCCTCTGGTGCTAATGCTGGACCTTCGCATGCGTATGCGCATGCTGCTCCTTCGCATTCGTATGCGATTTCCGGCGGCGACCTTTACTTCCCCCAGTAAGGGGTGAATTGGACCGTAGGTCCAAGAGGGGATATGCCCCTCTAATATATTTATTTACTATTTAAAAATTTTTAGAAAGGAAAGAAAGGGATTGAGGGTGCAAAGCTTACTTGGTGCGATATTGGTGGATATAAATTTTCTAAAGATAGTTCAATAATGAGAGATGGAGTTTATTTAGCTGCCAAAAGATTAGCTAAAAAAATGAGTAATTCTAATTATTCTATTCATCAATGTCAAAGTTTAAATAGTAGAATTGGTTGGTCAAAACATTGTGATTCATTTCATTTTTATCATAATAATATTAAACCTTATGTAAATGTTAAAGTTACAAGGAGAATAATTAGTAATGTGGATAAAATCTCAAAACAGCGAAAAATTACGGCCTAGCAATATATTTGAAGATAAAACAGCCATAATTGTTCGTCGTAATTTTAATTTTATTGAAGAACAAGATGAAGAACATCCTGCTCATTGGGAATATGAAGAATGGCAAATGTCAAAAAAACAATATGAAATTTTCTTATCTCAACAAGCAGATGTTGATTTTCTAACAATGGAAAATGAATTTCTCATAGAGGAAAATGAACAGCAACAAGCTGACATTGATTATTTATTAATGATTACAGAAGAATTATAAAGGAGTAATATGGAACACAGCGAAAAATATGAACTCGTAAAAAGTTATTATGAACGTGGTCTTTGGAATGAATCACGTGTTCGTAAGGCTGTTGGTAAATGGATTACTCAAGCCGAATGTGATGAAATTTTAAGTGCGTAAAATTGCGAAAATTTTGATGAAAAATTTTCTTTAAGAAATGTCTAATAAGTAGAAGATTAAAAATAAAATCTTCTACTTATTTTAAAATTAAGGAAAGAAGTCTAATATGAAAAATATAGTAAAAGGTACTGATGGTTCATTTACATTAGTACTTCATCTCAAAGATGAGGAACGAAGACAACTCAAAAAGTTAGCCAAATCTTTAGGTATGAACGACTTCGATACCATTAAGTATGCAATTCAACTTGTATCTTGGTGGAGTAAAAATAAAATAGAGGAAGAAGAATGAACCACTATGCTTTTATAAATCCTAATCCTAAGGAAAAGAAAATAGGAGACTGCACTGTACGTGCAATTAGTCTTGCTACAAATCAACCTTGGGAAGATGTGTATTTAGATCTTTGTTTAGAAGGATATTTACTATCAGATATGCCTTCTTCAAATGATGTATGGGGTTCATATCTTATTCGTAAAGGATGGAAGTATCATCGTCTACAAGATTCTTGTCCATTTTGTTATACTATAAATGCCTTCTGTGAGGATAATAAAACAGGTAGTTTTATTGTTGCAACAGGCTCTCATGTAGTGTATGTTAAAGATGGAACTTATTACGATGCTTGGGACTCAGGTGATAAAGTTCCTCTGTTTTATTTTTCAAAGGAGTAAGCATGTTTAATGTGCCGAATTATAATAGTTATAATAGCTATGGTTATCCTTATACATATGGAAATCAAGCTAATGTGCAGCCCCAACCCCAAATGCAATCAAATGGAATTAATTGGGTTCAAGGGGAAGCCGGAGCTAAAAGTTATCCGATAGCTCCAGGGCAGTCCGTTTTACTTATGGATTCTGAAGATAATATATTTTATATTAAAAGTAGCGATACTTCTGGTATGCCAATGCCTTTGAGAATTTTTGACTTTAAAGAAAGAGTAGCTACTTCCAAAGAAGTAAGTAATCAACAACCTACTAATGAATATATTACACGAAAAGAATTTGAAAAAAGATTGGCAGAGTTGAAAGATGGCAAACAGCATATACAATCAACTAAACAACAACAATAATATTGGTAATTTTCAGAACCCTCAAGTTTTAATGAATAATTTAAAACAATTTGCTAGTTCCTTTAAAGGAAATCCACAGCAAATGGTTCAACAATTATTACAATCAGGCCGTATGTCTCAAGAACAATATAATCAATATAGACAATGGGCATCTCAAATAAAAAACAATTTTAATTTTTAATATAAAGGAGCGTCAAATATGACTTCTGATGGCATGTCTCCTGCCGATTATGCGGCTATTACTGGAAACAGAAATGATGGTTTCGGTTATGGTGGTTTTTCAGAATGGATTATTGTCCTTTTCTTATTTGCCATGTTTGGTGGATGGGGTAATGGATTTGGCGGAAATAGTGGTGGCTTTGGCGGTGCGTATCCTTGGCTGAATAATGCTAATCAAATGAATGAAGGTTTCCGTGACCAAATGATTAATGATAATATTACTTCTATTCGCGACGGAGTTTATGCTCTTGGTCCACAACTTTGTAGCGGTTTTGCTGGTGTGAATGCTTCTGTTAATAGTGCTCAAAATGCAATTACTCAACAAATGTATGTAAATCAAATTGCTGATATGAATCAGAATTTTGGTATGCAGACTGCTATGATGCAAGGTTTGAATGGTTTAACCGCACAGGGTGCTGATTTAAAATATACTGTTGCAACCGAAAATTGCGCTGACCGTAATGCACTTTCTCAAGGTATTCGTGACGTAATGGAAAATTGCAATCGCAATTATCAAGGCATCATGGATAAACTTTGCCAGCTTGAACTTGATGGTGTAAAAGGAGAGCTTGCTCAGGCTCAACGTGAAAATGTTGGTCTTCAGAATCAAGTTAATATGCTGAATCTTGCAGCTTCTACGACAGCTCAGACAGCCGAACTTCGTCAGAATAATGCAACACAGTTAAATCAATTAGTTTCTGAACTTCGCTCATGCCCGATTCCTGCACAACCAGTTTATGGTTCTCAGCCTATTTTCACCTGCGGTGGAAATAACTCTGGTTGCGGCTGCGGTTTAAACTAAGGAGATAACATTATGGCAGAATATTTAACCAGAGATGCAGTTGAAAGTATAGCTCTTAATACTGCAATTCCTTTCGTGGATTCTATTCCTTGTAATCGTGGTTACGTTTACCATCAATCAGGCACAGGAATTTTTGTTCTGCGCGGTATAGTTAATAATCCTACTAATTGTTTTGCTAGATACAATATTGAATTTACAGGTAATATTGCTATTCCGACAGGTGGTGCTGTTACTCCAATCGCAACAGCTATTGTAGTTTCTGGAGAAAGCAGAGATGGTAGTCGCGCAATTTACACTCCAGCTGCAGTTGATGAATATGGTAATGTTACTAGTCGTGCTACAGTAGATGTTCCAAAGGGATGTTGCTTTACTGTTAGTGTAGAATATGTTAATGGAACTGTAAATGATCCTGCAACAACTCCAACTCCACTTATTAATGTAGTCGATGGTAGCTTAAGTATTAGTAGAACAGCGTGAGGTAAAAATGAATTCTTATCATGAATTAAAGAAAATGCTCTGTAGAGAGATTGATGAAATTGTTGATAAAAGTAGAGGAGAATTATCTGCTGGTGATTTAGATGCTGTAGATAAACTTACTCACAGTATTAAATCTTTAGTTACTATCATGGCTATGGAAGATACTGAATATTCTTATAATGATGGTTATAGTGGTACACGTAAATATGATATGGGTAGACATACTGATAATCGTTATTATTATGACGATGGTAGATATTCTGGTAGAAGATATTATGACGAAGGTTATTCAGAAAGACGATATAGTAGAGATGAAGGAAAAACACATATGATTCATCAGTTTGAAAATCTCATGGATAACGCTTCTTCTCAAGAAGAAAGAGATATAATTCAATCAGCTCTCAACAAATTGAAAAATATGTAATTTTTTAAAGGAAGAAGCACTGAAGTTATTTCAGTGCTTTTATTTATTAGGGTGATAATATGAGTTATAAATTTATGTCTAATATCAATAATTTTGAAGAAATTAATAATCCAGATAAAGCCTATATACAAGTTAATAAAGATGAAGAAATTCTTTTTAAAGACAATAATAATATTGATAAAAAAGCTTTATTTCTCATGATTCGTGCACATACTAGTAATGATTTATTAGTGGAAATTCTTCCATATGGATATGGAGTATATGTTCCAGCTGGAGAAATGTGGTCTGTTGATTCTATTAATGAAATTAGTAGTATTAAAGTTAAAAAAGCTTTTTCTCCATCTAATAATTCAGAAATAAATTCTCCAAAAATTCAATGGATGATAGGATATAAATAAGGAGTAAAATGGCAAAATTTAGTGCTTATATGCGCGGTGAAGGTACGTTGGGACCAACAGGTGATCCAGCTGGATTTGGAACACCACTTGTATCAACTACTAGTTTATTAAATTCAAGAGATGCTACAGTAAGTATTACAACCATATCTAACAGTCCAGATACTGCAAAAGTTTTTAAATTTGATTTTGGTATACCAAAAGGTGCTGATTTTGATAAACCTGAAGCTAATGCAACTCAAGTGTCTTCTAATTTACCTCCAAAAGTATCTATAACATCTTCAGGACCAGTATATAATAAAAAGTTTACTTTTGATTTTGAAATTCCTGCTGGTATAAATAGTACTGGATACAAACAAATAAATTTTACAACTTCTAATGGAACTGGATATAGTTGGAGTGGAACAACTTTACAAATAAATCGTACTATGTCTGGAAATAATGGATACACAAATATAATTCCTATTACTATATATAAAGAAGTTAATAATACTTACAAAGCTATTGCTGCAGATTTTATTTTAGAAACTAATTATATTAAATATGTAGCAGATGAGAAATTTTCTGGTAGTATATATTGTATGACTATGGGCTAAGGAGATAAATGAACGCGATTTCTATAATTTCAGTAAGTGTAGCTGTGTTGAGCTTAATACTTAGTACAATTTGGAATATAACAAATGCTAAGAAAGCTACAGAAAAAGAGTATCAAAATTTAATACAATTAATTAAAAAAGATAGTATTGAACAAGGTGAAACTAAAGTTTTATTTGAACAGATGAGTAATAGTTTAAAACAAATTGTTGAAGATAACAAAAAAATAAATGAAAGAATTTACAATCTTACAGAAAGAATTACGCTTTTAGAACATGATAAATATGGTACAGAAAATGTTCTAAAACAAATTCAAAGTGTAGATCAAAAATGCAATTTAGCTCACCAAAGAATAGATACTCTTATTCATGACTATGGATTAAAAGAAGAAAAATGAGCAGATTATTTAAAAAGAAAAGTGAATTTTCTAAAACAATAGTAATTTTAGATATAGTTATTTTTCTTTTATACATTACAATAAATATTGTAATGATGTGGATAAAAGAAACAGCAATGCCTGTAGATATTAATACAGGAGTTTTTGCTTTTCTTACTGGTGAATTAGGTTTACTTTCTTTCATTAAGAGAAGTAAACTCCAAGCTGAAAGTATAAAAGATACAACAACAGCTGTAAAAAGTACAGCTGAGTCTATTTCAGCAGATCAAGCACAATTGTTATTATTGCAACAACAACAATTACAATCAAATAGTAATATACAACAAGGAGCTGGATAACAGCTCCTTTTTTATTTTTGACATATAAACAATTTTCATGTATAATTATAACAAAAGGAAAATGAAAAAATGAATAATAATGAAAATAATTTTTGTTATTGGCAAACTAATCCTCCTGTTATTCACCCAATGTACAAACAAAAAATATGCTTGTTAAAAGAAAATGAATACAGAGTAGCTAAAGAACTAGAAAAAGAATATAAAGAAAATATATTTTGCTCATATAGAAGTGCCGAACAAGCATTAAAATGTGAACAATATACTTTAATTAAGGATATGAAATGGGACAAATCTTAAATACAGAATTAGATGTTTATTGTGATGGTGCATGTAAAGGTAATCCTGGTATTGGAGGATGGGGTTCATATATCAAAGTTAATAATTATTGGTATGATAAAAAAGAACCTGATGTACTAGAATATGAATTATATGGAGGAGAACGACAAACAACAAATAATATAATGGAAATGACAGCATTAATTAAAGCTGCAGAATGGATTGTATTAAATCATTATAATAAAACTAAAGTTAATTTTTATATTGATTCAGCCTATATCATTAGGTGTTATGAAGAAAAATGGTATATAAAATGGTTAAAAAATAATTGGGTAAATAGTAAAAAAGAACCTGTTAAAAATAAAGAATTATGGGAAAAAATAATTGTTATTTTTGAACAACCTAATTTTCATTTTATAAAAGTTAAAGGACATAGTGGAGAAGAAGGAAACGAAAAAGCTGATATGCTTGCAAATGAAGGAATAAAATATGCACGATGATAATATTGTTATAGTAATAAATGGAAAACCA